>Ga0256405_10001228_pt1 | contig 72283 bp, 53 predicted proteins | sample RumenRJG_02DNA_FD_189096 | JGI IMG/M metagenome (GOLD analysis project Ga0256405, IMG submission 189096) | Bovine rumen microbial communities from Lethbridge, Alberta, Canada - RJG_02 | ecosystem: Host-associated > Mammals > Digestive system > Stomach > Rumen | place: Canada: Alberta...
GCCAGGTCGTTGAAAACACGACGATCCTTCCTCTCGATATGGGAAAAACTAAAGGATTTCTCTCTGCCATACAGCACCGAGAAATCCTAATGACCGATTTGGGTTCAACGAGACGATCAATCTCCTCGTTTGTTATGTTTCCGATGTGCCCAACTCTGAAAACTTTCTCGGCCATATCACCACCGTTAGGACATACCCACATACCGTATTCGTCTATTATTATTTCAAAAATCTTATGTGCGCTAACGCCTTTTGTTGTAGGCATCAAGGCTGTTACGCAATTTGAAGAACTTTCTTCAGAAGTGAACATCCGAAACGGGAGATTCTTTATCTTCTCGCGGAAATAAACAGCACGTTCCCTTATCTTGCGGTTAGTTGTCAAGATACCTCCGTTCTTCTCTATTCGCCTTAGTTTGTCGTTCAACATTATCAGTGTTGCAACGGCTGGAGTGAACGGAGTCTGACCACGTTCGCCGTTCTTAAGATAATCAGAATAGTCAAAATACATGCTTTTTACCTTGTTGTCCCTGCATCGCTGCTGAGCCTTTGCGTCGAGCACTGTGAAACTCATCGAAGGCGGCAACGACAATGCCTTCTGCGAGCCAGTGATTGCTGCGTTTACATGCATACGCTTCATCGAGAATTCGTCTGCTAAAAATCCGCTCACTGCATCGACAAACAAAAAGATCCCATTTCTATTACAGAAATCGCCCACAAGATTCATGTCGTACAAAACGCCAGTAGACGTTTCGCAGAGTTGCAACATCATTCCGGTATATTGCTGATTATCGTATTGTTCTAAAATTTCTTTTGTCAGTGGCTGACCGTATTCCAAGTGAATCTCGGTAAAAGGTATGCCATGAATCTGGCACAACTGTACAAAACGATGTCCAAAACTTCCTCAATTTACAACCAAGACTTTATCGTTCGAGGTGAAGAGATTCATCACACCGCCTTCCATGCTTGCCGTTCCCGAGCCTGTCATGAAAATAGCTCTCGAATCATCTGGGGCATCGAACAAGCGGCACAAAATTCCCTCATTTTCCTTCATCAAGGTTGAAAACTCATCAGTTCTGAAATACGGAATCTGCCGGCATCCAAGTTCCAATGTCTCATCGTCCATCTGAACAGGCCCGATAGTGAAATTTATCATATTTTTTAGTTCTCTTTTACAACAATACTTCGTTAAAAAATTAATTATAGGCTAGGCGGCCTTAGGCTGGTAGCCAATGAGTTCTTTGAAAATGCGCCTAATTAAATTCTGGTTTGGCTTGTATCCACACTCGCTAATTAATCTATCTGTAAGGTAGGAATTAAACATCATGGACCTGAATGAAGACATGGAATAATCCATCTTTATCTCCTTCATCATCACCTTTGCTACGTTAAGTGCAGCGAAGGATGCGTTGAAGTTAAAGTCCAGTTGTCGAATGTGTCTTGCCTGACAATGACAGAGACCGGTAAACTGCTTCGCGTCGCGATAGCAAAACTCGATTTGGAATCTGGTTCTGTAAGTTTTCAGTACCTGCTCACCAGACAAAGATGTCTTGTTGGAGAAGAATAGCTTTTGTTTGCCATTAGGCATAATCCAAATTACAAGTCTCACAACACTCTTCATCGCCTTGGAATAGGCAAGCAACGTATATGCTTTTCCGTCCAAGCCTTCAATCTCCAGTTTCTCCATCTTTGAGTAGTCAAGTTTCTTACGGTCTATCCTTCCGTCATATAGCTTTGGCCTGCCCCTCTTACCTGTCTTGGGGCCAGAATAGAGATACATGAGTACGGCATCGTCACGGAAGCGGCTTACGAGAAAGGAACCATGCTCCTTGATACCGTCAGCAAATGTCTTCGTTGAGAAGAAAGCATCTGCAACGATTATATCAGAGAGTTTAATGAGGTCCTTGCCATAGCGCTTGATTACCCCAACATAATGCTGTACCAGGCTCTTGCTCCGAACTTTCAGTTCTGTAGAGTTTGGAGTCTGATAGGCACGAAGCATGATGCAGTTGTTCTTGGAAAATGTCAATGAGTCCTATGCCCATGACTTCAAGTCCATGTTTGACTGAACCGGCACAGCCAGACCAGAACCTGCCAATATGTGGAGTCTTCTTGCCCGACTTTGATATGTAGCTCGGGTCTATGGCTATAGCCTTCAATCCTCCTTTGTCTCCAAAGTATCGCTTGGCAAGATAGATGTTAAACCTTAGCCAGTTGACAGACTTTGCCTTCACTCTGTTGAAAGCCTGCCTGTAGCATTGTTCCCCTCGGGAACCGTACTTCGCAAACTGGGTAAAATTACGCCTCCCAGGTATAACAATCATTAAAAGTAGTACCTCGATGAGCGTTTTTACGAAGCTTTTGTTTAACTTTGCAGAAGAATCATTAACAGACTCTTTGCAGATATCCATATATTGGTCAAGTGCAGCTGAAAAAATCATGTTACTCTATAGTCTTTGAACAACTACAAAGTTACTAAAAATCAGCGACTTGACCAATTTTATTTAGCTGTTTTTTTTATAAATAATTTTTAACGTAAATTATTGACTTTTAGATAATTAAATATTAATTTAACGAACTATTGTTACAAAAAACAGTTTATTTTTCTCAATCGGCAAAATTAGTCATTTTTTATTTATAAGACAAGATTTATCGAGTATTTTACTCGACACAACAACTACGAATATCCATATACGCATCGGTTATATACAAAAAAACTATTGATTGATATCACAAGATGTCATTCTGACAATTTCACACGACATCCATACAACTTCATTTTCGGTTGTATTTTATTGCCGAGAACTATTTTTTTTTAACTTTGCAGAAACAAATTAAAACGTACAATGATTTCTGAAGACAAGACAACTGGATTTCTGAAAATCCAACTCATTTCAATCGTCTGGAATATATTTTTAGTCTTTGCGGCATACTTTATCTGCGGACTTCTGTTCTATTTCGAGAACAGCGGCTCGTACACCAACGCTCTTAATCTCAGCCTTATGTTTCATGGTTGGTGGAGGTTTACCCTATCGGCTACCCTATACACAAACATTCTGCTGGCGGTTATTTATCTCATTCCGCTGCACTACAAATATTGCAAGTTTGCCGATGTTCTTGGCAGAATCCTGTTCGTCACCGTCAATTCCATCGCCATAATCGTCAACCTGATGGATGCCGTCTATTTCAAATATACCGGTCGGAGAACAGACGCATCGGTATTCAAGGAATTCGGAAACGAAGACAACATCGGCGGAATCATCGGTCACGAACTTCTGATGCACTGGTACTTCGTCATTGCCGGAATCCTGCTCTTTTACGCGCTCTACAAACTTTATCTTAGTCCGCTAAAAAGCAAGTACAAGCCATCGTCGCTCCCTATTTACTATGCGTTGCAGACAATCGTCCTCGGCGCGCTCGGCTTCGGCATAGTGTGCGGAATGCGCGGCGGAATTGGCAGGCAAGTCCGTCCTATCGCCGTGGGCAACGCCAATCAGTATGTAAACAAGCCGATAGAAACGGCATTGGTTCTGAACACGCCTTTCTGCCTGATAAGAACCGTAGGAAAGAACGCATACAAGAATCCACAATATTTCAGCGACAGCGAGGCCGAACAGATTTTCTGCCCCATCCGCCAGAAGAATGATGCAGACACAACTGCGCTAAAAAAGATGAACGTGGTGGTGCTAATTGTTGAGAGTTTTGCAAAAGAACACATCGGCGCACTCAATAAGGAACTCGAAGACGGCAGATACGAGGGCTACACTCCGTTCGTAGACAGCCTTGTGAACGAGAGTCTTACGTTCAAATATTCATACGCCAACGGCAGAAAGAGCATCGACGGAATGCCGTCAATTCTTTCGAGCATCCCTATGTTTGTCGAGCCGTTCTTCGTGACCCCGGCCGCCCTCAATACCGTTTCGGGACTTGCCGGAGAACTGAAATCCATCGGCTACAAAACGGCCTTCTTCCACGGAGCATCGAACGGCTCTATGGGCTTCGAGGCTTTTGCCAAGGCTACCGGATTCAGCGAATATTACGGCAGAACAGAGTTCGACAACGACCCTAACTACAAGGGAGAGAAAGAGTTCGACGGCAACTGGGGCATCTGGGACGAGCCTTTCATGCAGTTCTACTGCGACGAGATGAGCCGTTTCAAGCAGCCTTTCATGACGGCCATCTTCACCGTTTCGTCGCATCATCCGTTTAACATTCCCGAGAAGTACAAGAAAACTTTTCCTGAAGGAAAGCTCGAGATTCACAAGTGCATAAGATACACCGACTATGCTCTGAGAAGATTCTTCGAGAGCGCGAGCAAGCAGAAATGGTTCAACAACACGATTTTCGTGCTTACCGCCGACCATACCAACCAGAAATGCCATCCGGTTTACGAAACCGACCTCAATCTTTATTCCGTTCCGATAATCTTCTATGCTCCGGGACTGAAACTGAAGGGCTACGACATCGAGAAAATTGCACAGCAGATTGACATCATGCCAACCGTGCTCCAGCTTCTTGGCTACGACAAACCGTATCTTGCCTTCGGAAAGGACCTTATCAATACTCCTGCCGAAGAAACATCTGCCGTAAACTACAACAACGGCATCTATCAGTACATCAAAAACGATTACATGATGCAGTTCGACGGCACGCGAGTTACTGGAATGTACAAATTCAAGACAGACCTCTTTCTGAAGCAAAATCTCGTCGGCAAAGTGCCAGAGCAGGCGCAGATGGAGAAAGAGCTAAAGGCTATCATTCAGCAATATATGATAACCATCAGCGAAGACCGTCTGACGTACAAAACGTACTCAAAAGCACGCAAATAACGCTTTTTATACAATAATAGTTTGGTATTAGTGAAAGAATAAGTATATTTGCCAACTAAAAAATAAAAAATCAATAGGAATGACTTTTACAGAGAAAAGTTGGTCTATCTTCAATCAGGCCATAAACGATTATCACAAAACGGATAACGTTGACACCCCTATCAGCAATCCCTATCAAGCAGGAACGATAGAAGCAGACCTGTATCTTAAAAATTGGATAGACACAGTGCAGTGGCACTTCGAAGACATTATACGCGATCCGCAGATTGATCCGCAGGCGGCTCTGATTCTTAAGCGAAGAATAGACAAGAGCAATCAAGACCGTACCGACTTGGTTGAACGCATTGACAGTTACTTCTACACTAAATATCACAACGTAGCCACCCTCGACGGTGCTACTATCAACACCGAGAGTCCGGCATGGGCTATCGACCGTCTTAGCATTCTTGCACTAAAGATTTACCACATGAAGGAGCAGGTTGAGCGTACCGACGCATCAGCCCAGCACATTGCAACATGCCAGAGCAAACTCGATGTCCTGAACGAGCAACACAACGACCTCGCATCAGCCATCGACCAACTTCTCGACGACATCGCTGCCGGCAAAAAATACATGAAGGTGTACAAGCAGATGAAGATGTACAACGACCCAGACACCAACCCGGTTCTTTACGGAGCATCTAAATAATAATGTGTAACAGAATCAAAAATCTTTTGATTATACGCTTCTCTGCTTTGGGCGACGTTGCCATGACAGTTCCGGTCATCGACTCACTGGCAAGGCAATACCCCGACATGCACATAACCGTGCTGAGCCGCCAGATGACAAAGCCTCTGTTCTCGTACATGCCGCAAAACGTAACATTCTGGGGCATCGACCTGAAGAACAGTTATAAAGGCATTGGCGGACTCAACACTTTATTCAGAGAGATAAAGGAAAAGAGATTCGACGCCGTGGCAGATTTCCACAACGTTCTCCGAACCATCTATCTCAGAACACGTTGCGTGCTCTCGGGCATCAGAGTTGCTCACATCAACAAAGGCAAGGCTGAGAAGAAAGAACTTGTGAAGAACGGACCTGCCAACAAAATCCTCGACAGTTCGTTCGTCCGCTATCAAAAGGTTTTACAAGAACTCGGAATCGATGTTGACATCGATTTCAAGGCATGCTTCACCGGCGAGAAAGGCAAGAAATGGATTGGCATCGCCCCATTTGCCGCACACGAAGGCAAAATCTACCCTCTCGACAAGATGAAGCAGACCGCACAGATACTCGCAGCCAAAGGCTACAAAGTCTATCTCTTCGGAGCCGGCGAAAAAGAAATCAGAATTCTCGAAAGTTGGGAAGGAGAAAATATAATTAACACCGCCGGAAAACTTGGCGGAATGGCTAAGGAGATGGAACTTATGAGCCAACTCGATGCCATGATTTCAATGGACTCTGCCAACATGCACATAGCATCGCTCGTAGGCACAAGAGTAGTCTCGGTGTGGGGAGCAACTCACCCTAATGCAGGCTTCCTCGGCTGGAAACAGTCTATGGACGACGTCGTACAGGTTGATATGCCATGCCGTCCATGTTCAATTTATGGAGGAAAGCCATGCCGCTTGGAGGGTAGCAAGTACAACTGTATGAGGATGATAGAGCCCGAACGCATTATTGACAAAATTGTAAATTCGGAGTACATCAACAAAGACTAATGCACAAAAACAAAAAAAATGTGCACATTTTAGTTGTTTTTTTAACTAAATATTTGTTCAAGTAGAAAATTATAGTTTACTTTGCACCGCAAATAATTAAAATAATAATTAGATTTATTCACTAAAATTAAAAAATTATGTCTGAAATTGAATCAAGAGTAAAGGCTATCATCGTTGATAAGCTGGGCGTAGAGGAGTCTGAGGTTAAGGCTGAAGCAAGTTTCACTAACGATCTTGGCGCTGACTCTTTGGATACAGTAGAGTTGATCATGGAGTTCGAGAAGGAGTTCGGCATCTCTATTCCAGACGATCAGGCTGAGAAGATCAGTACTGTAGGCGACGCTATCGCTTATATCGAGGCTAACGCTAAATAATTTATTCCTATATCTTTTATATGGAATTAAAAAGAGTTGTAGTAACAGGTCTTGGTGCAATAACACCGTTGGGCAACAGTGTCAAGGAAACTTGGGACAATCTTGTCAATGGTGTTAGTGGAGCAGGACCTATTACTCATTTCGATTCAACAAACTTCAAGACTCACTTTGCTTGCGAAGTAAAGAATTTCAATGCTGCCGAATTCGGAATTGACCGCAAGGAGGCTCGCAAGATGGATCCGTTCACACAGTACGCCATCGCTGCCGCTAAACAGAGCATTGAAGATTCTGGCTTGGATACCGAGAAGGAGAATCTCGACCGCATCGGCGTTGTTATGGGCGTTGGTATCGGCGGTATGACTACATTCCAGGAAGAGGCCGGCAACTATGCTATAAACGGAGCCACTCAGGGTCCTAAGTACAATCCGTTCTTCATTCCTAAAATGATTGGTGATATCTCTGCTGGTCAGATTTCAATCATGTACGGTTTCCACGGTCCAAACTATGTTTGTACTTCAGCTTGTGCATCTTCATCAAACGCTATTGCCGATGCATTCAACCTTATTCGCTTGAACAAGGCTGATGTAATGGTAACAGGTGGTGCAGAGGCGGCAATCGTTGAATGCGGTGTAGGTGGCTTCAATGCCATGAAAGCACTTTCAACACGCAATGACGAACCTCAGAAAGCATCACGTCCATTCAGCGGCAGTCGCGACGGCTTTGTAATGGGTGAAGGTTCAGTTGTTCTTGTTCTTGAGGAACTTGAGCATGCTAAAGCCCGCGGAGCCAAGATTTATGCTGAGGTTGTCGGTGCAGGAATGTCGGCTGATGCCTACCATCTCACTGCCTCACACCCAGAAGGCGCAGGTGCAAAGCTTGTAATGCGAAATGCTCTTGAAGATGCTGGTCTAAAACCAGAAGATATTGACTATATCAATGTTCATGGCACATCTACTCATGTTGGTGATATCTCTGAGGCTAAGGCTATCAAAGAGGTGTTTGGTGAACATGCCTACAAGTTGAACATCAGTTCAACAAAATCTATGACCGGTCACCTTCTCGGTGCTGCCGGCGCAATAGAGGCTATGGTATGTACCCTCTCTGTTGTGAACGACATCGTTCCTCCAACCATCAATCATGAAGACGATGACAAGGATGAGGAGTTGGACTACAATCTTAACTTCACATTCAACAAAGCCCAGAAGCGCGAGGTGCGTGCTGCCCTCAGCAACACATTCGGCTTCGGCGGTCATAACGCATGTCTTATCGTAAAAAAATACGCTGAATAATCGTGTTTTTAAATGTCATAGACAGAATAAGGCTCTTGTTCCATAAGGATAAAGAGTCTTATTCTAATTTTTACAGTATCCTCGGATTCTACCCTCATAACATTGAATTCTACGAGCATGCCCTGCTACACAAATCATCATCAAAGAAGGTAGGAAAAGGCAAGCCCATAAACAATGAAAGGCTGGAATTCCTTGGTGACGCAATTCTCGACGCAGTTGTCGGAGACATTGTGTTCAAGCACTTTCCGGGAAAGAAGGAAGGCTTTCTAACTAACACACGCAGCAAGCTTGTCCAACGCGACACACTGAACAAAATAGCAGTGAAGATTGGGTTAGACAAACTTGTAAAGTCGTCGACACACTCTATCTCACACAATAGTTATATGAACGGCAATGCCTTCGAGGCATTAATTGGAGCAATCTATCTTGACCGCGGATATGACTATTGCATGTGGTTCATGCAAAACAAGATTCTTAACGTTTACCTTAACATCGACAAGGTTGCGTACAAAGAGGTAAACTTTAAGAGCAAATTGCTTGAATGGAGTCAGAAGAATCGCGTCAACGTATCATTTGAATTGGTAAGCCAGAGCACAGATAGTGCCAACAGCCCTAAGTTCACATCAAGAATACTGATAGAAGGCCTTGAAAGCGGCGAAGGCGAAGGCTACTCAAAGAAAGAGAGCCAGCAGATTGCAGCCAAGGTTGCGCTTACTCGCCTGAAACAAGAGCCTCAGTTTATAGATGCTGTCTTTGCCGAGAAATCAAAGCGCACAGCCATGGAGGAAGAGCCTACAGAGCTTGTTCCAGACACAGGAACCGATGCCGATGATTTCGCAGCCGACGAGCCTAAGGATACAAAGCCTGCCTCTAAGCAAAAGGCAAAGCAGACAAACAGCGTCGATGACGAAATGTCGCTCGACAATATTCATGTAAGTACAAAGGAGATGAGCAGAGAGGACATCATCGCGGCAGCAGAAGCCGCCGCCTTTGCCGACAATAAATAACGCTTTTATCCAAAGCAAAGCCCCATCTGCCGTCCTCTGATGAGCAGTTCATTATCTGGCATAACGAGTTTAAGCCGACCTGCAACTTCGCTAAGAGGTTGCGAGTCGGTTTTTCCGTCTTTAATGCACACCATACGACCGAATTCACCCTTCGAGATGAGTTCGGCAGCCTTTGCCCCGATACGTGTGCTTAGGTTTCTGTCGTATGCCGTAGGACTTCCTCCGCGCTGAGTGTAGCCGAGTACCGTCAATCGACTTTCAACGCCTGTATTCTGTTCTATCATGCGCGTGATATAGGTTCCGGCAGTTGCCCCTTCGGGAACAGGAACACCCTCGCCCACCACGATAATGCTATATTTCTTGCCTCGTTCAGCCCTCGCGGCTATTGCCTTGTAGACATTGTTCAGGTCGTAAGGAATCTCAGGCAGAAGAATCACGTCGCCACCGCTTGCCATGCCGCTATGCAAGGCAAGCCAGCCAGCCTTGTGCCCCATCACCTCGATAACCATAGCACGATTGTGCGAACTGGCAGTTGAATGGAGACGGTCTATCGCATCGGTAGCAATGCTAACAGCTGTGTCAAAGCCGAAAGTCTCTTCCGTGCCCCAGATATCATTGTCGATAGTCTTCGGCACACCGATAACATTCAAGCCATGCTTTGCCATCTTGTAAGCCGTCTTCTGCGTTCCGTTTCCGCCAATGCACACAACGGCATCAAGCCCCAGTTCGTGTATGCTTCGAGCCAGTTCGTCGGCACTGTTCGCACCCGTAACAGGATTCTTCTTGTACGGTTTGAATCGTGATGTTCCGAGAACTGTTCCGCCCATGCTCAAGAGTCCCGACATGGAATCGTCGGTAAGGATGTCTATGTCTCTGTTTATCAGTCCTTCAAAACCTCCCTTTATACCAACAACTTCCATTCCGTAACAGTTAATAGCTGTTTTGCATGCACCTCTTATTGCCGCATTTATCCCGGGACAATCACCCCCCGCAGAAAGTATTCCAATACGCATAATTCGGTATTTTATTGTTCAACCTACTTTTTTCGTGGTAAAGATAGGAATTTTCAAATAAATCAACTAACTTTGCAAGGATTTTTGTAGAAACAATTCTTCACTTATAGATGAACAAAACAGATTTAATCAGGAAATTTTTCATACCAAGACAGAGAGCTTTGGAGAAACTTGATAAACATTCTATTGAATTACAAAATCATGTAATTCAGTATCTTATCAAAAGAGGAGCCGACACTGAATGGGGAAAGAAATATAATTTCGATAAAATCAGCAATTACGAAGATTTTTCTCGTCAGGTACCTGTGACGAATTATGAAGATTTGAAGGGGTACATTGACCGCATGCGTCATGGAGAAAAAAATATACTGTGGCCGGGACAGGTAAAATGGTACGCAAAGTCATCGGGCACAACTAACGATAAGAGCAAGTTTATCCCTGTAAGCAAAGACGGCTTGCAGAGCATACACTATCTTGGTGGCAAAGACTGCATTTGCTACCACCTTAACCTGCACAAGAAGAGCAGAATCTTCGACGGCAAAAACCTTATCTTGGGCGGAAGCCATCAGCCAAACTACAACGTGGCAAACAGCCTTGTCGGCGATTTGAGTGCGATTCTTCTGGAGAATCTCAGTCCGATGATAAACGCAGTCAGAACGCCAAGCAAGAAGACTGCCCTTTTGGCCGATTTTGAGAAGAAGAGAGACCGCATTGCACACGAGAGCATAAAGCACAACGTTGTTACGCTTAGCGGCGTGCCTTCGTGGATGATGTCTGTTTTGAAGAGAGTTCTCGAAGTATCTGGCAAGAACGACATTCACGAGGTGTGGCCTGAACTCGAAGTGTTCTGGCACGGCGGAGTTGCATTCACTCCATATCGCGAGCAGTATAAGCAACTCATTCCGAGCGACATAATGAATTACATGGAGACGTACAACGCCAGCGAGGGCTTCTTCGGAATTCAGAACGACCCTAACGACCCTTCGCTCATGCTGATGACCGACTACGGAATGTTCTACGAGTTCATTCCTGTCAGTGAGGTTGACAGCGAGAATCCTACGGTTGTACCGCTCGAGGGCGTTGAGGTTGGAAAGAACTACGCTATGGTTATCTCGAACGTATGCGGATTGTGGCGTTATCTTATTGGCGACACCGTGCGTTTCACGTCAAAAGAGCCATACAAGTTCGTGATCACTGGAAGAACAAAGCATTTTATCAACGCATTTGGCGAGGAGTTGATTGTTGACAATGCAGAGAAGGGGCTTGCCAAGGCTTGCGCCGAGACAAACGCTCTGGTTAAGGACTACACCGCTGCCCCAATCTTCATGGATCAGAATGCTCACTGCCGCCATCAGTGGCTCATAGAGTTCGAGCAGGAGCCTTCATCTCTCGAAGAATTTGTTAACATTCTCGACACCGAACTTCAGCACATCAATTCGGACTACGAGGCTAAGCGATACAAGGACATCACACTTCAGAAACTTGAGGTGATTGTTGCACGAAAAGGCTTGTTCGACGAGTGGCTGAAGGAGAAGGGAAAGCTTGGCGGGCAGCACAAGATTCCTCGTCTGAGCAACAACCGAGACTATATCGACGAAATGATTTCAATGAATAAGTAATAGGCGTGAAGAGGCTTTATTACAAATATCTGTCTGCTGCCTTCTGCATTGTAACTATATTACTGATACACAGTTGCGCAAGCATCAGCAGTCCCGACGGCGGTCCTTATGATGAAGAGCCGCCTAAGGTTGTTCGCTGCACTCCTAACGACAAGGCAACGAACACCTCGACAAAGAAGGTTACGATTGAGTTTGACGAGTTCATCAAGCTCGACGGGGCTTCTGAGAAGGTCGTAATATCGCCTCCGCAAGCCGAGCCTGCCGACATCAAGGCAAACGGCAAGAAAATCATCGTCACACTTTTCGATACTTTAAAGACCGATTACACCTATACCATCGATTTTGGCGACTGTATTCAAGACAATAACGAAGGAAACCCGATGGGAAACTATTCTTATTCGTTCTCTACAGGCGCAAGCATCGACACGATGGAGGTTTCAGGAACCGTGCTCGACGCAATGAATCTTGAACCGGTGAAAGGTGCATTGGTAGGATTATATTCTAACCTAAGCGATACGGTATTCACCACCATGCCGCTCGAACGAATTGCGCGCACAAACGCCAAAGGTCAGTTCGTGATAAAGGGCATTGCAAGCAACAAGCAATACAAAATTTACGCTCTGAACGATGCCGACCAAAACTATTTCTTCAATCAGAAAAGCGAAGGTATCGCGTTCAACGACAGCATCATCACTCCAAAATCAGAGCCGAGCACAAGAACTGACTCTATCTGGCATAAGAACGACCACAGCCGTCTCGACTCGGTTGTAACCGTTCCGTGCACAAGATTCATGCCCGATGATATCGTACTTACGCTTTTCACCGAAAAGCAGACAAACCAATATCTAACTAAGACAGAAAGACTTACACCGAATAAGTTTTCACTCTTCTTTACTGCCCCAGCAGACGAACCAGCAGCAATCGAAGGTCTGAACTTCAACACCGAAGATGCTTTCATAAAGGAATTTTCGGCAACCAACGATACGCTGCATTTCTGGATTAAGGATTCTCTCATTTACCAGAAAGACACGCTCGACATGGTCGTGAAATTCATGGGTACCGACACACTCGGCAATCTCGTTCCGACAACCGACACGCTTCATCTGGCTTCGAAAAAGACGATGGAGAAGATTCGCAAGGAGCAAAGCAAGAAGTACGAAGACTGGCTCAAGGCGCAGAAGAAGCAGCACAAAGGCAAAGATGAGCCAATCGACAGCATCATGCCAGCCGAACCTCTCGACATGAAGATGAGCGGCGGCTCGAAAATGGGCGCGAACGAAAATATACACTTTTCATTCGGCGAGCCTATCGTGAACATCAACAATTCGGCATTCCATCTGAAGATTCAAAAGGACACACTTTGGGTTGACGAGCCGTTCGAAATTGAACAGGATTCTGCCAACATCAGAAGATATACGCTCATGGCTGAATGGCTGCCAGAGCACAACTACGAACTGACGGTCGATTCAGCAGCCTTTACTGGATTGTACGGCAACGTGACGAAAGAGGCAAAGCAGAAGATTTCAATCTCGTCGCTCGACGAATTCAGCTCGCTTTACGTCAAGGTCAGCGGCGTTGACACATGCGCCATCGTGCAACTTCTGGACAAGGGCGACAAGGTTGTTACTCAGGCAAAACTCAACAAACAGTCTGAAGCCGATTTCTACTATATAAAGCCGGGCGTTTACTATATGCGTCTGTTCATCGACAAGAACAACAACGGCGTTTGGGATACAGGCGAATACGCTTCGCACACACAGGCCGAAACGGTCTTCTACTATCCGAAGTCGCTCGAACTGAAAGCGCGCTGGGAGATTGAACAATCGTGGAATCCGCTCGACACGCCTCTGACGGAGCAGAAGCCTCTGGAGATAACCAAGCAAAAGCCCGACCGCGAAAAGAGCATCAAAAACAGAAATGCCGAACGAAAATTCAACAAGAAATAACTAAAAAGAACCATATTATGAGATGGACATTACTTATTGCCATGCTCATGCTTTCATTGAGTAGCACTGCGCAATGCGAACGAGAAAACGAAGCCTTTAAGCACGGCGAAGTCTTAAACTACGACCTATACTACAACTGGAAGTTTGTATGGGTAAAAGCAGGTTCTGCCCAGATGGATATCACACAGACGAGATATCACGGGAAATCGGCATTCAAAGCTAATCTTATAACATGCGGAAGCAAGCAGGCGGACAAGATTTTCATCTTCCGCGATACACTTGTCTCTTACTGCACCGACAAACTCGTGCCGCTCTATTACAAAAAAGCAGCACGCGAGGGCAAACGATACTACATCGACGAGGTTTGGTACACCTATCCCGAAGGAAAAAATGTAATTAACAATCGCCATGTCAGTTCAAAAGGCGTAGTCAGCAAGGAACAACTAAGCAGCAATTCTTGCATCTACGATATGGTTAGCATGCTTTTGCAAGCACGCTCGTTCGACGCAAGCAAATACAAGGTTGGCTACAAAATTAAGTTCCCGATGACCGAGGGCAGCAAAATCGTAAACGAAACGGTTATCTACCGAGGCAAAAAAGTTATCGAAGTTAACGACAAGAAGAAATACAACACACTTGTCTTCTCGTTCGTTGAATACGACAAAAAAAACAAGGAGAAAGAAGTCATCACATTCTACATAACCAACGACAAGAACCATATTCCAATCAGACTCGACATGTTCCTGAGTTTCGGTTCTGCAAAGGTTATCCTTAACCAGATTAAGGGCAACCGCCATCCTCTTACATCTATTGTCAAAGAAAAGAAGAAAAACTGATGACGAACAAGGATTTTGTAGAACTCACCAACGACCTTAGAGAGAACTACAAGCAATATCTTCTGCTCGAACGCTCGTACACGCAAAACACAGCAAACGCCTATCTTTCGGATATAGAAAAGCTTTTTGCATACCAGCAAATCGAAGGAATCAATCCACTCGAAACATCGTTAGACGAGTTAGAGAACTTCGCCGCCGGTCTTGCCGACGTCGGAATCCATCCGCGCTCGCAAGCCAGAATCCTGTCGGGCGTGCGTTCTTTCTATCATTTTCTGCTTCTCGAAGGGAAAATAAGGCAAGACCCTACCGAACTGTTAGAATCGCCTAAAATCGGACTTCATTTGCCCGATATTTTGAGTTTGGAGGAGATTGATGCGCTGATAAATGCCATAGACATGAGCAAGGGCGAAGGACAGCGCAATCGAGCCATCATCGAGACTCTTTACAGTTGCGGATTGCGCGTAAGCGAACTCTGCAACCTGCTTATTTCCGACCTTTATCTGGAACAAGGATTCATAAAGGTAACGGGCAAAGGCCGAAAGCAAAGGCTCGTCCCGATTTCCGAAAGAGCCGTTAGCGAATTGCGGGCTTGGTTTGCCGACCGAAATCAGATTGACATAAAGAAAGGCGAAGAAGACTACGTCTTCGTAAGCCTTACACGCGGCAAGCATCTTACCAGAGTGATGATTTTTTACGTCATAAAACAGCTTATCGCCGTCACCGGGATAAAGAAACAAGTAAGTCCGCACACGTTCCGCCATTCATTCGCCACGCATCTGCTCGAAGGAGGTGCCAATCTGAGGGCAATACAGGCCATGCTGGGGCACGAAAGCATTGCGACGACAGAAATATACACTCACCTCGACAAAAGCCGTCTACGCGAGGAAATTCTGCTTCATCATCCGCGAAACAAAGTTTACAACAGAAAATAAATATATTTATGAACGAAAAAATAAAGTCACTCAAGGAGAATCAAAAGCTCCTCGAGTTCGTAAAATTCTGCATCGTAGGCGGAATATCGACAGGAATCGACGCCTGCATATTCTTCACGGTCAAACAGTTTACAATATACCAGATTGCACTCGTAAGCGGCTACGCAATATCATTTATAGCAAATTATTTCATGACAGTGCTGTGGACGTTCAAAAGCAAGCCGAACAAAAAGAACGCGATAGGCGTTCTGGCGGCACATCTAATAAACCTTTTCGTAGTCAGATTCGGACTTATGCACTTGTTCGTAGAGATCTGCAAAATAGACTCCAATATCGCCTACATACCTACACTGCTGATAAGCATCGTTGCAAGTTTCATTCTTGTAAGGCTGGCAGTTAAGAAACTATAAAAAACAAAAAAGGACGGCTGCAAAATGCAGTCGCCTTTTTTATTTCAGTTAAGATTGATTACTGACGCAATGTTGCAGAGTAATTGATCTTCAAAGCATAAGCCTTACGCAAAGCCTGCTTGATATCTGTTACAACACCCATCTTAGTATCTTGGTCAATCTTCAAAGATACAGTCATAAACGGCTGATCCTCTTCCTTCATATCCATACGAGCCTGAGTTGCATAGTCCTGCACATCAGCAGGCTCTGCATACTTGTCGTTCAACTGTACACGAGTCTCAGCACCGAACTTCTTCTGCAGTTCCTTAGTAGGAGCACCTACATAGATGAAAGTTACCAAAGACTTCTTTTCCAGTTTCTCCAACTCAGTACCCTGAGGAGCACGGAACTGAACCTTAAGAGTAACCTCACGCATAGTGGTTACCATCATGAAGAAGAACAACATTGAGAAAATCAAGTCAGGCAGTGATGAAGTGTTCATCGCTGGCATTGAGCGATCCGATTTTTTAAATCTACCCATAATTAATGTCCTCCGTAACTTTTTGGTTCAGCCTCAGAAATCTTCTGAGGGTAATATTCACGAATTGCTTTCTGCTCCTCCTTTGTACACTCAGCGTATGACTTTTTGTGGAACTGTGCCTTAGCCAGTTCATCACGCAACTCATTGTAAGCGCGTACTACTTCATTCTGTACCTCGAAGTAAGCTCTGTAACTTGAACCACGGTCATTCTGTACAGAAATTACGTGCTTTGAAGTTACCATAACCTCTCCGATGAGTGGAATGTTTGCAGGGTGCTTCTCAGGCCAGTTAGGATTATCGTCAACATTCTTGATAAATTCCTTAACCTTGTCCTTCAACTGAAGAACACTGATAAACTCATCACCACACATAAGGTAGTCCTGTGAGTTCATACGAATCTTAAGAACGTTACGCTCCTTAACCTTATTCTGATCGTCATCCTGCTTCTGGTTTGGATCTGGTGGAGGTGGCAACTGACGTGCCAAACCACGGTCCGTAGCCATGGAAGTAGTAATCAAGAAGAAGATAAGCAACATAAAGGAAATATCGGCCGTTGAACTGGTGTTCAGTTCGGGCATTCCTTTTTTCGCCATATTTTCTTAGTTTTTAATAATTCTACAATAAATGTTATTTTCTCTTCATGATGCCTGTCATGTTGAAGAACATTGCAACAAGAGCCACAACAGACAGAACATAGATTGAGCAGATGAAGTGATCAGCCAATGCAATAGCAGTAGTATCAGTAACTACATCACCATTTGCAACGATTGTCTCGCTTGGAGCAAAGAAGCCAACAAGCAAAGAAACAACCAAGATTGCAACAGATACTGCTGAAATTGTTCCACCAGGAACACCTGAAAGGTTCTCACCCTTAGGACCGCCCATATTCTGAACGAAGCTCTTAACCAAACTCCAAACAATCAACAATGCAGTGATAGCAACCATAGCATACATAAGTATCATTACGCCATCAAGCATCAAAGGATCGTTGAACTTTGGATTTGCAACGTACTGGTTGTCATATCCATAAGTAAAGAATACACCAAAAAGAAGTATGATTACTGCGAATACAACATACAGTACAAGAGATGAAATTTTCTCTGTTTTCATGTTATTCGTCAGTTAATAATTACTTATTCTTAATGTTGTACTTTGTAATAAGGTCAAGAAGAGTAACTGAAGAGTTCTCCATCTCGCTTGTGATACCCTCGATCTTCATAAGGATGAAGTTGTAGAACAACTGAAGGATCAAAGCAACAACGATACCGAAGATAGTTGTAATCAAGGCAACCTTCATACCTCCTGCAACGACTGTTGGAGAGATATCACCTGCAGCCTGGATATCATCGAATGCCTGAACCATACCGATCACAGTACCAAGGAATCCGAGTGATGGAGCCATTGCGATGAACAATGTAATCCAAGAACAACCCTTCTCAAGGTAACCAGCCTGAACACCACCGTAAGCAGTAACTGTACGCTCTACTACATCAAGACCATCGTTAAGTCTCATAAGACCCTGATAGCAGATAGAAGCAACAGGACCACGAGTACCACGAGCAACTGCCTTAGCACCCTCTACGTCGTTAGCCTCAAGTTTCTCCTCGATTGAAGCAAGAAGCTTCTTAGTGTTAACCTCAGAAAGGCTTAGGTAAATGATACGCTCGATGCAGAATGCAAGACCGAATACCAAAGCTACGGCTACCAATGACATGAAGCCTGCATCACCTTCGATATACTTTGTCTTCAAGCTCTTGTGGAAAGACTCCTCGCCAGCTGCTACTGGAGCTGCTGCTGGAGCTGCTTCCTCTACCTTTTCAGATGCTGTAGAATCTGTAGCTGTTGCTGTAGAATCCTGAGCCATCATAGACTGAGAGAGACCAAAAGTCATCACTCCCATCACTGCAAGAATTGCAATAAACTTTTTCATTGTGTGTCTAAATTTTTTAAGATTAAATAAATTAATTATTACGATTTTATTTGTTTCTAAACCTTAAATCGGGTGCAAATTACAAAAAAAATGCGAAATACAAGGACTTTGCTTTGTAAAAATTACATTTTTATTAAAAAATATTTTTACATTTTTTCACATTTCAAAGAACTGAACACCAAATAAATCTCTGATACTGTTATTGATAATGCAAGAAACCTGCTCGCAAGGCTTATCGTACACTTGCGACACCTTTTCGAGCACATGTTTTAAAAACGCGCTTTCGTTGCGTTTTCCGCGATGCGGAACTGGAGCCAGATACGGGCAGTCTGTTTCGAGTACAATTCGCTCTATCGGCACATGCTGCAATGCCTCGGGCAAGGTGGATTTCTTGAACGTTACCACACCGCCAATACCCAGTTTGAAGTTTGGATATTCGAGCAGTCTTTTTGCCTCTTCTGGCGTTCCGGTGAAACAGTGAAAAACGCCTTTGAACGTACTTTTGTCGTAATCGGCAAAGACCGTCAGCAACTCGTCCCAAGCATCACGGCAATGAATCATCAGGGGTTTGTCGAACTTCAAAGCCCACTCCATCTGTGTGCGAAGGACTTCTTCCTGCTCCTTCTGGCGACTTTTGTCCCAGTACAAGTCGAGTCCCACTTCGCCAACGGCTATGTACTTGTCGGGATTGGCTGATAGAAGTTGGTACATATTATATAATGTAGCCTTCCAATCGTCTCCCAACTCGGTTGGATGCAAGCCTATCATCTGCGAGCAATAACCGGGATACTTAGCGCAAAGTTCGTCCATTCGCGGCAACGAAGATTCGTCGATACACGGCAGGAACAGATGCCCCACCTCGTTTTCCTTGGCACGTTTTATCGCCTCGTCCCTATCGTCATCAAACTCCTCTACATAAATGTGAGAATGAGTATCAATAATCATCGACTTACGATTTTCTGTTCATCAACGAGTTTACAAACTGCTTCAACTCTTTCTTTTTGTCAGCAGAAACAGCAAGTGCATCGAACTTGGCAGTTGCCGACTCAAAATATGAGTTTATCTTATTGTCGCACAACTCGCGAATGCCAATTTCGTTATACAACTTTGTTACGGCAGAAATCTTTGCCTGCGCATCGTACTCCTTTGCACCAACCCACTTTTGCAGCTCTTTCTTCTGCTCATCATTCGCTCTGTTGAAGGCATTGATAAGCATGTAGGTCTTTTTGTTGCAAAGAATATCGCCGCCAATCTTCTTTCCGAACACAGCAGGGTCGCCATAGACATCGAGATAATCATCCTGAAGCTGGAATGCAAGACCTATCTCCTGACCGTAATCGTACAATGTGTCGGCTTCCTCGTCTGATGCACCGCCGAGAATCGCACCAATCTTCAGCGCACAAGCCAAAAGAACAGATGTCTTGAGGCGAATCATCTCGATATATTCGGCTTCGGTAACATCGTTGCGAGTCTCAAACTCCATGTCGTACTGCTGACCTTCGCCAATTTCGAGAGCCGTTACAGTGAACAAATCGAGCACCTTCTTCAGATTCTCGGAATCGAGCCCAGACAACATTCTCTGATAAGCGAGCACGAGCATCGAATCGCCCGAAAGAATCGCTGTGTTATCGTTCCATTTTTTATGAACCGTAGGCTTGCCTCTTCTCACATCAGCCTTATCCATCAAATCATCGTGAAGAAGGGTGTAATTATGATATGTTTCGAGTGCAATGGCCTGCATCATTATTTCATCAACATTTTCCTTGTACAGATTGTAAGCCATCAGCATCAAGACAGGGCGAATGCGCTTTCCACCAAGCGACAGGACATATTTCACAGGGTCGTAAAGTCCTGACGGCTTGCGTTCGTAAGGCAACTGCTCAATAAACTGATTAACTTTTTCTATCAGTTGCGAAGATGTGTACATAATAAATTTTAGCGTGAGTAAAAAAGAAAAGGCTGCACAACGGCAGCCTTTATAACATATATAATAGGTATTACTGCAATCTGAATGTTACAGGGACAGTGTACTTTACACGCACTGGTTTACCTCTCTGCATACCTGGAGACCATTTAGGCATCATAGAGATCACACGAAGCGCCTCCTTATCCAAGTATGGGTCTACTGAACGTACAACGACTGGGTCTACGATAGAACCGTCCTTGTTAACTACGAACTGTACGATAACCTTACCCTGAACACCGTTCTCCTGAGAGATTGTTGGGTACTTGATATTGTTTGACAAGAACTTCAAACAAGCAGCCATACCGCCAGGGAACTCAGGCATCTTTTCTACAACCTGGAACACAGTCTGATCCTCAACTTCCTCTTCCTGTACTTTTGGAGCCTCAACTGGCTTCTGAACAACAGGGATGACAGCCTCACCAAGATCCTCGTTTGTCTGAATATCAGACTCCTCTACAGATGAGTTATCAACGATGTTCAACACATCAGATACAGTTGGTGCAGATGGTGGCGGTGGAGCCATTTCCTGCTTCTGCTCTGTTACTGGGATAACTTCCTCCTCGATTACGATATCGGCAAGACCAGTATCAATTACCTCAGCCTTTTCATAAGTTGTGAATTCGAAGGCTGCGAAAAGCAACGCAAAGACAAGAACAAAACCAATCAGATAACTGGTCGACTTCTTGTTCTCCAAGTCTGCGGCTTCTGTTTTCTTTATTTCCATAATTATTTTTTTATTTATTTGTTTTCATTTGTATTCCATTGTTGGCAAATGTAGCACTTTTTTTTATATTAAGCACGATTTTGATTTAACTTTTTTTTTACCAACAATTTTTTTTGCAGTTTTCCGCCATAAAACGGTTGTTTTCCCGTTCTGTTTACAGGGCAAAACCTCAAAAAATATATTTTGATACAAAAATACTTCAGTTTTTTTAAATTTGATGTATCTTTGGCAAGAATTTAAAAGATTGGATGAAAAAAATTCTCTACACCTTATTATACAGTTTGATTTGTGTCAGGGCAATGGCACAGAGATCGGACGCCGTATTCCAATTTCTGAAACTGCCGGTTTCAGCACACTCGGCGGCACTTGGTGGAGAAAACATTTCTATCATCGAAGACGACATATCGCTTGTATCAAGCAATCCTGCCCTTCTGAGTTCGGTGAGCGACCGCTCGGTTGGCATTAGTTACATGACATATCTTGCAGGCTCTAAATGTGCAGGAGCATCATACTGTCAGGAGCACGGCGAAAGGGGCTCGTGGGCTGTGAGCGCACGATATCTGGATTACGGCGACTTTAGGGAGACAAACGAGTATGACGAAACGCTCGGCACTTTCAGATGCAAGGACATGGCTTTCGGGTTTACATACAGTTACTTCTTCTTTGACGAGTTGGTGGGCGGCGCAACCGGAAATATCATCTATTCGAACTACGACAAGAATTCGGCGATGGCTGTGGGTGTAGACTTGGGCATAAACTATTACAACGAGGACGACGGTCTGTCGGCTTCGTTCGCAATAAAGAACATTGGCGGACAGATTGTGGCATTTGAGGACACGCGCGAGAAACTTCCGGTTAATGTGCAGCTCGGCATCTCGCGAACCATGCCGCACGCGCCTTTCAGACTTTCGGCAACGCTGACAAATCTTAACCACTGGAGCAGCAGCTACTTCTGCCCTCTCGGAAACAAGAAACTGAACTTCGGGCAGAAATTCATCAGACATCTTGTCTTAGGAGCCGACATTCTGCTTTCAGACCAATTCTACGTTGCCGCCGGATATAACTTTGCAAGAGGCAAGGAACTGAAGGAAGAAGGCGGCAGCAACTGGACGGGAGCAACCATAGGAGCAGGCTTGCAACTGACGAAAGTAAAAGTCGGCGTTTCGTATGCCAACTATCACGTCGGAGCATCGTCGGTTACGTTTAATTTTGGATTACAACTTTAATAATAGGATAATGAAGAAAATAGTAATAGCCATTGACGGATTCTCGTCATGCGGCAAGAGCACCATGGCAAAAAGCATTGCAAAATCAATTGGTTACATCTATATCGACAGCGGCGCAATGTACCGCGCAGTAACGCTTTATGCAATGGAACATGGTTTCTTCGGAGACAACGGCATTGACAAAGAAGGATTGCAGAAGGACATCAACAACATTCAGATAAGATTCAAACTGAACGAGCAGGGCGTTCCGGAGACATACCTGAACGGCGTGAACGTGGAGAAGAAAATACGCACGATGGAAGTTTCGTCGAGAGTAAGCCCTGTGGCTGCCCTTCCGTTTGTGAGAGAGGCCCTCGTTGCCCTTCAGCAGGAGATGGGAAAGGAGAAAGGCATCGTGATGGATGGCCGCGACATCGGCACAACCGTTTTCCCTGATGCCGAACTGAAACTTTTTGTAACTGCATCAGCCGAAGTACGCGCCCAGAGACGCTACGACGAACTGAAAGCCAAGGGCGAGAACAACAGTTACGAGGAGATTCTGAAGAATGTTGTTGAGCGCGACCGCATAGACACAACCCGCGAGGTTAGTCCGCTGAAGCAGGCCGAGGATGCCATCGTCTTCGACAACAGCAACATGACAATCGACGAGCAGAACGCTTATCTTCAGGAAATAATATCAAAAGCACTGGCATAAGAAATGATTGAAGTAGAAATAGACAACGGTTCTGGCTTTTGCTTTGGAGTAACAACCGCAATAAGCAAGGCTGAAGAGGAACTGCATGGCAGCAGTTCGCTCTACTGCCTTGGCGACATTGTTCACAACGGCACGGAATGCGAAAGGCTGAAAAAACTCGGTCTGATAACCATTGAGCACGACGATTTCGCAAAACTCAACAACGCAAAAGTGTTGCTGAGGGCGCACGGCGAGCCTCCGCAGACTTACCTTACGGCAAAGGAGAACAACATTCAACTCATAGATGCTACCTGTCCCGTTGTTCTGCGTCTACAGAAACGCATCAAGAAAGAATACGACACTCGGTCGGACAGACCGAAACAGATTGTAATATACGGCAAACGTGGTCATGCCGAAGTGCTCGGACTAATAGGACAGACCGAAGGCACAGCCATAGTTATCGAGAGTCTGGAAGAGGCAAAGCAACTGGACTATGCCAAAGACACCATTCTCTACTCGCAGACAACAAAGTCGCTTCAGGGCTTCCGCGAGATTGTGGCATACATCGAGAGCCACAAAACGCCCGAGACTGAGTTCAGATATTACGATACCATCTGCCGACAGGTGGCAAACCGCATCCCGAACATCAGAACATTTGCTGCAAAGCACGACTTGATTTTCTTTGTGTGCGGCAAGAAAAGTTCGAACGGAAAAATACTGTTCAACGAATGTAAATCGGTAAACAGCAACAGTTATCTGATTGAAGATGCAAAAGAAATTGATTTCAAATTACTTGACGGCGTGAAGAGCGTTGGCATCTGCGGAGCAACATCTACACCAAAATGGTTGATGGAATCGTGCAAAGAGTGCATTTTGAATACAATTTTAGCATAATATGGACATATTGTAACATTTATCTCAATTTTGCATTTCAAAAAACGCATTCAAAATATTTTTTCGATTATATTTGCAACTGGTATTATAATGTAGGTTAAAAGGTTTGATTTATGGGAACTATCAAATGTATTGGCATTCTGACATCGGGAGGCGACGCTCCGGGAATGAACTGTGCAATACGCGCGGTTACGAGAACTGCTATTTTCAATGGTTTTAAGGTAAAAGGAATCTACCATGGTTGGAAAGGACTAATCACTGGCGAGATTAAGGAATTTAAGACTGAAAACGTAAGCAACATCATACAGATGGGAGGAACAATCCTTCGCACCGCAAGATGCAAAGAGTTCAGAACTCCGGAAGGCAGAGCCAAAGCATACGAAACCATGCAGAAAGAGAATATCGATGCCCTCGTGGTTATTGGCGGAGACGGCTCGCTAACCGGCGCACGACTGTTTGCCCAAGAATATGATGTGCCTATAATCGGACTGCCGGGTACGATTGACAACGATCTCTACGGCACCGACACAACCATCGGCTACGACACGGCTCTTAACACTATCATGTCGGCAGTCGACAAGATTCGCGACACCGCAACATCTCACGAGCGTCTGTTCTTCATCGAGGTGATGGGACGCGACTGCGGCTTCCTTGCACTTAACGGCGCAATAGCAAGCGCGTGCGAGGCTGCCATCATTCCAGAGTTCAAGACAAAGGACGAACTTCTTTCAGACTACATTAAGGGCGGTTTCAACAAGAGCAAGAACAGCAGTATTGTGCTTGTGGCCGAAAGTCCTGAGACAGGCGGTGCAATGTACTATGCCGAGAAGACAAAGAACGAGAACCCTGAGTTCGATACGAGAGTGTCTATCTTGGGACATCTCCAGAGAGGCGGAAAGCCTACGGCACACGACCGCATCATTGCCAGCCGAATGGGTGCAGCAGCAATACATGCTTTGCTCGAAGGTCAGCGTAATGTTATGATTGGCATCATAAACGACGAGATTGTATATGTTCCGATAAGCAAGGCGGTGAAACTCGACAAGCCTATCGACCATCAACTTATCAGAGTACTTCAGCAATGTGCAATTTAATACACATCCAATATAACAGGAGAAGAGGCTGTTCTTTCGCGGAACAGCCTCTTCTTTTTAATGTTTCACCTTGATAGGAATTATCACCTTTGGTCTTTTTGGATCATTTGTAATCATAAGAACACTCGGACGTGTCTTTGCTTTTTTCAGATATTTCGCAACGATGCCGATTTTCATCTTTGCCGTCTCGCTTGGCGCGAGAGTTCGGGTGCTCAGTTCAACGGTAACAGACGAGTTGAAGACCTGCAATGTTCTGATATCGAGCGTAGAACTTCCGTTATTTGTTATCGTGATAACCTCGCTCACCTGCTTTCTGTTGCCGAGAGAGCCAAAATCGAGTTCGTTCTTTGACAGTTGAATTCGGGGTTGCTGTGCAATCTTCGACGACTTTGAGAAATCGGGAAGTAGAACGGCACTCAACACCACCTCGTTATCCTCGCCCACCTTGTCGCCCGGGAATCGAGCCAAGTATACCGAACTCTGTGTAAGTCCCATATTCATAAGGCTGGCAGAATTGAGAGTGAGTTTTATCACGCCCTCCTGCCCTGCTCCGAGCGATTCGGGAATTGCCTCGGCTGTGACATATTTTGGCAAGTGCATGAGGGTTGGCACGTATGCCTTCTTCGATGTGTTTACAACCTTCAGATAAGCCACCTTCTTCTCGCCTTTGTTGGCATCTTCGAACTCGACCGAATATCTGTCGAGCCTAACAGAGCCGATGCCGTAAGGATAATCCTTAGAATAGTCTACTACGCGCTTTACCACGTCGCCCTCAATCTTCAGAATCAGCGGACGGGTGTCGGCGTTGCAATAAACGCTTATCCCTTTTGAGAAATGTCCCATCATCTTGGCATCGTATGTAACCACGACTGAGCCTTTCTTGCCTGCCGGAATTGGTTTCTCGGTCCACTCAACGGCAGTACAGCCGCACGTTGTGCTCACCTTTGCTATAACCAAAGGCTTGTTTCCTTTGTTTGTAACCGTAAATGTTGCGCTTGCCGGACGCTTCCACTGCACATTTCCCATATCCTCGACCTTCTTGTCGAAAATAGCCTTTGGTTGTGCCAAAGCAGCCACGGTGCAAGCAATCATCAAACCACAAGTTAAAAACAGTCTTTTCATCTTCTATTGTTTTTACGATATGCAAATATAATAAAATTTATTGTACTTGCAAAACAGCAGATGCTGTATGTGCGCCATAGGCTGAATCGTATGCACATCGGACGGTTGCTACGCCGGTTGAATACGTACCCTTGCGGTCGATGAACATTGATGTGTTGATTGTATGGCGACCTTTTGGCAGATGAGCGATGAAAATCTGGCTCTTAGTATCTTTTACAGACTCGTAGAAACCGATGCTTCCGCTCCATCTGTAGCCCGAATGTTTGTCGGACGGCTCGGCACAGGCGGCGCGAGGGACTTCTATCTGAATATAGTCGAGGTCGGTCATTGCAACGAGATAGATATGCTGAACGATTCTGTCGCCAACCGCGAGCGTTGTGTTACGCAGCGGAATGTTCTGAACCTCGCCTTTTATGTTGTGCTCAACAAAATATTCGCGCTCAATTCTGAGTTCCTCGCCTTTCTGCTTCACGTCGGAATCCTTGACTTTGTACTGGGCATAGACCGCTCCCCACGAAATTCCGTCGTTCGCCTTGTCGAGAGTGAGTTTTGCGTTTTCGGTACTCTCGGCAATCCATTTGTCGTTGCAGAAGCCTATGGCTGCGATTTCCGACTTCATGTCAACCTCATGACCGCAGACGGTTAGTTTGTTTCCGGTTGTTTCGGCCGAGAGGTCGGCATTTTCATTGCACATAAGGGCATAGACGGCATTCGCGCTCTCCATCGGATTGTCCCAATCGTTCGTACGTTTCTGATTGAGAAGCCACACGCGCATCTGTGCCAGAGCCTCGGAATAAGTCGTTCCATCGGGAAGGGTTCGGGTTGCTACCGAGGAATCGTTCTTAATCCACTCGCTCAGAGCCTCGATGACGTGGGTGTGGCAGTCCATCTTCATGTTGCTGCCCCAGAAGTTCATTCTGCCTTCGAAATATCGTCCGCTCTGCTTTCGGCTTACGGTATTTTCGAGGATTGAGACGCAGAGGTCCTCAGCGTCCTTCTTGCGGTTGTTTCGGATTAAGGCCGATGAAAGAACGGCGCGTCCGTACATGGAGAGCAGTCTTGGGTCTTTGAGATAATCGCCGAATCTGCCTTCTATTTTCTTGATTAAAGCCGAAGCCTCGCGGTCGCAGCCAACATGTTTTGAAAGCATTGTGCGAGCGTGATAATACTGGAGCATCATCTCGGCAGAGCAATCTTTCTGCTTCAGTTCATCGGCGATTTCCTTGTCCATGTAGGCAAGGGCTTTCGAGATGATTTCTTTCTCGACTGGCGTTATCTTTTCTGAAGTCCGAAGTTGAAGCAGATGGGCGAACGACTCCAAAATCTGCGATGTTACGAAATACGAACTTGACTTGAAGCCGTTGCACCACGCAAAACCGCCGTCGGGATTCTGGAATGTCTTGAGCTTGTCGATGGCACGTTCGAGCGACAAGCCTGTCTTGTTCTCGTCGAACAATTCAGATATTTGCTGCTTGCGGACTGTCTCGCTGTTGGCGGCATCTTCCCAAAGCGATTCTTCGAGAGGAATCTCCTTCAAATCGGCGTTCATCTTGAGCGCGCTGACGAGCGACTTACCTGTCTTGTCCTGCTTCCATACATCGACAACCGACTTTATCTTTGGATTGCTGTTGGCGATATGTCTTGCAAGCGACGATGAATAATAGCCGAGCATCGCACCGAATGAGGTGTGACTGTCAGCATTGGTCAAAGAAGGCAGAGCCTGAACCGCATACCAGACTGGATTTGCCGAGTACTGAACGGTCATGGCGTACTTGCCGTTTACCGACTTCCGACCGCTGAAAAGGCTGTCGAGCGACTCCTCGTGCGTACCTTTGTCCTTCCACATGAAAGGCAGGCTCTCGGTAAGCAGAGTCTCGTCGGGAAGGACTGGCAGATATTGTTGTTCGCCGTCGCTGCCGAGGCTCGTCTCGACAATCATTTTGCAGGCATAGATTTTATCCTCGACTGGTGCATCGAAGGCAAATGTTACGGCAGACGAGCCGTTTGCCTTCAGACTTACGGCTTGCTTCTTGCTTACTACGACAGCCTCGGTTAGAGGGTCGAAGATGGTGATAAATGCCGTTCCGCCGACAGACTTGCCGTTTTTATTGTATAGCATGGCGGTAATCTGAGCCTTGTCGCCCTTGCGGAGGAAACGCGGCATCTGCGGCTTAATCATAATAGTCTTTTGTGCCACAACGTCGCTGTTTATCTTGCCGTAATCGAGTTGGCGAGTATGAGCCAATGCCTTGAACTTCCATGTGGTGAGTCCTTCGGGCAGAGTGAACGAGATAGTAGCGATTCCGTCCTTGTCGGTCTGCAATGCCGGATAGAAGAATGCCGTTTCTGAAAGGTTGGTACGAGGGGCGACTGTGCTTGAAGCGTTATTTGTCACATCTTCTGTCACACCTTCAGCAGAATACGCCATTCTTGTTTTCATTTTTAAAGCCGCATTCGCCTTTACTGGAATCGATTCATATTCAACTTCATCCGAAGAATTGTCTACAACGCACAAGACATCAGACACTACTGGATTAGAAAAAGGACATCGCCACATCGGTATGTCATACCCATATTCTTTTACATAACAGCTTCCCTTTATCTTGAAATCACGTATTATCCACATGGTGTAATCACCTTTATAATAATGCCATAAGCCATAAGGAAGATTCCAATCGTTAGAATATTCAAAATACAATGAATGAGGGCGCAACATATCTAATGCACCATCGTACATGGTTGCAACAACCTGTGCTTCAGCAGGAGTTCCGTCAGGCTTACTTACACTAAGTTTCCAAGTTTCCTTTTGTCCCGGTACAAGTCTGTCTCTGAAAGTATGCCATTTCAGATTCAATTTTCTATCAGGTTTAGGCACGCGAATTCTAACCTTAGCATCATAGGATTTGCCATTCTTTACAACAACAAAGTTAACGACAATTCCGTCACCATATTCAGGAAGATATTTGAATGTTATGTTTTCGTTTGAATTATCGCATTTTACAATTCTGCTTTCTACAAGTTTGCTTGCGGAATGAACATCAGCAAAAATCCAAGCATCCCTAAAACTTGTGCCTACTTGTATGTCTACAGAATTGTCGGCATCAAAATACTGGGGAGCATAAGCCCATAGTTCGGAATCTTCTACAGGTCGTTCATCATCAAGGGAGAACAGTATAAACTGCTTCTCAACCTTTATTGTGTCATAACATATAGCCTCGATTGTATATCTGCCTGATTCCAAATTATAAATATCCATAGGCTGAAAGCCGATATTACTCTGGAAAGTTCCGCTTAACAGAGCTTCACCGTACTTGACTTGTACCCTGTCTTTCTTTTTAGCCTTATAAACGTTATATTTTACTTGAATATCTTGATTTATGCCCATACTGTTACAGGCACAAAACTTCAACTCTTCCGAAGCATCATTTAGAACCACATCGGGGAATGAAACGCTAATATTTACAGGCAGATTGCTTATACGAATTCTCATCTTTCCTGATTCGGTTTCCCCTGATTCGGATGTAACAACCGCGCTGAAAGTATAATCGTTCTGGATATATCTGTAATAAATCCGTTCTTTCTGTTCTGGCAACTTAAACTTTAAGGCAAAACAGCCAGCTTCATCAGTCCACAAAGTATCAGTTTGATTGTAGTCGTCGAAAGTAGCACGAACCTTGGCATTCACAACAGGCATTCCTGAGAATGTAACAGCTTTTCCCGAAAATACAATACTGTCGCCCCATGTATAATGTTCCTTCACCGAATCAATCTCGACTCTGAATTCTGGCAATTTATATTCTTCTACGGTCACTTTTTTTACAACCAAACGCTTAGTTTTTTTGCCTACATTATCGACAATCAATACAACATTATTCCCTGTCAAAGATACCGGCAATGTGAAATCTGCACTATAGCCACCAAACGAATCTGTCTTTACACTTATTTTCTGCAAGACTTTTGAGCCGTCTTTCATTATTACATTCAGATTCTCGTTTTCGGCAACATTGACAGTATCTCCTTGTTCGCGATAAACGAAACCTCCTACATGTACAGTCTGAGAAGGGCGATATATAGACCTGTCTGTAAACAGAGACGCACTCAACTTGTTTTTTGCAAATCTTTCTGTTGAATAAAAGGGTGTGGAAATACAAGAAAAAGGCATATACTTATCGTCACCCTTTACAGCGCGGAAGGGTTCACCCTTGCCGTTCAAAGCAACAAAAGCTCCATCTTCTTCGTGCACCGCACGCAAAGAATCACTTTTAAATACAATTTTTGCATCTTCTGCAATATGCCCTGTCTTTGAATCAAGAACATAAAATCTACACTTCTTGGGGGCTATTTCATCAGCCAAAACCGACAAGGAAGAAACAAACGCAATATTTGTGTTCTGATCTTCTGAAATATAATCATCTGTATTTTCAAAAGGCACACTTTCAACAAAATATATTCCACATTCTGGAACTTTACAATATATTACAGAATCACTTGTCTTCAGCTCGCTTTTTTTCTTGAATTTAAATGTTTCTGTTTTACATAATTTTGCCCTCTTTTTTGCAGCAGCAATTTTTTTCTCATATTCATTTGATTTATCCCCATACCTATCACTCTCGCTTGCCAACAATGCCATCAAATCATCATTGGAGATATTTTCTGTATCAACCTTATACCAGTTTAGTTTAAAGCCGTCAAGGTTCTTCCATTCCACACGAATTTTTCCTTCATTATCGTTTGGATACAAAACATTACCGTTTAATGCCATTCTTAATTCAGGGAACAGAATATCTCGTTTTTTGCCAAGGAATTCCTTATATCGGCTGTAGTTGGCAAATCTGCCGATAGCCTCATCGCACAATGCCAAAGCACGCTTTGGGTTATCATTCATCAGATTTGATATCAGCTCAAGGTAAATCTCGGGATAGAGTTTGGCACGCTTGTACTTTTCATTCAGCATGGCATTCTCAAGAATAGATATGTTTTCGGCAGAGCCCTTTGTTGCTGCATATTTTAACAGCGACCATATTTCGGCATCGACGAACTTATTGTTTTTGCCGTATTCATCAAGCATAAACTTATAAACACGCGATTCGTATCTTTCGGCAAAAGAAAGGCATATAGTGCTCAGAATATCATGATAAAAAGGCACATCATCTTTTTGAACATATATCAAATCCTTATAATTTTTGTTACTTACACCTGCGTATTTACCAACATTGTCAAGAATCTCGTCCAAGACCTTATTTCGTTCAATAAAGAACATATAATTTGTCCATTTATCATACTGCCACGAAAAATCTATTACTTCGTTAGGATCTCTATATACTGTCTCATCAGCAAAATCGTCACACATATCGAAATAACAAGCAAGAGCAAACAGTCTCAATGTATCGTTTCTGGTATTGTCAACCAGAGACTTCATCTGGGCTATGTACGAATATGCAGAATCAGGATTTATATATCCGTTATTTTTTTCAACAATAGCTTTAAACATCTGCAGCTCATTACCCTTTTTGTGGGCAATGCTGTAAATTTTGTTTATATTGGCAATGGCTGATGCCGTGCGGTCTTTTTTCTGCAAGTTATAAACCTTTTTCCACATCGACTCATAATTCTGCGCCACGGCAGGCACAAAGGCAAGCACTAAAAGGATGCTTAAGATAGCTGATTTTATTTTTTTCATAATTAAAGTTTTATAGCAGTACAAAACTATCAAAATAATTGATAAACAACAAGGATTATCTTTTTACTTTTGTTTTACTAATCAAAAAAAGCGGCATCTCCCGAAGGAGACACCGCCATTGCTTATCTAATTCAAGTGATTGAATCGTGATTTGATTACAACTTTGGACCAGCAGCAACAAGAGCCTTACCAGCCTCGTTAGTTGCATACTTGTCGAAGTTCTTGATGAAACGTGCAGCAAGATCCTTAGCCTTAACCTCCCACTCAGAAGCGTTAGCGTAAGTGTCGCGTGGGTCAAGGATAGCTGGGTTTACGTTTGGAAGAGCTGTTGGAACCTCGAAGTCGAACATAGGGATCTTCTTAGTCTCAGCCTTCAAGATAGAACCGTCAAGGATAGCGTCGATGATACCACGAGTATCAGGAATAGAGATACGCTTGCCTGTACCGTTCCAACCAGTGTTAACCAAGTATGCCTTAGCACCAGACTTCTGCATCTTCTTAACCAACTCAGCAGCATACTTTGTTGGGTGAAGCTCCAAGAATGCCTGGCCGAAGCAAGCAGAGAATGTTGGAGTAGGCTCTGTGATACCACGCTCTGTACCAGCCAACTTAGCAGTGAAACCGCTCAAGAAGTAGTACTGAGTCTGCTCTGGAGTAAGGATAGATACTGGAGGAAGAACACCGAATGCATCAGCAGAAAGGAAGATAACGTTCTTAGCAGCTGGTGCAGATGAACCTGGCTGGATGTTCTTGATATGGTTGATTGGGTAAGAAACACGAGTGTTCTCAGTTACGCTCTTATCAGCGAAGTCGATCTTACCGTTAGCATCAACTGTAACATTCTCAAGAAGTGCGTTACGCTTGATAGCGCCGTAGATATCTGGCTCGTTCTCTTTAGAAAGGTTGATAACCTTAGCATAGCAACCACCCTCGAGGTTGAATACGCCCTCATCGTCCCATCCGTGCTCGTCGTCACCGATAAGCTTACGCTTAGGGTCTGTAGAAAGAGTAGTCTTACCAGTACCAGAAAGACCGAAGAAGATAGCTGTGTTCTCGCCGTTCATATCGCAGTTAGCAGAGCAGTGCATTGAAGCGATGCCCTGAAGTGGCAAGTAGTAGTTCTGCATAGAGAACATACCCTTCTTCATCTCACCACCGTACCAAGTGTTGATGATAACCTGCTCGCGTGAAGTTGTGTTGAAAGCAACACAAGTCTCAGAGTTCAAGCCAAGCTCCTTGTAGTTCTCAACCTTAGCCTTAGAAGCGTTGTAGATAACAAAGTTAGGCTCGAAGTTAGCAAGCTCCTCAGCTGTTGGCTGGATGAACATATTAGTTACGAAGTGAGCCTGCCAAGCAACCTCAACGATGAAACGTACTGCAAGACGAGTAGCCTTGTTTGCACCGCAGAATGCATCAACTACATAAAGGTTCTTGTTAGAAAGCTCCTTCTTTGCGATGTCCTTAACCTTAGCCCAAACCTCCTCAGACATTGGGTGGTTATCGTTCTTGTAAGCGTCTGAAGTCCACCATACGTTATCGTGAGAGTTAGCATCATCAACGATGTACTTATCCTTAGGTGAACGACCAGTGAAGATACCAGTCATTACGTTAACTGCGCCAAGTTCAGTAACCTGACCAACCTCGTAACCTTCAAGACCTGCCTTAGTCTCCTCCTCGAACAACTTCTCGTAAGAAGGATTGTGGGCAATAACAGTAGCACCAGTGATGCCGTACTTAGTCAAATCCAAATTTGCCATCTTTTTATACTAATTTTATATTAAAAAAAATTTGTTTCGCACTTTAAGGCATTAAGGAAAAATAAGATACCTTAATCGCACGCAAATTTAGCAAAAAGTTTATTTTACAACCTATTTTTTTGCATTTATTTTTTTTAATTGTCTTAGAAATAGTGTCCAAAAGCATGTTTTGCAAAACGTAGGTTACAAACTAACGCACCTTTTGCAAACTGCACCTTACTTTTATTGTACTTGATACATTATCGTTTAATGTGTTCAAAAAATATCGAATACGATATATTCTCTTTGTCCTGTCGCATATTTTTATTATGTTTGCCACGGGAATATAAAAAAAAAACGATAAAATGGACAAGATTACAAACAAGGTATTCGGCGGAGAGCGTCCGCTGTTCGAGTCGCACAACCTTGAGCTCGACCACGTTAGGATAACTTTCGGAGAGTCAGGCATAAAAGAATGCAGCAACATTGTATGCCGCAACTGCTATTTCGAGGGGAAATATCCGCTGTGGCACGTAAAGGGCTCGGAGATTACTAACTGCTACTTTGCACCGGGCTCGCGCTCGGCTATATGGTATTCTGACGACATGAAAATGACCGACTGCGTGATAAACGGCCCTAAATTCTTCCGCGAGATGAAGAATCTGGAACTGAACAACGTAACAATAAACGATGCCGACGAAACGTTCTGGGGCATCGACGGACTGACACTAAACAACGTTGTTCTGCACGAGGGCACTTATCCGATAATGCACAGCCGCAACATAAAAGTAAACGGTCTGGAATGCGACAGCAAGTATGTTTTTCAGTATTGCAAGAACATTGAGATTCACAACGCCAAGATTGACACCAAAGACTCGTTTTGGGAGGTTGAGGACGTTACGATTTACGATTCTGAGATTAACGGCGAATATCTTGGCTGGCACTCTAAGAACCTGCGTTTGGTTAACTGCCACATCGGCGGCGAACAGCCTTTGTGCTATGCCCAGAATCTGGTTCTGGAGAATTGTACGTTCGACAAGGAGTGCGACCGCGCCTTTGAGTATTCGACCGTTCAAGCCGACATTCGCGGATATATAAAAAGCATCAAAAATCCGACATCGGGCACAATCGTTGCCGATGAGATTGGCGAAATTATCCTCGACGGAAACGCCAAGGCTCCAGCCGACTGCAAGATTCAGACTCGCAAGTAGTTTTTTACGAACATAGCGAAGGCTTTCTTTTTCGGGAGAAAGCCTTTGCTCTTTTTACCGTCTTTCTGATTTTCCAACCTTATGCCAGCTCGGTATTAAAATTGAAAGGTTTTATGAGAAAAGAGAATAGCAGAAAGTTCCTCATCATATCCTTGCTATCCCCTTACTATCCCCTTGCTACCCCCTTGCTATCGGCATACTTGGACAATTGTAAATTCAGCTTTATGCCTAACCCGAGTTAACCTTAAATCATTTAACACGTTTCTTTTTACGGTAAAATCTTACTGAAAGATACAACACAATACAAAACAACAAGATGTATACGAAATTACCAAATACAAAACGAAGAAAACAAAGCAATAATAAATACGGAAGTTCCAGTAATGGAGTATTTTTCAACACACCACAAAAACTATTATCTGACATTACATAACATACATTACCATCGTAATAACTGAGTGATTCAAGGGATTCGTCAACCCTTACAGAATCAGGACAACGAATTACTTCTTTATACTCGTCATTATCTGACGCCACCTTTTTCCAAGAAATAACAACATACGGTTTCTTGTAGTGATAATGTCCGTACACATTATCGCTGAAACGTCCTACAAAATCAGCAGAACAAATATTCGCAACAACTTCAGTATTCGATTCGAAACTCAGATTCATATATTGGCATGAGTTGTAATACCCACGAAATTCCCTTCCGCACAATTCATTTTTGTTGTAATACTTGCAGAAATAAACACATGCAGCAATCAACACCAAGCCGGAAACGAACACTATTTTCTTCATATCAGATACTCTATTTATAAATCCATGGCAAAAGTAAGGATTTTTAAGAAAGACCATGCTATATCAAACATAAAAAAACGCCTTGAATGTCTACCGACAGCCAAGGCGCATAGAGAACTGTTCAACAGTTAAAACTGAGATTTGTCTCACTTTTGTTTTTATCGATTTTTCAACATTATGTTTGACGGTGGTCGCTGTGCATCGAGTTCCGCCTTCATGAAATCCATGTCGGCTGCAACATGCTCGAAGAACTTGCGGTAGCCGGCACAGAGATAATTGTGTCCCGGATTGCCGTAGACATCGCGCACAAAACGATTCTTTGGGCACTCGCCATGACAGGCAAACAAAAATCGGCACTCACGGCATTGGCGCGTAAGAGTTCCGGTCTTCAGTTTTCCGAAGTTGCGCTGACGGTCGCTGTACATCAAGCCCGTGAGCGTTTGCTGGCGTATGTTGCCCAAACGATATTCGGGATAGACAAAGTGGTCGCACGAATAAACATCGCCGTTAAACTCCATCACGGCGGCATGGCCACATTCGCCTGACATTGAGCAAACACCAGGAGGCACACCTGCCCAGTTTGCCAAAGTTGCATCGAACAACTGTATGAAAATCTCGCCAACATCCTGCTTAACCCATTCGTCATAGAGCGTACACAGGAAATTGCCCCACTGCTCGGGCGTAACGGAGAAATCGGTAACCTCGCCGCCCTCCTGCATACCGGGAGCAAGCGTAAGTCCGTCAGCACGTTTTACGGTGCGTTCGACTACGGGCGTGAACTGAATGTAGCGGCAGCCCAAATCCTTGAAGAAATGATAGAACTCCTTCGGATAATCGGCATTGAAATCGTTCACCACCGCCAGAGCGTTCCACTCCACTCCGTGTTTCTGCAAAAGACGGATGCCCTTCATCACCTCGTGCCACGAAGGCTTTCCGGAGCGCGTGCGGCGGTATTCGTCGTGAAACTCTTGCGGACCATCAATAGATACACCGACCAAGAAATTATTTTCCTTGAAGAACTCGCACCATTCATCGGTCAGCATCGTTCCGTTAGTTTGGATACAGTTGTCAATCTGTCGTCCGTAGGCATAGCGTTTCTGCAATTCGAGCGCATGCTTGTAAAATGAGATGGGGCGCATGAGCGTTTCGCCGCCGTGCCATGTAAAGAGAACCTGCGGCATGGTCTGAGCCTCGATATACTGTTTGATGAACTCCTCAAGAAGTGCATCGCTGATAACCTTCGACTTGTCGAGCGGATAAAGTTTCTGCTTTTCGAGATAGTAACAATATTTGCAGGCGAGGTTGCAGAGGCTGCCCGCAGGCTTCAACATTACATAGAGCGGTTTACTAAATGGGGCTATCGTACTCATTATTCTATTTTTTGTGTTTCTTGCCAGACTTGGCAGGTTTGTCAAATTCTCCCGGCAGCGGATAGTTGGCTGAAGGCTTGTGCATTTTACGCATCACCTCGTCAAACTGTTTCACCAACTTTGGATTCTCGCTTGCGAGATTGTGCTGTTCATAAGGATCTTCCGTAATATTATAAAGTTCGAGCGGCGCATCACTCTTCACCGTCACACATTTCCACTTGCCATATCGTAGAGCGCGCTGCTTGCCGGGGAACTCCCAATACATATATCTGCTGTCTGTATCGATATTTTCTCCGAAGAACAAAGGCGAAATGTCGATGCCGTCGGTATCGTGAATCACGGCATCGCTACTTCCCGTCAAGGCCGCCAGCGTAGGCATGAAGTCTGGGAAATAAACCAGATTGTTAATCTGTCTGGCAGGAACTCGTCCCGGCTGATTAACAATGAGAGGCACCCTGATGCCCCCCTCGTATAGTTGTCCCTTGCGTCCCTTCAGTCCGGCACCGCAGTTCAGGTCCTTCAGCGGAGCCATCACAGCCGCACCATTGTCGGAGGCAAAGATAATCAGAGTATTCTCACGTAGTCCAAGATTATCGAGCGTACCAAGAAGGCGGCCTATATTATAGTCCATGTGCGTAACCAAGGCTGCATAGCGTTTGGTGTTCACCGACCACTCGCCATGCTCATCGTACCACGACGTGTCGTCTATGTTATAAGGCTCGTGAGGTGCATCGTAGCCAAGGAAAAGGAAGAACGGATTGTCTTTGTTGCGGTGAATGAAGGCTATGGCATCATCGGTAGAAATTTCAGTATTGTGCCGCACATGCGCATCGTGTTCATTCTCGCGGATATTTATCAGACTGTCGCCATGAAAGCGGTAATACGGATAATAGTAAGGAGAATTGCTATGCACCGTGGCAATGGTCCAACCGTAGAATTCGTCGAAGCCGCGATGATTTGGAGACGAGCCCGGGTCGTAGCCGTCGAGATGCCACTTGTTTACCAGACACGTTCTGTAGCCTGCCGTGCCGATTACCGTGGCGATGGTAGTATCTTCGGGCAGAAGATTTGCACGATGCACAATAATTGTATCGCCACGCGGATTTATCTTCAGTCCCTCGATGCCGCCGGCATAGCAGAAATTGTCTCTGATGCGAGTGCTTCCGCTGTTCTTGCCTGTCATCAGCGAACAGCGCGATGGCGAACTGATGCCACTGCCGGCATAGGCCTGCGTAAAACTGGTGCCCGTGCGTGCCAGCCTGTCGATATTCGGAGTCTGAATATATTCGTTGCCATAGCATGCAAGATCGCCGTAGCCCATGTCATCGGCCAAGATGAAGATGATGTTCGGGCGCTCTGGCGTAGCATTCTGCTTTTGTTTGTCTGCGGTCTTTGCATCGACCGACTGCGACATCAACGCACTCGCAGTCAGCAACAGATTTCTAAACCGATTTGAAAGTATCATATCTGTTTTTAAGTCAATATACTATTTGAGCGGCAAAGGTATGAAAAACTTTGCCGCTCATCAATACCACATCTATGGTATTACTTGTTTTTTTAATACAAATCGTTCTGCTGCCAGTTTGGATTCAACTGAATCTGACTGTAAGGAATCGGGAAGAGTACGGCAGTCTGCTGACCGCTCCACTTCCATTTGACGGGAGTGCCGCTGACACTCTGCTCGTTCTCCACGGTCAGACCGTTGTCAGAGACTTGCAGCGTAGCCGACAAGCCCTGTGTACGGTGGGCAAAGTGCGCCTCCATTACCGATGTTATGCGGCCTGTGCGAACCAAGTCGAACCATCGGTGTCCTTCGAAATTAAGTTCAAGCAATCGCTCGTTCTCTATTGCCAGAGCCAACTGTTCTGTGCTGGCAACATCTGCCACACCTGCTCTGCGGCGCACCTGATTAAGATATGCGAGAGCCTCATCGGCACGACCTGTCGAATTCAAGACTTCGGCATACTCAAGCAAGACATCAGCATAGCGGAAGATGATGTTGTCATTGCTACTTCGGTCTGTCGTCAGCCCCTGATTGGCAAAATCGTAATACTTCAGCGTGATGGGCATATAGGCATAGCCTTCGGGAGTGGTATCGACTTCGTCAGTCTGGCGTGAGAGAGAGCCGTTGTCGTAGATGCCGTTGTAACTCAGTTGCTGATAACGTTTGTCAGCCTTGTCGGCACGCAGGGCATTGAAAAGTTCCCATGTCATCAGCAAAGTGCTGTTGCCAACCGATGTCTTGATGGTAGAAGCCGTTCCGTCGGGATAGACATAACTTGGCTGACTCTGTGGCACTCCGGCCGGAATGGTTGCCTTCATCAGCGGATTGTTTATCACCGTTGAACCGTTATTGAACTGTGCGGCAAAAATCACTTCCTTGCCTATCGCATTGTCCGATGCGTAGATTTGCGAAGGGTCGTCCTCCAATCCAAGCAAATCAGGATTAGCCTGAGAAAAGTCTATGATGCGTTTCAGAGCCGACTCGGCACCGCTATATTCGCCTTGCGTTAGCAGAGCCTTGCCTTGGAGAGCCAATGCTGCTATGCTTGTTGCACGTCCGGTTTCCGAAGCATTCTTTATCTGCTGCGGCAACAGTTCCACAGCCCTCGCCACATCGGCATCAATCTGTGCATAGACCTTATCTACCGGACTGCGGTCGTAATCGTAGAGCGACGCGTAGTTGGTCACAACCGATGTGGTAAGCGGCACGGCACCGAAGAGTCTTACCAGATTAAAGTAGGCATAGGCTCTGAAGAAGAGAGCCTCGCCCTCGTATCGGCTGCGGTTCTGCTCGCTCACCTGACTGAGATGCTCCAGCACATTGTTTGAGCGGTTTATTATCTTGTAACTGTCGCTCCACACTTCATCCGTAAGACCAAGCGTTGCATTCCATGTCGAAAGATTAAGCGATATGTGGTCGTTCGAATTGTTCTTCTGCCAGTCGTATGCCTCGTCGGTGGCCAGGCTATTGATGTAAATGAGATTCTGGCTCACTGTGCGCAAGTAATAATAGTTGTCGAGAAGTACGTTCTGCACCTCCTCATCGTTTGTAAGATAAGTCTCAATCTGCATCGAATCTGTCGGAAACAGATTGAAGTTGTCGTTTCCGCACGATGCCGCCATTAAGCCTGTGGCTACGGCAATGGATGCGCAGAGCGATTTATTTATTATCCTGTTCATATATATTTGTCCTCCTTTGTTTAAAAGTTTAGATTAAGTCCGAAAGTGATGACGCGCGATGGCGGATAACTTCCGAAGTCAACACCGTTGTTTGTGGCTGAGTTGCCCTTATAGTTGGCCTCGACAGAATAGCCCGAATAGTTGTCGAATGTCCAAAGATTCTGCACGTTTACACTTGCTCTCAAACTGTTGATGCCGATGAAACCGCTCCACTTCCGAGGCAGAGTATAGCCCAGCGACAGGCTGCGGATGCGCAGGAAACTTGCAGAATAGAGGTAGCGTGTACTTGGACCGATATTTGTGCCAAGGTTGTTTGTTCCGGCAACATGCGACAAACCGTTTCCCGGATTATCGGCCGAACGCCAGCGGTTCAGACCAGACTCTGCCAGCACATTATCGTCCCAGCGGTTCAGGGTATAGGCGCGTGCTGCTGCGTTGATAACTTTTCCGCCTACCTGTCCGTCTATGGTCAGAGACAAATCTATGTTCTTATACTGCACGTTGTTACTCCATCCATAAGTAAAATCAGGCTGATAGTTTCCAACAAGTTGATAGTCGTCGGTATTGATGACGCCGTCATCGTTCACATCCTCAAAAATCAAGTCGCCGATGCCCTGAGAGCCATTCTTTGCATAAGTATTGAGGTCTTCCTCGGTATTGAAAGTTCCGATAACCTTCAGCATGTACATATCGCCCATCGGACGGCCTACATAGTTACGAATCACATTTGCCCACTTGGTTCCGGCCTTCTCGCTGCTCAACTGCTTCTGATTATCGGCCAGCGACAGAATTTTGTTGTTGTTCTTCGACCAGTTTATCTGTGTATGCCACTTCCAGTCCTTGCTGTCGATAATCTTCACGCCAAGTGAAATTTCCGCTCCTTTATTCTCAACCTCGCCGGCATTCATATTTATGCTGCCAGAGATTCCGTTGAAATTAGGAATCGCAGCCTTCATCACTACATCGCTACGGCGCTGATACCAGTCGAACGTAAGCGTTACGCGCTTCAGCACTTCAAAGTCGAGGCCTAAGTCTGCCTGTCGGTTTTTCTCCCAGCCCAGTTGAGTGTTCGAATATCCGGCAGGATAGTACGACGGCAAGGTTGTTGTGCCAAACACCACCTGATGGTTTGAGGCAAGCGATGAAATCCACGCATAATTATTGCCAATCTGGTCATTACCCGTCACGCCATAACTTGCGCGCACTTTCAGGGCATTGAGCCATTCAACATCTTTCAGAAAGCGTTCCAGCTTGGCGTTCCATGCACCCGAAACGGAGTAGAACCAGCCTGCCCTCTTGTCAGGACCGAACTTGCTTGAACGGTCGCGGCGGATAGATGCCGACAGATTGTAACGGCCGTCATAGTCGTAAATAAGACGGCTGAATATAGCATCGAACGAATATTCTGAATTTGAAGACGAGCCTGTCCAAAGGGTTGCGCCGTTCACATTGGTTATATTGGTATTGCTGTATGCCACCGGATTGCTCGAATCGGTACGGTCGTCCTGACGCACGCTGAAGCCGCTGTTGTGCTCCAAGTCGTATCCGGCCACCACGTTGAAGTGATGCTTACCGTCAATCTGGAAGTTATAGTTTGCCGTTGTCGACCAGTAGATGTTGTATCCATAGCCAGCAATACGGTAGGCATCAATTGAGTTAAGATCGGGAGTTGACTTGTTGCCTATCAGGTTGCTGCCCAAGAGATAAGCCGACTGATAATAGTCGTGTCGCGAAGAATTGGTTGTAAGGTTTACCGTTGAGCGCACCGACAATCCCTCCAATGGCTCAACCTGCAGATATGCGCTGGTAAGCGTGCGGAATCCTTTCGTGTCATCGTTGTTCTCCAGAAGATTTGACACAGGATTGTATATCTTGTTGTTCAATCCATAGTCTGGCTGACCATCTTTGCCGCTATAGTGCTGAGCCACCTGCGTATAATCGCCGTTAGGCTGATATACAGGCAATATCGGCGCGTATGTGAGAGCCTCGGCAATGATTCCCGAAACGTTCTCGGTATTTCCGCCCGAAGGCTGCTGCGAGCGACGGCTTGTATAACTTGACGAGAAAGACGCACCTATCTTGACATAGTTGCTAAGGCGGGCCTCGAAGCCTCCCTTCAGATTAACACGCTTATAGAAAGAATTAAGCAGAATACCGTCCTCATCCTGATAATTGGCCGAGAAATTGTACTTCACAACCTCCGTGCCACCGCTAACCGAGGCATTGACTCTGAAATTAGAGGCATTGCGGAAAATTGCCTTCTGCCAGTCGGTATCGGGATAGTTGCCACTGTCGCGCAGTTTTATCAAGTCGGGATAGTTGCCGATGGTTCCGTTGTTGGTACGCGCCTCAATAACCATATCGAGAAATTCGGAGGCATTAAGCACATCGACATAGCGTTCTACCTGACTGATACCAAACTGAGTAGAAAGTTGTACGCGTGGCTTGCCCAGTCTGCCCTGCTTTGTAGTAACGATTATGACACCGTTTCCTGCCTTCGAACCATATATGGCCGACGAGGCAGCATCCTTCAAAATCTGGATATTCTCGATATCGTTCTGATTCAGGCTGTTAAACAATTCGCTGTCGGTGGTAGGATAGCCATCAATAACATATAGCGGATCATTGCCGCTGTTGATAGAGCCTGCACCACGAATACGGATGGCAGGTGCAGTTCCGGGGGCACCGCTCACCTGTTGCAGCGAGATGCCCGATGACAATCCGGCAAGAGCCTGCGTAAGGGTTGAGGTTGGCAGACTTACAATCTGGTCGCCGTTAACAGAACTGATGGCTGTAGAAATGTCACCGCGACGCTGTGTGCCATAGCCTATCACCACCACCTCGTCGGTGAAATGGCTTATTTCTTCCAAACGTACTTCTACCGACTCTGCATTGTCGTAGACTTCAACATCGAGGTCACGGTAGCCCACGTAATCGAAATGAAGCGTCAATGGAAAATTCTTCTGTACCGACAGACTGAACTTTCCGTCAAGATCGGTTGCTGCTCCCTGCGTATCATTCTTAACGGTGACCGAAGCACCAATCAGCGGGTCGCCCGTTATGGCATCGACCACGCGACCTTTTATTTCCTTTTGGGCATAGGCCGCGACTGTTGTAAGCAAAAGGGCTGCCTGCAACAATAAATGTTTCAATAAAATCCTCATAAAAAACAATCTTTTTAAAATAATTCAATTTATTAGTTTGTACAATTCTTTTTATTTGTAATATTGTGTAGTTAATGCTTGCTTTACGCTTATCAAATAGGGGGAGATTTGTGTTATCCAGAATGATCGGTCCCTGCTCGACTTTCACTCAAGAAGCAAGACGGAACTGATCATAACTGGAAATTCACATTACAGACAATAAAGTCGAATAACAACGAGACTGAAAAGGACTTAATCAGCCTCGTTGTTACTATAAAACATATAGACGGAGTTTCTTGTTTTTTACCATCTGAAGTGTGGCCACTCCGAAGGATAAGGGTTCTTTACGTTGTTCTTCTTTGCCCAGTCTTCGAACTTCTTCTTGAGCGATGCCACAATTTCGGGATGCTCGGCAGCCACGTTGTAGTTTTCGGCACGGTCGTTCTCTATGTCGTATAGTTCGTCGCCAAGTTTAGGGTCGGCATGAACATACTTCCACTTGCCTTCGCGCACCGCCTGATTGCCAGCCCACTCCCAGAAGAGAGGCGCACCACGGTTTACGACATCGGCCTTTCCTGTAAGAACAGGCACAAGGCTCTTTCCTGCCAGCGGAAGAATGGCGTTTCCGTTCTGCTTCTTCGGATATTTTGCCTTTGCAAGTTCGTAGAATGTTGGGGCTACGTCGATGATGTGACCAATGCCATCGACAATTCTGCCGCCCTTAATCTGCGAAGGATACCAAGCTATGAACGGTGCAGAGATTCCGCCCTCGTAAGGCGTTGACTTATAGTTGCGGAATGGCGAATCGCCAGCCTGCGACCAGTTGCTGTTCTGTGTGTGGTAAGAACCGGGAGTTCCAACCTCGCCTGTTGCTATCTGACCGCCTATACCGCGTTCTGCGCCGCCCTGCGCTCCATTGTCGGAAATAAAGAAGATGATGGTGTTCTGGTCGCGACCAACCTCCTTTAGTTTTGCAAGCACACGACCAATTTCTTGGTCTACCCTATCCACCATCGCTGCATAAACTTCCTGACGCTTTGCCCAGAATGCCTTTTCGATGACAGACAGTTTATTCCACGGATTTACGAGGTCATCGTGCTTTGTAAGTTCCTGATTTGCACTAACAACGCCTATTTTCTTGGCATTCTCGTAACGAAGGGTACGGAGCGAATCCCATCCGCCATCATAAACGCCTTTGTACTTTGCAATATCCTCTGGCAAAGCCTGAAGTGGCCAATGAGGAGCATTGAACGCCAGATAGAGGAAGAACGGATTGTCGCTCTTGGCTGCATCGCCAATGAACTCGACGGCATGATTGCCTATTTCCTGAGTAAGATACTTGCCCTGCTCAAGTTTGTAAGGCTGCCCGTCCTTGAAGAGTTTAACATCGCGGAAGCCTCTGCTGCGCTCGTTCTTATCGGTTTTAGCACCCTGCGGAGGAGCATAATAAAGGCTCGCGCCACCAAGGAATCCGAAGAAATGGTCGAAACCGCGCTCCCACGGGCGCTGACCTTCGTGCGCTCCTACATGCCACTTGCCCGAAAGCAATGTTGTGTAACCGGCATTGTGAAGAACCTCGCCAAAGGTTGCCACATCGCTGCGCAAGTGATCGCCGTAATGAGGGTCGCCCAAATCGCGCTCAAAGAAACCCATTCCGGCATTATGCTGAAACTGACCTGTGATGAGCGATGCACGCGTTGGCGCACTTATCGAGTTGTTGTAAAACTGGCGGAAGCGGACACCCTCGCTCGCAAGTCTGTCGAGGTTAGGAGTCTGAATATCCGATGCTCCGTAACAACCAAGGTCTGAAAATCCAAGGTCGTCGACCATGATGAATATGATGTTTGGACGGGTGTCCTTCTGTGCTGCTGCATGGCTCGCGCTCAACATTCCGAGCGATGCCAAAGCGATGTTTCTTGCTGTGTTCATGTTCTAAGTTTTTTTTATTGTCAACTGTCAAAACCAATATCAATTCAGAATTATGAATTATGAATTGTGAATTGTCAACTGTCTCTTATGAATTGTGAATTGATTAATAGTTCACCCAATCTGGATTCTGCTTCAGGTTTGGATTCAGGTCTATCTCGCGCTGCGGAATTGGAAAATGCAGGTGGCGAGGCGCAGCGTTAGGCTTTCCTGCGGCGGTAAGAGTCTTGATATAATAGTCGGCACCTCTTCTAACCAAGTCGAACCAACGGTGATACTGATACACAAACTCCTTTCTGCGTTCTTCGAAAACCGAGTCGCGGAACGCCTCCTGACTCAGGCTCGGCTCAATCTCAGCCAACGCCGGAATGCCAGCGCGGCGGCGCACTTGGTCAACAGCATCGTATGCAACAGCCGAAGGACCTTCAATCTCGTTCAGAGCCTCAGCATAAATCAGCAGCACCTCGGCATAGCGGATAAGCGGAAGGTTTATTGACGACTGTCCCTGCGCCCCAACAACGCTATGGTCGTAATACATGTAGAAATGAGGCTCGCTCAAGACATACAGCTTGCCGTTTACAGGGCTAACCATCTGAGTAATGAAATTCACCTCAAGGCGGCGGTCTTCGGGACGATAACTCTGAAACAATCCGCCGGCAACATTCAGTTCATCGGCATAGTCGCCATTAACGCCCTCGGGCTCGTACGGAGCAGAGCGGCTTGCAAGCGAGTTTCCGCGGAAGTTGGCGTTGCCCTTGAACTGTATCGAGAAAATGTGCTCTACGGTGTTCTCCTTGTCAACGCTGAATACATCGGCATAATCGTCGAACAAGCGATAGTTGCCTTCGTCGATTACTTCCTTTGCCTTCTGCACCGCCTGTTCCCACTTTTTCTGAGTGAGATAGACTTTAGACAGAACCGTCTTTGCCGCGCCCGACGTTGCCCTTCCAAGGTCGGAAGCCGGATATACAGACGGTAGATTCTCGGCATCCTTCAAATCCTGCTCAATCTGAGCGTAGACCTCAGCCTCGGTTGCCTGAACAACGTTGAGATGTCCGGCATCAAGTGTAGATATTTCGTGAAGCACCAAAGGCACATCGCCAAACCATCGCACAAGGTTAAAGTAGTTTAGCGCACGGAGGAACTTGGCCTCGTTGATGGTGCGCTGCCTCTTCTCCTCGCTTATGTTGGCAGCCGGAATCTCGGCAATATGGTCGATGGCAGCGTTGGCATCTTTTATCAGCGCGTAACTCTGTCGCCATAGTTCCTGCATACGGTCGTTAGACGGGTCGTGAATGAGCGACGAAATGGCACGCACATGGGCGTTTCGGGCACGAGGACCTGCCATATAATCGTCTGTTGCCATCTCAACTCCAATCTGGAACAGCGAATTGTAGATGCTCTGTCCCGACGGATTAAGGTCGGCATAAACAGCATTTACGGCAGCCACGGCATCAGCCTCGGTGTTGTAGAACTGCTGGCTCACCATGCTCGACTCGGGCTTCTCCTCGAGTTCGGCGCACGATGCAATAGCAAGAGCAGCCAGAACAGCAGCCGTATTGTTTAGTATCTTGTATATCTTCATATAAATTTCTTTTTACGATTTTAGAACTTGATGTTTACGCCAAAGTTGTACGATTTTGCTACCGGATATATTCCCGAATCGTATCCCTGCTGGGCTGTGTTGTTGCCCGATGTAACTTCGGGGTCGAATCCCGAATACGATGTCCATGTAATCGGATTGGTTGCCGATGCGTACACGCGAAGGCTGTTTATGCCAAGCAGACTGGTGATGCGCTTTCCGAATGTATAGCCAAGCGTTATGTTCTTTATGCGGACAAACGTTCCGTCTTCGATAAAGCGATTAGAAACAACCGGAGCAGGGTCGAGTTTTGCTCTCGGCACGGTGTTGCTTGCGTTCGTCTCAGTCCAACGGTCGCGTGCTGTTCCGTCGGCATTCTGCTGGCCGCTGAAGAGTTCGAGCGACTGCTTTGTGCCATTGTGCAACTCGTTTCCGACAACACCGTGAAGGAAGATGCTGAGGTCGAAGTTGGCATAAGTAAAGTTGTTTGTAAGAGAGAACAAGAAATCGGGCTGCGCCTTTCCGATGATGGTTCGGTCTGATGCGCTGACGAATGTTCCGTCGCCGTCGATGTCCTTATATAAAAGGTCGCCCGGCTTTGGTGTGCCCTGTCCTGTGAATTTACCCTTTGTCTCAACCTCGCCTTCCTGAAGAACGCCGTCGACAACAGCTCCGTAGAAGAGTCCGAGAGGCTCGCCAACCTTAACGATGTAGGCGTAAGACATATTCGAGGTGATGTACGAATCAACTCCGCCGCCAAGTTCGAGCACTTTGTTACGATTAAACGAGATGTTAAACTGAGTGTCCCAACTGAATTTCTTTCCGGTAAAGTTCTTGCTGCTTACCGTAAACTCAAAACCCTTGTTCGAAACCGAGCCGTAGTTCTGCAAAGAACTCGAATAACCTGATGTCCAAGGAATTGCCACATCGAGCAGAAGGTCTTCGGTCTTTTTGTAATAATAGTCAAGACTGATGTTCAGCCTGCCGCCAAACAGTCCGGCATCAATTCCGGCATCGTACTGATGAGTTGTCTCCCAACCCAGTTCAGCGTTCGAGATGCGGTCGGGTCTGAAGCCGATGGCCGTCTCTTCATTAAAAAGATATCGCGAACTCGAAAGCGTTGATAGCGACTGGTAATTACCTATCTCCTGATTTCCAGTGACACCGTAGCTAATACGCGCCTTCAAGTCGCTGACAATCTTTGTGTATGGTTTGAAGAATTTCTCGTTTGCCACGTTCCACGATGCTCCTACCGATGGAAATACGCCCCACTTCTTGTCCGAGCCGAATCGCGACGAGCCGTCGGTTCTGAGGCTGGCAGACAGATAGTAACGCTCTCTGAAATTGTAGTTTACACGACCGAGATAAGAAATAAGCGCGTGCTTCGAAGCCGACGACGATGGTGTGGTTATTACCGAACCGCTTGCAAGATTATTGTACAAGAGGTCGTCGGTAACATAGTCGTTGCTTCCTGCCCCAAACGATTCGTTGATGTTTACCTGCTGAGTGTAGCCCAGAAGGAAGTTGAACGAATGGTGTCGCTTAACCCTCAAATCGTATGTCAGCGTGTTCTCGTTCAGCCACGAGTAGGCATCTGACGAACTGATTGATGCCGAGCCGTTGCTCGATGCACCATCGTATATGTACGACGGAACGTAAGATTTATTCTTTGAGTTAGATATGTTTGCTCCGAAGGCAACCTTCAGTCTGAGGTTCTTTATAATCTCCCACTCGGCAAAGGCATTTGCCAGAACGTAGTAGCGGCGAGTCTTGTCTATGCGTTCATTTATCGAAGCAATAGGATTGGCAAAGACATTCTCGAACGGATTACGAAGCGTGTAACTGCCGTCGGCCTCGTAGATTGTGGCTGTTGGCGGCATCAGCAAGAGCGACGAGATGATGCCCGAAGGCGCATTGTCTGTATCGGTCTTGTTGCCGTTAAGACTGAGTCCGAGGCGGAGTTTGTTGTTTAGTTTGATGTCGAGATTGGCGCGTGTGGTAAAACGCGAGAAGCCTGTGTTGCGGATAATTCCGTCTTGGTCGAAATAACTTCCCGAGATGCTGTAGCGCACGTTGCTTCCGCCGCCCGAAACGGTTAACTGATGGCTTGTTACACGAGCCGAGCGGAAAGCGGCATCCTGCCAGTCTGTACCCTCGCCCAACGCATCAATCTCGCTTTGAGAAAGATACTGATACTTGCCCAGCGACGGATTGGTGTCGTAGAGCGCATCGTTGCGGAGTTGCGCAAACTCGCGCGCATTAAGCACGTCAATCTTCTTGCGAAGGCTCTGCACGCCGATGCTTCCGTCATAAACAACCTGTGTCTTCTGGTTGAAACTGCCGTTCTTCGTCGTAACGATAACAACTCCGTTAGCACCTCGCGAACCATAGATTGCCGTAGCCGAGGCATCTTTCAGAATATTTATAGACTCTATGTCGCCGGGATTGAGCTGCGAGAATGTCTCGCCATAAACTGGGAATCCGTCGATGACATAGAGCGGCTCGTTTCCGCCCTGAACCGAACTGCTTCCGCGCACTCTTATGCTTACGCCTCCGCCCGGCGCACCCGATGTTGGAGTAACCTGAACGCCGGCAACGCTTCCTGCCAAAGCCGAGTTGAACGACGATGCGGTGATGCTCTTCATCTGTCCCAGTTTTACCGAAGAAACGGCTCCCGTAAGGTCGCCTTTCTTCTGCTGACCGTAGCCAACAACCACAACCTCGTCGATGAAGCGATAGTTCTCCTGAAGTTGGATTTCTATGGCGTCAGAGTTGTCGTACACATCCACATCAACACCTCGGTAGCCAACAAACTCGATGTGCAGCGCAAGCGGAAATTCTTTTTTTGTAGATAATGTGAACTTGCCTTCAAGATCGGTAGATGCGCCCTCTGCCTCCTTGTCGGTCTTTACTATAACGTATGCTCCAATGAGCGGGTCGCCCGATACGGCATCGGTTACGCGACCGGTAATAACATTCTGTGCTGTAGCCGATGCTACGGTTACAAGCATAAAAAGGACTTGCAACAGTATTTGCTGCAGTGTTTTCTTCATATAAACAATCTTTAAAAACTTATTCTATCCGTAAAAAATTTTCTCGAAAAAATTTTCTCTTACAGAACTTTATTTCTGTGCAGTAAGAAGTTTCTTTGTTAGTTTGCCCGTTTCGGCAGCGAGTTGCTTGTCGTCTATGTTCAGAAGTCCGAACTCGTGGTTGTAATCCTTTCCAACGGTTACAACCCATGTAAGAAAGCCGTTCAGAATCTCATCGTCGGTGGTACCTACACTCAAGCCGATAGACTGTACAGGTATTCCGTCAACACTCTCGCTTTCGAGCAAGGCAATGAGTCCGTCAACGGTTGTCTCGTCGTTAAGAATCTGTGCCTGCTGCTTCTTTACGTCGAGCGGAATAATTGAGACATCGCTCTTTAGTTTGCGGCTGCCAAGGTCGTAGAGGTTATAGAGGGCATTGAACGAGATGCCTTCCTTGTCGCGGTTGATGGCTGTGGTTAGAAATACGTCATCGCCCGAAATCTTCTTGCCGTTTAGGTTGGCAACGCTCTGCCCGAAATAAGAAGCAAAGGCGTTTGAAAGGCAATGGGCATGGCTGCACGAGTAGGCAACGAGTCCGTGTTTGTGTTTCTCTTCCAGACTCTCCTCAATATCGTCTGAGACGAAGAACAGTTCGCGCAACTTCTTCTTTGAAAGTTTATGATGTGCGAAATACTGAGCCGCCTCGCCCTGACGTGCCGTAACTGGCAGAATGGCATACTGGCCGAACCAGATGGTGTGGTCGTCGTTATCGTCTTTGAAAACGGAGAAGTTTATATCAGCCTTTGTGCCCGGAGCAGCAACAACAATATGCATTCGTGAATCTACCTTGTTATATTCTGTAATCCACTTCTCTACCAGCCCCTTTGCAAAGCGCGGAGCCCTGATAGAATATATGCCTTCGCTTACCTGTTGCGCCCACACGCTTGAAGTTGACAATAGTAATAGTGTCACAAGGGCTAATAGATTTGAATTCTTCATCATATTACACTGTATTTATTAAACTTTAAATCACAGTGCAAAAGTACGGTGTTTGCATATCTCCCACAATCTCATTATGTTGGCATTTTAAATACCATGAATGTGGTATGTTTTTCGGATTTTCGTAATATGATTTGGCTATCTGCTGCCCAAACGAGACACGAATCCGAATATAAATTCAGAATTTATAGATAATTCAGAATTCATAATGAAGATGGAAGAAAACGGTTATGACGAAATTTGCCACACCATTCAGCCGATTTAACCGCTCGAACTTTGTTCGCTTGCTACCGAAGGGACGCAAGAATTCCCACCGCAGAAAAAATCCGTAACGAGCAAGTACCGTTTCTTTGCGTAACCTCTTGTCGCTGAGCGACAATGCGAGTTGCAAACTCGCGTTTATTAATGCTGCCGAATTGCAAATTCAGCAGAACCAAGGGAACGCCCCAAACTGCAATTCAACTGTCCCCAAGGAGTTGTTACTCTTTTACATCCTCGAAGATGTGAAGTCTGTCGCCATTATCGTGAACACAGATATACCCTGTATCAAAGAACTGTACGGCATAATGGTTTGTAATGCCATATCCTTTGCTTCTTTCTTTTGGGGTGAACATTCTGGTTGAAAACTCTATTTGTTTCGTTTCCGTATTGAATATAAAGAAACATGTTGGAGTGTCGTCTTCTTCCATAATACATAAATATATCAAATATTTAGCATACGGATTATTTGCCAAAAGATAATGAACTTTTTCGTCTATATCTTTTTCAAATATTTCCTTTGGATAATATTTGTCTACAATATTTAATGTTCCAGAATCAATTACCGAAACACAACCATACACATTCATTACTTGTCCGTTTTCTTGATTCAAGAAAACTTCATTTACATGCAAAACGCAATGCTCATGGTTGGTATCTTCCTTAGATTTTGAAAATGCCTTGAGAAGTTCGCCTGTGTTTACATCAATGGCAAGGAGAATATCATGCCAATCGACACTTGATTTCACCCAAAGTTTGCCACCACAGACACCTTCCATAACGAAGCCTAAATTAATCTTGACATTAAAATCAGGCTCGTAGTTATGCTGCCACAAAATGCTGCCGTCCCAGTCGTAGCGAGTTACGATGTTATTTTCATTCGTAAAAATCATATTACAAAACACACATCGGGTTCCTAAATAATTCTCTTTGAAAATTACCTCGTTGGTTTCTATATCTACAAGATTATAAAAACCAGTACTTTTTCCTGCTTCTTTGCTACAAATTTCCAAATAACGCATATTGGTATTATCATCAAGAGAATTTGTATTATTTACCACATTTAGAAGTTCACCATCTTTTGTATACAATCTTGTATCATAGAGTCCAGCCCCATCATTCACCTGAACAACCACCTTGTCGTCATAACTTCTTACAAAACCAACTTCCCTTATAGGAATTTCCTTGCCATTGATATAGAGCATAGATTTATCATCCTTATCGGTAGTGGCATACACTCCGTGTCTGGCATCAAAACTATAAAAATGCCTTACGTATTTTACTACTTTAGTTTCTTTCCACATAGTCTTTAATCTGTTGTCTCGTCAAAGCACTCAAAATTCAAAAAGAATCGACAATAGACACAGCAATTTTGAATTTATCATAGTTAATTTCCGTTTGCAAAAATATGGATTATTTGTCAATTATGAATTGTTAATTCTGGATTTGTCAACTCTCATTGATAAAAATCCATCCTCTTCAACTCTTGGATTTTCAACTTACCCATAACCTACATTGGACGAACCTTTCGTCTTGCTATCCCCTTGCTATCCCCTTGCTATCCCCTTGCTACCCCCTTACTATCCCCTTGCTACCCCCTTACTATCCCCTTACTATCCCCTTACTATCCCCTTACTTCACTTCACCATAACTACCCATCACCTAATCTGACTATACCCTACATATAGATAACATATAGCTAACATACAGATAACATATAGATGACATACAGATAACATATAGCTTACATATACCTTCCCTATACCTTCCCTATACCTTCCCTATACCTTGCATATACTCTGCATATACTCTGCATATACTCTGCATATACTCTGCATATACCTTGGACGTTCCTTGGACGTACGAACAATTTCTGACGAAATTGTTCGTAACAAATCCACGGCAATTATGAAAGCAATTTTGAATTATCAATTATGAATTTTGAATTATTCATTGTCAATTGTCAACTGTGAATTGTCAATTCTGAATTCCAGCCTTTTTCAATTTTCTCTAAGTTTCAACTCTCTTTTTCTAATTCACAGCGCGAAAAAAAGCGAGGCAAACAAATCACTTTGTCCGCCTCGCAAAATCAAGTATAAGTTATTTTCAAATCAGAGTCTTACCTCAGGAACCACCTGTCCGTCGAGCAGACTGATGGTGCGCTGTGCATATCCGGCATCGCGCTCGGAGTGCGTAACCATCACGATGGTTGTTCCCTCTTGGTTAAGTTCGGTAAGGAGCTGCATAACCTCAAGTCCGTTCTTAGAGTCGAGGTTACCCGTTGGCTCATCGGCAAGAATCAGTTTTGGGTTCATAACCACTGCACGGGCAATGGCAACGCGCTGCTGCTGTCCGCCCGACAGTTGCTGCGGAAAATGATGTGCACGGTGACTTATAGCCATTCGGCGCAACACCTCGTCGACACGCTGTTTGCGTTCTTTCTTTGGAACGCCGAGATAAGTGAGCGGAAGTTCCACGTTCTCCTCAACGTTAAGTTCGTCAATAAGATTGAAACTCTGGAATATAAAGCCTATCTGGCCTTTTCTGACCTTGGTGCGCTGACTCTCCTTTAACGAGCCTACCTCCTGACCGTCGAGCAGATACTGTCCGCTGGTAGGATTGTCGAGCAACCCGAGGATATTAAGCAATGTTGACTTTCCACAGCCCGAAGGACCCATGATTGCCACAAACTCGCCTTTCTTTACTTCGAGCGATACGCCGCCCAACGCTACGGTTTCCACCTCTTCAGTGCGGAAAACCTTCTGAATGTTTTCTAACTGTATCATAAGATTATTCGATTATTTTACAAATTACTATTTATTCGTTTTTGAGAAAATCAACAGGATTGCCAACTGCCACACGATAGCAGCCTATGCAAACCACCGAGAGGATAACCGCCACTACTGCCAGAGCGCAGAGCACGAAGAGTATTGGCGACAGAACAGCCTTCTCGCAGAACTGCTCTAACCATAAGCGCGACACATACCAGCCACCAACGGCACCGACAACAACAGCCGGCAAAGCCAAGCGCAGAATATCGCGGATAAAGAGCCGCAGCACATCGACGATTTGGGCACCATTCACCTTGCGGACGGCAATCTCCTTCTGTCGGCGTGCCATCTCGCCAGCAAGATAACCAACAAGTCCAATAAGGGCGATAATCAACGCCACCAGCCCACCAATCATCACGGTACTGCGGAAACGCTGCGCATCGGTGTAGAGCTGCGTCATCAGCATGGTATATGGACGTATGGCTATATCGGGATTATCGGGAATGAGTTCGTGCAAGCGTTTGTTGGCGGCATCGAGCGCATCCATATCGTTGAAACGTATGGTGATATGGTGGGCGTGCTTCATACTACGGTCGTAGAAGCAGATGCTTGGGCGAGTATCGGGATTAGTGATACTGCCTATGCGCGGATCGTCGAACACTCCAACGATGGTGTAAGGTCCGCTGTAAGACGTGCAGATGACCTGCTTGCCTACAGCCTGATCCCAGCCAGCCAGCTGCTTCATCTTCTCCTCGAACTTACGACTTACCATCGCCTCGCGCATGGTGTCGGTCTGCTCGGTAAACGTGCGACCGGCAATCACGGGGATGCCCATCACGTTGAAGTAGCCGTCGCCCACATCAAACAGGTCGGCAACATTCATGTACTCTTTGACATCGCCGGGCAGGAGGATATTATCGCCACTCTGTCTCTCGGGCAAGTAGGCATAAGATGTTGTAATACCTTTAACACCCGACATTTTCTTGAGTTCATCAACCACCAGTCGTGTCTGCGGCAGCGAGAGCTCACGGGTATCTAAATCTGCCAAGGTAGAATAGTCGTAACCGGGATTATCGTTCACCATAAGCTGATATTGGCGACCAACCACCAGCAACAGAACGAAAAGGAAGGTTGCCGAAGCAAACTGCAAGCCTAACAACATCATTTTCCACGTACGATGAGAATGATTGTAATGCTTAAAGGCGGCGGTCATAGGAATGTGGGTGTAAGCCCATCCCGGAATCACTCCTGTGATAATAAACACCACCAAACAGGTAAGGGCGATGAACCATATATTATTGCCTGTAGTAAGAATAACCAAGAGAGGCATACCTGTGAGTTCATTGATGGTATCTTGGAAGATGAACAGCAATATGCCTGCCAGCACCAATGACAGCAGCAGATGAACAACACTCTCGACCATCACGCGACCGTAGATGTTATGAGCCTCAGCGCCATAGCAACGGTGCACTGCCATCTCGCGAGCCCTTAGACTGATGCCACCAACCACCAGCAACAGATAGTTCATAACGGCACAGCCAATAAGCACCACAGCCAGCAACGATACAATCCATATCATACGGCGTGTGGCATCGTCATGTGTGTGATCGTCTGCCAACGGGCGCAGAGAGTAGTCAAAATCAGTACCTGCCTTTTTCAGTTCGTCGATAGGCAGATTGTCGTGTTTCATCTTCTGAATCTGCGATTTCAGGTCGTCGGGGGTGATGCCTTTGGCAAGACGCACATAGCCCAAATAGCGGTCGTTACCCACCCAGTTTTCTCGTCCATCCCAAGTCATCTGTGGAAGCGTAGGCATCGATACCAGTACCTCCAAGTCGTGAAGTCGGCTGTTTAGCGGAATATCCTCGTAGATGCCGCCTATTGTCAATGCCAGATTGCCACGTTTGTTATAGTAAACCTTCTTACCAACCACATCGCCACCCATTTTCTCTGCCATAGACTGAGGAATCATGCAGTAGTTAGACTGACTGAGTACCTTCTTTGGATTGCCTGCCAGAATACGGAAGGGAAACACATCGAAGAAGCAACTGTCGGCAAAGAAGAAGTTGGTGCGAATGCGCTTGTCGTCTTCGGTAACCAGTGGCAAGTCCCAGCCAAAGCCCGTGTAGCGTGTGGCAGCCTCAATCTGCGGGCAGTAGCGTTTCATACCGTGGGCAACAGCACCCGATACCTGTGCGAAATGCTGATACTCGCCATCGCGAATCACATTTTCGTAAACCACATAGATGCGGTTGCTCGTATCAAAGTACTTATCCCACGACTGCTCAAAACCAGCCTTGCCTATCAATACAATACCGGTAGCCAAGCCAACAGCCAGACAAAGAATCTTTATCCAATTGTGCTGACCACGCTGATTGAGAGATTGTAAAACGTTCATATTCGATACTTTCTGTTAATCGTTTTTTATCAGTACCCCCACGGAAAGGAGCACCATGACGAATGGTGAGGCGCAGGTTGCCGCAAGCATCCACGGATTCAGCGGAATGCGACAACGTAGGTAATGCTGATATTCGCCATCGCTAACCACCTTCTCGTAAAGCACACAGACATGGTTGCTCGTACCAAGGAACTTATCCAACGATTGCTCAAAGCCTGTCTTGCCTATCCATGCAATACCAATAGCCAGACCTACTGCCAGACAAAGAATATTAATCCAGTTGTGCCGACCACGCTGATTGAGAGATTGTAACGCCTTCATAATTTGATATGTTTTTATATATGCTGCAAGAATACGGCTATTTACCTATATCTGCAAACTTTTTGCATGAGCCAGAGGCTGTATGTCTAAACTTTATACAATTCTGTGTATGATTTTTTTACACTCGTCGTCTGCTATTCGGTTTTAATGCTCTCTACCGGGTTAGTGCGCACGGCTTTTACAATCTGTATTCCTACGGAGAGAACAGCCACCACGAGGGCGAACGTGCAGGTTGCCGCAAACATCCACGGACTAAGCGCAATGCGATAACTGAAGTTTGACAGCCAATCGTTCATGATGTACCACGACAGCGGAACGGCGATGACAAACGAGACAAGCAGCGGCGCGCAGAACGTGCGCAGCATAAGCAGCATTATCTCGTGCGATGTGCCGCCCATAATCTTGCGGATAGCAATCTCCTTCTGTCGCTGACGGATGAAGAAGAGCGACATGCCGATATAGCCCAGGATAGAAATCACGATGGCGATGATGGTGAAGAGCGAGATGATCTTCAACGTGTTACGTTGGTCAGAGAAGGTCTCGGCCACACTCTCCTCGAGCGACTGCACATTCCACTCAAGATCAGCCTCAGGCACCCCTTGTTCCCTCATCATGTTGAGGAAAGCCGCCTTGGCTTGCTTGTCGCCATTGGTCTTCACCAAGTACGAAGGATAGTTGAACGAATCCTTGAATTGGATGACAAAAGGCTCAACACCTTGCAACACATTAGTACGATGAATATCATTAAGTACACCCGCGATAGGTTTATTCCAAACAGTCTGTGTGGTAGTGTCGGTATATTCCATCACGCGCATGGTCTCCTCCGTCAGATAGTAGCCGTCGCTGGTCTGTCCAAAGTCTTTCTTTTTCTTCAACCCATAAAGGTCGTAGGCCGTTTTGTCAAGGTCTAATAAGTAGAGAATCACCGATTTATCGTTACGCGTAACACTTTGCATACTGCAACTACCTGTCGCCAGCGAGGTTTTCTCGAATCTACCGATTTTCTCCACAAAAGGCATCTTCTCCAAAAGATTTCTCACAGTTTGATGTTTGCCATCGGGAGCGTCGATAACAAACAGATGCTCTGTGTTGTAGCCCAGCGGTGCATGAATCAGATGATTCAGTTGCAACCAGATGACAAGTGCCGATGTAAGCATCACCACGGTTACCACATTCTGCAGGATGATAAAAATCTTGCCCAACACCATCTTGGAGCGATAACGGAAACTGCCCTTGACAATGTCGATAGGTTGGAAGCGCGAGAGCTGCCATGAAGGCATGATGCCTGAGATGACGCCCACCAACAGGATGAGAGCGATGCAGACACTGACGGTACCCAGACTGATGTCACCATAGAGGTCGATCTTGCCCTTAAACAGTTCCACAGCCTCATCCTGGAAGACGAAAGCCAGCGCCAGACCGACGACAAACGAGATGGCAACCATCAAGGTTGACTCGGCTATCAGCTTCATCGAGATATCGTTCTGACTGCTACCAAAGAGTTTGCGGGTGGCCATCTCCTTGGCACGGAAGCCTGTGTTGGCAACCGTCAGATTAATGTAGTTGCTGATGGCAAAGAAGAGGATGGCCAGCACAGCAGCCAACAGGATGCGAAGTCGCGACTTATCACCCTTCTGCATGCCCGCTCCATCATTCTGTGGTGCAAACATAATGTCTTTGAGTGGCGTAAAGGACAGGTTCGTAGCCTCCCACTTACCATAGTATTTCTTATCCAGATAATCGGCAATAACAGACTTCTTGCTATCGAGATTGGTGCCTGGGTGCAGCATGAAGAATACCTTACTAACACCATTGGGACCATAGGCCGCCGTGTAATTCTCGAGCTGATAGCCCATCACCTGCGGATAGCGCTGCATGCTCACGATAATCTGCGTCTCGTTAGGCAGTACGGTATGATCAAAGTCCTTTGCAATCGCACTAACGGTATAGACCAGCGTACTGTCGTAAGGGTCTTCATGCCCGATACGCACATGGCGTTCACCAGTAATCTGAATTGATTCACCCATAGGGTTCTTATCGCCAAACAAGCGCTTGGCCAGTCGCTCGGTGATGACACACTTATCGGGCTTGTCAAGCGCTGTACGCCTGTTGCCCTGCACGAGTTCATAGTCGAAGAAGTTGAAGAAAGTGGAGTCGGCCAACAAGATAGTGCTCTTATCGTCGCCATCCTCCACCACGCTCTCGCCGTACTTAATCTTTCCGCTCTGACTCATCACACAGCAGGTCTGCTCAATTTCGGGACACATCTGCTTAATCTCGGCGGCAGCCTGAGGCCACATGAAGAAGTTGTCCTCGTCGCCAATAATGCAGATGCGGTCGGCATTCTTGTGCCAACGGTCAATGCTGTACTGCCGCCAAGCATAGTCGCCCATCAGAATAATGAACATTAGCGAAACCACAAGCCCCGCAACGTTTATGAGCGTGTAAAGTTTGTTTCTCGACAGAAATCTGAAATAACTTTTCATATTCTTTTATTCGTTTTTAATATATTCAACAGGATTTTCGTTGGCAGCGCGCCAGCCTTGAAATGCTGCGGTAAACAGATTAACGGCGAGCACTATGACAAGAGAAAGCAGCAACGGCATGAACTCCATATTTATAGCAAGTCCTGAAATACTGCCAACCATTGGAGCCAACCAATACGAAAGCGGAATGGCAATTACTATGGCGAATACTGATTGAACGACTACGGTAAAGAGCAAACGCAGGGTGATGCCACTAATCTCTGCCCCAAAGACACGGCGGATGGCAATCTCGCGCCGGCGCTGACCTACAAAATAACTGTTCATTGCCATCAGACCGAGCACGGCAATAAGCAGGGCAACCGCCGTAAAGACGGTTAGCACGCTCAGGAATCGCTCGTATTCTTCGTACCACTCACGGTGTTTCTGGTTCAGCAGGTTTGTCTCGGTTGTTGCAGAGCCTGTCAGTTCCTTCAGCAGACAGGCCATCGCCTCCTCAACCTTCTTGCGGTCGCCATGATATTTCACAAGAGCCATTCGAGGCCGTCCGTAGTTATTGCTAACATAATCATCGGCATTGTCACGGAATTCATCCGACTTCATAAATAAGTAAGGCGTTGGATGCTCCGCTTCTTCCATTACATTCTGATAGACAAGATCGGGATAAACGGCCGACACTTTAATATTCATATTTCCTCTTGAAATTAAAATTTCCCGTTCGTCATCGCGCTTGCCGAATTGCCGTAGCAACTGGTGATTTACACCCACTCCACCGTCTGCATAGGTCCTCTCCGGATGGATATTCAGGATGTTAAAGAAGCAACTGTCGCCTATCAGATACCGTATGCTGACAACCGTTCCGTCATCGGCAGTAGTCGTATTATTCTCAAGGCCATCAACAGGCGTGCCATAGCCAAAGCCGACAGCATCAACCTCTGGCATGGCAAGCAATTTGCTGCGGAATGTAAGACGCTGACTCTCGTTAAGCCCAGCAATATCGTATGTTTCAAGAATGTTGTCGATGTCGTAGCCCAACGGCTGGCTCATCCTCTCGCGTATGCCGCTGTTTAGCAGAAGCGTAACCGTAAGCATAACGATGGCGAAGACTGCCTGCAACACCATCAGCACATGACTCCAGCGCTGGCGCACACGGCGACGGAACGTTCCGCGAACGATGTCGATAGGCTGATAGCCGCTGAGTATCGTGGCAGGCACGAAACCAGCCAGCGAGCCTACAAAAATGATACCGAGCAGAATGGCAGCGATGGTAACAATGCCCGTATCCTTCAGCAAATCGAGCGAACAATTAGACATCTCTATTGCCTTGTCTTGCATGGCAAGCGCAATAAGATAGGCTATAACGAAATCAATAGCTGTAAAGAGGATGCTTTCGCCAATCAGTTTGGCAAATACTTGCAACCGCGACAGCCCCAGCAGCCGTCGTGTGGCCATCTCCTTAGAACGCTCCGTGGTGAGCGACACACTAAGATTAACATAGTTGAAGATGGCAAACACCAGGACCAACAGGGCTATTACCACATAGAGATGAGCCATCTCGCGGCTGCCGTGATTAAGGTCGTCGCCCTCAAACGAGCAATCTTTGGCATCATAATAGAGTGTAGAGAGCGGAGTGAGCGTAAGTTTCTTCACGACATCTATCTGATAGAGCCAGAAAAATGACTTCAGATAGTCGCGCATTTCGGTGATTTTACTTCGCAGGTCGCAGCCCTCACGCTCCATCAGAAACAGCACGCAACTGGCAGCATTATTCATGCTCTCGACGTATGCCGAAGAATGAAGTTGGCGCAGATTCTCGAGGTTTACCACACATTCATACGTTTCGGGGATGACAGAACGGTCGAAATCGTCCATCACCCCGCTGACGGTATAGGTGATATGCTTGTCTGCATCCTTTTCACCGTCCAAAGTCAATACAACCTCTTTGCCTATCGCCTCGCCTTCAGGCCAATAACGCTGGGCAAACTTCTTGCTTACCACCATCTGATTAGGCGCACTGAGCACCTTTTGCTTATCGCCCGTGAGCAGTTTGTAGTCGAAGAACTCGAAGAAGTTAGGGGCAGTGAGGAGCATCTTAGTGTTAACCTCCTGCCCTTTTATGGTGAATGACATCTCCAAGCCGGAAACGGAGCACCAGTCTTCTATTTCAGGAAAACGGTCCTGCAACTTCTGTCCCACCCGAAAGTGAGACATCATAAATTCCTCGTTGCCAACGACAAAGGTGCGGTCTGCACGCGTCTGGTAGTTCTCTACGGATGTCTGTCGGTAGATGAGGTCGCCCAACAGCAGCAAGAAAGCCATCGACAGACACAGACCCACGATATTTATCAAGGTAAACAACCTGTGGCGTTGCAGAAATTTCAGATAACTTTTCATCTTCTTATTCGTTTTTTATGCTATTGATAGGATTATCGTTAGCAACGCGCCAGCTCTGAACAACCACCGTGCCGATGGTTACGAGGGCAATGCGCAGCAGAGCCACAAGGAATATCCACCAGTATATCGGAGTTCGTTCGGCAAAGTCCTGAAGCCACTCGTTGCCTATGTACCACGCCAGCGGTGCGGCAACAACGAAACTGCCCAGCAGCAGCCACACATAGCGGCGGCACAGCATTACGAGAATCTGTAAGGTTGATGAGCCCATTACCTTGCGAATGCCAATCTCCTTGCGGCGATATTCGGTCTCGAACATAGTCATGCAGAACACGCCGATAAGGGTTATTACCATGCAGATGAACGAGAATACAAGCACCTGCGAAGAAAACCTAAGTTCGGCATTGTATGTTAGTTCAAGTTCTTGGTCGAGGAACTTGACCTCGGTTCCCTCCGGAGCACCAAAGCGGATAAGGATGTCACGAATCTTGTTGCGCATCTCAATCTTGTCGATGCCGGCTGCTACGCGCACGTTAAGAGTTCCCAGATTTCTTTCCCAGCCCTTAAACGCGTCGCCCATAATCAGAAATGCCATTGGCATATTGTTATTGTCTACACGCGTTGACATGAATCTGACGTTTTTGCACACTCCTATCACCGGCAAATCGTTTTCCAGAAGAGGCTTGTCCATTTCTATCCAGTCCCACTGCTTGCGCGCCGCCTCGTTTATGATGTACACATCCTTGTCGTTTTCGTTGAAATCGTGTCCTTCAATCACCTCTATGCCCATTGTCCGCAAATAGTGCCAGTCAACCGGCATACAAGTAAAGTTTACATGATGGTCTTTGTCGCCACGTCCCCAGCCCATGTACTGGTCTCCGGTGCCCAGTTTAAACTGCGAGTAGCTCACATTCTTCACGCCATTAAGCCGCATCAGTTCAGAGCGCAAGGCATCGCTCTTGTCTATCACATCCCACACGTTTGCTTGCAGAATCTCGTCTTTGCTGAATCCGTAGTCTGAATGGAATATGTAATGAATCTGCTGCTGAAGAATTCCGATGTAGACCATCATTACCGATGTGATTACGAATTGCAGGCAGAGCAGCGCAGTTCTCAGTTTACGTCCCTTCGGGGTGAGTCCGAAAGAGCCTTTCAGCACCAAGGCCGGCTGGAACGATGTGACATAATAGGCAGGATACATTCCGGCAACGATGCCTACAACAACCGACACGACAGCCATAGCAAGCAGAAGCAGAATGTTGCCGCCAAGCGAGATGTCGCCCGAAAGAAGTCCGTGAGCCACCGGTGACTGCGAGAGCAGATACACAAGCACAGCAGCAAACACGAATGCCAAGAATGATGTAACCACCGTTTCGCCAACCAAGCCCATTCGCAACACCGATTTGCTGTTGCCTAGCACCATGCACGTGTTTACGCTCTTTATGCGCATCGGACTTTCTGCCAGCGTAAAGTTAAGGAAGTTGATGGATGCAATGATGATTACCAACAGGCACGCCAGTTGCAGAATCCAGTCTACCGTGCGGTTGCCCTTATCTAACACAAGGTCGAGTCCCGAGAACCACGTTTTGCCAACAGGCGTAAGCCGGATTTTCAATTCTCTGTTCTGTCCGTCTGAGTCTGACATTCCTTGTCCGCCAAGAGCCTTCATTTTCTCGTCAATCTTCGCGGTTACGGCCTTGCCAAGAGTTGCGTTGAGTCCTACGGTATCAACATTTTCCCTCAGTTTAATGTAGCACGTATAGTTCCAGTTGTTTACGTTGTCTTTGTTCTCATCGCCAAGATTGCGATAGATGCAATTACTTAAAGAACAATTTTCGGGCATATCCTCGTAAACGCCGATTACGGGGATACTGTCCTTCAGATCGCGCATACAACGCCCTGCAACCCGAATAGAGCCGAAATAATTCAATGCAACCGAAGCCGGAATAATCAGGCCTTTCGTGTCGCCTTCCTTCCAGTTCAGCCTGCCGTCAATAAGCCGCGGAGCAAGAATAGAGATGGCATCGTTGCTTACATTGCATATTCCGAACTTTACATCGGTTTCATTATTCTTGAATCTCCACTCGCTGAGCCAACACTGAAGCAACGCCATGCCCTCTACCTGTGGCAACGTAGCCAGTTCGTCGGCAACCATTCGGGAGGTGTGTGCCTCCCATCGGCCTTCCTCGAAGATGTCGCGGAACTCAACGCGATAAAGGCGTTCCGAATCCTTCAGACACTTGTTGTACGAATGATTGTATATCACTTGCGTAAGGAACAGGTAGCAGGCAGAAAATGCCACCGTGAGCCCTATGAAATTGAGCGCGGTTGCCATTTTGAAACGGCGCGCCATATATATCAGACTTCTGAAAATATTCATGGTATTATTTACTTTATTACTAAAACTTCGTTGTCTTTGAATGCCTCGTAACCGCTTGTAACCACGCGCTCGCCCGGCTCCAATCCCTCAAGAATCTCGTAGAACTGCGGATTCTGACGGCCTACACGAATCTGTCGGCGATAGGCTTTTGCTCCGCCCTTGTCGAGCACGAAAATCCACTGTCCGCCGGTACTCTGGAAGAATGTTCCGCGAGGAACGATGACTGCCTGCTCGGGCTGACCGAGTTCGAGGTCGATGTAGTATGTCTGACCGGTGCGGATGTTCTCGGGACGCTCGCCCTTGAACACAAAGTCGCATCGGAACTTGCCGTCGCGCACCTCGGGATAAACCTTGCGCACAACAAGCAGGAATGTCTTGTCGCCACGGCTGAATGTTGCCGTCAAGCCCTGACGCACGCGGTCGATGTAATGCTCGTCAATCAAAGCCTCGACCTTGTAGGCAGAGAGGTCGTTGAGCTGACCAATCTTCTGCCCCGGCTGTATGCTCTGCCCCAGTTCAACATCGAGCAGACCAAGCTCGCCGTCGATGGCAGAGCGTATCTCGAGTTTGTCCTTGCGCTGGCGAACCATCACAACGTTTCGGCGCATATTCTGAAGGTTGTCTTCCATCTGGTCCATCTGAACGCTGCGGTATATGCTGTCCTGCTTCAGTCGCTTGCTTATGAGCGAGTGCTTCTTGGTAGAAAGCTGATAGTCTTCCTGCGACTGGACGTAAGTCTCGCGGCTTATCAGTTTCTCGGCAAAGAGACGCTTGTTCTGCTCGTAGGCGCGCTTCTTGCGCTGAGTGTCCATGTCAAGTTGTGCCTTCTCCGTCTGGTTGTTCAATCGGTCTTGCTGCATGGCAACCTGAGTGTTTCGCAAAAGATTCTGCTTCTCGGCAAGTTCGGCCTCGGCATTCAGAATCTGGAGGTCGAGGTTGGAGTTGCTAAGGCGCACAATTACATCGCCTTTCTTAACCATTGCGCCTTCCTCAACCACCTTTTCGAGTACGATGCCGCCTTCTTCGGGCGAAATCTGAACCACCTGAATTGGCAATACCTGTCCGTTGGTGCGAACGTAGTCCTTAAACTCGTCGCGGCGCACCTCGCTGATTGTCAAATCGTTTCTGTCTACCTTCAGCGTAGAGGCATGATTGCCGAAAATGAGCCAGCACACAATTGCAAGCAGCACTGCGCCGCCAGCAGCATAAGGCCAATATTTAAGAATCCGTTGTTTCTTAGTTTTCTCTATTGCTCTGTCCATATTGTTTCTCCTCTATAATATTTAACTAATTGTTCCTTAACCATAGTCATCAGTCGGCATTGCAGAAGCGTTGCCTTCGACTTCAGCAGTTCTGCCGATGTTGTGTGAAGGTCGATGGCGGTGCTCAGTCCTTCCTCAAACTGCCGGCGCGTAAGTTGATATGCCAGACTGTCGGCCTCGACTTTCTTCTCCATCTGCGCCGTCTGCTTTATGTAGCCTTGCCAGTCTTGCCATGCCTCCCTACTCAGTTTTTCGAGTTCCAGATGCTTCTGCTCGTAGGCCTCGCAAGCCATCTTGTAGTTGTTCTTGGCGCGGCGGATGCCCATAAGCGTCTGTAGCCGGCTGAAAATCGGAATACTGAGCGTTAAGCCAACATACTCGCCCATGTTGTTCTTAAACTGACTGCTGAAAGCGGCTGTGTTGGCAGCGCGAAGCGTTTTGTAGTATGTTGTTCCGATGCCTGCACCTACCGACAGCGTTGGCATTATTGCTGCGCGAGCCTGCCGCCATTCGTGCTTCGATGCCGTAATCTTGTATCGTGCCTGCTGAAGGGCGGCGTGCTCCTCATCGTTTAGCATGATGCCCGAGAGAACAGCCTCATCGGTCTTTGTTGTCTGCACATCGAGCAAGAGCGAATCGGCAACGGGGAAGGCCATCTCTTTCTTCAGTTCGAGAAGAGCCGATGCGTAGAGGCTTTGCTGACGGGTTAGTTCGTAGTCTGCCTCGGCTTTCTGCGACTCTACCAGCGCGACATCGGTATGACTCTTGCGTCCCACTTCTTCAAGAATCTGCGTCTGCTTCAGCAGAAGTTCGGTCTCGGCAACCTTCTCAGCAGCCATCTTAACCAGTCCTTCGTAATAGGCCACACTCGTGAAGGCTTGCAGAACGCTCAGCGCGGTCTCGTTCTGTTGCTGTCGCAAAGCCTGATGCCCCATCAGCCTGCTTGCCTCGGCAGCCTTCAGCGCATGCAGGCGGCTGAATCCGTCGAACACCGGAAGCGATGCGTACAGCGAATATTCGTTATAGAAGGTGCTCACATCGGTATAGCCGTTTGTCTCGGGATTGATGGCGCGGCCAAAGTTGTACTGCGCCCCCACGCTCGCCCCAACCGAAGGCAGGAAGTTGCCGATGGCTGCGGTCTTGTCTGCCTTGCGGTTGTCGAGCTCAAGTTCTGTGCGTTTTACTTCGTGATTGTGCTTTACGGCATATTGCATGCACTGCTGCATTGTCCACGGAGTCTGTCCGGCAGACTTGCCAACGTGTGCGGCAGCAAAAGCAAGTAATATAATCAAGGTTCGTTTCATACTCATTTTTTTGTTTTTCTGACACAAAGTTAGAGGCTAAACGGCTTCGTGCCAAGCATTTTAACATGCCCAGAGGCAGAACGTCTAAATTTTAGACACTCGCCCGTATGATTTTTTTACAAATCTTAGTAATTTTACAGCCATGAACAAGTACGGAACTATTTTGATTGTCGATGACAACACAGCAATCCTGACAGCCATGCGCTATCTTCTGGATTCAACCTTCGAGCTGATACTAACAACCACTCAGCCCGATGACATTCTTAAACTAATGGCACAGCAACCCATCGACCTTGTTGTGCTCGACATGAACTTCACGCTTGGCGTAAACAACGGCAACGAGGGTCTGTTCTGGCTCAGAGCCATCAGGAAGCAGCACCCCGAAACGCCCGTCGTACTACTCACGGCGTATGCCGATGTAAGTCTGGCGGTAAAGGGTCTGAAGAACGGCGCGTCGGACTTCATAACCAAGCCGTGGGACAACGACGAACTTATCCACAAACTGAAAGATGTGCTCGACATGAAGAACGAAATCGTAAGCCTCGACGAGATGGAGAAGGAGCACATTCGCCGCACCATCGACCACTGCCACGGCAACCTCACTCAGGCGGCCGAACTTCTGGGCATCACGCGCCAGACTCTCTACAACAAAATGAAAAGACTATGACGTGGCAATACATCTCTATCGCAATAATCCTCGTTGCGCTGTTCGCGGCGTTCTTCATGCACCAGCGTATGCTTAAACTGCGTGCGCACCTTATGCAGGAGGCAATACGCAACCGCGACTTCACCTTCAGGATGCCGACAAGCGGAATGTTCTCGGGAGAACGCGCCATGCAAGAGGCTCTGAACCATCTGGGCGAAACCATCCGCCAGCAGATAAACCAGAACGAGGTTGAATCGTGGGAACGCCTTACAAGGGTTCTGACGCACGAGATGATGAACGCCACGGCTCCCATCACCAGCATAAGCCAGTCGCTCATGAGCCGCCCCGACGTTAAGGGCACGCCGCTCGAAGACGGCATAACTGCCATTTACGAAACATCGCGCCACCTTAGCGAGTTTGTTACCAACTACCGCAAGATGTCGGAACTCGAAAAGCCTGTTCTTGCCGTGGTTGAACTTAACAAGATTGCCGACGACCTAAGCAAGGCTTATCCGCAACTGCAATGGGAAATAAATCTGCCCCACGGTCTGAAGGTTCGCGCCGATGCAGGAATGTTGCGCCAAGTGCTTATGAATCTGGCAAAGAACGCTGCCGAGGCTGATGCCACAAAGATTGTTCTTGAAGAAATTCCTGATGCCAAGCAGAGCAGCCGCATAAGTCTGTTTATGGGCAACGACGGACTGCCAATACCTGCCGAGAACCGTCAGTCGCTCTTCGTCCCATTCTTCACCACCAAGCGCAGCGGCAGCGGAATAGGCTTGTCGCTGAGCCGCCGCATGATGATTCAGCAAGGCGGAATGCTCGACCTTGCCGAAACGCCCCGACAAGGCTGCCATGCGGCTTTCATACTAACAGTTGAGAAGGATTGACAATGGGCAATTTCTTTAGTTGAGAATTGTATTGTTGTAATAATTAACGGAAAGATTAAGTGTTCCTTGAGTAGCATTAGTGTATGCTTCAGAAGAATTGTTTCCTCCAATTGCTTGTCGAACGATATTCTCATAATAGGTCAACGATCTATTCGTATTATCAAAGGTTTGTGTATTTGAATTTGCTGTCAAATTAAACGAAAAACCTAATCCTCTGGCAATGTCACGAAGAGCAACCGTTACAAAATCATATTTTGCAACAGGTGTGTTATCCAATGAAAATGAGAAATCATTCAACTTGTTCTTATTGTATGTTATGGTTATATCGGGTTTGCTAAAAAAATCCTCATTATTAATACTATCAACATACGTTACATTATGACCACTATTGTATTCAGCCAAGAGAACATATTTAATTCGACTTGACAGCACAGACTCGTTGTAGGAATAATCGTACGTGGTAGAACTAACTTTGGAAAGCAAGTTCTGGCTGTTGTTACTTCCTCTTATATTGGCTAATTTAACATGGATATTTATTGGCAACGAATTGGGCAATTGCTCTTCCCAAATCTTACATGCATATTCGAATGCACCCTTCATCGAGTTATCCCAAAGTTCTTCTGGCTCATAAGTAACATTAAATACTGTGCCTCCATTAATTTGGCGTACAACGGGAATGTCAGTACATTTTTCAATGTACTCATCAACAGCATAAGACTCTGTCTCTGTGTAATTTTGTGCAAACATTGATGCCGTTAATAATGTTTGCAACAACAAGAGTAAAACTTTTTTCATTATATTGACATTTTAAATGTGATTTCGCTATCTTTATTTATATCGATACATTTAATTACATATATGCCTTTAGGCAAAAAAGAGATGTCCAAAAGATCTGAAATTAAAGAGGATATGACCTGTTGTCCTTTTGAATCGTATATACTTATAGAAAAAACAGATCCCTCACTTCCAGTTTTATATAGGACTCCATTCTTATATGAAATACAACGAGCCAATGTCTCAGGATGCACATTCTTTATAAATGTTGGTGTGTAATAATGTTCAACTGCATCTCGAATACTGATATCTTCAATTAAATCTGTGGTTTGAATTATCTCTTCCGAAACAACACTTCCGTATTTGTTTTGACTAATTATTTGGTAAAATTGACCCCAATCTGCATTTTTATATTGGATTGAATGATAGTAAGCTTCTTCTACACTTGTTACAGGAATATATGTCAACACATAATGATTCGGAATCTGATTTAAATATAAGCTATCCTCAGTGCTTCTAATCTGTGCCAGGTAACACTGATCCATTGAATTTGAGGTGAAAGACACACGTAGTTCTGCTAACTCATTATAGCAACAGTCTTCATAATCGAAAATACCATCGAGAGACAATCTGACAAATTTGGGCTTGGATGGCAACACATTAATATGCAGTGATAGGCTATCTAATACAACCGCGTCTTCGTATAAAAACACTTTAGTATGATAATATATGCATGAATCATTTTGGAATTCAATGCGTTTTATGTTACTTTGCGTAAACAAAGACGGAGATACAGAGAAGCCAAAACTGTTGCTGGTAACATGTCTTTTAATTAGCGACATAAAACTGTTGTCTTGTATTTCAATACAAGCTTCCCATTCAAAATTATGGTTTACAACATCATCACATATTACGCTAAATTTCAGAGAATCGCCATCAACAAATGTGTGTTCTGTCATTACTTCGTAACTGTTGTTGACAACAATTACTTTGTCCAGCACCTGAGCACTAGACATCATTGTGGACATAAGAAATGTTATAAACAACCAAATTCTCATTTTAAAAGTTTTGAAGTTTTGATAAGAGTATCTCCTGTATAATAATTGAGAATATACTTGCCTGAAGGCAACCCAACGGTTTCTCCGATATTTTTAACTGTCTTTATATAAAAACCATGAATATCGTATATTTTAATGGAAGAAAATCCATCAATAGCTTTTTTTATGCCTTTTTTGTATTGCAATTCCCTGTTCGTATTATTTTGAAGTGGTGGTAACTCTATTGTGTATAAGTCACTCCCATACTGATTCTCCACAGTTATATCAATCCAAGCATAATAATTCGATGAAACATTCTTGCATGAGAAATGTGCATAATAAGGTTCTCTTACAAATTGGCTCCTGAGTAACGAACTGTATTCCTCCTCTAAAGAAACATATAGATAATCAGCCCCTTTGTAGTCAACTTTGCAAATGACATCATATGAATCATATCCAGAATTAGGGTTTCTGGCAAAATTAACAGCCGAAATTTCAGGAATGAGTTCAAGAGTTATATTATAAACAATTCTTACATGTTTTCCATTTATTTCTCCTGTAAATATTATCTTTCCATAAATATCTCCGTTGATATTGACATGATAGTCATTGGGAAAATTTAATGGGTCAATAGAAAAGTTCAAGTCTCCATATGTTTCCTTTACGACGGTATCACTTCCATCAGAAGACGGGAGTAAAAAAGTCCATTTTCTGTTATTTATGTATTGTTTTCCATTACCCTCTAAATTAAAAGAATGCGTTGAGTAAGCTGACGTTATGCCTGTTTCTGGAATATCAACTCCAATTATTGTGAAGTTTTCAACCTGAGTGGCATTTACATTCCAACCCAATTTGTTTAGTACATTTGCTGTTAAGGTGTCAATTTGCAATATTGCATCTAATTTATTCAAATTATAATGCATCAGCGTATTTGAATTATTCAAATAAATCAAAGACCTACCGCTCTCATACATACTAGGTGTATACATTCTATATACAGAGTCATTCTCAAAACCAGAAATATACACATCACCAAATTGTCCTGTCGCAAACTTGAGAATGTCAGGGTTTTGTCTTGTTCCCGTATTTTTATAATCAGCTAAAATCGCTCCATTAGTTGACTCAAGAAAACTATCAAAAAGAGAAGGATATGTGTTGTTGAAACGAACTATTTCATTTCCACGTATTGTAGTTTGATGTATACTACTTCCAAACCCTAAGACAACAGCAATACTTCTAAGAAAAGCATATGTAAGGTTATATTCTGTAGTGCTGTTAGTGTTATACCCACAATACCAATTAACATTCTTGTTTATTGTTATTACGGCGTCAGGTTTCTGGGTATCAGGAAGGCTCTGAATATAAGAGCAATACAAACTTGTAGGGTAGTAAATGTTATTATACGGAACATAGCTGACAGATGTCTTCACATCCACACCATCAGGAAGATCACCCAACACGAGACTTATTCTAATTTTATAATCCGAATTAGTGTTTAAAGAATTCCTCCAAATATCTGTTGCTACTTCTAGGCTTTTCGAAATGGAATCAGGAATCGATTCGTCATAGTTCAAAACAAACGATAGCGCAGTTTTGTTACTACTTCTTACTTTTTTAGACAAGATTGGCTTTGAAGAAGCAACACTGTCTACGTTTGCTTGGAAACAATCTATATAGTCTAAAGTGACTATTGTTTGCGACTGCATTTCTTGTGTACACAAAAGTGTTAGCAAGAAGATTGCAAATAGAATAAGTTGTTTATTCATATACATTGTTTTTCACTGCTGTCCAAAGAAAATTTCTTAGACATAATTTAAATTAGTTATTTTCAATGAGTTACGCGAATATATTTTTTTCGAGATTTGATTTTGTACTTTTGCAAATCGTATTGCAAGAGGCAGAAATTTGACAAACGATTTCACTCACTCCTACCTGACCATTGCAGAGCTCTATAGAGAACGCTGGCAGGTGGAATGTTTCTTCAAATGGATTAAGCAGCGACTGCACATCAAGTCGTTCTACGGAACGAGTAAGAATGCAGTATTCTCGCAGATTTGGATTGCCGTATGCGACTATCTGCTGCTTGCCATTGCTAAGAAAGTGTATCATGTTGATCAAGATTTTTATATTTTATCTGCTGCCATCGGGAAAGTACTCTTTGAGAGGAAGCCCTTAGGCGAGCTATTTGTTAAACCCAAACGTCTTCAGAATGACTCCGATGATGGTCAGCTAACCTTATGGGAAAATTTCTTTGGACAGTAGTGGTATTACAATATAAAAGCTTCGGGCATTGCTCCTTGTTTTATTTTCAGTCAAGGTCTAACATTATATAACAGCTAGTTTTCGTTACAATACTTTCATTTATGAACAACCATTAATCAAACGACGTTTAATTTATAAAAGTAGAAGACAAGTTTTCTGTTGCGTCTCCCTTGTCTTCTACTGTATTGTCGCTTTGTTTGAGAGGTTGTTTTTGATGCTAAAATTTAAAATCTGTAGCCAACACTTAGTCTGTATGCCTGCGAATAATGATTGTCAGCTTTATCAATATACGTCAGACTTCTTTCAAAATTTAGATTAAAATCAAAATTCTTCAGAACATAACC
>Ga0256405_10001229_pt1 | contig 72240 bp, 60 predicted proteins | sample RumenRJG_02DNA_FD_189096 | JGI IMG/M metagenome (GOLD analysis project Ga0256405, IMG submission 189096) | Bovine rumen microbial communities from Lethbridge, Alberta, Canada - RJG_02 | ecosystem: Host-associated > Mammals > Digestive system > Stomach > Rumen | place: Canada: Alberta...
GACGAATATTCAGGTGGTAACAGCAACGGGGATCCACCTCTTCCCATCCCGAACAGAGAAGTTAAGCCCGTTCACGCCTATGATACTGCTATACCAAGTGGGAAAGTGGGTAGCCGCCATCTTCAAAAAGCCTCAGGACCAAGGTCCTGGGGCTTTTTTTCGTTGGCGGCTTGTCTCCAACCGCGATGTTTTATTAGTATATTTGTGTTATGGAAAACAGGGAAAGGGAAATATTCGGGGTTACTTTTGCTGGCAGCATTGGCAATGCGGCCTTGCTGGCCTTCAAGTTCGTTGCCGGAATCGTGGGGCATAGTTCCGCGATGATAGCCGATGCCGTGCACTCTCTTTCCGATTTTCTGACCGATATAGTGGTGCTGATATTCGTTGGCATAAGTTCAAAGCCTCAGGACGAGACACACGACTATGGGCACGGCAAGTTTGAGGTGGTGGCCTCGTTTCTTATCGGCCTGGCTCTTCTGGGAGCGGCTGCAGGAATCGTGATATCGGGAGCGGTGAAATTTACCCGCTGGCTTTCAGGTGAGGAACTATCTTCTCCAGGCTATCTGGCACTGTGGGCTGCACTGGTTTCGATTTTGGTAAAGGAGATTCTCTACCGCTATACTGCTCACGCTGGCAAAAAGCTCAATTCTCAGGCAATGGTGGCAAACGCCTGGCATCACCGCAGCGATGCCTTGTCTTCAATCGCCGTTGCCCTGGGCATCGGTGGAGCCATCATATTCGGCGGAAGGTGGACAGTTCTGGATCCAATAGCTTCTATAGTTGTAGGCATAATGCTGGCTGTCGTGTCGCTTAAGCTTCTGAAAGCAAGCATCGGTGAACTTACAGACAAGTCTCTTTCTAAGGAAGAAGAGGATGAGATTGTGAAAATCATCAATTCCATTCCAGGCGTTTTTGAGCCGCATCATCTGAAAACCAGGCGACTGGGCAACAGAATATCAATTGAGGCCCATATAAGAATGGATGGCAAGACTGTTCTGGAAGAGGCTCACGACAGGGCTACAGACATTGAAAACCGCCTCAAGGAGAAGTTCGGGAAAGATGCCCACGTGACTTTGCACATGGAGCCTACGAAGGGCGAAAAGGCCTGAAAAAGCGGTCCCACGGTGTTATCATAGGGAAATAATGCTATCTTTGCACGACCAAACAATCAGATAATTAGACGAATCGAATATGAAAAAGTTGTTTTTGACAATCAGCGTGCTGTTATTTGCCTTTGTGGCAGCATCAGCCCAGGGGAATATGAACCAGCCAGGCTTCCATGACCTTTCAGTTTCTGCCGGTTATGGTTCCAGCATGCAGTTTATAGACAACTACACCAAAATTATAAGCGACTATCCAAGCTATGAGGCCAAAGACTTCAAGTTCTTTCCTACGGTAAGTGCCGAGTATGGTTACAGGGTTTCTGAAAGATTTGCTGTTGGTGCGGTGCTTTCATTCCAGGTTGCCGATTCTCACATTCTCAATGAGGGAAGAGACAATACAAAGGCTCGTGACACTTGGTATAGCCTTATGCCGCAGGCCCGTTTTTTCTGGTACACCAACAAGAACATGAATGTTTATTCCAAAGCTGCTGTAGGATTGACGGCAAGAAGAAACAAATACACGAACAACAACGATATCATTGAGAAATTCCGCGACTTCAACATTGCCTGGCAGGTTTCTGCAATTGGCTTCGAATATGGCAATATTGTTTGTGGTTTTGCTGAAGCAGGTTTTGGAACCCAGGGATTCATTCAGGCCGGAGTCAGGATCAAGTTCGCTTTCTAATTCCAGAAAGTACAGTAAAACAAAACAGCCCGCAGATTATGCGGGCTGTTTTTCTTTGCGGTGGCACTTGCCTTGGCCTCTTACTTCTTGAAGTCAGCCAGGGAGTGGATGGTGATTCCGCTTCTGAGCTTAGGCTCGAACCAGGTTGTCTTAGGCGGCATTATATTGCCTGTGTCAGCGATGGTTATGAGCTGTTTCATAGAAACCGGATAGAGGGCGAATGCTGCTGCCATCTCTCCGCTGTCCACTCTTTTCTTGAGCTCTCCGAGTCCTCTGATTCCTCCAACGAAATCAATTCTCTTGGAAGTGCGGAGGTCTTTTATGTCAAGAAGGCGGTCTGCGATAAAGTCTGAGAACACGGAAACATCCAGAACCTTGATCGGGTCGTTGTCGTCATAAGTTCCAGCCTTTGCGGTGAGTGAATACCATTCTCCTCCTATATACATTGAGAAGTTGTGCAGGCCGCTAGGGTGATAGATTTCAGCGCCCTTTTTCTCAACGGTGAAGAAATCGCCGAGTTTCTTGATAAACTCTTCCCGGCTCATTCCGTTAAGGTCCTTGACCACGCGGTTGTAGTCTATGATTTTGAGCTGGCTCTCAGGGAATACAACTGCCATGAAGAAATTGTATTCTTCCTTTCCGGTGTGGTTAGGGTTCTGGGCCTTTTTCTCAGCTCCAACTCTTGCTGCAGCAGCCGTGCGGTGGTGCCCGTCAGCTACATAGAAGGCTGGGATTGTAGAGAATATCTCGGTGATTCTGGCGATGGTTGCATCGTCATCAATGATCCACATCGTGTGTCCGAAACCGTCTTCTGCCACAAAGTCGTACTCAGGGGCTTTTTCCTTGACAATCTTTTCAACAATGGAGTTGATTTCGGCGTTGTCAGGATATGCGAAGAATACAGGCTCAAGATTGGCGTTCTGGATTCTTACGTGAATCATGCGGTCATCTTCCTTCTCCTTGCGGGTAAGCTCGTGCTTTTTGATGGCACCGTTCATGTAATCGTCTGTATTGGCGCAGACTACAAGGCCGTACTGGGTTCTTCCGTCCATTGTCTGGGCGTAAACATAGTACTGTTCCTTCTTGTCCTGTACCAACCAGCCTTTCTCCTGCCATTTCTTGAAGTTCTCTACTGCCTTGTCATAAGTCTTCTGCTCGTGCTCATCGGCGATAGGGTCAAAATCAATCTCAGGTTTGATGATGTGAAGCAGGGATTTCTCTCCGGCCTCAGCCTTGGCTTCCTGGGAGTTGAGAACGTCGTAAGGACGTGAAGCCACTTCCTTGACGATTTCTTTTGGCGGACGTATAGCCGCAAACGGTTTAACTTTTACCATGACTTAGAACTTGTTTACCTGGAAACGGGTGCAACCGTCCTTGAAGAATCCCACAATCTGGTTTGCAGCTGCAAGACCTGCGTTGAGGTTGGCCTCTGCGGTCTCTGCACCCTGCTTCTTAGGGGTGGCGAAAACTCTCTTTCCGAACTTCTCCTTCAGAACATCGATGTTTGAAGGAGCTATGTCAGTAATGTATTTGAGGTCTTCTCTTTCTTCAAGAATCTTCTCGAGTTCAGGCTCGTTGATAACTTCCTTGCGGGCAGTGTTTACAAGGCATCCTCCCTTAGGCATCTTGCTCAGAAGCGCATAGCCTATGGAACCCTTGGTCTGCTCGTTTGCAGGTATGTGCAGTGAAATGAAGTTGCTGTTGGAGTAGAGGTCGTCCAGATCTTTGGCGACGATAACGCCATCGGATTCCATTTTCTCTGCAGGGACGAACGGGTCGAAAGCCATGATTTTCATGCCGAAGCTCTTTGCGTGCTCTGCAACCAGCCTTCCTACGTTTCCGTATGCCTGGATGCCAAGAGTCTTGCCCTTGAGTTCGCTTCCTGTTCCAGGAGTGAACTGGTTGCGGGAGATGTAGATCATCATTCCGATGGCAAGTTCAGCTACTGCATTGGAGTTCTGGCCAGGAGTGTTCATTGCAACGATCTTTCTTTCAGAGAGTGCTGCGAGGTCCAGGTTGTCGAATCCGGCACCGGCCCTGACAACAATCTTGAGGTTCTTTGCAGCGTCAACGACAGCCTTGGTAACCTTGTCTGAACGGACGATGAGCGCGTCTGCGTCTGCAACTGCCTCAAGAAGCTTGTCCTCTGTCCCGTATTTTTCAAGAGCTGCAAAAGTGTGGCCTGCAGCCTCAACGATATTCTTGATGCCTTCTACAGCCTTGCTGGAGAAAGGTTTTTCTGTAGCGATAAGTACTTTCATGATATTCTCAAAGAATTTATCTTACGTTCTGTCTTTCGAAGTCCTGCATGCACTTGATGAGGGCCTGTACGCTCTCGATAGGGCAGGCATTGTAGATGGAGGCTCTGAAGCCGCCTACTGAACGGTGACCCTTGACGCCCATCATTCCGTTTGCCTTTGCATAATCCAGGAAGCTTGCCTCGAGATCCTTGTACTCAGGGTTCATCACAAAGCATACGTTCATGATGGAACGGTCCTCAGGATTTGCAGTGCCTACGAACAGCTTGTTGCGCTCGATTTCTTCGTAAAGCATGGCAGCCTTCTGCTTGTTGATCTTGTTGATGGCCTCAACTCCGCCGATGCCTTTGAGCCACTTCAATGTCTGGGTCATGACATAGATGGCGAATACAGGAGGGGTGTTGAACATGCTCTCTTTCTCGATGTGGGTTCTGTAGTCGAGCATTGTAGGGATGTAGCTGGAAACCTTTCCCAGAACATCATCGCGGATGATGGCGAAGATAACACCTGCAGGACCTACGTTCTTCTGTGCGCCACCGTAGATAAGACCATACTTGGACACATCTACCGGACGGCTCATGATATCAGATGACATATCTGCAACCAGGGTAACAGGGCAGTCCATATCGTACTTGATTTCTGTTCCGTAGATGGTGTTGTTGGTTGTGATGTGGAAGTAGTCCAGGTCGGTTGGAATCTCATATCCCTTAGGGATGTAGCTGTAAGTCTTGTCTGCAGAAGAAGCAACTGCGAAGGCAGCACCTTCCTTGCCGCGGCTCTTTGCTATGCCCTGAGCTTCCTTGAGGGCCTTCTTTGCCCACACTCCGGTTTCAAGGTAACCTGCCTTGTTCTCAAAGAGGTTCATTGCCACATACAGGAACTGGAGGCTTGCACCGCCACCCAGGAATACGATGTGGTAGTTGTCAGGAATCTGCAGGAGCTCTTTCCAAAGTGCTCTGCACTCGTTCATTACGCCTTCCCACTCCTTGCTTCTGTGGGAGATTGAGATCAAAGGAATTCCAGTACCTGCGAAGTCCTTGAGGGCGTCGATTGTAGAATTTATTGCCTCCTCAGGAAGAACGCAAGGGCCGGCAAAGAAATTATAAGCTTTTTTCATGATGAATTTTAATGTTAATGTGTTTGATGCAAATATAGGAATTGTTCCGGATTTTAAGCAGTTTTATCCGGTTTTTTGCATTTTTTCAACGAGATGGTCAAAACTTGCTAACAACCTCAAGTATTTTTTTCTTTGTTTCCTCTGTCTTCTGCTCGTCCAGCTTTGCAGTTACAACTCCGCAGTCTGCTACGCTCCAGTAGTTGCAGATGTCTTTGTATTCATCTCTGGCGGCATTGTAAACGCCTGGAGAATAGGACGATGTCAAAAGTGCCATCTTGGTGGCCTTTGCCGGCTTGTTGACGCAATACATCCTCTGGATAGGAGCCTGGATCTGGGCGCAGAGGGTGAAGTAGTAGATAGGAGCTGCAAGAACGAGACCTTCAGCTTCGGCCATAAGAGGATAGAGTTCCTGCATATCATCTTTCTGGATGCAGGCGCCGTTGCCTTTTCCGTGGCAGTATTCGCAGGCAAGGCAGCCGGCGATTTTCTTGCGGGAGACGTTGTAGATGGTTACCTGATGTCCGGCAGCTTCCGCTGCTGTCTTGAACTGTTCTGCCATCCAGGCAGTGTTGCCGTTTGCTCTCGGCGATGCTTGAAGTATAAGTATATTCATGGTTATGTTGATTTGTTGTGTATGTTCTTTTTGCTGATATTGTCAGAAGTCCTCAAGCCTCACGTCTTCTATCTTGAGCAGGACTTCTTTGAGGGAGGCAACCATACTCACCGGGACGTGGGCCGTAAGGGAACATTCTTCCTCGAACTTCTTGTCAGAATCTTCTATATTTCTTTTCCTCAGCTCTTTGAGGACTCTGTCAGTCTGGGCATAGGAGAAGACAACCTTCATAGGTACAGTTGCGGTTTTTGTAACCGTAACAGATTTTTCCAAAGCGTCTTGGGTTGCCGCCTTGTATGCCTTGATAAGGCCGGGAACTCCCAGTTTGATCCCTCCGAAATATCTTACGACCACCACAAGTATGTCGCTGAGATTCCGGGAGAGGATTTCTCCAAGGATAGGCCTTCCAGCCGTTCCGGATGGCTCTCCATCGTCATTGGCTCTCCAGGACTCTCCTTTGAGTCCTATGCGGTAGGCGTAGCAGTGGTGTGTTGCGTCATAATACTCCTTGCGGAGTTTCTTTACGGTATCCTCCGCAGATTCCGCGCTGGTACAAGGGAAGGCGAACGAAATGAAACGGCTGCCGTTATCTTTATAAAGCCCCTCAGAAGCGGAAGCTATGCTCAGATAATTGTCAGGAAGGCTGTTATGTATATTTTTCCCGTCTGCCATCAGTTGTTCTGTATTCTTTTATGATGCGGCAAAGTCTATGCTTCGCAAACCTTGTAAAGGTAGGCCCTTTTTGGTAAATTTGCAATTGTAATGTCATAGAAGAGCGAAGATGTTTAACAGAAAAGAGTTTGTACAAAGTTTTTCCCTGTTGGGAGGCCGGTTGGGAATGCTTGCCCGACAGCTTGCAGACGAGTCTGCGGATTTGTCGGCAAGCTCTATGGAGAGCTCCTTTTTGACCGAATGTGGCAGATCTTCTGCACAAAACCCTTTCTTCACTTCTTTCATGCAGTCAGTTGCCCTGAAGAGAATCTCTGAGGACTACTTGACGGAAGTTGCCCTGGAAAGGCTGCTGTCCTTTTCTGACAGTGAGGGAGACCTTCTGAGAAAAGAGATGGCAGGCAAGACCGTTGGCATAATTATGGCCGGCAATATTCCAGCGGTAGGCTTTCACGGCCTGCTTTCAGCTCTTTCCACAGGGGCCGGGGCCAGAGTCAAGCTTTCATCAAAGGACAGGTTTCTGATACCTGCCATCGTGGATGTTCTGAAGGTTATTTCACCTGGAATTGCTTCCAGAATTTCATTTGAGCCTTTAGCTCCTCCTTATTTTGCGGAAGGAAAGATAGACTTTCTGCTTTTCAGCGGTTCTGACCAGACAAAGGCTCTTCTCAGCGATGAATTCCGCGGTATTCCGCTTCTTGCCAGGGGATCTCGTTTCAGCCTTGGAGTCTTGAGCGGAAGCGAAACTGAAAGCGACCTTGAAAGGCTTGCAGAAGATATGTTCCTCTATTGCGGTATGGGATGCAGGAGCATTTCTTACCTGTTTCTGCCTGACGGCTACGATCCGGAACGGATAATCGGCAAGGCAGCAAAGATGAGGCATCGTTTAGAGGAGATAACGCCTTATATCAACTCATACCGTAGGCTTAAGGCTATCTCTATCCTTGAAGGGAGGCTCGGCAGTTCTGAGTTGGACGGAGGCTTTTTCCTTCTGGAAAAGTCAGGCAAGCCTTATCCTCCTTTGGGGGTTGTCAGATACTCGTTCTATTCTTCTGAGAGGGAGGTTGAATCTTTCTGTAAGGAATATCGCGATAAAATCCAGAAAAAATATACTAACTTTGGTTTTGCGCAGGCTCCTGCCACTGATGACTGGATGGACGGGATCAACACTCCCAGGGCAATTCTGGAGGGTTGCCTCGGCTCAAGTGGCATTGTGCGCCAAGACATTTCAATGACAACAAGAAACAGCTTTTGAAGATGGCTAAGATTTTCAGATACAAGGTAACCTTTCCTGCCAACAAGGTTTTCTTCCGCGAATATGAACTCTGCGATGAGATGACACTTTTTGCCTTGAACAAGTTTCTGGTGAATGACCTGGATTTTGCTCCGGACCAGATGATAGCTTTCCGAGGTTACGGGAAAGACGGGAAACTGAAGGCTATGTGGGGCCTGTTCGATTTCGGAAGCGGTACAATTGACGGAGTGAGCCTGGAAAAGGTTTTGGAAAGCGGGGCGGAAGTTCTGCATTACGTGTTTGATGTCAGCAAGAACAAGTACCTGAATATGAGCTGTATTGCTGAAGTGGAGAGGATCCCTCACGTCTCTTATCCACGGTTGGTGGCGGAGAAAGGAAGGATTCCCGGACAGTTCGAAAGCAAGTTTGACACCCTGGACAACCTCACTCCGGAAATCGGGGAGGAGATTGGGAACGATGACCTTGGAGACGAAGGCGATTCTGAATAATTTTCAGTAATGGATACGATAATGTTCTTGGGGTTTAACCTCTACGCATGGATAACGATTGTTACCGTGCTTGCCATGTTTACCGTGCTGATTTTTACGAAAATCAGGGCGGATGTTGTTTTCCTTGCGGCCATCGGCATCCTGCTTGTTGCCGGAGTGGTGGACGAAAAGGAAGCCTTCAGCGGTTTCAGTTCCTCTTCCACTGTTATCGTCGGAGTCCTGTTCATCGTGCTTGCCGGATTGATGCACACGGGGGTGCTGAACTGGATTGTCAAACACCTTCTGGGTCAGCCCAAGAAGTATTCGGGGGCTATTGTCAGGATGATGTTCCCGGTTGCGGCTTTGAGCTCGTTCTTGAGCAATACTACGGTTGTGGCTTTGTTTGTGGGGATTGTCAAGATGTGGAGCAAGAAACTCGGAATCTCTCCGTCAAAGCTTCTGATACCGCTCAGTTACGCCTCGGGAATGGGGGGCGTCTGCACTCTCATAGGAACACCGCCGAACCTCATTATATCTGGTCTTTATACAGACCAGACGGGGCAGACCATGAACATTCTCTCAATCACCATTCCGGGCATTTTCTGCCTGATTGTGGGAATTATCTCCGTCATCGCGATGAGAAAACTCCTGCCGGACCGCAAAGCTCCCGAGAGCGCTTTTGAAGATGCTTCGGAATACACGGTGGAATTTCTGGTTCCATCTGATAGCAAGTACATAGGGCAAAGTATTTCCGCCGCAGGTCTGGACAGTGTGAAAGGCGGATCCCTCATAGAAATCATACGTTTTGACAACGTGGTTGTTTCTCCTGTCTTGCCGGATGAGCCCATTATGGGAGGAGACCGTCTGGTGTTCTCCGGCCAGATAGACGAGCTTCTGGACCTGAAGAAAAGCCATAACCTTTCAAGTGTGGACAATAGCGTGTTCTCCACAAAAGCCGGGAGACACCGGCAGCTCAAGACAGCATACATAACCTTTGGCAGCAGCCTTATCAACACAACCATATCGGAAAGCAACTTTGAAAAGAACAATAACGTTACTCTGGTTGCAGTCTCCAGGAGGGGAGTGAGGATAGACCGGTCTCCGAGGGAAGTTGTGCTTCAGGCAGGGGATACACTTCTTCTGGAATGTTCTCCTAAGATGAAGGTGGGAGAAAGCAGGATTTTCAGCCAGGTTCATTTCTTTGATTCGGAACAGGTTGCCAACATAGGAGGGAAGACTTTGCTTTCTTCTCTGATAATGATAGCCATGGTGGCTTTGAGTGCAGCCAACGTCCTTTCCATGATGAATTGTGCTATCCTGGCTGCCTTTGCCATGCTCATTTTCAAGTGTTGCAATGTGGATCAGGCAATGAAGGCCGTTAACTGGGATATCCTGATGGTGTTTGCTGGTTCGGTGGTACTTGGTCTGGCTCTCCAGAAGACGGGAATCGCGGAGAAAATGGCTTATGGAATCCTGAATATCTGCGGCAGCAGTCCGCTGCTTGTCATGACGGCAGTCTGCCTTGTAGCTACATTCGTTACGGAATTCATCAGCAATACCGCAGCCGGCGCCATATTCGCTCCTATAATGTATCAGGCGGCAGCCAAGCTGGGGTATGATCCGTTCCCGTTCCTGATAGCCCTGATGATAAGTGTCAGTTCAAGTTTCGCCACTCCTATAGGCTCCCCTACACACATGTTGGTGTATGGTCCTGGCGGATACAGGTTCTCGGACTTTTTCAAGATAGGCTTCTTTATGAACATCATCATACTGGCTGCAAACATCTTCATTGTTCATCTGGTTTATCCGTTTACATCGCTTAAATAGTGGAGAAAGTTCTTAAAATCATACTTGGCCCTACCGCCGTAGGCAAGACAGCCTATGCCATAAATCTTGCAAAACAGATAGGTTCTCCAGTGATAAACTGTGACAGCCGGCAGATTTTCAAGGAGATGACAATTGGCACGGCTGTTCCGTCAAAAGCCGAACTGTCAGCCGTAAGGCATTATTTCATCCAGACAAAATCCATAACGGAACATTATGCGGCCGGGCAATATGAGATTGACGCCCTTAAACTTCTTGAAGAGCTTTTCAAGACTCATGACCATCTTGTAATGTGCGGTGGCAGCGGACTCTACATAGATGCTGTCTGCAACGGGCTGGATGCTTTCCCGGAACCGGATATGGAACTCCGCGATTCTCTTAACCGGAGACTTCAGGAAGAAGGCTTGGAATCTCTGAGGTACCAGCTCAGGCAGGTGGATCCAGAGTCTTATGAAACCATAGACATAGCCAATCCGCAGAGGGTTGTCAGGGCTCTGGAAGTTACCATTCAGACAGGGAGGAAATACTCTGACTGGAAGACAGGCAATGAGACAACAGGTCCTGAGGCGCTTCCCAAGAAAGAACGTCCTTTCCGCATAGAAAAGATTGGTCTGGCGATGGATCGGGAAAAACTTTATGACCGTATAAACCGAAGAGTAGAAAAGATGATGGAAGACGGGCTTTTGGACGAGGTCAGAGCCCTTGACCGTTTCCGGTACAAGGGGAATGTTTTCTGCCCGGATTTGAATCATATTCCGCCACTTAGGACGGTGGGCTACCGGGAGCTCTTTGATTATCTGGACGGTAAGACAGATCTGGACACTGCTGTCGAGGATATAAAAAGAAACACCCGCCGTTATGCAAAGCGGCAGATGTCTTACTGGGGAAGGGATAATTCAATAAAATGGAAGGAGCCCCTTCATCGATGAAAACTTTAAGCAGATACCAATATGGATGAGTTGTTTTTTGGGGGATTCAACCTGTATGCCTGGATAACAATTGTCACCGTACTCGTGATGTTTACGGTTCTGCTCTTTACCAAAATCAGGACGGATGTTGTATTCCTCGGGGCTTTGGGCATACTGCTGGTTACCGGCGTTTTGACTGGAAAGGAAACTTTTTCCGGTTTCAGTTCCGAATCTACAGTTGTAGTGGGAGTGTTGTTCGTGGTTGTTGCCGGTCTTATGCATACAGGTGTCTTGCATTGGATTGTGAAGCATCTGCTTGGGCAGCCTAAAACCTATAGAGGGGCAGTGCTCAGACTGATGCTTCCTGTTGCAGGACTGAGTTCTTTCTTGAGCAACACCACGGTTGTGGCGTTGTTTGTGAACATTGTGAAGATGTGGTGCAAGAAACTGAATATTGCTCCTTCCAAGCTTCTGATACCATTGAGTTACGCTTCTGGAATGGGAGGCGTTTGCACTCTTATTGGAACCCCACCTAACCTGATCATATCAGGCTTGTATGCAGAAGAGACAGGCCACACAATGAATTTGCTTTCCACTACCGTTCCCGGACTTTTCTGTCTGGCTGTGGGGGTATTCTCAATTATCGTTTTGCGCAGGCTTCTGCCTGACCGCAAAGCACCTGAATCCGCCTTCGAGGCAACATCGGAATACACGGTTGAGTTTCTGGTTCCATCCGACAACCCGAATATAGGAAAGACTGTGGAAGAGGCATCTCTGGACAGGGTAAAAGGAGGTTCATTGATAGAGCTTATCCGCTTTGACAGGGAGGTGATTTCTCCAGTAAGACCTGACGAGCCTCTGATGGGAGGAGACCGCCTGGTATTCTCAGGACAGATAGATGAACTGCTGGAGGTGAAGGAAAGCCATTCTTTCGTCAGTGCAGACCACCATGTCTTTTCCACTAGTGAGGTAGATGGCAGACGCCAGTTGCGGACGGCATACGTCAATTTCGGCAGTTCTCTTATAAGCAAGACTATAGAAAGCACGAGCATCGAGCGCGACAATAACATTACTCTTGTTGCCGTAGCCAGGAGAGGTGAAAGGATAAACCAGTCCCCAAGGGAAGTGGTTCTCCAAGCCGGAGATACTCTTCTTTTGGAATGCCCTCCTAAAATGAGGATAGATGATTCACTCCTGAAGCGACAGCTTCACTTCTTTGATTCCGGACAGATAGCCAATATCAGCGGGAAAACCCTGCTGTCGTCTTTGGTGATGATTGCTATGGTTGCTGTTTCTGCATTGAACATATTGCCGCTTTTGCCGTGCGCCTTGCTGGCTGCTTTCGCCATGCTTTTGTTCCGCTGCTGCTCCCCTGACCAGGCGATGAAGGCCATCAACTGGGACATACTGATAGTTTTTGCCGGTTCCGTTGCACTTGGACTCGCAATCCAGAAAACCGGCATCGCTGAGCGGATGGCATCCGGGATTCTCGACATTTGCGGAGATAATCCTATATTAGTGATGTCCGCCGTTTGTCTGGTAGCAACCTTCATTACAGAATTCATAAGCAATACCGCGGCAGGTGCAATTTTCTTCCCGATAATGTATCAAGCGGCCATCAGTTTGGGATATGAACCGTACACCTTCCTAATAGCTCTGATGGTGAGTGTGAGCTCAAGCTTTGCCACTCCTATAGGTTCTCCGACCCATATGTTGGTGTATGCGCCAGGAGGTTATCGTTTTTCAGATTTTATGAGGGTTGGCATCTGGATGAACCTGATTATACTGGCAGCCAACATCTTTATAACCAATGTTGTATTTCCTCTGACAAAAATATCGGGATAGTCAGCGCATCGCTGAGTGAAGACAGATTCTTATATTTGTGCAAACCTGATAAAACAGAAATAGAATATGAAAGTCAAGATTGATACAAGTTTAGGAGAAATAACGGTACGCCTTTATGATGAGACCCCTCTCCATCGAGATAATTTTGTAAAGCTGGCAAAGGAAGGATATTTTGATGGTATGCTTTTCCACCGCGTGATAAGGGATTTCATGATTCAGGGTGGAGACCCGGATTCAAAGACCGCATCACCAGGTCAGTCTCTTGGAACCGGGGGGCCTGGATATACGATTGAAGCAGAAATAAGGAAAGACCTTTTTCACAAGAGGGGAGCCCTGGCGGCTGCCCGTCAGGGGGATCAGGTAAACCCGCAGCGCAGGTCTTCCGGCAGCCAGTTTTACATAGTTTGGGGCCAGATTTACAAGGAAGGTCAGCTTCGTCAGCTTTCCAAGCAGATGGAAATGCAGCAGATGCAGCAGATCTTTGACACTCTGGCTATGGAGCACCGCGATGAAGTGCTCCGTTTGAGAAAAGAGCGCAACCATGCAGGGTTGCAGGAGCTCCAGGCAAAACTGGTGGATGAAACAGAGGCAAAGTTCAAGGCTATGAAAGAAAAAGGGGAGATCTCCGGTCTGAGCGATGAGCAGATACGCATCTACACAACAGTCGGGGGCACACCGCATCTTGACGGCCAGTACACGGTATTCGGAGAAGTGGTGGAAGGCCTTGATGTTGTTGAGAAAATCCAGGATGCTGAAACTTCCTCTTCTGACCGCCCTGAAGAAGACATCAAGATGACGATTGCTGTGATTGAATAGTCTTTTGAAATAATATGACAGATTTCAGAAGAATAAAGTATATTGTCAGAGGCTCTGAATCTGGCATTTCAAAATTGAACGCTCTGTTGGAATCTCATTATTATGACGATGAAATAAATGGTTTTGGACGGGCCTTGAATGACGTAGGCTTTGATTGGGAGGGTATAGGTACTATTGATCTGATAAGCTTGAAACTTTTATCCAAAACAAAACTTGAGTTAATTCTTGACTTTTGCTGGACCCCCAAGCACTATGTAGTGGATAGAGTATGCAAATATTTTGATTTGGAGTGTTTCTCTTACGACATATGGTAATAATAAGAAAGTAATGATTATTGATAGAGAATATCCGGCTACTCATTCTATGTCTACATCGTGGTATGTAGTTGATGATGATGGTAATCTGGGAATAGTAGATTACAATGAGAATGGTCCTGTTCCTGTAGGTGTTGAAGATACTTCGTTGGAAAGTCTGGTCTGGGGTCATGAAGAGGATTATCATACTAATGATTTTCTTTCTTTTAATCTAAACGATTCACAAATCTTTGAAATCATAGGTAAACCGCATGATCCATTGGAAAATGGTGTTTACGATAGTGTAAACGTGGTTGTACGGATTAATCTGAGTTTGGAAAATAGGTGGTCTGAAATTTCAAGATATCATTACCACGACTGTAATGACGCGTATATAGATATTGAGGTATGTATCTCAAAAGAAAGAGGACTTTTTTTGATAGACACTCTTTATTTTACGGATTCAGGTGGCAGGTTAATTAAAGATTCTCTTCTTTACAATGCTGTCAAAGAGGGCGTTATAACAGAAGTATATCCTATGTGGGATTTTGATTGGGATGATAATGTTGAGGATGGTAAGGTTGTGTTTTCTCATAATCCTTTTCATTGTCCTTATTATGTATTCTGTCAACCTTATTGGACTGGCTTTTTGCCGAAAAAGCTTATTTCTCCAGTTTACCCAGTCAATATTTCACAGGTCCCGGAAAAATTCAGGAGCAGGATACATAGAATCCCGGGCAAATTTTCTGAAATGGATACGTTCCAAATAGCATCATATTATGAAACCGAGGTGTATGAAGAATCCGTTGTAGTTCTTGATACAAGAAATTCATATTGTCTGTTGCCTTTAGAAGACGGTTCAGAAGCGTATCTTCTGTCAGGGAGATATAACTTTAGTGTTTATGATTTTCATCCATTATATTTGACAAAGGATGCAACCCCTAAGTATTTTTTTAATATAAAAGTCTGCGCAACCTTACCTACGGTTTTGTTCCTGGCATCTCCTACTCAAGAATTCAATTTTATTGCCAAGGTTAAAACAGATATAGTCTATCAAAATTCAATTTGGGTGAAACTGTTGCCAGAAATCTATGTTGATGGGTTTTACAGAAGCATAGATGTACACGCATCAACACCTGAGCAACGTTCAACCTTCATTTCTTTTGCACGTTCTTATGTAGAAAAACTAGTCAGCAAGATTAACCCAAGATTGATTGTCATAGAGGACGAGGCGTGGTTGTTCTTCAGGGAGTTATTTGAAACAGAAGACTATAACTGTATGATTTCCGGAAAGAACTATAATTTTTGTATGCGCAGTGACATAGAAGCAAACCGGGGTTGGGCTGAAGCCTTGGCAAAAATGTCTTATCGCGGAGAAAAGGTGAAAATGAGGATAGAAAAAAAAGAAATGGAAAGGCTTCTTGAAGAAGGTAGAGCGGTGTATTATAGAGATTTTTTATGATAGAAATTCTTTCTATAGACTTGAGTAATTACTGCTCAAAAGGATGTTCTTTTTGTTATAACAGGAGCAATAACAAAGGACAAACTGTTTGGCATCCGGAGGAAGTCATCAGTTTTGCCTCTGATTGCATTGGGCACGGAGTTAAAGCCGTCTCTTTGGGTGGTGGAGAGCCATTTGAATATGAGGGCGTTTTTGACATTATAGACGCATTGTATGACAAGTGTTATTTGTCAGTGACAACAAATGGTCTGCCTTTGCGCAATGAGTCCGTCTGGGGTAAACTTCTATTACATAGGCCTGACAAGATACATATCACGATACATAACCCGGACTCTCAGCATGAAGTTGAACGTGTCATGAAACAGGTAGTTTCTCTTTCAGAGACAGGGATTAACCCCGGTGTGAATCTTCTTGTAGGAGCTGATAAGGTAGAAGCGGCCAGACTTGTTTATCAGCGAATTGCAGAAATTCTTTCTCTGGACCAAATTATTCTTGTTCCTCAGCGGTTTTCAAATGTACCTTCACCTATGCAGGTGGCTTCGGTTGCTTCCGGCAACAAGTTCCAGAGCGCTTCGTGTCTTCAAGGCTGCAGGCGTCCAGTAAATTTTGCAAGTATCTCTTGGGATAAAAAGGCTAGTAGCTGTAGTTTTGTCAAAGACAAACAACCGTTACGGGAGTTGTCTTATAACGGGTTGGAGAGAGCGTTGGAGAAAACCGTGTGGCAACCTTGTGGATAGTTTTCAGGCGTATTGGACAATCAGTCTCTCTTTGATTATAATAGCTTCAGTTTCAAGCAGATTAAGGGAATAGTGATAACAATAACTCTCGGTAATCCGGATTCAAAGGCAGCCCTAAAGATGACATCAAGATGAAAATGACCATTCTTGAATAGAACCGTTTACCAGCCGTTGGCCACTTCTGTCAGGAACTTGATCCGGATGAGGCGGATTTGAACACTTTGGCATCCGGCATTCCCCGATTCTTCAAGATGTCATTCAGGGGCGTAAGTTTGCCTTAAGTTGTTTCGCGGCCTATTGCAGGTAATGGGCCAGATGTTTCCTTATCCTTGGAGAGGAGAGTCTTTTGAGGGCCTTTGTCCTTATCTGGCGGACTCTTTCTCTTGAGAGGTCCATTTTTTCCCCGATCTCGTCAAGAGTCATGGCAGAGCAACCAATGCCGAAGCTTGAAACCAGAATTTGTCTCTCCTTTTCCCCCAGGACCTTCGTCACTTCCTCAATGTCTTTGCGGAGAGATTCTTGCATCAACTTGCAGTCAATCTGAGGAGATTGGGTGTCTGCAACCAGGTCTTCGAGAGACTGGCTGTCTTCATCGCCGAGCTGCTTGCTAAGTGAAACCGTTGTATGGTCGGAAGGCATTTCACTGATTCTGGAAATGCTTGTTTCCATAATGGCGGCCAGCTCTTCATCTGTAGGCTCTCTTTCGTTTTCCTGGAGGAATATCTGCTTTTGCCGGTTGGCTTTCATCTGAAGGCCAACTTGGTTCATAGGCAGGCGAATTGTGTGGGAATCCTGGGAGATACCGCTCAGAATCTGCTGGCGGATCCACCATACGGCATAGGATATGAATTTGAAGCCTCTTGTAGGGTCGAATTTCTGCGCGGCCTTGATAAGGCCGATGTTGCCTTCACTTATCAGGTCTGTAAGATCCAGACCGCGGTTCTGGTATTGTTTGGCAACTGATACCACAAACCTCAGGTTTGCGTTGACAAGAGAGTTTAGGGCCTGGGTGTCTCCTTCTTTTATCCTCATCGCGAGTTCAGTCTCCTCGTCCGGGCTTATCATTTCAATTCTGCTGATGTCTCTCATATACTGTTCAAGAGTCGGTGTCCTGAGGGTGATGGCAGGTGTAATTTTTATCTGTTCCATAAGTATTAATAAGTGTTGGTTCCGGTTTATGATTAAATGTCAGCATTGGGCCGACACTTTCATATACTCTCGACACTTTTTTTTATTTCACATCGCGATGAAAAAATTTTTTTGGACTATCTGTGAAATATTTCGACAGGGCAGGAGTATATGATTGTGTAAACAGAAAAAAACTAGACAAAACATGAGTAGACGACCTTTTAACAGACACGGCAGAAACAGACACGGCAACATGTTCATGGATGATGAGATTCAGAGCCTAAAAGAGTATGCGCCAGAAAACACGGATACCACTACAGCGGCATACCACTTCACACGTATATATAATACGGTGGACGAGTCGGGATTCAGAGCGGACTTAAAACAGGAACTTAGAGAGGACCTGGATTTTCTTTCTGAGCGGTTCGCCGTGGACGACGAGTCAGTGATACTTCTTTCTGCCATTCTGGAAAGGAGCGGGAGCAACAGCAGCGTTTCATTCGAAGACCTTGCCGACTATCTCGGCTGTTCGAACATAGAGTTCATGACCTACCACGACAAGTTGAAGAACATGGAGAACGCGGGACTTATTCGCGGCACAGGCAAAGGGCCGTACAGAAACTATTCGGTCACTAAAGAACTTGTAAAGTCAATGTCAAAGAACACCAAGTTCGAACCGGTAAAGATGACGGATCTTTCCGCCGAGGAGATGTTCAACCGTTTCGACCTTATGATTGCCGACACTTTCCACGGGATTCTGGACGAAGACGACCTTATTGACGGCATTGAGAAATTGATAGACTTCAACAGCCAGCTTGATTTCTGCAAACGGGTTAAGGAAAGCGCACTTTACAGCGCACTGTGTAGCCAGGATGAGCGAAAGGTCTTTTTCATACTTTGCACCAAATATGTCTGCCACGGGGATGATACCTTTGCTATAGACAGGCTGATGGACTATGTCAGCATTTTCAGGTATGATTTGAAGAGAGATTTTTTGACCGGGGCAAGTTTCCTGCAGAGAAACGGGCTGGTTGAATTCGGAAACAATGACGGTCAGGTGGACGAGAAGTCCCTTGCCCTTTCAGACAAGGTTAAAAACGGCTTTTTCAACAACGTGATTCTGGAAAACAAGCAGTCTGTAGAGCACAGGGACCTGATAAAGGCGTCTTCCATTACCGCCAAGAATTTGTTTTACAACAAGGAAGAAGAAGAACAGGTGAACCGGCTTGAAAACCTGCTTGACGACGGCAACTTCTTCCTTGTTCAGGAGAGACTGAAGGAGTGCGGAATGCGCCAGGGCTTCAACGTTATATTCTACGGCGGCCCGGGGACCGGCAAGACGGCGACTGTATATGAGCTTGCCCGCCGCAGTGGAAGGGACATATTCAGCATAGACATGTCCCAGATAAGAAGCAAGTGGGTAGGGGACAGTGAGAAGAACATAAAAGCGGTGTTCCGTATTTACAAGGAGATGTGCAAGACTTCCAAGGTAAAACCTATTCTGCTTTTCAACGAGGCAGACGCGGTTTTCGGAAAGAGAATTCAGGTGGAGCGCAGCGTGGACCAGATGAACAACACCATTCAGAACATAATACTTCAGGAGATGGAAGACCTTGAAGGAGTCCTTATTGCGACCACTAACCTGGAAAACAACCTGGACGATGCGTTCGAGAGAAGATTCATTTACAAGATAGCCTTCAATACGCCGGACGCCGATTCCCGCGCCAAGATTTGGGAGACGATGGTTCCTTCGCTTACCGGACAGGAAGCCGGAGAGCTGGCAAACCTGTACCAGTTCAGCGGAGGAAACATAGAGAACATAGCGCGCAAGTTCCAGGTGGAATATGTACTTACAGGAAACAGGCCTACAGTCGATAGCCTGAAGGCTTTTTGCGAGCAGGAGATGCTTTCCAGAAAAAAGACTGCAAGAATTGGATACCAAAGGAGTATATAGTAGTGTATGGCAAATATTAATGTAAACACGACCGAGCTGATTCAGCTCCTGGATATAACCCCGGCCTCTCACAACATAATGCTTGTGGGGAGACACGGAATAGGCAAATCGGAAATACTGACCGAGTATTTCCGCGACAAGGGTATGGACGTTGTGGCTCTTTTCCTGGGCCAGATGTCCGATCCCGGAGACTTGATAGGAATTCCTAACAAGAATGACAAGACAGGTAAAACGGATTTCATGCCACCTTATTGGTTTCCTGTGGACGGAAAACCGATAGTGCTGTTTTTGGACGAACTTAACAGGGCTCGTCCCGAGATACTTCAGACCATTATGGATTTGGCCCTTAACCGTAAACTGGCCGGCCGCAAGCTTCCTGAGGGCAGCCGGATAATCAGTGCGGTGAATGCCGGCGACCAGTACCAGCTCACAGACCTGGACCCGGCGCTTGTCAGCCGTTTCAACATCGTGAACTTCACCCCAACGGTGCAGGAGTGGCTTCTTTGGGCAAGGAAAGCCGGTGTTGACAGCCGCGTGATTGAGTTTATCCAGGAAAATCCTGTCTGGCTGGACAAGGATCCTGATTCCAGGGAAGGGGCCGATACCGGTCTGGACAAGACTCCTGACAGAAGGGCGTGGAAGAGAGTGTCCGACATTATTGAAAAAACAGACAAGCTCCAGGACATGGCGAAAGTTGTTTCCTGCATAGTGGGAGCAAGAGCTGCCAGCGCTTTCCTCAGCAGCGCTTCTGCCAACAAACTCCTTTCAGCAAGGCAGATACTCTTTGGCTTTGACAAGGTAAAGGAAACTTTGGGCAAGTATGAGCTGCACAACCTTTCCGTCATCAACGACAGCCTTTACCGCTATCTCGAGATAGAAAACATAGAGCCTAAAGCCAAGGAGACCGTTTCCAAGAATCTGGAGGCCTACTTCGATTTCCTTGCAGCCGAGAAAAAAGAAGCCGCGGCCCATTTCGCTCACCTCTATCTCCAGAAAACCTATCCTGAAGCCGTTGGCTTTATAGCAAGGGAGTGCAGTATTCTTACAATGTCTATGATTATATATGTACAAGGAATATCTGCGGCATGACAAAAGAAAGGATTACAGAAATACTACAGAGGTGGTATCTGCTTGAGCCTCCGATGTTCAGGGTTCTTTGCGCCCACGATATCGTTGAAAATGATTCAATGAAATGCCCTGTAAGGTGCGGGAGCGGCCGCCTGGAATACAATCCGCACCTGGTGGGGCAGATGATGACTCCGGCCCTCGAGCACGCATTGAGGGCTGAGGCTGTAAGGATTCTTCTCAAGCACCCTTACCAGAGAAGGCCTGATGGCTGCTCCCAGCAGGCTGTTTCAGTCGGCTCAGACCTTGTAGTTTCAGACAACTACAGAAACAGTAACTTCAAGCTTGATGCCCCAAAGGATTACGACTTGCCTGCAGGTATGCCTTACGAGTGGTACTCAAGGAAGATTGAATCACTGCTTTCCGGAGAGCGTGGAAATGACGGGAAAGGCTCTTCAGTTGAGGATGCGGTTTCTGAAAGACTTTCTGAGCAGGCGGAAAGGAACCAGGACCTTTCAGAGCTCTGGAGAGAGGACGAGCTTTCAGTTGCCATGATAGACGGAATAATCAAAAGTTGCGAATCCTGGGGCAGCCTGCCAGGAAGTTTTGTGGAACAGCTCAAGGCTTCCACCAAGGCAAGAATCAACTGGAGAAACATATTGAACGGATTCAGGGCCAGCATACTGTCCTCCAAACGAAAACTCACGAGGATGAGGCCGAATCGCCGCACCGGCTTTGATAACATGGGCTCGATCCGTCGGTTTACCACCAAGTTGCTTGTAGCCGTGGATGTGAGCGGATCCATATCTTCTGAGAGCCTGAGTTATTTCTACGGAGTTGTGAACAGCGCATTCCGCTATGGCTTCCAGGCCGTGGACTTGATTCAGTTTGACAGCGGGATCCGTGTGGTACAGAGCCTGAAAAAGGTGGTCAAAGAAACGGTGGCTGTAGGGAGAGGCGGCACAGATTTCCAGGCTCCTATAGACTATGCTCACCTGAACGGTTACGACGGGCTTGTGATATTGACCGATGGCTTTGCCCGCTGCCCGACCATACCTGATGGAATGAAATGCAAGATAATCTGGGTTTGCCAGGACAGGCACTGCTTTGAACAACACCATAGTTGGATGGAAAAATCAGGCAGGGTCTGCATCGTTGAACTCAAATAGACAAATATGGGAAAAGGATATACAGACAAACAAATTCTGGCTCTGACGGTTGCCACGCTGGACGATTATGTAAAGAGCCTCTATGGAGACCAGTTTGACGTGTCAAAGTGTTTGAAAGCCACTTTAGGCCAGGCAAAACACTATTGGAGAGAGGGCAAAGGCTACACTCTGGCTACATCTCTGACTCCGGATGACGTATTGGAAATGGCTGAAATGCTCGAAAGACTGGAGCCTGAGATTAAAGAAAGCGTGATAAAGGTGTGGGGACAAATCCAGGCGGCTGAAATGGAGAGGAAAAAGAGAGAAACCATCAAGGCCATGAAGAAAGTCACTTTCATGGAACTTCTCAAGGTGCAGATGGCCAAGTGGGGAGTCAGATATTACCCTATATGGCAGGGATATAGGGTAAAGGTTGGTGTCCGCCTGGGCAATAAAAGCATAATGTCTTTCATAATCAAGTACAAGCAGTTTGAAAACGGAGAATATACCAGTATCATAGACGCTATGCAGGACTTGGCCTGGAAACTGGAAAACAGCGGAACTGAGGTGATGGTATTCCCTCCAAGGGCAAAAACAGATTTCATAATTTGACATACTTTTTATATGGAAAGAACAGAAAGGCTTTTGATAATGGCAGACGTGCCGGCGCTTGTTTCAAGTGTTGCAAACTATGTCTTTAAACGTTTGAATATGGGAGAGTATATCCACAACCTCTCACGATTGATAATACCCCTGGATATGTGGTCACAAGTGGAGAAGATGATGCTGGAATGTGCGTGGAATACGTTTTACGCTAAGTTCAATCCAGCTATGCCCGGTCCGGATTCTGCTACATTGGAAAGCATGAAAGAATACTATTCCAACTTTGGGAGGGAAAACGAAACCCTGACCGAAAATAAAAAGGGGTACATTCTGAAAAAGTCTAATCTTGAGTACTGCATTTATGCATCGACAAAAAAAAGGCTGAAAGTCAGGCTCAACTTATCCTTTCAGAAAATGTCCGGCTTTCACACGGAAGACATCAGAATGGTGGCGGACAAGCTTGCGGATGTTATCCGGGCCTTTGATTCCATAGTTCCCCAAATACTTAAGCAAAAAGAGATTCTTGTCCAAAACTTTGAAAAAATGAAAATTGAGGCAAGGAAGAAGCACATAATGGAAATGATGAGAAGGCAGATGATGGAGAGCCTGGCCTCTGAATACCTTCATCCTGAAGACCTTTACCTGGCTGGGTACAATTTCAGTGAGGATGGTAGCATGGTCCATGTACAAATCAAGCAGCTAAAACTTCTGGAGATGGATATTCCTGTTGCCACCTTGGCAGAAACCTTGAAGGATACAACTCACCTGAAGGACTCTATGCAGGTTGTTCATCCTTCATACGATAAAACGGATAACCAAGAGTTCCTTGAAATTGCTGTAAAAGATTCTACCAGCCGTTGGCCACTTCTGTCAGGAACTTGATTCGGATGAGGCGGATTTCCTCTTCTTCATAGTCCGGGCCGAGAGCTTTCATGGCATCCGTGATGGAGTCTGATTCTGCTTCTTCCTTGAAGTAGTCATAGATATCCTCTATCTTGTCATCATCAACTACCTGTTTGATGTAGTAGTCTATGTTTATGTAGTTTCCGGCGGCTACGATAGATTCTATCTTGGTCAGCAGTTCGTCCATGTCCATGTCCTTCATCCTGGCAATCTCATCCAGAGGAACATGCATATCAGTGTTATGGGCAATGATCTGGGTTATCTTTGAGTTGTCCTCCGTGCTCTTGATTTTGAAGTCGAAATCAGAAGGGCGCAGTATATCGTTCTCTTCCACATATTTCTGGATGAGCTCCACGAATGGTTTGCCGTATTTGTCAGCCTTGCCTTTTCCTACTCCGGAGCAGTTTGTCAGCTCGGCGATGGTGACAGGGTAGAATATGGTCATGTCTTCCAGGGCCGGATCGGTGAAGATTACATAAGGAGGTAGGTTGAGCTTCTTTCCAAGGTCTTTCCTGAGGTCCTTGAGTATGGCAAGCAGGGTCTGGTCTCCTCCTCCGCCACCTTTTCTTGCTCCTGCCGGAAGATCGTCGTCCACATCATCTCCCTCTCCGGAGTCTTCAAACCTGCGGTCTTCAGTGAGCATTACAGAATATGGTTTTGCCAGGAATTCTTTCCCTTTTTCAGTCAGCGATATCAGACCGTATTGCTCGATGTCCTTTTTCAGGAACTGGGCAACGCAGGCCTGGCGGATGACTGCCAGCCAGAATTTCTCGTCCTTTTCTTTGTCTATGCCAAAGAAGCGGCTGTTGTTGTGCTTGTAAGATGTTATCAAGGCATTGGTGACTCCTCCCAGGATGTTTGCAAGATGGTCAGCCTTGAAGTTTTCCTTCATTGACCGGATGAGCTGGAAGAGTGTCACAAGATAATCTTTGCCCTCGAATTCAGGCTGAGGATGCAGGCAGTTGTCACAGCATCCGCAGTTGTCTTCGGTATAGACTTCCCCAAAATAATTCAGCAGAGTCTTTCTCCTGCACTGGTTGCTTTCAGCGTATGCTACGGTCTCGGTAAGAAGCTGCTTGCCAATCTCCTGCTCTGCGACAGGCTTGCTCTGCATGAACTTCTCAAGTTTGAGAATATCGTTGAAACTGTAGAAGGCTATGCACTGACCCTCGCCTCCGTCTCTTCCTGCTCTTCCTGTCTCCTGATAATATCCTTCCAGGGATTTAGGCATGTTGTAGTGGATGACAAATCTCACGTCCGGTTTGTCTATTCCCATTCCGAACGCTATGGTAGCTACAATGACATCAACTTCCTCCATCAGGAACTTGTCCTGGTTGGTGGCCCTTGTCACGGCATCCAGCCCGGCATGGTAAGGGAGCGCCTTGATGCCGTTCACGTTGAGAAGCTCGGCCATGTCTTCCACTTTTTTTCTGGAAAGGCAGTAGATGATTCCGCTCTTGCCCTCGTTCTGCTTTATGAACTTTATGATTTCCTTTTCCGCATTGACTTTCGGGCGGATTTCATAGTAGAGGTTCGGACGGTTGAACGATGACTTGAACACTTTGGCGTCCGGCATTCCCAGGTTCTTTAAAATATCGCTCTGAACCTTTGGAGTAGCTGTGGCTGTGAGCGCTATTATAGGTGCTTTGCCTATTTCCTGTACTATAGGCAAAATTCTTCTGTATTCCGGACGGAAATCGTGGCCCCATTCGGAAATGCAGTGGGCTTCATCTATGGCGTAGAAAGAAATCTTGCATTGTCTGAGAAGCTGGATATTGTCTTCTTTTGTCAAAGACTCCGGAGCTACATAGAGAAGTTTGGTCACGCCTTTGAGAAGGTCATCCTTTACCTCCTGGACCTGTGCCTTGTTCAAGGAAGAGTTCAAAAAGTGGGCGATACCTTCTTTCTCAGCGACAAATCCTCTTATTGCATCCACCTGGTTCTTCATAAGGGCGATCAGCGGGGAGACGACGACAGCCGTTCCTTCCATCAGCAAGGCCGGAAGCTGGTAGCAAAGGCTCTTTCCTCCGCCCGTAGGCATCAGCACAAAAGCGTTGTTTCCTTTTATAAGATGTTTTATAATGTCCTCCTGCATTTGTTTGAAGTTGGAGAATCCGAAGAATTCTTTAAGTTCTTTGCGCAGGGTTTCAGTAGTTATGTTCATTGTTTTCTCTCGATTTGCACTATTTGTTGCTTTCACATTAAATGCACTATATTTGCAATACAATATACTGATAAAAATCAAATTGGCAAAATTTTATGAAGAAATCCAGTTCCGAGATAGCTGATCTGGCCAGGAAAGTGATCAGGCAGGAGGCAGAGAGTGTTGCTAATCTTACTTCATTCATAGACCAGTCTTTTCTGGATGTAGTTGATCTTATTTTCAACTCCAAGGGGAGGCTGATAGTTACGGGAATAGGTAAAAGCGCCATCATAGGGACGAAAATCGTGGCGACCATGAACTCCACAGGTACTCCTGCAATCTTCATGCACGCTGCAGACGCCATTCACGGGGATCTGGGAATTATCCAGAAAGGCGATGTCGTTCTCTGTATATCCAAAAGCGGCAACACTCCTGAAATCAAGGTGTTGGTTCCTCTTATAGCAAGGATGGGGAACAAGATAATCGCGATGGTATCCAATACTGATTCATTCCTTGCACAGCATTCAGACTATGTTGTGAGGGCTACTGTGGACAAAGAGAGTGATCCTAACAACCTTGCACCGACTTCTTCCACCACCACGCAGCTGGTAATGGGAGATGCTCTGGCTGTCTGCCTCCTCCAGATGAGAGGCTTCTCCCAGGAACAGTTTGCGATGTTCCATCCAGGCGGATCTCTTGGCAAGAGGTTGTATCTGAGGGTATCTGATGTGATGGATCTTAATGTAAGGCCTGTGGTCGGGATGAACGAGAGTATCCAGAACACCATCATAAACATTTCCCAGAACCGTCTCGGGGCCACCGTGGTGCTTGATGGCAACGGGGATCTTAAAGGAATAATAACGGACGGAGATGTCAGGAGAATGGTGGAGAAAGGAATCCATGTCGGCGACAAGATAGTAGCCAAGGACATAATGAGTACAAATCCCAAGCAGATAGATATCAACGATATGGCGGTCAACGCTTTTGACATAATGCAGAAGAACAAGATAACATCCGTGGTTGTTATGAAGGAAGGCCGTTATGTCGGTCTTGTGCATATTCACGACATACTCCGCGAGGGTATCGTGTAAAATCCGGTTTCTCCGCAGAGTTCAATCAGATACCAAGACAAGCAGCAAAGGATACTATGACAAGCAGCAAAGAAGATATGGAGTTTGACGCTTCCGGTGTGGGAGTTGCCAACGGCAGATATTTCGGGATGCCTTTCCCTAATGATGAATGTCCTGTGGTGCTGGTTTCAGTGCCGTGGGATGCCACCGTGTCGTATTCCGAGGGAACAGCAGAGGGACCTGAGGCTATAATCGGAGCCTCTGTTCAGGTTGATCTGTATGATGAAAAGATTCCTGGATCTGACGCTCTCAAGATAGGTACGGATGAAACCCTGATAGACCTCGGGAAAGAGAACGGAGGACAGGTTCCGGCGTCTGAGTACATCAAGGCTATAAATGCTGAGGCCCGCCGGAAAGCCTGCCGGATCATAGACCGTCTGGCAGAAGGGGGAGAACTGGACAAGGAACTTCTCCGGATGCAGGATGAGGTGAACCAGTCCAGCCAGGGAGTGAATTATCTTGTGGAGCAGATTTGTTCCGGATACCTTTCCCAGGGCAAGATACCGGGCGTAGTTGGCGGGGAGCATAGCGTGACTTTCGGGGCCGTGAAGGCAGCCGCATCCTCTCTTGGGGAGGGACAGAAACTGGGAGTTCTGCAGTTTGACGCCCATGCGGACCTGAGGAACGCTTACGAAGGGTTTGAACATTCTCACGCTTCTATAATGTTCAATGTCCTGTCCAAAATCAGTAACATCGGCCACCTGACTCAAGTGGGAATAAGGGATTTCTGTTCAGATGAGCATGACACTGTTAACCGTGAGGGCCGTATTTCCGCTTTCACCGACACCATGATAGAAGAGGAGCTGGCTGAAGGAGTGACCTGGAAAAACATCTGCCAGAGGGTTGTGGACACTTTGCCCGAACATGTTTACATAAGTTTTGACATTGACGGGCTTGAGCCTTCTCTTTGCCCCAATACAGGGACTCCTGTTCCGGGTGGATTGAGTTTCCAGAAAGCCGTGTATTTGCTCAGGATGGTTTCATCGCAGAGGAAAATTGTGGGATTCGACCTTTGTGAGGTGGCTCCGGGTGACAATGAATGGGATGCCAATGTGGGGGCCAGATTGTTACATAAAATGGCTTTGTTTGCAGTTTTTGGCAGGGATTGCGGTTTCACTGAAAAATAAAAACATTATATTTGCCCGTTACTAACTCCTTTCGAGGCAGTGTTATTTTTAGATGATAGTATAAACAATTATAAATTAAAGAATTATGAAGATTTTTAAGACAATTGCAGTTTGCGCTTTGAGCGCTATGCTCCTCGCTTCCTGCACAACTACCACTGTAAAGACGGTGCCTGGTATTCCTAAGAGCACTGTAGATTCAGCCAGCGTAGCTGTCGGCGTAGCTTTTGCCAATATGATCAAGAGTTCTCAGATGGAAAACCTTAACATCGAGAAGATCAAACAGACCATCGTTTCTGTTCTCAAGGGAGACACTGTCATCTTCAACGAGCAGACAGCTCCTATGTACATCCAGGGCTACATCATGAAGATGAACCAGGCTATGGGTGAAATCAAGCGTGCCGAGGAGGATGAGTTCCTCGCCAAAAACAAGACAAACGAAGGCGTTCAGGAAAGCGAGAGCCGTCTCCAGTACAAGATAGAGGTTCCGGGCAATGATGTAAAGCCTACTCTTCAGGACACTGTTGAGGTTAACTACAAGGGTTCTTTGCTCAACGGTAAGGTATTTGATTCATCTTACGACAGAGGCGAGACCGTCAAGTTCCCTGTTAACGGCGTTATTCCTGGATGGCAGGAAGGCGTTCAGCTGATAGGTGAGGGCGGTAAGGTTAAACTCTGGATACCTTTCGACCTTGCATATGGTTCACAGGATATGGGTCCGGATCTCCCTGCTTTCTCTACCCTTATGTTTGACGTGGAGCTTGTAAAGGTCATGAAGTTCCAGCCTAAGGAAGAAAAGAAGGCCGGCAAATAACATTCCGGTTGTCTTTGAGACATGAGGGGATGCCTGAATACGATGGCATCCCCTTTCTTTATCTGCTGTTTGGAGATTTTTTCGTAAATTCGCCCGTCTATGCGCAACAGGAGAAGAAATATCATAGTGCTGCTCGTACTGCTGGCTTTGCTGCTGGGAGTTGCGGTGGTACTGTTCCGTCCGTCCGGGGGCAAAGACGGGTTTGACGAGGTGGAAGAAAAGGAAAAGAGAGAACTGTCCGCCCAGACTGAATCGGCATACAAGGCTGTTCCTAGTGACGCCGTGTTGATTTTCGACTTTGAGGAGCAAAATCATTTCATGCCGCTTCTGGCTGACACGTCCACATTTGCTTATGGCCTGATAGATCCGGCTTCTCCACTTGTGAAATTGCAGATGCGTCTGGAAAGGTTAGGGGCCGGGAGTTGCCACAGCGTTTTTTCACTCCATTATTCCGCGATAAATGAAGTCTCTCTGCTCCAGATACTTGACCTTGGCATGAGCCAGGACAGAGGTCTCGTTTCATCCCATCTGGATTCCCTTGCTGTATCCAGGAGGGCCTTCAATAATTCCTTCATCCTGAAGATGCCTGACGGTCTGAATGTTGCACTGGCCGGGGACTTCCTTCTGGCAAGTTCTTCCTCAATCTGTCTGGAAAGTTCATTGCGGCATCTGGCTGGCGGAACTTCCATACTGGACAATCAGGACTTTTATCCTGTCCTTCAGTCAACTGGTGGAGGAGAGTGTTTGTACATCAACCATAAGCAGATCGGAAAACTGTTTTCAGGCAGCGTCACTTACTCCTTCCTCAAATATTCCGATTTTGTTATGAGGATGGCTTCATGGAGCGCGCTGGACATAAATCCAAGACAGAAAAACTTCATATCGTTTGAAGGAGTCCTTGAACATAATTCTGATTTCATAAACTTTTCCGCCGTCCTTTCCGGTGTCAAAAGCAACGTTTCCCATGCCCAGGAGGTCCTTCCTGCAAGCACCATCTTTGCCGTAAGCCTCAATGTGCCGGGGCTGAAGAATTATCAGAAAGATTATCAGAAGTATCTGGATGCCAACAAGAAACTATCTTCACGTATGGCAGAGATGGACAGGATCTCTCTTCCGGATTCTCCGACTCCGGCTGAGTGGATTTCCGATGAAGGCTTCACTGAATTTGTTTCGGCTTTCTGCCTGGTGGGCAACAAGTATGAATGGCTGACCTTCCTTTACAAGAATTCCACATCCTTCTTCGGCAAGCTGACAGGAATAAAAGGAAAAGGCGAGAGGAAGGAACCTGCTCCTTTCTTCTACAAAGGGTATCTGGCAAGCGTTCTTGGAGAGGTGTTCTCCCACAATCCTGAGGAGTATTTCTGCAAGGTTGGAGACTGGACCATCATCGGTTCGGCAGCGGCGGTCGGTGAGTTCTTCAAGGGGAAGGCCAATGCCGTAAAACTGGATAATTATCTGAGTCATACGCCAGTATCGTCTTTCTTCACTGAAAAGGGCGTGGCTAAGGTGGTGGTGAACATCAAAGAGGGCTCAGACACTTTGTTTACCGTACTGAACAAGTACTACAGGAAACGGTTCGTCTCATCGCTGAAGAAAAAGAATTTTGAATACGCTACGGTCAATATATCTTCCGATGCGGGCGCTGCCACAATGTCCATGAACTTTTACGCGGCTCTTATGCCATCTCCACCGCAGATGTTTGATGCTGAGGATGAGGAGACTATATTCATAGACAGCACTTTCAAGACATTCTGGGGGCCTTTCCCTCTGGTGGACGGGAATTCGGATACCACCTGGTTCGAGCAGAGCAAGAAGTACCTTTCCATATCATATATGGACAAAAACAAGAAAGGTGTCTGGGGAATACCGATGAAAGACACCATAAAGAGTTGCGCCTGCCTGGTTACCCTGGGGGACAAGCCTCATATTGCTTTCATTCTCGGCGACAAGCTGTATATGATGAGCCGCAAGGGGGCGCATTATACTGGCTATCCTAAGCAGCTGGATGTTGGTGTGGCTCTTGGACCTCAGCTTATAAGGGAGGACGGGGAGCAGCATCTGTTGATACTTACTGACGAGAACATAATAACCAAGAGAACCCTTGGCGGGGAACTCTGCTCCAACTGGAAAGACATTCACGCGCCTGAGTTTACAAGGGAGTTGCCGGAGGAGGTGCGCTTGTTCGGGAAGCGTTATTACATATTGAGGACAGTGTCTAAGCTCAGAATCTATACTCCTGAAGGAGAGGAGCTTACTGCCAACAATACTAAACGTCCTATCTCCAGGGAAAGTACGGTAACGGAAGATAAGGAGGGATATGTCAAGGTTATGGGGCTGGACGGCAAGGAATTCCTCTTTAACTTGAAGACCGGACGGATTAAGAAACTTTAGGTAATGAAGAATTTTTTAAGACTGCTCAACTATGCAAGGCCGTGGAGGAGATTCTGGCCTGGATACATAATACTGGCTGTTTTGTCTGTGATATTCGGAATAGTGAACTATTCTCTGATATCTCCGGTGCTGAGGCTTCTTTTCGAGTCTCCGACCAATGAGCAGGTTTCTGCGGAAATATCGGCCTTGGCAGACAAAACCAGGGAGTTTTCCATGAGCATGGACTGGTTCGAAGATACTTTCCAGTATTACATGGACAAGATTTTCCTTGCCAACGGACCGCTCAAGGCTCTTCTCTTTGTATGCGCGCTTCTTGTCGGGGCAAGTCTGCTTTCCAACATCACGAGGTACCTCTCGCAGACCATCCTCGTCAGGATGAGGACTCATATCATGAAGAAGCTCCGCACGGATCTTTTCCGGAAAGTCTCGACTATGGATGTGGGTTTCTATCATACCCAGCAGAAAGGCGATATAATCTCAAGGATATCCAACGACGTTACCGAGGTCCAGAACGGAGTAGCCGACAGTTTCCACATGATTTTCAGGGAGCCTCTGCTTATCATAGGCTTTATTTCCTACTGCTTCTACCTGTCTCCGAAACTGACGCTGGTGACTTTGGTCACCATTCCGCTTTCAGGTCTGGCAATCGGGGCCCTGTCCAAGAGACTCAGAAAAAAAGCAATTGAGACACAGAGTCTTATGGGACGTATCGTAAGTCATTTTGACGAGGCTATCTCCGGCATCAGGATTATCAAAGGTTTCAACGCCCAGAAATATGTCCAGGAGAATTTCGAACAGACAAACGAAGCCCACAAGAAGTCCAGCCGCAAGATGCTCTATCGCCAGCAGCTGGCTCATCCGACAAGCGAATTCCTGGGCATAACCATAGCTGCCGCAGTGCTTCTGTATGGCGGCTGGCTTCAGATAAACGGCTCGCTTGGCCTCAGCATGGGAACTTTCACCGTTTACATACTATGCTACTGGAGAGTACTGGAGCCTGCCAAGAACATAGCCAAGGCTTATGCCAGCATCCAAAGAGGATTGGTCAGCGGCGAAAGGCTGTTCGTGATCCTTGATGCAGAAAACCAGATAAAGGAAAAAGACGATGCCAAGACTCTCAAAGAGTTCAAAAGCGGCATAGAGTATCGCGGAGTAAATTTCTCCTACAATGAAGATGTGCCTGTGCTGAAAGATGTAAGCGTCTGCATTCCAAAGGGGAAGATGGTGGCTTTGGTAGGGCCGAGCGGTGCCGGTAAATCCACTTTTGCTGATCTTCTGCCAAGGTTCTATGACGTGACAGGCGGAGGGATTTTCATAGACGGGGTGGATATAAGGGACTACACCCTGGACTCTCTTACGGCTCAGATGGGAATAGTGACCCAGGAGTCAATCCTTTTCAACGACACTGTTTACAACAACATAACCTTCGGCATGGAACACGTGTCTGAAAAACAGGTTGTCGAGGCAGCCAGGATTGCCAATGCCCTTGAATTTATCAAACAGCTGCCGCACGGCTTCCAGACCAATATCGGAGACCGTGGAGAGAATCTTTCCGGAGGCCAGAGACAGAGGATTGCAATTGCCAGGGCTGTATTGAAGAACCCTCCTATACTGATTTTGGACGAGGCGACCAGCGCTTTGGACACTGAAAGTGAACGCCTTGTCCAGGACGCTCTCTACAAGCTGATGCAGAACCGTACGAGCATAGTGATAGCGCACCGCCTTTCTACCATAAGATATGCAGACGACATAGTGGTCATGAAGGACGGGCGGATTGTTGAGGAAGGCAATCACGACGCCCTTATGGAAAAGAACGGAATATATGCAGGCCTTTGCGCAATGCAGGTATTCTCCTGAAAACAGAAAACAATAAAAACCTATAACCTGAAAAGAACCTAAAACCTACAGTTAGTTATGATGTATATTTCTGACTCACTTAACAAAATGATCGAAGAGAGTTTCAAGCACAACTGGAACAGACCCGCTCTCTCTGATTACAAGGGTATAACGCTTTATTATCGCGATGTTGCCAGACGTATCGCCAAGATGCATATCATATTCAAGGGAGTTGGCATACAGAAGGGAGACAAGATAGCAATATGCTCAAAGAACCAGGCAAACTGGGCTGTGGTTTTTCTGGCGTGCCTGACTTATGGAGCTGTTCCTGTACCTATCCTTCACGAGTTCAAGCCGAGCAACATCCAGCACATTGTGAACCACTCAGACAGCAAGGTTCTGTTTGCCGGAAGCTCCATCCTGGAGGGAGTTGCCATTTCCCACATGGAGAAGCTCAACACCGTGATATGCCTGGACGATTTTTCTCTTGTCCACACAAAAGACACGAATGTTTATCTGACGATGGAGCATCTGAACGAGCATTTCGGCAAGGCTTATCCAAAATCATTCGGTCCGGAGAGCGTATCCTACGAGGCGGAGAGCAGCCCTGAAGAAATGGCAATGATAAACTATACGAGCGGGACCAGCGGTTTCTCCAAAGGAGTGATGATTCCTTACCGGGCGCTCAGGTCCAATGTTTTGTTTGCATACCAGGTTCTTCCTCAGATCAACGAGACATCCAATGTGGTTTCCATTCTGCCTTCAGCCCACATGTACGGCATGATGTTCGAGTTCCTTTTTGAAATGAATGTCGGGGCTCATGTTCATTTCCTTACCAGGGTTCCTTCACCAAGTGTCATCGTAAAAGCCTTTGAGGAGATAAAACCGAAGATCATTATTTCTGTACCTCTGGTCATCGAGAAGATTTACAAGAGCCGTCTCCAGCCTTTCCTCTCAACTCCGGGTGTAAGGTTCCTTCTCAGGCTCCCTATCGCTGACAAAAAGATCAAGACACAGATAAACGACACTCTTACAAAGTCTTTCGGAGGTGAGTTTGAGGAAGTCATCATAGGCGGTGCCGCATTCAACAGAGAGGCGGACAATTTCTTCGACTCGATAGGTTTCAGATATACTGTAGGCTACGGGATGACAGAATGTGCTCCGATAATAACTTATGCTGACTGGAAGGAAAGAAGGGTAGGCTCCTGCGGATATGCGGCCCCGAGGATGGAAATAAGGATAGATTCCGAGAATCCTCAGGCGATTCCCGGAGAAATCCAGGTCAGGGGAGACAACACCATGCTGGGATACTACAAGAACGAACTTGCTACCAGGGATGCCTTTACAAAAGACGGATGGATGCGCACAGGAGACCTTGGAATCATTGACAAGGACGGCTACCTCTACATCAAAGGCAGGAGCAAGAGCATGATTCTCGGACCTAGCGGGCAGAATATCTATCCTGAAGAAATCGAGAGCATAATCAACAATATGCCTTATGTGGTGGAATCTCTGGTCATTGAAGATGAAGGCAAGATTGTGGCACTCGTTTATCCGGATCTGGAGAATGCTGCAAAAGACGGGATACTTTCTTCTGAGATGCTGGAAGCCAAGATGAATGAAAACATCCGCATAGTCAATGAAGAAATGCCTAACTATTCCAAGATAGCCTCCGTGAGGATAATGCCGGAAGAGTTCGAGAAGACTCCAAAGAGAAGCATAAAGAGATACATTTACCAGAAATAGTTGCGGAATCCGCCGCTGAATTTCGAATACAGATATGGACAAACAGTTGCAATTTGACTTGAGTTACCTGCAGATGGCAGGAATTTGGGCAAAGAATTCATATAGCAAACGCCTTCAGGTCGGGGCTCTGCTGGTAAAGGACAGGATGATAATTTCGGACGGGTACAACGGGACTCCTTCCGGATTCGAGAACGTCTGTGAGGATGAAAACGGAGTGACCAAACCTTATGTCCTCCATGCCGAGGCCAATGCCATAACCAAAGTGGCCAAGTCAAACAATTCTTCAGAAGGAGCCACCCTTTATATTACCGCCTCACCTTGTATGGAATGTGCCAAGCTCATAATCCAAAGCGGGATAAGGAGAGTGGTTTATCGCGATGCTTACAGACTTGATGACGGCATCAAACTTTTGAAAAGGGCGGGGATAATCGTTGAACAGATAGATTCTGATACCATAAACACTTTGGCTCAAGAAAGGGACAAAGAACAATAAAGGGGAAGAAAATGCCGCAGAAACTTAAAGAACTTCTAGACAACAAATGGTTTTGGGGCTTTCTGCTCCTTCTGTTCCTGGCAGTTACGGCCGGACGGGTAACTCGTTGTGCAAAAGCGTCCACCAATGTTCCTTCCACCCCGGGAAAGGGCAAGTGGGGAAAACTCCTTCTGGTTCTGGACCAGGTTGAGAAGAATTATGTGGATACTATAAATTACGCTGATATTGTGGAGAAAGCGATTCCGGCTGTTTTGCAGAGCCTGGACCCTCATTCTGTATATCTTCCGCCGGTTGACCTTGAGAAGGCTGAAGAGTCTCTGGTCGGAAATTTCAGCGGAATCGGCATCGAGTTCAATGTGCCTAACGATACTGCGGTAGTAATCAATGTGATACCTGGAGGGCCTAGTGAACGGGCCGGGCTGATGAGTGGAGACCGTATAGTCAAGGTGGATTCCAGAAACGTAGCCGGGGTGAAATTCTCCCAGGACTCCCTTATGAAGCTTCTTAGGGGGCCGAAGGACAGCAAAGTGTGCGTCAGCGTGAAAAGAAGCGGGGAGAAAGACCTTCTGGATTTTGACATAACTCGCGGAATGATTCCTGTACACAGCCTGGATGCAGCCATAATGCTGACTCCTGACATAGGCTATATCAAAATTTCTACATTTTCCGTAAGTACATACAGGGAGTTTATGGTTGCGGCAATGAAGCTCAGAGGAGAAGGGATGAAGACCCTGTTGCTTGACCTGAGGGACAATCCGGGAGGATTCATGGATCAGGCTTACAGGCTTGCCAACGAGTTCCTGGAAAAAGGGCAGATGGTGGTTTATATGGAAGGCCGCAAGAGACCTCGTGAAGAATTCGTCTCTGACGGGAGAGGAATGTTCAAGGACCTCAAGCTATATGTTGCCATAGACGAGAATTCCGCATCATCCAGCGAGATAGTTGCCGGTGCAATCCAGGACAATGACCGAGGTGTGATAATAGGCAGACGTTCATTTGGAAAAGGTCTGGTACAGGAACCGGCATATTTTTCAGACAGCAGTGGCATACGCCTTACGGTAGCCAGATTCTACACTCCGTCAGGACGCTGTATCCAGAAACCTTATACATCAGACTACAATTACGATATTCTGGAAAGGTATCAGAGAGGTGAAATGCAGAGTGCAGACAGCATAAGAGTGAACGATTCTCTCAAATACACTACAACCCACGGCCATACTGTGTATGGAGGTGGAGGCATAATCCCTGACGTCTTTGTGCCTATAGACACTGCCGGGGTTACGGATTTTCTGATAAAAGTAAACAGGAAGAGTCTCCAGATGAAGTTCAGCTCCATCTTTGCAGACAGGCATCGCTCCGAACTTCAGAAAATAACTACACTGGAAGGCCTGGAGGAACTGTATGGCAGGGAGAATATGGCTATGCAGTTCCTGCTGTTCGCCGCGTCTGAAGGTGTGAGGCCTGCTCCCGGTGAGTGGGAAAAGAGCGGAGAGCTTCTGATTCTTCAGCTTAAAGGCCTTGCAGGCCGTTATTCATCGATGAAGGAAGATGCTTTCTATCATTATATCCTCCAGACGGATAACCTGGCAGAAAAGGTAAAGCAGCTTGAATCCGGCAAATGAAAATTACCGGCAGAACAAGAATTTTTTTAAAGCAAAAATATGAGCAAAACAATAGGAATGGCATCTGACCATGCTGGATTTCAGATGAAAGAATACCTGAAAAGCCTTTTGACTGACAAGGGCTATCAGATCAAGGACTTTGGAGCTTACTCTTCAGAAAGTACGGACTATCCTGACACGGCTCACCCTTTGGCAAAGGCTGTTGAGAGGGGAGAAGTGGATTTCGGTATAGCCATGTGCGGAAGCGGAAACGGAATCAGCATGACTTTGAACAAACACCAGGGTATAAGGGCCGCTCTTTGCTGGAATCCTGAACTTGGGGCTTTGGCAAAGAAGCACAACAATGCCAACGTACTGACCCTTCCGGCCCGCTTCATCACTGAGGAAATGGCAAGAGATATAGTGAAGGCATATATGGAGGCCGAATTCGAGGGTGGAAGGCATCAAAGGAGAATAGACAAGATTCCGGTTGTGTAAAGTCTATATGACAGACATCACAAAAATACTCCATCCGGTCATTATAGACAGCCGGAACCCCTTGAGGCTTGAAAAGTCTATGGATGCTTATCCCGACGGGATAATCTTTCCTGTGGACAAACCCTACAGATGGACAAGCTCGGACGTGGTCCGCAAAATAAAGTTCATCTTGAGGGAGCATTTCCAGACCAAGAACGTGAAGATAGGTCATGCCGGGACTCTCGACCCGCTGGCCACGGGCCTTCTTCTGGTGTGTCTGGGCAAAGCCTGCAAGATGTGCGAGGCTCTGCAGGCTGAAAAGAAAGAATACATCGCGGAGTTCACGCTTGGGGCTACAACACCGTCTTTCGACAGGGAGCATGCGATTGACGCTGTCTATCCCACCCGGGGAATAACATTGGAAAAGGTGCGGGCTGCAGCCGAAGGTTTCGTAGGCCAGACAGAGCAGATGCCCCCGGCCTATTCCGCAAAATACGTGAAGGGCACCCGCAGCTATTACCTTGCCCGCAACGGTGAAAACTCTGACTTGAAGCCGGCTGCCATAAAGATTTATTCTTCGGAGCTTTTGTCTTTCAGGTCTTCCTCCGGGGAGGAAGTCGCTGAGGAAAATGGTCTCTTGTCAACCCTGGCCCGCCCTTCATACGGGGAAGATGCTTTCCACAATACATTCGTGGTGAAAAAAAGGATAGCAGCTGAGGAAGAGAATCCGGTCATACGCTATACGGAAGATTCTTTGCTAGAGCCGGACCAGATAAGGAGCCTTCCCTCTGCCGTTCTTAGAATAGAATGCAGCAAAGGCACCTACATACGTTCCATGGCAAGAGATTTTGGAGCAATTCTCTCAAGCGGTGCTTTCATGTCTGCTCTAAGACGCACGGCCTCTGGAGGTTTCAGGGTTGAAAACGCCTTGGACGTAAATGGATATTTTGGAAGCCTGTAACTTTTTCCTTTTTTCTTCGTATAATATTTTGCCTATCGTGCATGGGCCAAAGATGTAATTATATGAAATTATCTCAATTCAAATTTCCGTTCAGGAGCGACTTGATCGCCAAAGAACCTCCCCGTTTCAGGGATGACTGCAAGCTGATGGTGATGCACCGCAGCACAGGCAAGACAGAAAACAGAATATTCAAGGAAATACTCAACTATGCCAAAGAGGGAGACATTTTCGTATTGAACGACACGAAAGTTTTCCCGGCCCGCCTTCTTGGCAACAAGGAAAAGACTGGAGCTGAGATAGAAGTGTCTCTTCTGAGGGAACTCAACCGTGAGCAAAGGCTTTGGGACGTACTGGTGGACCCTGCCAGGAAAATCCGCATAGGCAATAAACTCTATTTTGGTGAAAATGACTCTCTTGTAGCTGAGGTAATAGACAATACCACCTCTCGCGGCAGGACTCTCCGTTTCCTTTTTGACGGGAGTTATGAAGATTTCCGTCATACGCTGTTCAGCGTAGGAGAACTTCCTGTTCCTAAAGAAATCCGTGAGCATCCGAATGAGGAGGATACGGTCAACTTCAACACTATTTTCGCCCGGCACGAGGGTGCTATCGCCACCCCGGCTGCAGGTCTTCACTTCAGCCGCGAACTTTTTACCCGTATGGAGATAAAAGGCGTGGAACATACATTCATCACATCCCACGTGGGGCTCAGCAATTTCGGAGGAGTGGACGTGGAAGACCTGTCAAAGCACAAGATGGGGTCTGAGAGGGTTATAATCTCTGAAGAATCCGCCGAGAAGATAAACAAGGCCAAGGCAGACGGGCATAAGGTGTTTGCTATAGGTGTCACCGTGGCCAGGGCGCTTGAAACCCCTGTGACTACCACATGCAGGGTAAAGCCTCTTGACGGTTGGACAAACAAGTTCATATTCCCTCCTTACGACTTCAAGATCGTTGATGCCTTGGTCACCAACTTCCATTACCCTCTTTCCACGATGCTCATGTGCGAATGCGCATTCGGAGACTACAACAAGGTAATGGCAGCCTACAAGCAGGCGATGCATGCCAAGGATCCCCGCGACCTGTACAAATTCGGCATCTACGGAGACGCGATGCTCATAATTTAGGGGGCGGACAAGGTACATTTTACCTTTTGGCAACTGAAAGCGGCGGCATATCGATATATTGCCGCCGTTTTTTTGTTGTGGATATGGATCAGATGTGTGAGGCTCTGCTGTGTGCGATGAGCCGAGTTTTTGTCAATCATCCGGGAGCGGGGCTTAAACTTCTGGAGAAGTCTGAAAGTGTGGAAAGACTTCTGGAAGGCGGTCCTGCTTTGGCGGATGAGATTCTTGGGGGTGATGGAGTAGGGGAGACATTGTTTTCTCCCCAGATGATGTCGTGGGGCAGAGAAGATGCGCTCTGGATGAACAGCAAGGGCGTAAGGCTGGTAGATTGCCTGTCTGAAGAGTACCCCCGGATTTTGAAGGAGAGCCCTTTTGCCCCTTTCTTGTTGTACTACAGGGGAGAAGCGGACCTTTCCCGCAATGTGCGCAGCCTGAGCGTAGTGGGAACCAGAATGGCTTCTTCTTATGGGAAGGAGTGTTGCTCAGCGATTGTTTCTGACCTGGCTGACAAATGCCCGGGTATCAGGATAGTGAGCGGGCTGGCTATTGGAATAGACGCCTGTGCGCACGCTTCGGCACTGGAAAACGGGCTGGATACACTTGCGGTTTTGCCCTGCGGGATAGACACGATTTATCCGTCTTCTCACAGAGACCTGGCAGTGAAGATCCTTGGCCAGGGTGGAGTCCTGACTGAGTACCCGAGAGGGACCAAGCCGCTTCGCCGGAACTTTTTGCAGCGCAACCGCATAATAGCCGGCTTGTCAGACGCACTGCTTGTGGTTGAAAGCCGGATAAGAGGCGGTTCCATGAGCACCGTGGAGTTCGCATCTTCCTACAACAGGGATATATTCGCTGTTCCGGGAAGGATGGACGACGCCAATTCTTACGGATGCAATTATCTGATAAGTAAGAATGTGGCTCAGCTATGCCTGAACTCCCATACAATAATATCTTCCATGGGATGGAATTTGGAGCATATTTCAGATATTGCTTCCCAGCCTGACTTGTTTTCCACTCCGGTTGCCTTGAAGGAGAAATTATTGCTATCTTTATCATCTGTTAGGGGCAAGACTATTGACAACCTTGCGGCTTTGTCGGGTGAAAGCGTGTCCGCTTTGAACCTTGCTTTGCTGGAAATGGATTTGGAAGGGCTTGTAAGGAAGGATGCCCTGGGCTTATGGTTTAAAAAGTAGCATGCAGTTTATAGATACTCATACTCATCCTTATGATGAGGCTTTTGACGAGGACCGTCCTCAGGTTATGCAGAGGGCGGTTGACAGTGGGGTTGCCAGGTGGATATTCCCTGGCATCGATTCCACCTCATTTGCCGCCCAGCTGGATTTGTACGAGCGGTGGAAATCCAACGCTTATATGGGAATGGGGCTTCATCCTACATCTGTGGGAGAGAACTGGAAGGATGAACTGCAGTTTGCCTTGGATGAACTTAGGGCCCATCCGGAGAGATACATGGCGGTAGGTGAAATCGGCCTGGACGCCTACTGGAGCAGGGATTATATGGCTCAGCAGAAGGAAGTTCTGGTGGCCCAGCTGGAATATGCTTCAGAGAAGGATCTCCCGGTCATCATCCACGAAAGGAGCGCTACAGGAGAAATGCTGGACATAATGCGCCGGTTCAAAGGGCGTCTGAGCGGTGTATTCCACGCTTTTACCGGAAGCCTTGAGACTTACCGGGAGATTGCCTCCCTCGGCGGATTCAAAGTTGGGATAGGCGGTGTGGTTACATTCAAGAACGCAGGAATCGGCAAGGTTGTGTCCGACATACCTCTCAGCGATATTCTTCTGGAGACAGATTCACCGTACCTGACGCCTGCTCCTTACAGGGGAACGAGAAATGAAAGTTCATATATCCCGATTATAGCAGCCAAGGTCGCTGAGATAAAAAATATTGATATAAAGGAAGTTGCGAAAGTCACTACGGCAAATGCCGAGAGTCTTTTCCACCTTCCTCATCATGAAGACAGACTTGAAACAGCATAAGAGATGAAACGTTCTATTCTGATTGTTTATACTGGCGGAACCATAGGAATGAAGCAGGACGAAAAGACCCTTGCTCTCGTTCCGGTGGATATAAGCCAGATAGAGGAAGAGGTTCCGGAACTCAAGAAGTTTGGTTACAACATAGATACCTGTTCCTTTGATCCTGTGATAGATTCCTCTGACATCACTCCCGATTTCTGGGTGAAGCTCTGCCGTGTCATAAAAGCCAACTACAGCAAGTATGATGGTTTTGTGGTCTTGCACGGTACTGATACAATGTCTTTTACGGCATCTGCGCTGAGCTTTATGCTGGAAGGCCTTACCAAGCCTGTGGTGCTTACAGGCAGCCAGCTTCCGGTAGGCATGCTCCGCACAGACGGCAAGGAAAACATTATTTCATCCATAGAGATAGCTGCGGCCAAAGACGAAGAAGGGCATCCTATGGTGCCTGAGGTCTGCATATATTTTGAGAGCCAACTCTATAGAGGCAACCGTACGACAAAATACAATGCGGAGAATTTCAGGGCATTCCGTTCCGCCAACTATCCGGTTCTGGCAGATGTCGGCATACATATAAAGTACAACAGGCATCTTGTCCGCTATCCGGAAGATTGGAACGAGCCGCTTAGAATCAGGGAAAAGCTGGATACCAATGTTGCAGTCCTGAAGATATTCCCCGGGATTACCCGCCAGGCGATAGAAGCTGTTCTTGACACAAAAGGATGCCGGGCCGTGGTGCTTGAGACCTTTGGAAGCGGAAACGCTCCTACTTCGGACTGGTTCCTTTCTACACTTAAAAAATATGTGGACAGAGGCATGATAATCGTGAATGTTACTCAGTGCCAGGCAGGTAAGGTAGATATGGGAGCTTACGCGACAGGTATGGGACTCAAAGGTGCAGGAGTAATAAGCGGGTTTGACGCCACCACAGAAGCCACATTGTGCAAGCTGTTTATGCTTCTGGGCCGCTATTCATCAGCGGATAAAGTCAAAAAGGAGATGCAGAAGGCTTTGAGGGGGGAAATTTCCTGCAATTAGAAAAAATTGCTGCAACCGAAGTCCAATAGAAAAAAAATTGCTATCTTGCACATCGTTTTAGCGGAAAGAATAATAAGTAAATAATAACTGTAAACATTGTTTAATACTTTAATCACAACAAATTTTATGAAAAAACTTTTCATGTTTTTGGCAGTTGCAGGCCTGATGGCTATAACTGCCCAGAACGCAGTAGCTCAGGATCAGCAGACTGAGGGAAATGCTACAGAGCAGGTTGCACCGGCACCAGCTCCTGAAGAGGCAGCTCCAGCAGCAGATCAGAACATTTTCAACCAGAAGTCAGACAAACCTCTGTATCAGCAGATCAAGACTAAGTTCATAGAGGGTGGTCCTGCATTCATGGTATGGGTTGTTCTCTGCCTTATTCTCGGTTTAGCTATCGCTATTGAGAGGCTTATCTACCTGTTCAGCTCAACAACTGACACCAAGAAGCTTCTCACAAAGGTAGAGGATGCTCTCAATGAGGGTGGTATTGAAAAGGCAAAGGAAGTTTGCCGCGACACCAAGGGTCCGGTTGCTTCTATCTTCTATCAGGGGCTGCTTCACTCAGACGAGGGTGTTGAGGCCGTTGAAAAGAACATTACCGCTTACGGTGGCGTTCAGATGGGACAGCTTGAGAGTGGTCTTTCCTGGATTGCTCTGTTCATCGCCCTTGCTCCTATGTTGGGATTCTTGGGAACAGTAGTAGGTATGGTTAGTGCATTCGACGCTATCGAGGCAGCTGGTGATATTTCTCCAACCGTTGTTGCAGGAGGTATCAAGGTGGCTTTGATTACAACCATCGCCGGTTTGATCGTTGCTATTATCCTTCAGATTTTCTACAACATCATCGTAGCTAAGATCGATTCACTGGTTAACTCAATGGAAGACGCTTCCATCAACTTCGTTGACCTGATTACCAAAAACAACAAGAAATAATTAATCAACGCAAAATGAAAAAGAGAGCGAGAATAATACTCTATATACTCCTGGCAGTGTCAGTGGTTATAGGACTTTTGTTCCTTTTCACCAACAAGGGTGACGAGACAATGGTTTCTCCACTGCTTAACTGGGCGTATATCCTTCTCGGTTGCGGTATCCTGCTGGCAATATTCCTGCCGCTTATTTTCCGCAGCGGAAAGGGAGGCAAGAAGACCTTGATGAACATAGGTATCTTCGTAATCGCGCTTGTAGTTTCTTACCTGCTCGCTTCTGGAAATGAAGTGGCTCTTTCAGCCAGCGTTGAGAAACCTACACACGCAGTCCTTAAGATGACGGACACTGTCCTCATCATGTCAATAATCCTGCTGGTTGTGGCTATCCTTGTTACAATCTTCGGTAGTTTGTTAAAGAAAAGATCTTAATTAGAATTTTAGAATGGCTAAGAAAACACCCGAAATCAACGCTTCCAGCCAGGCCGATATAGCATTCTTGCTTTTGGTGTTCTTCCTCATTACCACAACTATGGATGTGGACAAGGGAATCAACAGAAAACTCCCTCCAATGCCGGAAGAAAATCAGCAGCAGGATGATATAAAGATCAACCGTAGGAACATCGTCGTTGTGAAGATCAATTCACAGGACAGGATCATGGTTGGCTCTCAGCCTGTAGATGTAAGCCAGATAAAGGATTTGATAGTTGAGGCCCTGACTAACCCTAACGATAATCCTAACTTGCCTGAGAAGGAAGTCAAGAGTATCCAGGGTCTGGGTAATTATCCTGTATCCAAAGGTGTGGTTTCTTTGCAGAACGATAAGGGAACTTTGTACAACACGTACATCCAGGTTCAGAACGAAATCGTAAGAGCAATCAACGAGATTCGTGATGAATTTTCAACTCAGCGTTACGGCAAGAAATACGCACAATTGGATGAAGCTCATCAGAAAATTGTCAAAGAGGCTATTCCTCAGAACATTTCAGAGGCAGAGCCAAAGGACGTAAAGGGTAAAAAATAAGGAGGTATCAAATGGGAAGATTTAGAAAAAGCAGCAAGAAGTCTGCACCTGCTATCAGCACGGCGTCACTTCCTGACATCGTGTTCATGCTCCTGTTCTTCTTTATGATATCAACCTCTTTCCGTCAGACAGACAAGTTGGTTCAGGTTAAACTTCCTGGAGCAACTGAGAATGTCAAGCTTGAAAGAAAGGATTTGACTTCCTATATCTATGTAGGATCTCCTATACCTTCAAAGCAGGCTCAGTACGGAACAGACTCCCGTATCCAGCTCAACGACTCCTACAAGACTGTAAGTGAAATCCGAGATTTCATCGCAGCTGAAAGAGAGTCAATCTCTGAGGGAGAAAGGGAAGCTATGACAGTAGCTATCAAGGCTGATGAGAATGTCCGTATGGGTATTATCACAGAAATCAAACAGGAACTCAGACGTTGTTCTGCACTCAAGATTATGTATGTAGCCCGTCAGAGGGAAGCCATCTAATCTGAGGCGTATTTGAAATCAAGGGGATGACCAAACGGTCATCCCTTTTTTTGTAAAAAAGCGGGATTATTAGTATCTTTCGTGGTTAAATGTGCATAAATATGAAACTTAGAATCTCATTCTTGAAGGCGGCTGTTTGTTTTGTTGCTGCAATTCTTTTTGTATCAGCATCTTTTGCTCAGGCTGACGGGAACGTCAAGGAGCAGCCCAAGGCTAAATACGTGTTTCTTTTCATAGGAGACGGTATGGGCTTCTCCCATGTGGCTTTGACAGAAGCATACCTGGCTACAAAGAAGGGGATAATTGGCAGTGAACCTCTGACTTTCACCCAGTTCCCTGTTCTTGGCATGGCTACAACCTATTCCACGAAGAATATGATAACCTGCTCTTCCGCAGCGGCTACCGCTCTGGCTTCTGGATACAAGACAAACAACAATACTGTCGGAATCTACCCGGATTCCATACCGCTTTACCAGATTTCATACAAGCTCAGGGATCTTGGATACAAGATAGGTCTGATGAGTACGGTTGGTATCGACCACGCCACTCCTGCTTGTTTCTATGCCCATAACATCAACCGCAAGAACTATTATGAAATCTCCATGGAGCTTCCTGAAAGCGGGTTCGATTTCTTTGGCGGCGGTGGCTTTGGCGGGGTTTCTGACAAAGATCCGCAGAAGGCTTCAGAAAAGGAGAAGAATATTTATGGTAAAGTTGCAAAATACGGATATACTGTTGCTTACGGCTTAGATGAGTACAAGTCCAAGAAATCTTCGTCAGACAAGATGATCCTTTTCCAGAAGGGAGACAAGAAAGACAAGATACTTCCTTATGTGATTGAGAGGAAGCCTGAGGATCTGACTCTTGCACAGGTTGTTTCTTCAGCGATAGATTTCCTCTACACCCCTGAGGGCAAGGGTTTCTTCATGATGTGCGAGGGAGGAAAGATAGACTGGGCTGCTCACGTGAATGATCCGGTGGGGACTATCCTTGAGACCATTGATATGGACGAAGCCATCAAAGTTGCATACGAGTTCTACAAGCAGCATCCTGAAGAGACTCTTATAGTTGTGACTGCAGACCACGAGACAGGAGGCTTGGCATTGGGTTACAAGAAAGGTTATGTCTATGACCTTAAGGTTCTGGATGACGCGATGTCCCACTTCAAACAGGAAGAGGTTACTGCGGACAACTACATGACAAGAGAGGTTCTTGATACCCTTAGCAAAAAGGCCCGTCTGGGATGGTCCACAAGAAGCCACACTGGAGTGTATGTTCCTGTGTTTGCCGTAGGTGCGGGCAGCCGGATGTTTGCCGGAAGGATAGACAATACTGACATCCCGAAGAACATAATGAAGGCTATGGGCGCAGTTGCCCCTTACACAGACCATTATTATAAGAGGAAGGCTGTTTTTGACAAGGAAAGCCCTATTACGGAGAATGACATCGTTTTCCTTGGCAACTCCCTGACCGAAGGCGGTAACTGGGCATCATATTTCCCTGAGGTACAGAAAGCCCTCCAGAAGAAAGGTGGCGCTATCCGTAACAGAGGAATTGTCGGCGATACCTTTGGCGGCATTGACGACCGTCTGGACCAGATACTTCCAGGCAAGCCGAAGACCATATTCTTCATGTCCGGAGCCAACGATGTAAGCCACAATCTTACAGCGGATTCCATTGCAAACGGTATCATGAATGTAGTCCGCAGGATAAAGAAAGAAAGCCCGAAGACAAAGGTTTACCTTCAGAGCCTTCTTCCTATCAACGAGAGCTTCAAACGCTACAGGCTGCTCACAGGAAAGACAGCCATGTTCTCAGAGATAAACGCCAAGCTTGAAGCCATGTGCAAGAAAGAGAAGGTTGCTTTCATCAATCTCTATCCTCTCTTCCTTACAAACGGTCCTGCTGACCTTGCTCTTCCGGCATCTGAACAGGTTCTCAACCCGAACATCACCAGAGACGGGCTCCATGTTACCAAGGAGGGCTACAAGATCTGGGCAGACGCTATACGCAAATATGTCAAATAGAAATGATAGAAATGTCTGCTTTCAGTTGGATTACATGTCTTGTTATTGGAGCAGTTGCCGGTATAATGGATGCTTATGAAAAGATAACCGGTAAGTCTGCATTAGGGTTATTTAAAAGAAGAAAAAAGAAAGAATAACAGTTGATATATAGAATTTATTATGGGAGAATTTACACGTAAAAGCATAAAGGAACTTTTCAGCCAGCAGCCTGGCTCAGAGGTGATTGTCAAAGGTTGGGTCAGGACAAAAAGAGGAAACAAGAACGTGAGTTTCATAGCCCTCAACGATGGAAGCACCATCCGTAACATGCAGATTGTCTGCGACGGGCAGAAGTTTTCCGAGGAGCTGATGAAAGACATCACCACCGGTGCTTGCCTTTGTGTAAAAGGAAAACTGGTGGAAAGTATGGGCAAAGGCCAGAGCGTTGAAGTACAGGCAGATGCCATAGAGATTTACGGCAAGGCAGATCCTGCCGACTACCCTTTGCAGAAGAAGGGACATTCTATGGAATTCCTTCGCGAAATCGCTCACATGAGAATGAGGACAAACACCTTCGGATGCGTGATGAGAATCCGTAACGCCATGGCTTTCGCCATCCACAAATACTTCAACGAGCACGGCTTCTTCTATCTTCATACTCCGCTGATTACGGAAAGTGACTGCGAGGGTGCCGGAGAGATGTTCCAGGTTACCACGATGGATTTGAAGAACATCCCTCTCAACAAGGAGACAGGAGAAGTTGACTTCTCCACAGACTTCTTCGGAAAGCAGACCGCCCTTACGGTAAGCGGGCAGCTTGAAGGAGAACTCGGCGCAACCGCCCTTGGGAAGATATACACTTTCGGTCCAACATTCAGGGCAGAGAACTCCAACACTCCAAGGCATCTTGCAGAGTTCTGGATGATTGAGCCGGAGATGGCTTTCTACGACAACTTTGACAACATGGAACTCGCCGAGGACTTCATCAAGTCTCTGGTGCAGTACGCTCTGGACAATTGTATGGAAGACCTCCAGTTCCTCAACGACATGTTTGACAAGGGCCTCATAGAGCGCCTGAGGAGTGTAGTCGGAATCACCTTCCAGAGAGTGACTTACACCGAGGCTGTGGATATTCTTGAAAAGAGTGGCGAGAAGTTCGAGTTCCCTGTTCACTGGGGCACTGACCTTCAGAGCGAGCACGAAAGATACCTTGTTGAGAAGCACTTCGGCAAGCCTGTCATCCTCACCGATTTCCCTAAGGAGATCAAAGCTTTCTACATGAAACAGAACGAAGACGGCAAGACCGTGCGCGGAATGGATGTGCTCTTCCCTAAGATCGGCGAGATCATAGGCGGTAGCGAGAGGGAGTCTTCATACGAGAAGATCATGGCCCGCATCAAGGAACTCAACATGGACACCACCAACCTCTGGTGGTATCTTGATACCAGGAGATGGGGAACTTGCCCGCACGCCGGATTCGGCCTGGGCTTTGAGCGTCTGCTTCTGTTTGTCACCGGTATGCAGAACATCCGCGATGTGATTCCGTTCCCGAGAACCCCTAAAAACGCTGAATTCTAAAAACATACGATATGCTGATAATAGGAATAGCCGGCGGAACAGGTTCCGGCAAGACAACGGTAGTAAGGAAGATAAAGAACCTCATGAAGGAGGAAGATGTGGCAGTTATCTCACAGGATTCCTACTACAAGGACAGCAGCCATCTGACTCCCGAGCAGAAGGCTGCAAACAACTTCGACCACCCGAATTCCATAGACTGGGACCTTCTCGTTTCCGACCTTGCCAAACTTCGCAGCGGCCAGGCCATAGAGTCTCCGGTCTATTCCTATATAACTTGCTCAAGGTCAAAGACGGAGACCGTTCACGTGGAGCCTGCCACCATCATAATAGTTGAGGGCATCCTCATCTTCACAAACGAGGAACTGAGGAAACTGTTCGACATCTCCATCTTTGTGGATGCCGATGCAGACGACCGCCTGGGCCGTGTAATCCAGAGAGACATCGAGGAGCGCGGCAAGACCGTTCAGCAGGTACTCAAACGCTATCAGGAAACCGTAAAGCCCATGCACCTGCAGTTCATCGAGCCGAGCAAGAGGTACGCAGACATCATTGTCCCTCAAGGCGGGCACAACAGGGTTGCAATCAGTATCATCATCGCGACCATAGAAAAAGCCCTCCTCACCAGGGGAGAGTAATTAATCTTCGGAAGCCGGAGGCGCAATTCGCGGAGGATAATGGAAGAGAGGCCTGTAATATCGGATGAAGACCTGGAGCGGTTTGCCAAATCGGACAAGCTGAGCCGCCGGGCCGGCATCTACATTACCGTCATCTTCCATCTTCTTCTCATTATAGTCCTTCTGATTTTCTCCATCTCCACCATAAGCAAGGGTGAAGTATCTTTCGTCACCGATTCCGAAGGCCAGCTCCACAAGCAAAGACAGGAGGAAGAAGAACGCCGTCAGGAGGAAATCAAGGCACTTGCCAAAGCCCAGCTTGAGGACCAGCTTGCCGGCCGCCCCGTCACGACCTACAGGGCAGTTGCCGTAAACCGGAGCAGTTCCCAGCTGAAAGACGACCGTAACACAGACGCGGACAAACTCTACAAAGACGCAGAAGACCTTCAGAACCGAATAAAAGAGGCCGCCAAAATCAAGATTCCGGATGCAGCGGACAATGTGTCCGTCCCAGGCGAAAAGACCGAAGAAAAGGCCGAAACCGCGGCCTACAAAGGTCCGTCAGTCCTTTACTGGATTCTTGACGGCAGGAGAGCCTTCTCCCTCCCGATACCGGTCTATAAATGCCGTGGCGGAGGAGATGTCACCATCCAGATTTATGTCGGGAGGAACGGCTATGTGCAGAAAGCCATAGTCCTGGGCGATGTGTCAGTTCCTGACGAGTGCATACGCAACGCCGCACTCAATGCCGCCAAGCGTTCCCGTTTCTCCCAAAGCGATACTGCCGATGACCCTCAGCTCGGCCAGATAACTTACAGATTTATAGCGCAATAAATTATAGGGTTTTCTGCCACTCCCAGGCGGAGCGGAGTATGTCCTCTATAGGGGTATCAGCCTTCCAGCCTAGTTCCCGTTCTGCCTTCCTCGGGTCTGCCCATACCTGCTCGATGTCTCCCTGCCTGCGTGGAGCAATCTCGTAAGGCAGGTTCACGCCCGTGGCTTTCATAAATCCGTTCACAAGTTCCAGAACACTCAGTCCCTTTCCGGTTCCAAGGTTGAAGACAAACCAGCGGCCGGTCTTTGCCGCCTCAACATAAGTTGGTTCATCAATGACCTGAGCATCATTGCCGCAACCATCGCTGAGGAGCTTGTCAATGGCTTTTACATGGGCCTTGGCAAGATCCACAACATAGATGTAGTCTCTGATGCAGCTTCCGTCCGGTGTATTGTAGTCGTTTCCGAAAACGTTCAGATGGTCTCTGATTCCTGCCGCGGTCTGGGTGACGAACGGTACCAGGTTCTGCGGCACACCTCTCGGCAGCTCGCCTATAAGTGCTGAAGGATGTGCTCCTATTGGGTTGAAATACCTCAGGGCGCAGACTTTAAGATGCGGGAAAGCAATCACGCTGTCAGACAGAATATCCTCCGCCATCTGCTTGCTTTTGCCGTAAGGAGAAAGACTTCTTTTAAGCGGAGCGTCCTCAGCGATAGGCAGATGCTCCTTGTCCGGCTGGCCGTAAACGGTGCAGGATGAAGAGAACACGATGTTGGCCTTCTTGCCTTTTTCTGTCATCAGCGATATAAGGTTGAGAAGAGAAACTATGTTGTTGCGGTAGTAGAGCAGAGGTTTGTCTATGCTCTCCCCAACCGCCTTGCAGGCAGCAAAATGCACTGCTCCAACAATGTCGGGATGCTTCTCGAATACCTTGCCGAACGCCTTGAGGTCTGAGCAGTCCGCTTCTTCAAAAGTTACCGGTTTCCCGAGTATTTTCCCGATTCGGTCTATAACATCTCTTTCTGAATTGTAGAAGTTGTCAACTCCCACAACATCGTAACCTGCCTGTGAAAGTTCAACCCAGGTATGTGAGCCGATATATCCGGCAGCTCCAGTAAGAAGTATTTTGCCTTTACCCATCGTAAGAATTTCTGTTTCAAAAAAATTAAGTTTCTATGCAAATTTAACCATTTCAGTTGATTTTTTACCTCTCCAAGATGCTTTCCTTTTCAAAACCAGTACTTTTATGCCAGCAGAAGTCCTCATCCTCATAAGAGAGGTGCCCCTCAGCGATGGCCATTGAAAAACCTTAGGATACTTTTGCGTATGAACGGAACAATAGAAACTATCATAAATAACAGAGTCATGAAAAAGAACATTATCGCTTCAATCGTCGGAGTAGCCGCAGCCGGTCTTCTCCTGACTTCTTGCTCAGGCAAACCTGAGAGCGTGACCGCCGTCGTAGCAGGTCCGGACGGACAGCCTGCTGCAGTAGTTGTAAAATATGCAAAAGCTGTTTCAGCAGAAAGCGTTTCAGCAGACGCTTTCCAGATTGAGGGTCAGGAAGTTGAGGCCGTGTTTGTTACAGACAAAGACATCACCGTTGCTCCTGAGAAGCCGGAATGCAAAGGCGAAAAACCAGAGTGTGACACTACAAAGGCTTGCCCAGAAGCAAAAGCAGAATGCGACAAAGCAAAGGCAGAATGCGACAAAGCAAAGCCAGAGTGCGACGGCCAGCACAAAGACTGTGCAAAAGAGGCCCAGTGCGATTCAACCAAGGCTCAGTGTGATTCATCAAAAGTTGAGTGCGAAAAGGCAGCAAAGCCGGAGTGCGAAGGTCCTAAGAGCGTTGACGGACAGTTTGTAGTTATCGTCCTGAAGAAAGCTTGCCCTGAAAAGCCAGCTTGCGACAAGGCCAATGCAGAGTGCGATTCCACCAAGGCCGCTTGCCCAGAAGCAAAAGCAGAATGCGACGGTCAGCACAAGGACTGCGCTAAGGAAGGCAAAGCAGCTCACGACTGCGGAATGGATCCAAAAGAGTGCGAGGCCAACAACCACGAGTGCTGCCCTGAGGAAAAAGCACAGTGCGACTCAACCAAGGCATGCCCAGAGGCTGCCGCTAAGTGCGACTCATCAAAAGTTGAGTGCGAGAAGGCCGGAAAGCCTGAGTGCAAAGAAGGCAAATCTGAGAAGTGCCCTGAGATTGCAGTTCCTGCAGTTAGTGTAAAACAGGTCAAGGACATCAAAGCTGCTGACGGTTCTGCTTTGAAGGCATGGAGTAAAGCCTTCCCTGCAACCAAAGCCGTTCCTTGCATCAAGAAAGGTCCAAAGCATCACCACCATCATGGTGAAGCTTGCAAGGGTGGGGAATAGGCGATGGTGACTTGTAACTGACTGATTGTCAGCGTATCCCTAAAAGCACCCCTCGTTTTTGCGGGGGTGCTTTTTGTATATATCTGGGAATGAGATTATTACAAGTCACCATCGCTGAAGCTGGGCTTTATCTGATGCTGTGGCCAAGGTCATAGGCGGCCTTGAGCTTCGGGTTGCCTTCTATTTCCCGCATGTTGTTCACTCCGCCGCAGAAAACGGTTCCGGCCAGTCGGCTTTCTGGATAGCACTCTATCCATCCTTCAAGACCTTGCACCGCACGTTTAGGGGTAGATTCTTCATCTTCAGCCGCCGTAGCCAGAAGATAAACATCGCGGAACTTGTAGTCTAGAGGATACATTGCGTTCATTCGGTCTATGAGAGTTTTCATCTGGCCGCTCATCTCATAGTAGTAGATAGGGGTAGCCCAAACTACAACATCGGAGTCCAGGACTTCTGCCATTATAGCATTTACGTCGTCAGCTATGACGCATCGTCCAAGTTTCTGGCAGGCGAGACATCCTTTGCAGAACTGTATCTCTTTTCCTGAAAGTGAAATTTTCCTGACATTATTCCCGGCTGCTTTTGCGCCTTCCACAAAACTGTCGGCCAGCATGTCGCTGTTTGAACCTTGCCTGAGGCTCGTTGAAATGACTGTTATTTTTTTCATCGCGATTATTTCTGTAATTAAGTTTTCGGGGACAAAGATACTAAATTCTGCCTCGGCGATGGTGCCTTGTAAATGGCTGAATATCAAGGCTCCCCTAAAAGCGCCCCTTGTTTTTGCGGGGGTGCTTTTTGAAAGTATCTGGGAATGAGGTTGTTACAGAGTACCCTCGCCGAAGCAAGGCACCATCGCCGAAGCAAGGCACCATCGCCGGAGCAAGGCACTATCGCCGAGGCAAGGCACTATCGCCGGAGCAAGGCACGTCGGGCAGGGTGTCTCTTGGGGAAGCATTATTGCTTTTGGTAAAATGTTTATTTTCAGTGAGTTTTAAAATTCTGATTTTTCTAAAATTGCATTGTAAACTGTCCGGCAGTTGGAATGTGGCTTGGTTGCAGATAGCCGGGAGTTGGGCTTGACTTAGCTTGATTTAACGACTTAACTGAGACTTTAATTCTAAACGATATGAAACGGATTTATAAAGAACCATTATGCGAGTTACTCAATCTGGAATCGGAAGGCGCTAGGTGTTTGTGCGGTGGTAATGGCAGCTTAATGGGTTCTTCAGGTCGGAGAGTTTTAAGATGCTCTCCGGGGAAGAAAGCTCGTTGAGGGTATTGGAATCTTGTGAAGAATGCCAGTTGTGCATTCCGCCGCCAAGGCAGTTTTTGAATTGAGGGCATCTGGAGCAGGTGCCCTTTTTTGCCCAACTTCGGTTGCGGAAGACCTGGAACTTGTTTTCCCAGACTTCATACAGGTTATCGCGATAGATATTGCCCTGTGAGAAGAGGTCCCTGTCTATGTTGGGGCAGGCGCAGATGCTCCCGTCTATCAGGACGGATGCTATGTTCACTCCGGCGTGGCAGAAAAAGCGTACAGGCCGCACCTTCTCCTCATATTTTCCCAGATAACCTTCACAGCTGAACGTAACCTCCATAAAGTCTGTAATGCGGGGCGCTGAAGTTGGACTCTCTACCTTTGCATCTGCAATGCGGGGTGCCGAAGTTGGATTTTTATTTCCTGCCCGTTTGGCCTGGATGAAATCCATCAGTTGGACCATTTCCTGATTAGAAAGATGGAGGTCTGGTTCCTGTGTCGCCCTGCCTATAGGGATGATGGTGAAAATCCTCCAGCGTTTGACGCCGAGACTCAAGAGGGTGCTGTAGATTTCTTCCATCTGAGGTAGGTTGCGTTTGTTTACGCAGGTTACAACGTCAAAGTCGAGGCGGCGTTCCTTGGCTGCAATGCTTATGGCTCTGATGGCATTATCGTAACTTTTGGGATTGCCTCTCATCCAGTTGTGGACTTCTCCGATGCCGTCCAGGCTGATTGTCAGGGCGTTCATGCCGGCAGCCATCAGCCTGCGGTGCATTTCTTCCGTGTAGAAGAAGCCGTTGGAAACCATGCTCCAGTAATGGCCCCGGCGGCGGATTTCCTTTCCTATGCGGTCTATGTCAGGTCTTAAAAGCGGCTCTCCGCCGGTCAGCACTACGGTCAGTGTGTCTATGTTGAATCTTTTGGAACGTCTGCCGGAAAGTTTTTTGACGTCCGGTTGGGGAATGGTGTCCAGGGCCTTGAGGAAATCCTCCAGCGGCATGTCCTGGTCTTTGGCTGAGGTAAAGCAGTCGCTTCCGCAGTGGCGGCAAGCGAGGTTACATCGCTGAGTACATTCCCAGAAAAGGTAATTCAGCTCGTGGACCTTAGTCTCGAGAGAGCGGAATCTCCTGAAAAGAAAAGGAAGCATTATTCAGCCTTGTCAAGGACAACCAAAGCTTTGCCTGAAGGGCCTGGAAAGGCTTTGTTGGCTTTGTACCCATCAGCCTCCACGCTGAATACAACACTGGTTTGTTCAGGGTTGTAAAGGTACATAAGAGCTGTTCCGTCTGGTTCCGTAACAGTACTGTCTGACCAATAGACCGCAGATTCATCCAGTTTGGCGTAGATTTTGGCGTTGCTTATAGGATTTCCTTCATTGTCTGTCACTTCAAAACTGAATTCCTGTTCGGCAAGGTTTCTCTGGTATCCGGGGCCGGTGCCATAACAAGCTTGGAAGATAAACAACGCGGTTGTAAGAGAACAGCCTTTCAGAAAATTTCTAAACCACCTGAATTTCATAGCTCAAAGTATTAAGTGAAAATCGCTGAGTATAACTTTCTCCAAAGATAGCACTTTTTGAATAACTTTGCAATCGGACATAGGTTGTTTCAAATTATTATCGCGATATGGAAAACGGCTGGAACAAGACCATTACATTTGACAGGTTTATCAGAGGTTGTCTGATAGTGCTCCTTGTGGTCGGAGTATTTTTGCTTTTGAAAAGGTTGAGCAGTGTCCTCCTGCCGTTTTTTGTAGCTTGGCTGATATCCTATATGCTGTACCCTCTGGTGCGTTTCCTTCAGTACAAGTGCCGGCTCAAGTACCGCATATTGGCGATTATCGTGGCGTTTCTGCTGGTTGCCGGAGTTTTGTACGGAGTCATCATGCTTATAGTCCCTCCTATGATAGGTGAGATTCTGAAGGTAAAGGATATGCTGGTCGGCTATATGCAAAACGACTATTCCTCCGGAGGGATATCCTCTGCCGTAAAGGAATTCCTCAAGAGCCATCTGGATATAGAGCATCTGAAAAGCGCTTTCACAATAGACGGTGTATTTAATGTCCTGCAGGAGTCAATGCCTAAAATCTGGGGAGTAGTTACCGGATCGTTCAAGGCACTGTCAGGTATAGTTTCTGTAACTATGGGGCTTTTGTATATGCTCTTTATACTCCTTGATTACGAGAAGCTTATAGGCGGATGGCAGAGCCTCCTTCCTGAGAGTTGGAGAAAACCTGTAAGCCGGATTCTCAGCGATATTGAGGAAGGTATGAACAAATACTTCAGGGGCCAGGCCACAATCGCTCTCTGCGTAGGTATTCTCTTCAGCATCGGGTTTCTTATAATAGGCTTCCCGCTGGCGGTGGCCCTGGGACTTTTCATAGGTCTTCTGAATATGGTTCCTTATCTCCAGATAGCAGGCTTCATTCCTATTACCTTGCTGGCAGCGGTAAAGGCTGCTGACACAGGAGAGAATTTCTGGATGATAATGCTTTCCGTGCTTGTGGTCTTCGCTGTAGTCCAGACCATCCAGGACGTGATTCTCACACCAAAGATTATGGGCAAGGTAACCGGGCTGAACTCCGCCATCATCCTGCTTTCTCTCTCAATCTGGGGAAGCCTGCTCGGAATACTGGGAATGATTATAGCACTTCCGCTTACAACACTGATACTTACTTATTATCAGCGATATATCGTAAGGCCGCTGGCTAAACCGGCCGTCCAAAGCGGTCCTCCTGCAGATATTCCTGAAAGAGACATCCCTTTTGACAATCCGGTAGATCCTGATGACCTTCCTTCAGACATCACGTCCGGAGACCATTCGTAAGCCCTCCAGTCAAGAGGCAATCGTACACCTTCCCCGTCCGGAGACCATTCGTAAGCCCTCCAGTCCTCCTGTCTGCCGGAAGAGGGAAAGAAGTATTATACTGAACCACTTTTATTCTTTAGCAATGAATTACCGGACGAACTGCCGGAGGTGTTATTTCGGACCGTTTTTGTTATGTTGCTGGTTCTTAGCCATATAGCTTATTGTGGGTAGGTGAAATCACCTATCCTTCAACTGCGTAATAGTTTGGCTATCAGATGTTTGCTAAAAACGCCTAGAAATGAGTATTGCCAAGTAGAAGTGCTTGATTGCCATTTCTGAGGTATGAAGGCCTTTGTACGCTCTATCTTGGCATGGAGGGTTCTGTCTGCGCTGTCTTGGGGCGGGTCCAAAGCAGGAGTGAAAGACTTTGCACATATCGATACTTTTTCTTTCTGGGGATGAGTGTCTGATTCTTTTTTGTAAATTGCGCTTGAAACGGACCAAGCCGGTCTTACTTCTTGCTAGACCTTCGGGTCATTTTCCAGACCGGCAATTTCCGTTTTTTTATTATGATGACAAATCAAGTGAACCTAAAAGCCGCAAAAGCTCTATCTTCTGAGGACAGGAAATCTCTCCTTATGGTGGCGTTGCGTTATAGCGCCTTGTTCGTTGACATTCAGCCTGAAGCCATAGACATGAAAGCGGAAATTTCCAAGGAGGTGTCCGCCTTCCTGCTGTCTCTTTCCGAGAAAGGTTTTGTTGCAGACGAGAAACTTCTCAGGGCCCTTTGCAGCCTTCCTGCAACCGAGGATCTTCTAAATGAAATTACTGAAGTGATAGACGGTGCTCTGGGCATTGGCCTCAATTGGGCTCCGCTGGTCAAAGGATGGAATATACCTACAGGGGAGTCCTTCCTGGACCATTATCTGACTTCATACGCAAACTATTACCACAATATTTCAGAAGGCCATCTGGTTGACAGGCCAGTGGATATGCCTCGAACTGTTCAGATTGTTTCCGGGAGCGAGTATGAGAGAAAGACCGTCATGGGAATGGATGGGACTATGCTCCCTTGCGGTCATTTCATTCCGGATGGAACCTTCCCCCTGGAACGTTACAACGGTTGTCCGTTCTGCGGCACTCCGTTCAATACTTCTTCTGTCGTATTCACAGGTCAGGGGACCTCTAAGAAGACTCTTGGCCTGATGACCAGGGAGGATCTTGAGAGCCTTGAAGAATCGCTGCTGACCTCAACGGTTCCGCTTGATGCCACTCAGAGTGAATCGCTGAAGAGCCTGATCAAGGTTTTCGGCTTTGATGAGAATATTTTCATCGCGATGAAGGAGACCCGCATGATTGTGGTGGATGCTCTTGTCTCAAAGTATGAGAGTTCTTTTAAAGGTGCTGAGAATGAGGATAATGCTTCTGATCTGGATGGATCTTCCGGTTGGCTGAGGAAAGCAGGGCGTCTTCTTGAATCTCCGGCAGATATTCTCCGGTATCTCTGGTTCCGGAAGACCGGCAAGCTTCAGGTTATTGAGCCCAAGACTCTTATAGCCCATGCTGGCAAGCTGAACGCCCACATGTGGGGCCCTCTGGACAAAAGCGCTGAGGCTTCACAGGTGATGAAGCAGAATCTCAGGCTCAAGTACGACAGGCGGATGTGCTCCGCTGTAGCTTTCTGGCTGAACAACCTTCAGATGGATGCAGACCAGGCATGCGAAATCATGCATCCGAAGAGAGGGATGTGGGTCAGGATGATACGTGCCCTCCGTCTGGGCGAGTATTCCCGCAAACCGGGCTTTGAGAAGCTCCGTGAACTGTTGGACGTGTTCTACAAAGACGAGTATTCCGTCTGGAAGGGGGAACTTGACCGATGCCTTGGAACAACCTGCGGCTGTGTTGATTACAGCCGTGCCCTTGGACTTCTCAAGCAGCGTCCGGGAACTTTTGCCCGCAGCCTTTTTGCCGTTATGCTCCGTATGGGGCCGCAGGTGGCTCTGGATGCTTTCCGGGAGGTTATGGACAAGGTTCCTTCAAGACTGGTCCTTTCTCTTGGCAATGCCGCGGAGTTTTTCTTTGACACTTCTGCAACCCGCATAGCCCGTCCGATAACCGGTGTTACCAAGGTCATACCTTACAACCGCAGACTTGACAACTTCACTCCGGCCCAGCGTTCCCAGATGGCTCAGTCTGTAGCAGACCTTTACAAAGAGGTCATGCAGAAGCGTTTCAGTCAGGAGCAGTTCACTCCCGGCCGTAAGATTTACATAGATCCGGGGCTGTTTGACATTCCTGTAAGCATCGGCGACCGGTCTTCAACCATACAGGATACTTCCGCTGCCTTGCAGGGCACACGCTTTGGCGTGGAAGGGGATGCCGTAAGGCTTTTCATGCAGTGGGGTAAGGGTCTCCCGGCCCAGCACCTGGACATGGACCTGAGCGCCGCGGTCTGCTATCAGGACGGACGCAAGGAATACTGCGGCTACTTCAACCTTACCTTGCCCGGAGCAAAACACTCCGGAGACATACGCAACATTCCGGACAAGATCGGTACGGCCGAGTATGTCGAGCTCAACCTTCCTGAGCTGAAATCCAGCGGAGCAAAGTATGTTCTTTTCTCCTGCAACGCATATTCTCACGGAGCCATCTCTCCCAACCTTATGGTAGGCTGGATGAACTCCGCAAGTCCAATGGCGCTTTCAAACGAGACAGGCGTTGCCTACGATCCTTCTACGGTCCAGCACATTGTCAGGATTTCTGAATCCAACCTATCCAAGGGTCTGATATTCGGTGTCCTGGATGTAGAAAGGGCCGAGATTACCTGGCTCGAGATGTCTTTTAACGCCCAGTATGTAGCCCAGCTCAACTCCGCTGCGGTGGAGGCTCTTCTGAATCGCCTGAGGAACAAGTTTTCAGTAGGGCAGCTCCTAAGCATGAAGGCAGAAGTCCAGCAGTGCATCCAGGTTACATCGCCTGAGGAAGCTGATGAAGACATGCGTTACACTTACAGCTGGGCGCTGGATGCAGCAAAGGTCAGCCGGCTTCTCTGATTTTTGGAATCATAAAACATAAAACATAAATCATAAATCATAAATCATAACCCTGCTTATTATGAAAAAACTTCTTCTTCTTTCCGCCACTTTCCTGCTTGCAGCATGCGTGATTTCCTGCAAGGACAAGAAAACCAATCCTAGCATCAACAACGATTATGTAGATGATGTAAAGGGAGCTCTCTGTCTCTCTGAAGAACCTGTTATGGACGACCAGCCTGTCGAGCAGGTGTCCGAAACTGAATGTATTACCTATGAAGGCACAGTTGGCTCCGCCAAGGCCAGGATTCTTTACATAATCCCTTCTGAGCGTATTGATGCTGAGGATCCTTCTCTTTGCGGTAGCCTTGCTTACCTGGATGATGCCCCTGGCGTTGTCTTTACTCTCAAGGAAATCTCAAATGAGGGCTATCCTGAGGGTTACAACGATGTTGTCATAGAAATATACAATGTTGAAGGTGAAAAGACCGGTGTCCTTGAGGGCAAGATTGAAGGCCGCGGTGACGGCTTCTATGGCACTGTTACCAACACAGACGGCACCAAACTGCCTTTTGCCATGATGCAGCAGTACGACTGAAGTTCCGCGAATGGTTTAGGCCTACTTCGGATAGGGTTGCGGGTAGGACCCTAGTGTATAACCTTTATGATATCTTGGTTAAGAGCACAAGAAATTTTGCTTATAGTCGCAAGAGTCATATTGTGTGTCCCAGACAGCCATCTGCTTACCTCAGTTTCAGTTTTTCCCAGCAGTCGGGCGAAATTATACCTTGTTTGCTATTGCAACTGACACAGTATGGATGATTTTCATTATAGTAGGTGATTTGTTAACACAAAGGGTTAAATTACAAGAGTATTATACTATGTCAGGGCACTGATGTCAGGAACAAACTCGCCGGCCTCAATTTCCTGTTTGCGCTTCAAGAACATAGTCATATACACGGGTAGATAGACCACCTTCCCGCGTATGCTGACATTGTCATTGCAGAAGGTAATCGCCTCGGGAATGCGATACTGCTCATTTCCAAGGATGTTGTTCAAGGCCAGGTGGAATTCATAGTCCTTCCCGGATTTGACCTCTGTCGGCAGAATGGTTCCGTCTGCTCTTTCAAGCACAAAGTCCACCTCTCCCTGCTTCTTGCTGTTGAAGTAGTACAGTTTATCCTTGTAGCCATGCGCATGGAGTTCCTGAGCCACGAAATTCTCATAAACGGCACCGTAGTTAAGATTGATCTCTCCACTGAGAATGCGCAGCTGAATGCCGTCAGCATACTGGTATGCCAGCAATCCCACATCATTCTGGAAGAGTTTGAACAGGTTTCTTTGCTTGTTCAACTTAAGGGGAAATACGGGCTCTTCCACATTGAATACCGGAATAGCGACACCAGCGTTCTTGAGCCACAAGAAGCTATCCTCGTATTGCTTAAACTTGGCCCCCTGATTCAGCGACTTGAGGATAAATCGCTTGTTTTTGGCATTGAGTTCGGAGGGGATAAGATCGAAAATCTCGTTGAGAAGAAGTTTCTCTTCCGGATCATACCGGGAGATATCTCGTTTGTATAAATTGAGAATCGCTCTCTGCTCTGCACCGACATGCTGCATGTTATGGGTGTCAATGTATTTTTGGACGGCGGATGGCATTCCGCCCACCACCATGTAGAGGTTCACCACACCCATCATCTGACTGTGAACTACAGGATCCACAGGAAGTCTGTTTTCAAAGGCGGAGCGTAGATGATCTATAATCCTAGTCGCCACTCCGATGGCGCTGCAGAACTCCTCAAAGTCCAGCGGAAAGACATCGGAGATGTCCATATATCCTACTGGTTCAGAGCGGATATCCTTCAGCTCAATACCCAATAGGGAACCTGTCAGGCCATAGCGGAAACTGCCTTCTTCAACGAGGAATTTTATCTGGGTGACACATTCAGGACAATCCTGGATTTCATCAAAGAGAATGAAAGTCTCGCCCGGAACCATAGGCACGTCGGTAAAAGCAGAGATTCTCGTCAGAATCTCCTGAGCTGTTTTGACCTTGTCGAAGATGGATGCAGCAGCCGGAGTCTTGAGGAAGTTTATTTCAATGTAATGGGTATAATGCCGCTCGGCGAATCTCCTGAAAGCGACTGTCTTGCCGACCTGTCGGGCACCTGTGAGAAGAAGCGCCTTGCTACCGTTCTGATAGAAATCATCCAAAAATGTGTCTAATTTTCTAGTAATCATCTTATTGACATTATTCTAATCATTTTTCCAATGCAAAAATAGTCTGAAACTTCCATTTTTCCAAACATTTTTCCAGTACGATTCTTGGGTGTTTCCGCCTTTTTTCCAATCAAGTCTCTTCCTTTTCGGAATTATCTCTCATGTTGTCCTATAGGCCCACTATTCAAGTGCCTTTTTGAAATAAGCCTTGGCATATTCTTCCAGTTCAGGGGCATCAATGATGGTTATATGATTGGCCAGACCGCAGTAGAAGCGGCCAACTCCCAGGAGGCTGTAAACAGTGGTTTCGAGAATCCAAAGATTGTTGTTGCTGTCAATGGAATACAAGTCTTGCCCGCTGTCCAGGAATTCTTCAGTCAAAAGGTTCTTTGCAACCAGGTCGAGCTGGAGTTTTATATGAATTGGCTTGTCGCCGGAAAAATGGAAGATATCTGTCTTGCCCTTCTGATGTTTGTCTTTGCAAGTCCATGATTCATCGTCGATTTTCAGGCTTCCGATACGGGAAAGCCTGAAGAGCTTGTTTTTGCCATCGTCAAGATCATAGCACCAGACAAAAGTATAGTCTCCAAGGAATGCAAACGGTTCCAGGTGCCTGTCATGGATCTCATCACTTGTAGAGGACGAATAGTTGAAGAATGTCACTTTCTTTTCTTCCCGGATTGCTTCTGACAGTGCGACTATTGTTTTGGATCTTTTTGATTTGCCGGTTATTCTTTTTGCCTCAATCTGGCGGCGCAGAGACTGGCTCATCTTGACAGATTCGCTGTTGGTGCGAATGTAAGGGATCCCTTCAAATTCAACCACTCCATGTTCGTATGGCTCAACTTTTATTACTACAACGCGGCCGTCGTATGCAGGGTTGATGATGAAATTTATTCTTTCATCAAGTTCAAAATACTGTTTGGCTCTGTCTGTAATGTATCTGATATAACCGTCTATGTTTTTGTATGCGCCGGCAACTTTGGTGTTGAGGTGTTCCAGGTCTGAGCCCAGACCGCTTATATGTCCGCTGTCGTTTACACCAAGATAAAGGGTGCCTCCCTCCTGGGTGTTGAGGAAAGAACATAGGTCCTTGAATATGTTTTTCTCCTGATTTTTTTCGTAAGCATTGGGGGGAGCAAAGAAAAAAGAGGTCTTGAATTCTGTCAGGTTGTTCTCTACACCAAGGTTAGGGCCGCTTGCCTCTTCAAAGTTGGTGTTGTCTTCTGTTTCTACAGAAAGGTATTTGGTTATTTGTCTTTTGATTACACTCTTTATGGCTGGATATACATTGTCTATGCGGTTGCTGGACTGGACCAGTTTTGCAAGTTTTACAAGGAGTTCGTCTTTTTTTCCACTTTCCTGGATGACGGCATCAAGCCGGCTGTCTTCTTTGTCAAAGCCGTATGCCTGAAGGATTTTGATGATTTCCATACGCTTGACTACTGATGGCAACGAAGCCATGTCCTTGCTTGGGGACAGAGGCTTGATGTGATTGATTTCGTCATTGGCAAAGAATACTAGATTGCGGAGGTAATCGCTGACAAACCTGATATACTCCAAGGCAGGGGCATCATCTGTCAATTTTGCGAGTATCTGGCAGATGCACAGGATCCTGAAGCGTTCTACAGCGCTTTCCTGGCTTCTTTGATAGCGGAACAGAAGGCGGCACAGGCCCTTTACGGAAGATTGGCTTGTTTCATCGAATACAGGGACCGGAGCCAGTTCCGGTTCTTCTGCATAGACAAAACCATTTATGCAATACTGTTTGGATTCATCCTCGTCAAAAGTGTCTGTACTGTCATTTTCAACGAGGGCATATACATATCCGTTTTCGCTACATCCGGTTATTCTCAGTATGGCAGAATCCCCTATGTCATACGTACCGGGATTGTTTTCTACATAAGCAGGGTATCCGTCTTCGGTCCACCATGTCATAAGACCTTTTGTGTTGATGTTTTTCAGTATGGCGACTATTTCTTTTTTCTCGACAGTGTTGCTGACGAGGGCTTCTATGAAAGTTTCTGACAGGTCGAAGATTTGCCGCGTACCTCCTTTGTATATTGCGTCAAAACAATCTCCTGGTTTAAGAAATTGAGCAAGTGTACTTGCTAAGTATATGTTCCTGAAAGCGCTTGACCGAGCAGGGACAATTCCCTCAATCCGGTTGTATTTTCCGTCTATTGTCTCTACTATCAGGTCTTTGACATAGTTATAGCCTTTGTAGCGGACGGCCATTTTGTCTCCGATCTCATAGTATTTCAGCGCTTTGACAGGTGAGGGGATGGTGCTTTCTTGGATGTTTATGAAATTTTGAGTGAATTTGTACATTTCCTCAATGTTGTCTTCAACTGACAACGCAAGTTTTTCAGAAGCAGGAGTTTGCACTTTAATAGTGTTCTCCAGTATCTTCAGCGATGGAGCCAGTTTCCCGAAAGCTGTTTTGTCCTTGTTTGTCTGAAAGATATCTATGTTTCCGTTTTCTATTTTCAGTGAACCTTTGCCCTGGAACCAGGAGACAGGGCTGCTTTGTTCTGAAAACTTGCATGTGCCTGAAATCTTGTGGGCAAGAATCTCCAGTTTGCATTCTTTTATGTCATTCCAGCCGAAACTATATGTAACAATACTGTTGGATGTCAGGCATTTGGTGGAAATTTCGCTGAGAGATTCCGTATAGTTTTCCGGAAGGGCACTGATTAACAGCCTCAAAAAGCAGAAGAAAGATTCCCTGACAATGGACTCTGATTTGTCCTCTCTTATCAGCAGGAAAGCTCCCAGTATCCTGAGTTTAGAAATTGCAGAGTCCTTTTCTGTAGGTGTGTCATCTTCCCAGACAGGTCTTGAAGATATTTCATCTATGAGTTCCTCTGCGCGTTTAAGCAGCAGACGTTCAGTTTGATCATATAACTCATTCTTTTTTGCCAGTTGTGATTCTTTGGAAAGGTAATCAATTACTTTCTCAAGATTTGCATCAATGTATTCAGTCTTTATCTCTAGCCAGAAAGGAGTTGTTTGTTCAGGCATAATTGTTACTGTTAAAAATGTGTTTCCAAATATACTTAAATAAATGTTTCTCTAGCATATAACTAAAAGCCCCGTGAAATATAGGGCCCGTATAGGCCCGCCAATAACACGGGGATAAATGCACATGTGAGCAGTTTTGGAAGCTGTCAACTACATGCCGCATTCACGGGCAAAGTCCGTTTGAAATTTGTCAAAGCACCCTGCGAGCGTTCAAATAGATTTGTATCCAGATAATTCAACAAGGTATTTCTGCTCCACCCGTTCTCAAGGATCTTTTGAACGAAGAATAGGGCTTTGGTATAATCACTGTGGCATTTATCGATTAACAATATATGATGTCCCCAAGGTATGCCGAATATATTGTTTAAAGAATTTGCAGCAACTTGCTGCAAATTCTTTAAAGAGGAGAAATATAATAGGTAGAATTTCTTAGCATACATTAGATTTCTTGGAGATAAACCCTTCTTGTTACCAATTAAGTTCTTAAGATCTTTGCTCAAAGCAGCGTAGAATCTGCTCCCATACTTGTTCTCCGCATTCCTTTCCACAATATCCCTTCCAAGCTCCCAATAGAACCTCAGCATTTCCTGATTGACCTTCACAGCGGCCTTAATATGACCATTCCTGTACCTGGAGCTGATTTCCTTTATCCAGTTCAGATATCCTTCATCTGTTATCCCGGCAGGCCTTAAACTCTTTTTCTCCATAGGTGTTTCTGACAATTGTTCCGCATCAAATGTACTATCAGTAACCTTCTTCCCTTCCGGACTATTTGATAATCCTCTTCACTTTTTTACAATCTCGGGATTGTACTTCCATCAAACCTCTGAAAATATCCTTGTACAATTTTGTAATCGTACTGTTTCTTTTGTAAATTTGAGTGTTTAAGCAAGTTGACGTAAATCTCACTTATGTGATGTTTAGACTTTTATAAATGTTTACCTTATTCGATAACATAAATAGAAAAGTTGTTGATGACCTTCATGTTTCAATTCGCCCTGGATCAAAGTTGCGAATAGCTGCCGCTTGTTTTTCAATTTATGCTTTCAATGAACTGAAAGAGCAACTTAAGACTGTGAAAGAACTACGTTTTATTTTTACCGAGCCATCTTTCGTAGCGGATCAAGAGTCTAAACAACGTAGGGAATTTTATATTCCACGGCTTAATAGAGAAAGAGCCCTTTATGGTTCTGATTTTGAAGTAAGACTTCGAAATCAGTTGACGCAGAAAGCAATAGCTGTTGAGTGTGCTCAATGGATTAAAGAAAAAGTAAAGTTCAAATCAAATAACACGGATCAGCAGATGCAAGGTGTTCTCACAATAGAAGATAATGAGAATACTTTTACCTATATTCCCATTAATGATTTTACCACTACAGGGTTGGGATGTGAAAAGGGAAATAACCTCACCAATTTTGTAACGAAGATAGATGGAGACAATGCCAGACAGTATCTCCAAGTGTTCAATGAACTATGGCACAACGAAAAGCAATTTGCTGATGTTACAGAACAGGTTATCGACCATATTTCAAATATCTACAAAGAGAATTCTCCGGAGTTCATATACTTCGTAACTCTCTACAATATTTTCAACGAATTCCTTGAGGATATTTCTGAGGATGTCCTGCCTAATGAGGCCACTGGATTCAAGGATAGCCAGATCTGGAATAAACTATATGATTTCCAGAAAGATGCATCTTTAGCTATTATCAATAAGCTGGAAAAATACAATGGATGCATTCTTGCTGATAGCGTTGGTCTTGGTAAGACTTTCACTGCACTTTCAGTCATCAAGTACTATGAGACCAGAAATAAATCCGTCCTTGTCCTCTGTCCCAAGAAGCTACGCGACAACTGGATGACTTATCGTAGTAATTATATAACAAACCCAATCGCCAAGGATCGTCTTTCTTATGATGTGCTTTTCCACTCAGACCTTTCCAGAGAAAGAGGACAATCTAATGGCGTAGAACTTGAAAAGGTGAATTGGGGCAACTACGATTTGGTTGTCATCGACGAATCTCACAACTTCCGCAACGGTGGCAAGATCAGCAAGGGCGGCGATGAGAACGATCCTCGCGAAAACCGTTACCTCCGTCTGATGAACAAAGTCATCAAGGCTGGAGTCAAGACAAAGGTTCTGATGCTGTCTGCCACCCCGGTGAACAACCGTTTTAATGACCTCAAGAACCAGCTCCAGCTGGCATACGAAGGCGATGTCAAACGGATGGACAGCCTCCTTAATACCGAGGCTTCGCTGGACGATATCTTCCGTCAGGCACAGAAGGCTTATAACCAGTGGGCCAAACTCCCCAGCGAGCAGCGCACTACAGAGAAGCTCCTTGGTATGCTCAGCTTTGATTTCTTTGAGGTGCTGGACAGCGTCACCATTGCTCGCAGCCGTAAGCACATCGAGGCCTACTACGACACTGCAGCCGTTGGAAAGTTCCCGTCGAGACTTGCGCCAATTTCCAGAAGGCCTCCACTTACTGATCTGAATAATGCCATCAATTACAACGAGATATTTGCCCAACTCTCGAAGCTGAATCTGGCAATATACACACCTTCGGATTTCATCCTTCCAAGCAAGGCATACAAGTACAAGGATTCCGGAGAACAGGAAGGTTTGACCTCAATCGGACGAGAAATGGGTATTAGGCGCATTATGTGCATCTTGATGCTCAAGCGACTGGAGAGCTCAGTAAACTCTTTCCGCCTTACACTAGAGCGTTTGGAGTCTCTCATTAAATCCACCATCGATAAGATTGACAGTGGTTCTGCTGTTCTGGATACGCAGGAAGTGGATACCCATGATTTGGATATTGAAGATGGCGACAATGATGTCTTCGTGGGTAGCAAGAAACGCCAGATACTTCTGGAGGATATGGATTATGTCACATGGCGGAACTATCTGAAGGCAGACTGGAATGAGCTTGAACTAACGCGTCTCATGCTTGCTGATATTACCCCTGAACACGATAGCAAACTTCAGCAGCTCATTGACGACCTCCGGAACAAGTTTGAGCATCCCATTAATGGCAATAACAAGAAAGTCATTGTATTCACCGCTTTCTCCGACACAGCCGAGTATCTGTATAACAATCTCGCCAAGTCTATCAAGGAGAAATACGGCATGGATACTGCCCTCGTTACTGGCGATATCGAGGCCAGGAGCACGCTCAAGCTCAGGGAGAAGCTTGACTTCAATAAAGTCCTGACGCTGTTCTCTCCCATCTCTAAAGAAAAGGAATCCATCTACCCGGACATCCATGAGAAGATTGAAGTGCTTATTGCCACCGACTGTATTTCCGAAGGTCAGAACCTGCAGGACTGTGATTACCTCATCAATTACGACATCCACTGGAATCCGGTGCGCATCATTCAGCGCTTCGGTCGTATCGACCGTATCGGATCAAAGAACGACGTGATCCAGCTGGTCAATTATTGGCCGGATATGACCCTCGACGAGTACATCGATCTGAAGGGCCGCGTTGAGGCCAGAATGAAGGTGTCCGTCATGACATCCACCGGAGATGATAACCCGATCTCTCCTGAAGAGAAAGGCGATCTGGAATATCGCAAGGAACAGCTCAAGCGCCTGCAGGATGAGGTGGTGGATATTGAGGACATGAACAACGGAGTCTCCATCATGGATTTGGGCCTGAATGAATTCCGCTTGGATCTGCTGGAATACATGAAGACACACAGCGATGTGGAGCACACGCCATATGGCCTTCATGCCGTTGTTGGAGCCAATGATTTCACAGAACCCGGTGTTATTTTCGTTCTCAAGAACCGGAACACTGGAGTCAATATTGACAAGAAGAATCGCCTGCATCCTTTCTACATGGTGTATCTGAGGAATGACGGCTCCGTCGTTGTCAACCATCTGGCCCCGAAGGAGCTGCTGGATAAGTTCCGTAGCCTATGCAAAGGAAAGAATCAGCCCATCCCCACACTCACCAGAGCTTTCAACAAGGAAACCCGTGATGGCTTCAAGATGGGAGCATATTCCAAGCTGCTGGGCGACGCCATCACCAGCATCATTTCCGTCAAGGAGACCAGCGATATTGACAGTTTCCTTGAGGGCCTGCAGGGTGATTTGTTCACCAAGGAGATCAAGGGGCTGGACGATTTCGAGCTCATCTGTTTCTTGGTAGTCAGATAGGAGGAATGCCATGTTAGGACTGCCCAAGAGCACAGAGATTTCCCGGCAACTTCCCAAGAAGGCCATCTTCCAGAAGTTCGAGTTGAAGCCCGCCCAGCGCGACCACTTCGACGCGGACATCAGCAGACTGACCCTTGTGAACGCCATTTCCCAGAACAAGCTCCCGGCACTCCAAAAAGGTGAAACCATAGAAACGATCTATGTGGTTGACGTTGCCTTGAAGCGACCGAATTATGATCCCAAGAACATCCAGATGCTCAGTAAACTCATTCCCCAGAAAATGCTCTTCGCTCTGCACTATGAGGATGAGATTCAACTTGCCATCTATCATACGAAGTTAATCTGTGGTGGTTGGGTGCCAGCCGATGCGTATGAACTTGAGCTTCTTGGAACAACCACAGATTTGGTTTGGGAGAATCTTGTGAAGACCATAGGAGGGATTGAGGTTGAAGAAGGCAACTCCCTCGTCGAGCAGATAGTCGTTGACGAAGAGCGAGAAAAGCTCTGCAAGCAGATCTCTACACTTGAGGTTAAAGCACGTCAGGAGAGACAGCCCAGACGGAAGTTGGAGATGTTCGAACAACTGCAGAAACTGAGAGAAAGAGTTAAATGAGAGATTCTGATTCCATAGAGTCCTTGGCGGTTGGGGCCGTTCGAGACGCGATCTCCAGATGTCCATACGCCAAAGAAGACATCAAGACGAATGATAAGATTCCGTCTTGGGATGGAGATATTTATATCTACTCCAAGGAAGGAAAGAAGAAAGAAGATCTTCTCGGTATGATTCATTCACAGGTCAAAGGAAAAGAAGTCGACACGCTCTCTTCCACCGAAATAACATATCCCGCAGAAGTTACAGACCTTAAGAATTATCGCAACAATGGAGGAACCCTTTTCTTCGTTGTTGAGATAGATCCCAATGATAGCAGAAAGATCTTTTATTCAACCCTTCTTCCAATTAAACTTCAGGTTCTTTTCGACGATATTAAAGAAGGGCAGGAAACGAAGTCCATCGTTCTCAGACCATTTCCATCAGATGACAAGAATGCTGTTGCCACCATTTTGACGAATTTCTATATTGATTCTCATAAGCAAACTAGTTTTACAGATATCAAGTTGCCTACATTTAAGGATCTTTCAGGCAACAAGGATGTAGAGAGAATACTGTTCTCTACGAATAAAATAGGGCCCCATGATACTAGTGGCGCAGATGCTCTCAAAGCCTTTGTAGAGAATGAAATCTGCTTTTATGCTCAATTTAAAGGTAGCCCTGCACCTATTCCTGTTAAAGAGTCAGAAGGCAAAATGCTGTTTTCTGGGTTGATCAATAGCCCTGTCAAAATTAACGATAGGACATTCTTCGACAAGTACCGGATTAGCTATTCTGCAAAAGGCCTTTTTATCACCTTCGCATATGGGGTAAAATTATCCTGGCCTCATGATGGACAGCAAGGACGGTTTAACTATGTTGCTCCTAATAGTCTTCGACAAAGGATGCATTCTCTTGAGTTCTTATCTGCTCTTGGAAAGAGTGGATGTTTCGACCTTGGAGATACCCATTACGTCATGAACGATTCTAGTTTTGATGCGACAAAGATTGAGCAGGAATACAAAATGTGTCAGCGCACATCAAAACTCCTTGATAATCTACATATCGAAGATGATTTAGATATCTCTGGTCTTAAAGGAAGTGATGCATTTGTTTTATCATGCCTTGAAACAGCATTCGTAGACAATCAACCGGTCTCCGGCATTAACTATACTCATGAAGGGCCAACATATCAAGATTTATCATTATCCAATTTGAGAATAAGGGTGATATTAGTCCCTAATGAGAAGAATTATAAATTGACCGACATCGAAGATTTCTTCAATCCGAAACGGCACATCATTACTTATCAAAAAGATAATGACGACAACTATTATGTTTTGCCTGGGATGTCCTTATTAGATGTCGATGCATTCTGCTCCTTATCGAACATTGATTACTCCAGATCAATAGCAGATTATAAGGAACTTTCTAAGTCAAATCCTCATATGCTACTAATTGCTAATGAGACATTAAACAAGATGATTTTGTCTATCGACAAGAAAGCAAATGAACGCATTTCTTCCGCGGCTCTTGAACTTGCGAGTTGGCTTTCTACTCAATCCATTCCATACATTACGACAGATGGATGCAAATTAGACATTCTCCAGTTGACAAAGCGAAAAAGAAAACTCAATAAAGAAGAGATCGCATCTCTTAACGATATAATCGCTAAGAAAGAGCTTGATCCATTTGATAGGATAGGATCGCTTTTACTATTAGGGAAGAAAAAGGACGCAAAGGCGTATTACAAGACCCTGAATAAAGATCAACAAACGGTGTTTAATTTATCCCCTATGCACCACTTTTGGAAATAAACAAATTATATATGGATAGAATGAAAATGCAGACTCCGGATATAACCGAGAGTAATATTGAGAAAATCGGGCAGCTTTTTCCAAATTGCCTCACCGAGAAGATTGGCGAGGATGGAAATCTGCACAAAGCAATTGACTTTGATATTCTAAAACAGCAGTTATCCAATGATGTAGTTGATGGATACACTGAACGCTACCAGTTTTCTTGGCCAGAAAAAAGAAAATCTATACTTCTTGCCAACACTCCTATCAATAAAACTCTGAGGCCCATCCGCGCTAATAGTGTTGATTTTGATAATACCGAGAATGTTTACATAGAAGGCGATAATCTAGATGTTCTCAAAGTATTACAGGAGACTTATCTACATAAAATAGACGTCATATATATTGATCCACCATACAATACGGGAAACAATCTCCTTTATCACAACAACTTCTTTGAAAGTGAGGCAAATTATATGACCCATAGCGGGATGGTAGATGATGAAGGCAATTATTTAATGCAAAATAAAGAAACTAATGGTCGTTTTCATACAGATTGGCTCAACATGATGTATCCTAGGCTTCTTTTGGCCAAAAATCTTCTTAAAGAAAACGGCGTCCTCATCTGTGCTATTGACCAGAGCGAATTAAATACTTTAGGAATTATTCTAAAGCAGATATTTGCCGACAAAGAGGTTATGCCCGTAGCTATTATCCACAATCCTAGCGGCACTCAAGGGCTCAATTTCTCAGTTAATAACGAATATGCTTATTTCGTTTATAGCGGAGACAGAAAGAGCATCGCTTTTGAGAAGAGAACTGAAGATACAGCCGATGTGCGATCTTTTATGAATGGGGCGAAAGGAAATACCTCTAATTATTTGCGGACAAGTGGATATGGCTGCTTTTACCCCATCATTATTAAAAATAATGATGTTATTGGTTTTGGTGACATTGTTGATAAGGATATTCATCCTTCCGGACCTAATGAAAAGCAACCAGATGGAAGCATCTATGTTTATCCTATTGATCAAGACGGAGAAGAAAGAAAGTGGCTCTTCTCAAGAGAGACAGTCGAATCGATTAAAGGTGACCTGCATGTTAAGTTTAACGATAGAAGAGGATGCTATGAGATTATTCGAATAAAGAGTGCCATTAATTACAAAACGGTATGGACTGATAAAAAATACAATGCAAAGACTTACGGGACCATGCTTCTTAATTCTCTCATGGACAACGTATTTACATTCCCCAAATCATTGTATACTGTTGAAGATTGTATCCGTGCTGCAATCCATGATAAGAACAATTCAATAATACTAGATTTCTTTTCTGGATCTGCGACTACAGCACATGCGGTGATGGATTTGAATGCAGAAGATGGCGGTCGTCGAAAGTTTATTCTTGTCCAACTGCCTGAGCCTGTTGACAATAATAAGAAGTATAAAACAATTTGTGATATAGGCGAAGAAAGGATACGTCAAGCTGGAAAAAGGATTAATGAATCAGTGAAGCAGAGATCTATTGAAGCAAGTCTGTTTACTTCAGATGTGAACTCTCGTTCTGTTGATACAGGTTTTAGAGTGTTTAAGTTAGATTCAAGCAACATGGAGGATGTTTACTATCGTCCAGAAGAATCATCCGGAACCACTCTTTTCGAAGACAACATAAAGCCGGATCGCTCCCCAGAAGACCTGCTTTTTCAAGTGATGCTGGAGTGCAACCTCCCTCTATCCGCCAAGATCGAGAGCAAGAAGATTGAAGGCAAAGAAGTATTCAGTGTCAATAATGGATATTTGATGGCCTGCTTTGATAGGGAAGTCAACGAGG
>Ga0256405_10001231_pt1:0-10000 | contig 72189 bp, 45 predicted proteins | sample RumenRJG_02DNA_FD_189096 | JGI IMG/M metagenome (GOLD analysis project Ga0256405, IMG submission 189096) | Bovine rumen microbial communities from Lethbridge, Alberta, Canada - RJG_02 | ecosystem: Host-associated > Mammals > Digestive system > Stomach > Rumen | place: Canada: Alberta...
CGACCCCCTCTGGCTCCGGGCTAGAGGTAATTTCGATGATCTCCCCGGCCCTTTGTTCCTCGTCACCATCGCAATAACAATAAGGAGACGCGGTGACGTCGTCATCCAGAAGGAAAAAGAAAACCCCAAAGGTACCGAATGGAATTCTACTTGTCGGGCTTGGATTCGTTTCGTTTATCAAAAATCGAAATAATAAATAACAACCCATAAATCAAAGAGAAATTACGATAAAAAATCTAAAGTGAAGCCAATCGCTTATAAAAAGAAACCAGTCTCCTTTTAAAAGGAACTGGCCAATTCACTTCGAAAAACTACGTTCTAACTTGAGCAGAAAAATTGGTGGCATTTGACATCTAAAGTTTCACCACCCCTACTACTGCCCGAAATCCTGCTTTGGTGAGCTTTCCCCAAGGTGACACCGAAGGTCTACCTCCTTTCGTGCGCCCCTCACCTCCTCCATGAGGATGATCCACTGGATTCATTGCAACATCATGAACAATGGGGCATCTGCCTAAGCACCGGCACCCCCACCACGCTTACGGCTCTATACCTACTAGACCTGTATTCGGTAAAGCTTTCTTTCTATATGCTAATTCTCATGCAGTTCATATTGTCGATATGAGTATAATTGCCTCGAGAAATAGATAAGAATTCCTTCCTTTACCGGTAAATGAATAGGAATCAGGTTAATAAAACCGGAACTGTTTCCGCCTTCCTCTCGAACTGAGCTATTTCTCTGAAATATACAGTTTCACATCATTACAGGAAATCCTATACCTGTGTATTACCACCCGGTATGGAGCCATCGTCGTCTTCGGCGTAGCGTGAAGACCTTCCCACGGTCTTCGAGTCGTTCTTGACTGGCTAGCAAGCACCAGTGGAATTTAACCGCCTTGTGGTCGGGACACCGCCTTCTTCTCTAGAATCACGCAAGTGGTACCGCTCCCCACGGTAAGGAGAAAGACCTTAAGGCATAAACGTAGAGCCTGAGTCCACAAGATAGTATTTTCTCGGTGACGATAGTGGCCATTTTCCGGTTCAGTGGTTGTATCCAGAAAGATTCTAGAGTCATTTGCCGTACCCTCCCAACCAACCATCACATATGTGAAACTCATGTGAAAATAAAAAGCACACAAACTCTTCTGTGTTGGCGAAACTCGTTTTCCACGATAACGTATTTGGTTTGCTGTTGGAACTCGGGCAGAAATGTGTGTCCCGGCTCCAACGCTATTCTAGAAATGCAAAAAATAGAATAATAGATGAATTAGAAAACTCAACTGTTCTTTGTGATTCGGTACCGCTTGAACTAACTGGCCCAATTCTTGGTAGGTACTTATTAGGGGGAGGGCCAACCACCGAATGAACAACGATCTCCCGGTCCCACTTGATTCCTGGGGAATTTAGGGAACCCTGCGGACTTGACTCTTTTAAGAGGAAGAAATTCGAAGTGAAATATCTAGAATATGCTTTACACTCCATTTTCACACAGGTATGCCCCCCTACCTTTCTGTAGATTGATGCACTAATAAGACTCCAAATCCTTGGTTTGAGCATCCCTTTCTTTTGTAACCTCTCTTAGGAACTTCAAACGGAACAAGGCTAGGATCCTAATCTCTATTCCTTCCTCCTTGGCGTCAGATAACTCCAATAAAGCATGACTGAAGTAGATATAAAACGTGTCGAAGAGCAATAGACTCTTTTTTTTTATAGAGCTTATCATTGTCATTGATTGACCAGCATGACTTATGGATTGCATTTTATACTGTTCTATTTGAATAGCTATATTCTGGAAAGGCGGAGGAAATAGACTTTCTTGCTCCTGCATCATTCTTGCTAAGGGCATCTAAGGAACTAATCAAAGGTTACGAAAGAGAAGGCTTGAAAAGGAGCTTACTTTTCCCGCTAATGCTACTTCCGCTATCTCGTAAGGAGGATACGACTCATAAACCTCCCTTGGTATTTGGGTAGGGAGAAAGATAATTAATTAGACTGAGTGAGGAATGTATACAACTACTGCTCAAAAGGCAATAAGAAGCACGCACTCCTACTAGACATGGAAGGAGTAAACCTAAAATATGCTTTCTTCCCTTATGTTGAATCGACTTCCTTGTCTCTTTCTAGAAAGTCAGCAGCTGGCCCAAGGTGACCTACTGGGAAATGAAAAAACAATTGGTTCAATCGAGTACTTATAAGCCGAACGGAGTTCTCTCTCATATTGTTATGTTTACCTGGAATGCCATAAGCCTGCTCTCAAGGAACAACTCGAATCACTGCTGACGCGGGACTTGCTTTCGCACGGGGAGTTGGATAAATTACCCTCTTGTGGGTATGGCGATAGATAGCAATAGCAACGGATTGATTATGATTATGATTAAGTAGACTGACTGTTGGATGAGCTCCAAAAGGTGGTGAGCCTGATGAGTCAACCAAAGGGAGTGGGCCCTTTAAACCCCTAGGGCGTAAGCATTTCTGCCTATCCAAAATAAGAGGTCAAGTCAATCTTGAATGCGGTTAGTACCTATTAGTATTAGATACAGAATCCTATTTGCTTTGAGCGCCCCTATCCTATATTCTCTCTATCTATAGATGGAGAAAGACATGCTCGATATGAATTGGGACAAAGAAGAAAGTAAAAAGCAGGAGGTAGGTCCGTGGTTTCAAGTTGAGTAGTGAGTGGTTCCTTGAGGGGAGTCGGCAGAAACCTTTACTCATTTGATTTCCTCCCAAAAGAAGGAGGGGTTTTCCTGTGGTAGGCGCCAAGAAAGATACCATGAAATTAGGCACCAGGTACTATCCATCACACTTAGAGTTGGTATTTATTGTTTGATTCGAATCCCTGCTTACCAAACAGTTGTCATAACAGATTTGAATGACGATATCCAATTATGAAATGGCTAGAGGAGGCACAGAGATAAGACAGAACTGATGGTAAGGTAAATCAAAGGTTTTCATTTACCTTATCATCGTCGTAACTTTCTTATCTATTTGTGTATGCTATTAGAAAGGGAAATTCGATACAACCAACGCGCAAAACCTTCCGTCTTTCCTATGAAAACAACTTCCGCCTGGATAGAATAGTTAGCCAACATGAATTCCTGCTTATTGTCCTTCCTACCCATAAGTGAGAGCAAGGCCGAAGTAGAGCATAGAGCTTAGAAGTAGGATCTGGTAATTGGTTCTGCTCAGCAGATGCAAAAAAAGAGGTGTTTTTGGGGTGAGTCCCTGCCAAGCGGCTTTTGATGACGGCGTCGTCAACGTACACTTCTGCATTACGACCCAACTGAGACCTGAGGATGAGGCTCATTAGGCGCTTAAATGTGGCGCCGGCATTTATCAAACCGAAGGGCATCCGCTTGTAGCAGAAGGAAGGGGCGATCAAACTCGTTTTTTCTTTGTCTTCCTCAGCCATATAGACTTGCTGATACCCAGAGTAGGCGTCGAGGAAGCTCAACATCTCGCACCCTGCGGTGGAGTCGACCAGTTTAGTCCTTGTACTTCGGTGGAACCAAATTCCTGTATATGGATTGCAAACCTTTTCTGCTTTGGGTCTTAAGTGAATGAAAGGGTGGGTTAAAAAACCATGGCCAGCCCCCCTCAAGAAATCTCGCCCGTAGGTTACTGATGGGATGCTAGCTGCCGGTATACAGGAAAAACGTGGTGCAGAGCACGAACAAGATGTGCTAACACATATCCCTTATATTTATTGGTTCTACAGAAGATGTATGATAAAGAGCTGGCATTAAGTCATGCAACGCGCTCAGGCTTTATAAGAGGAAAGACTCTCGCCAGTATAGATTGAACGTACGGCGCTTGCTTACAAGACTGCTACTGAAAAAGGCTACCTCTTCAAACTGCTGAATGCCCTATTCCATCTATCTTTCCCTGAAAAAGCGTATACTTTTGTTCTATAAGCAAATAAAGCATACTTCTTTTGCGGATCAAGCAGTCTTCTACCTTGGTGGGTAGCGGAGAATCAAATCAATATCGGAGTATTGCTCTAGCTGCTGCTGAATTAACCTGGATTCAATCGTGACTCTCTGAACTAGGCTGTACTTCGTCTTCCCCTCTGGACCTCGGAAATGGAAAAAAGTTACCGGTGCGTAATTGAAGATTCGGTGAAAACTAGTCGACCTTTCATCACAAATTGAAGCAGAGGCTGTTAGTTGAAAATCCATTTGCAGATCCTGTTGTTGAGGTAGAACCAGCTTCACCAATAGCATAGACTCTATCAGTCGAAGAGATCAGCAGGTACGAGGATAACAGAGACAGAGATAAAGGCTTCGTCAGCAGAGACGAGAGCGGGGCCCTTTTGAAAATCAGAAATAAAAGGGGCGATCAACGAATTGACCAGGTGTAAGCAGAGGGAACTGGAGCAGAGCAATATGTAGCATACTTTTCCGTTCGAGACCCGTATCTAGACCCTTGTGATCGATAGCCGGACCCATGCTGACGGCACCGAAATCCTGCCCCTCCCGCGGAACTAGTACCACCAATAGATAGGCCCGTCCCTTCTTGGGCAACCCTGAAAGTATCTTCTTGTACGGACTGAAACAAGACAAACTACTCGCGGGACCCACTTAAGATCTCTTTCTTTAGTTTTCTGCTTTATTCCTTTCTTAGAAAAAAGTCGCTTCCCTTATTAGTAGCGCTAGTATCTTTTCATAATGATGACTTTTTTTCAGAGCTTCCTAGATTTTTAGAAGCTGAGGCATTGCCGGCTGGGGGGAAATTTGATCGAAACTAATAACAACTAGTCACGATTAGGGACAAAGCTCAGCTAGTATACGTAATGTGTTCAAGGCGCATTTCCTCCAACAACTAGACTAAAGAAAATAAGGGCGGAAGGATTTACTTAAACGTTGTTGCATGAGCGGCTTCTAAATGAGTGGTTGATGATTCACTTTCTGATTATTACCCGCTAGCTATTGAAGCGGCAGTGTGACGTCGGCCCACTGCGGAATGGGTGCCACCTAACTATGATTCGGTGAAGGTTCCACCTTCCTTCCACAGATATAGTGATAGTAGTTCCACTCGATGTGGATCGCGCCCATGCTTGCTCAGCTCCAGGATCAGGCTCCTAAACCTATTTTCAATAAATAAGTCATCTGGTCTATGTTGTTGGAGTTCCGCATGACGCCTTAATCCCACCTCTGTGTCTAAGGAATAGCCTTTTCTTCTTTTCTTTATTGTTCGTGGGAACATGTAAGATTAGCAATGGAAATTGAGCTACGGCCGTCCCTTCCTCAAGCAAACAACGCGAGACTTAGTTAACGAAACAGGAACTCCATCCCTTGACACTAATTTCTGATACAGAAGTGGAATCGAAAAAATTCGGGAAAAATGCACATTCAATATTGAGAAAATGTTGCGTAACTGCCCTTGCCTCAAGGTCTTGAGAAACCAGAAACTAGTGTTCGATGGCCCAACAAATCCTATTGGTTTTCGCAGGGGATGTCATTTTTACAAGCTTTCGCATGCTGAGCGTGACTATGGATTTTATATAGTTATGGAATAACCTTCTTATCCGCGAGTTCTTCGGCCAAAGACTCCTGATATCGCTTGTTGGGCCCTTGATTCCGAAGTACCAGTACCGAAGGCAGACTTGAATGCATTAGGTTGGGAAGCGGCCTAGAAGGTGCTTAAAGATAGGTGACAGTTGTGAAAGTTTAGTCGACTTGTCGGCAGCAACTGACCTTTCTTTCATCAAAAGTAGGAATGAAAGCTGGCATGCAGATAAGGAAATCTCTTTTCTTCTCTTCTACTCGGCTACGGACCTTCTAAAAGGAGAAGCAATAAATACAAAAGTGCTAGGTTTGGATTTGAGTGAGATCCCGGATCGGTAGCTTCAGATATCCCCTCAGACTGGAATGAGAATTTCGATAGATTTCTTTGCTTTAAAGCATAGTTGCAGGTAGGTTATGCTCCTTTGCTTCATCCCTATAGTCTAAGGATTGCCAATCAAACAGTAGCAGTAGACTAGCCATATTCATCTTCTACAGTCTCCTGTTTCCCCCTATTTAAAATGGTCAGCCTGCGCAGCAGAAAAAAAGGCGCTCTAATCGTACTCGAGCCCTTAATCCCCCAATAGGGCTTACTTACCCGAGTCAATTCTTTCCTTCCTGTGCGAAAGCAAGGCCTCTTTCTCGACTTTACTTGAATGCCATTTACTGAGCTATCTTCTTTTTTCTTCTTCTGGCGAAAGCACATTTTATTATTTTACGGAAGCAAGACGAAAGGTCATTTCGCCAATCTGGGGAATAACAGTTAAAGCAATCGATCGGAGAAGCCCCCCCTAGTATTGAGAATGCAAAAGTGGATTCATTCCCCAGGCGTGTGTGTGTGCTTTCCACGGGCCTGATCTCGATTTCTTCTTAAGCTGTTATGTCCTCCGAAGTGAAGTGGATTGGTCGGAAGCTAGACTCCAACAGCATCGATACTCAAATAACCGGCTCTGATACATGGCTTAGAACCTTCAATCTTTAGCCATTATTCCCAGTTCAGGTGGTTAGGTACCAAAAGTTATAAATAGGCCCAATTTCTCCTTTTATACTAGATTTCCTTAACAAGGGCATCCAATTCTTGAAACAAATCACGCTCCCTTCTCTTTCCACTTTCACTTTCATGCCCAGTTCTTTTTCGACTTGGCAATCGTAGCAATTTATGTAAAGCCTCCTGATCCGGATAAACATGCTCGATACATTCTAGTGAACTACGAAGAGAAGCTAGAACGGTGGAAGCCTGAATCCAGTGAGTGCCCATTCTTAATAAACTGTGGAATAGTAGCTCCTATGGTTTCTAGAGCGAGTGAATGAAACGCTATCTTCTTATGAGCGGAGATAGAGAGCTATGTCACAATCAATAAGTGAGATGCTGTGGGCGAGGAATCTTCTGTCACAATAGAGGTCTTCTTTTCGAATTTAAGTGGGACTAGCTTCTTCCTCAATTGATATTACTGACAATCTAGCAATTCCATCCTTTAGAAGAAGATAAGTAAACCATTTCTTTGAATTGCATGATTGAGTGATGGATGCGGACAATCACAAGCCTACTTTGTTTATAGAAAAGAGCGTATAACCCCCGATCCCTACCTGTTGTAGAGAATCTATCGTCTAAACTCTTCTGTGCCATTTGCCGCCTAATACACTATTTCAGTATAATGTTGTTTGCTGGTGCATATCTCTTGATTGACTATTTATTGGTTATTAAGCATTAGTGAGCTGACCTATGTACAAGTTCTGAGTCAACCCCCAGATCTGTATCTCCTTGCCTTGTAATCTCTCATTCATCTATTTATGTGCATGCTTTAGCGAAGTCTCCAGCCCCATAAATATTAGTTAATGCGTGATGCGTAAATCAATAACTAAAACTAAAGTGCCGATCATCCCATGCTACCACAGGATTTTTCAACAACATGACATATTGAGAAAAATCTATGTTAGAGCCGCCATTTCTTTACGGTTACATTAGTGTGGATTGTTCTTCTGATTCTTATAGGCCTGGCACCCTAGCTTCGATAGATTTATTTGATTTTGCAAGCTATGGCACAGGAATGTGATATGGGTCGTATCCCGCACCTCCCTTGATTCCGTGTGAAATCCATCCTAAAAAGCACGAGTTGGATCGGCGTAAAGAACAAGACGAACGTGGTATTATCTCTATTAGGACGGTTATGAGGCTCTGCTCTTTTTTTTCTTTATTCAATATCTATTCTTTGTTTCTTATATTCCGCTAATTGTTATCTTTAATGTATCTTTATGCTTAATAGATAACTGGTGATGCTAGAGCTGTCAAGAAGGCATTGTTTGCAGTATCAACCATCATCTACAAATGCCCATCAAAAGAGACCATTTCTCTGGAAACTTCTGTCCCTCCAAGCATTGTACATCCTTCAGAGCTTCCTGTCTATCCTGCTAGTAACTTCTACTCAGTGTCAGATGCAGCTATACCTTATGGAATGGACATCCAAATCTAGCTATCTTAGCAAAGGAAGTGGCATTCAAATCTACAGGTTTTTCTTCTTTAGCCTTTTCGCCCAGCGTTGTCATTATTGACACGTTTTTGCGATCCCTGTTTTTGAGATCCTCAATGACTACCACCAGAAAGGGAATGTGACCACCATTCTTATTTGAGAAAAGTGTCTCCACTATAGCACTAACGATCCTAGACAGCAGAGAAAGCTTGATTGGAGCTAAGAACTATTTCTAAAGGATCCCTTCCACTCTTGTGTGGAAAGATCTTTCTTCGTTCAGTCCAGTCTGATTTAAAACGTGTTGTCTACTATTATAGGGGCTGTCGTTAGGGTCACTCCTTCTTATGCCGGGAGATGGCAGTTATCTATATTTAGAAATAATAAAGAATATGGGTGTGATTGTCATCACAATGGAGTGATCGAGTAATCAGCCCTGTAGGTTCCTCTCTATTTAGATAGACCCCATCAACATGGCCATTCCCTTCTCCTGGTAGCAAAAACCCATTAGAGGTTTGATTCTCAAAAGAAAACAGACCAGAAACTCGAAACTATTCCTACTCGCCAGGTGGCTTTATCAATTGGAGTTTAAAAATAGGAAAAAAAGGGTGTCAAAAGTAGAAGTATCATATCTTCTTAAGGAGCCCAACTCTAGCTAGAGAATAAGAGGATTAGGTTTTGGCAGGATGCGAGGTGCCAACTTATTAAGCACGAGAGTCGTAAGATCCCGGTTATAGAAGAAGAGTAGGCCAATCCCAATCTTAGGCTGCAACAAACAAGGAAATTCCTGTCATCAAATCGGCCTGATCCCCAAAAGGAAATCGCAATCCAAAATCCCTATATACGATATACGATAGATTCCGGGCACCTTGCTACATGACACTTGTCTCGCATTGCATTACTGACTGCTTCTTCTTCTGATTTCTTTGCTTTGATGATGCCCTTGTCCCAAAGAGAGTTCTTCAGCTGAAGAGTACTTTGGCACCCTAGAACACATCTCCCTCTGGATGAAGCCAACAGGTCTCAGACAAGAGTAGTATCTGTGGCTTCATCGAAAACTATCAGCCAAAATCCAAATAAAATGCATCATAGACCCAGCATCATCCTTCACTGGGAACTACAAAAGCAACATCCAACTTCAACCTGGCGGCCTCTGCACACAAAACCTCCGATATATATGAAAAGAAAACCTTTTTTTACAGTATGGGAATTTGGCCCAATAGTCCCTCCAATTTGAAGTGATCAAGCCACCACTGGTACCAGTAGGGAACAGGTACTACCACCTCCTCCAGCTCTAGCTGAGCTCTCCAGTTCTTCTCCATCAGTGAGTTGCAATGGGAGCATCTCAACATCCTCTGGTAGAATCTGTGCAATCCAAGCCTTCTGGGACATCATCCACCCGCAACTGCTTTCTCTCTTGCAGCTCTTTCATAGCAATGGCCTTTATGTTTGGAGGCTAACCCAGGCATCCATCACTCTCCTCCCAAAGAAAAAAGATGCCAACACCGTCGAGGATTTCAGGCCAATCAGTATCATCTCGAGATTCATGAAAATCGTTTCAAAGAAGAGGAACAAACATTGTCTTTAACAACACTCATCCACTTATTGACATTGACACGTATCAATCGGCGTTTATCAAGGGTCGCTCACTCATAGAAACTTTCTTGGTTGTGACAGAACCACTTATCTTTCGCCACAAACATAAGATCCCTATGGTCCTACTCAAGGTAGACTATCGCAAGTCATTTGACCGAGAAAGAGAAGAGTTGTGTCTTAAAGTAAAGACGAGGATGTGGAAATCCACACACACTTGTCTTTCAGGCCCAGCCCACCAGGGATTTCCAAATCGTTAGCGGCGGGTCTTTCTTCTTCTGGGCGAGCTGCGGAGCTACTTTTTCTTTCTTTCATTCCATCTGTCTCTGTATGCTTGGGTGAATGCCATAAGCGGATTTATATGCCCCGGTTCCCAGGGTTAGGGTATTCCCTATGTTGAGCCTACTCAGATCAGAACAAAACTTTTGGATTCTCTTTCGC
>Ga0256405_10001231_pt1:12500-15000 | contig 72189 bp, 45 predicted proteins | sample RumenRJG_02DNA_FD_189096 | JGI IMG/M metagenome (GOLD analysis project Ga0256405, IMG submission 189096) | Bovine rumen microbial communities from Lethbridge, Alberta, Canada - RJG_02 | ecosystem: Host-associated > Mammals > Digestive system > Stomach > Rumen | place: Canada...
GATCGCTCCCACACCTGTCACGTTCGTGATCGGCCTCCTCAACTGTGTATCGATCGAAAGGCAGGGCGGCAGAGCCCCCAACCGACGGGAGTAGTTACGTCCAGTATGTCCCCCCTCGATTCCCGACATGCTATGATACCCCAGGGTGGGTAGGAGCGGGTCGAGTCCGTATCACCGCGGAACAACTGCAGCGTCCGGATCTGATCTATCTACTCGGCAATTCATCCGGTGACTTCACGGTCGCCAAAGAAGCCCCAAGAAGCATCAAACATTTCCGATGAGATCCATGGAGCTATTCTGAGATAGCAAGCACTAGCTCCCAGTGCGACTTCATAAAAAGCAATCAAAGATAAGATCGAAGAAAATGAAACGCACGTGGTGGTCATTATAGCGGTTCCTTCAGATCCTAGAAAACGTCCGAAAAAACCGGCTACGGAACTACCGAGCAAAGGCAAAAAGACAATAAGTAGATACATAAGATCGAGTCTCTTAAAAAAAAATCAGACAATGTTCAAGCGGCCTGTCATTGAGACAAAAACGTGTTAAGCATATAAGCACTTTCGACTTGATTTGCAGTGGTCAGTTACGCAAGACGGGAAGAGAGTTTCCTTCTTCAGAGTCCTTTTATCCCAATATTAAGGATAATGTGTGGGCCTTTACTGAAAGAAGATGGTTGATCCCCTTGCCGACTCATTCCATCCTCCCCCCGGTGGGTCGTCCTCTTATTCACTCTCGCGAGCAAAGAAGAAGAGAGACAGCATTCAAGCCAGCAATGGACTGAGGTATGAGACGATAAAGGTAAAGAGAAGGGGCCGTCGTTGGTGCATAACAGATCTTTCCTATCTACGATCTTTCTCGGTGCATAAGCGAGGCTTCGCGGTCGAAGTACCACATAAGCAATAAAGCCAATAGACCTTGAATAGCCTGTACGAAATAACTTGTGAAGAGGATTTACTAGAGTCTAAAAATCTTGTACGCAAGTTGGCACAGCGCTTTCAATCAATCTCGCTCATCTGGTCTGCCCGGTCAAATCAGCGATCATGCCCCCCTTATTCTAGCGGAGGAACAGCTTCATCAGATTCATTCCCTTGCTAATCCGCCTTCAAGCCTTGTTCCTTCTTCCGCTTCATCTATCGTAAAATTCTATATGCCACAAATAGAAGTAGAAAGAAATCCTAGCAGTCATTGAGATTGAATCCAGAGGAAATCGCAATCCAATTACCGTGAGAGCGAATTAACAGAGTCAGTTCAACTAAATGGTCAAAATCAGAATAAAGGAAGGTAACGAAATACTTCATTAACAAGGCCCGTTTAATTAACAATTTGAGCTTTCTTTGCTCACCAGCTTTTTTCTGCGCCCCTTCACTCACTTCTGAATGACTCCTTTAGCACTCTCTTTTGGTTGGTTACTTCATTGAAATAGAAAGTACATCTCTAACTCCCGGCTAACGCGAATCATTCAAAAACTACTACTTATTGGGTTGGGCAACCGACACGTGAAATCGATGCCGGGCTACACTTCCTTCAATTAATTGTTTAGGTTTACTTTGGCGGAGCATTCAATCCAGGTGTGGGAATCATTCCGACTTCATGTATTTGCCCTGCCCTAGCCTTTTGGGAATGTAGGTGTCCGCGAATGGAAGCTCGGCAACAGAGCAGACCGGAAGAAGTATGTACCTCATGAAGCAAGGACTAGCCAGAGCTCTTAGTATGGCCACTTTTGCAGGATGAATCCGTTCACTGCCTGCTTCTCTATCGCATTGGACCTAGAAAGAGTGCAAACAGGAAGCATAGACCCTTGAGAAATAGAGGAGCTATGAGTGCTGTCCACAACCTCTAATGTTCCAAAAGATATAATCCGTCACTCGCTCCAGAGACCTCAGTACCGTGCTAACTCCAAGAATTTCCTTCTTTACTACATAAAGCATCAGCTGCTGGATAGAAAGCAAAAGCATTTATTTATAGCTGACAGTTAGCTTTCGCTTGATTTCTTTCTTATAAAATTACATTTTGTTGATTGTAGATTGGGTCGGTGTAAATAAAGGGTGAGCTCCAAACTACAGTGGGAAAGGCCGAGTATACACCAACCATACTTTGGAGTGAGAAGGAGATCCTAACTAACAAAATAAGGCATCTGATACTATGCTGAAAAGTCCCGTTTGGTCACTTTTCAAAAGAAGGATGCGCCGCTATTTTATCATCATCTGGCACTGCTTGACTTGCTTTCACAGCTTTTAGCTTGAACGTGGCACTAAAGCCTCCATGTCAACTAAAGAAAATAGTTCAAGACAGTAGAGCACAGAGGGAATTACCAACATGGGTTCAGCATTTCGTTTAGTGAATGCGGAGATAAAAGCAGCTGCTATTGATGTGCAATTGGACCGCTCGCATCGCTCCTTGACACGAAGGCTATAAGAATCAAAGGAAATACTGGGCGTAAATGACTTTGGAGTTCAAACCTGGCAAAGTCCTTACTTACTCGGCTCCAGGCCAAAGCGAT
>Ga0256405_10001231_pt1:20000-37500 | contig 72189 bp, 45 predicted proteins | sample RumenRJG_02DNA_FD_189096 | JGI IMG/M metagenome (GOLD analysis project Ga0256405, IMG submission 189096) | Bovine rumen microbial communities from Lethbridge, Alberta, Canada - RJG_02 | ecosystem: Host-associated > Mammals > Digestive system > Stomach > Rumen | place: Canada...
TAGCGCATTGGACTCGAAATCCAAATTGTGCTAGCTGACAAAGAAAAAACAGAATATAACAGAGAAATATTGGTTCTGACTGGTTGGTAAAAGGACTCTAAATCCTTTGAGTGGTTCGATTCCACAACAGAACTAAGAATGAAATGAATGAATGAAAGCCATGACCATGCCTCCAGTAGGAAGATCGAGGAACCGGTGCTGGCGCTCCTGGTTCATGGGATCCTAACCGCGATGGGGAGATTAGATATTATTCTTTCGTAAGTCCATCCAATGGAGATAGGTTGAGGAGAAAGAAAGGAGAAAACTAAAGAGAAAGATGGACAGTAGATTGACAGTATCCGAATCAAATAAGAAAAAAACGTAGCTATTTCATCAAATCCCGATTGTGTGGGTGTGAAGTGGAAAAATCCCGTTCTGGCTGGCAGCGGGCATAGGACTGAAAATCCTCTTTCGCCGGGCCTTTTGGACTCGAAATCCAAACGGAGAGAGTGGTTCGAATCCACCTCAGAACGAACAATGAAAAAGGCGTCGAGCGGGTGCAAGCTCGAGGAGCTAGGAAGGATGGAAGAAAGCTTGACCGTTTTTTCACTGAACTACTCGAACTTTTTGTTCGAAAAAGCGGAAATAGCTCAGTTCGAGAGAGGGTTGAGCTTCATCGGTTAGTGTGCACCAAAGGATGAGGTTTCTTTCCCGTCCTACAAATTGAAACCGTTCTAGCTTGATACTGCGATATCGTCAAATCATCCAACGGAGCATGGAAACCATTTCGGTGGCGGTAATGGCCTCCAGTAGTTTTCTATGGAACCATACCACTATGGTCATCTATATGATTAGACCGTGCCGCTTCACTAGACTTTCCTGAACCATCCATTTGATCCCCACGGTCGTGACACCACTTTCTAAACAAAAGTTTCCAAAATCCAATGCGGAACCAAGCAGTAAGAGAAATTCATCATGGTAATTATTAGTCGAAAACCAAAGTGGAACGGAGAGAACGGAGAGTCAGTTACAATGACAAAATTGTTGAGGAATCATGTTGAAAGAACAACATTCTGTGTCATAAATATCGTATATAGAGATTTTTCATGTATCGACGCTTTTGATTCAATTATGAAAGTACGCTGTACTGGACTTGCACCCCTAGTTACGCAGAAGTGCAAGCACAGAAGCGGATGACCGGACCTTACCAACATACTCAAAAAAGTATTCTATACTGGGGTCTGTGCTCTTGACAAGCAGTGTTTCCAGTCTAGCTGTGTCAAATCGGGTGTGAAGTGTCCTTCTAGGTTCTGGCTGGTAGAGCAGAGGACTGAAAATCCTCTTTAGTTTCACGCATGGGACTCTAAATCCCAATTGCGCTAGCTCTGTGGTTCGATTCCACAACAGAACGAACAATGAATGAATGTGGGCGGTCAACCAGGTAAGCCTGTGCCCAGGAAAGAAAGGACTAGGGAGGGATTGAGAGAAGCTTTCACAGTGGAAAATGCAAAAAAGCATATCGTTCTTAGAAATTGTGGAATTTTACTCAGTTAGAGCTATGGTTTAGCATCAAGAGGGAAGTTTTGTAAAAGCAACAGGAAGAATTGCTCAGATACCCGTGAGCGTATATAACTTGGGTCGTGTTATAAATGCTCTGGCTAAACCTATTGATGGGAGAGGCGAAATTGTAGCTTCCGAATCTCGCTTAATTGAATCTCCTGCTCCAAGTAGAATTTCCAGGCGTTCCGTATACGAACCTCTTCAAACAGGGCTTATTGCTATCGATTCGATGATCCCTATAGGGCGCGGTCAGCGAGAGTTCATTATTGGGGACAGACAGACTGGCAAAACAGCAGTAGCCACAGATACAATTCTCAAGAAAAAAGGGCAAGGTGTAATATGTGTTTATGTAGCTATCGGTCAAAGAGCATCCTCCGTAGCTCAAGTAGTAACTACTTTCCATGAGGAGGGGGCCATGGAATACACTATTGTAGTAGCTGAAATGGCGGATTCACCTGCTACATTACAATACCTCGCTCCTTATACGGGAGCAGCCCTGGCTGAGTATTTTATGTACCGCGAACGGCATACTTTAATAATTTATGATGATCTCTCCAAACAGGCACAAGCTTATCGCCAAATGTCCCTTCTATTAAGTCCCGGCCGTGAGGCTTATCCAGGGGATGTTTTTTATTTGCATTCACGCCTTTTAGAAAGAGCCGCGAAATTAAATTCTCTTTTAGGCGAAGGAAGTATGACCGCTTTACCAATAGTTGAGACTCAATCTGGAGACGTTTCCGCCTATATTCCTACTAATGTAATCTCCATTACAGATGGACAAATATTCTTATCTGCGGATCTATTCCATGCCGGAATTCGACCCGCTATTAATGTGGGTATTTCAGTTTCCAGAGTAGGATCCGCGGCTCAAATTAAAGCCATGAAACAAGTAGCTGGCAAATCCAAATTGGAACTAGCTCAATTCGCAGAGTGACAAGCCTATTATTCGCCTCTGCTCTCGATAAAACAAGTCAGAATCAATTGGCAAGGGGTCGACGATTAAGGGAATTGCTTAAACAATCCCAGGCAAATCCTCTCCCAGTGGAAGAGCAGATAGCTACTATTTATACCGGAACAAGAGGATATCTTGATTCGTTAGAAATTGAACAGGTAAAGAAATAGTTCAATCACCCCAGAATCGTCGAAATCCCCTCGAAATGGAGAGCGGCGCAAGTCTCACACTCTTTCTCTCACTCTCTATCCTCTGTCTTTCAGATTTTCCCCTCGTAGCTGATACAGTGAAATATTATTATGTAAGGGAGCTGATCCACAGGATTCAATGGTGAATTCTGATTTCCCCACAGACTGAACCAAAGGAGAAGAATAGAATAATTCACTGGTGCAGGCGGAGCAGCAAACCTTCGTAGAAAAGGGAGAGGGTATACCTAGAAATGATGAAATCAACCAGCACTGCCTTGCTAATTGAATAAAGGAAGATGCCGACTACTTTCTGAACAGAACAATGAGAGTCCCGAACAATGGGAGAATGGAGCTTCCCGTCTATGAACTAATCGATCGACTATATCGTATCGAGCTCAAAGGTTTGTGCAACTTATCTATCAAGCCACACTTCTTTACTTCGAGATAGCGCATTCCACACTTCTTTACTTCGCTATAGAAGTAGGATCCCTGCCCACAATACAATCCGTAGTTTACTTAACTGATATAAAGAGTTTCCCCTGCCTGCCCCTACTATCAATTGATAATACATAAATGATCCGGGGCTAGTGTTGGGTAGCCGGGCCCACTAGAATTCAAGTGCTTCTTATCGATTCAATACGCCCTTAACGGATCCCCGTGCTTTATCTCCATTGGGTGGAGCAAGACCCTTGTCCTATCTTTTCTTTACAGAGCAATAGAAATGATGGTTGCCCCTCGCTGCACTGACCAATGATATCTCAGAAGAGAGAAAGACTTCTATAACTTGCCAATGATATCTAGTGGGCACTACGAACTCCAGGCATACTGTACTTGACCACCCTACTTTGCTTTGTCCCTATTAGGCGAAATCAATACTTACTTTCAATTGGTAGAGAGGAAGAAGAGAACTGACACTAGTAATAGGTTGATGACTTCTCTTAACAGAACTGACACTAGTAATAGGTTGATGACTTCTCTGACTTAATAGCTGGCCGACTTCTCTTCATGGATCACCGTTCTATATAGTTAGGCGCAGCATCGCGTTTAACCACCTATCCCTATTCCCTCAATCGATACCGTCCAACTATCCTTTTATTGGGACAGCAGCATACTTCTCGTTAGGGACAATAGTTCCTATACTTAACTAACCTCTGTGCGCAATCACTGTTTGACACATCATTCTTTCAGCTTTTCGTTCTTGACGACTCTGTTTGACGGAGCCTGACCTTGAACTAGCTTTTTGCAACACAAACCACTATCTTTACTTTCCTTTAGCAATAGTATCTAACTATCAATTCATAAGAGTCAAACGGGTGGGTCCATCCCATCTATCGACAGGTCCTGATACCGGATCTGGGAAACAAGCAATACTCGCCGCAATTCCTTAATGAAAAACAGACCTATCTTCTCTTGAAAGACTGTCCTTTCCTCGCTTGTTATTGTGATATCAATGAAAGAAAGCTGGATACTGACTTCTTCCCAAGAGCTCTATCAGCCCTGAATTCCTTAGCCATACGACTCTTCCTTAGTTTCCTAATGCTGGTGGCCCTAGCTAGTGGTGAGACGGGGCATATACTATTCTCGGTCTTATAACGAAGAGGTTGCCTAGTTTGAACCGAACACTGTACTTGATCTCTCGTCCTATCACAAACAAGTCTCTTCCCCCGAGTCCTAGTAGACTAGTCCAAGTAGTCCGGGACAATAGCGTCCCGTCTCTTCGCTGACCCCTGGCACACAATCACTATAAGACAAAGCAAGACAAACCTCTCTTATCCTTCTCGGCTAGAAGTTACAAGTTTCCTGTTCCGGTTTCGGCTTGAGGGAAGTGCCTGAAATCGATTCAATTCTTATCTCCGATTTCGAACTCCGGCTGGATTCTTATGACCAAGAGCTATTTTATGGGTCAGAAGAATGGAAGGACAACGAGAAGATGGTTCGGTTGCTCCTGCTGGAATATTCCATTTATTTAATACTCCGACTCGCGTAACCCCGAATGGCAATGTTGTTATTGCGGTTGGTCAGATCAATAAGACAACAAGGGAGTCAGAATATTCTGATAATAGCAAACAGGGCTTTGGAATCTATGGAAGGAGCCTTCAATGCTTCTCTTCTCCAGTGTCAACCATTAGTCGATAACAGAATGAAATGCCACAATGAAGTTGAAAAAGAGAGTCATTAAAAAGAGGCATGCTTGAAAAAGAGTACAGATAATATGTTATGGATGTGAGGAGCCTCACCCAGTACTTTTCTTACAAAACTCAAAAACTCTACTCTCCTTTCACAGCCAACCCACCCATTGCTTTTTCGAGCTCGATAAAAAGGAAAGTTCACGTGCCAATCCTTACCATTGGTAACTGTAATTACCAAGCCTAATCTTTCACTGAATACCGAGTAAAGCAAGCAAGAAAGAGGGAAGGAGCAGCTGTTTTCGAGCTAGGCTCGATCCCTTTTTCATCCACTTCTCGCTATTTGTAATTCTACTTGAATTAGTTCTTCCTAAGTTTAGTGAGGTGAGTACTGCATCCATAACTAGAGGACTTGCTTTTCTGCTTGGCTCCCAGGGGAAGTTGGATTGGATAAGAGGAATTGAAGCGCAAGGAAGGCAGTCGGTATTCAAACAACTATTCAGAGTTCCCAACTCTGGGTAAAGGAAATCTTTACTTGACGACTGAACCAAATCCTTTGCCTTTATTTATTCTATTATTTTTATATAGATCAGCTGAAAACAAAAATACTACTACGTTGGGACAATGACCCACCTTTCTCTACTCAACCTGTCATCTTCTCTCCTCGCTCCCTGGGACAAATAAGACTATTTATTAAGTGATAAACAAGAGAAACTAGTGATATTATCTAAGCTTCTGGCCATGTCTGATTGGCATTCAAGTCTGCCTTCCATTGCTTGAAAAGGCCTAGCACCGTAAGTAGCAATTGGCTATGTCCAAACTCAAACGTCGTATTTTATCTAAGCACAGGAGTCGTAATAAGGAAAGAAGACATAAGAATGGGAAGTATCCGCTAGTTATAACGTAGTATAAAGAGAGCTATTTCATGGATCTTGGTCACAATAAAAAGAATCCAATAATGATCTATCAACTAAATGAGTTGATTATATAATCCCGTATCTTCAAGGTTGTTAAGATGATTTAGTAGATGTGTCGGTATCGTTTTCATCTGCCGTTGGGAGTGACTGCTTTGCTAATCTATCCTTTTATCCTTCTTTTCGGAGACAAGCACATATTACCGTAACCTAGTGATTAATATATCCTGTTGGTACTACTTCGTCGAGTAATCAATCCTTTTTCCATTCTTGTTCTGAGGTTGTCAGCTTCCTCCGATGGCACCACTTGTACTCTCTGCCGGAATCTGTAGACATAGTTTCTGGGCGTCTTTAAAAACTGATCGACATAGTTGTCACACACAAACCTGCGCAACGGCTTTGGAGTAAAAGAATCTCCTGCCCGGTCACACACATCATCTCGAGCGCGGAATCTACTACTCTAACAAGATACTCGGCTCGGGTAAATCATGCTTTCGTTATGCGAGGAAAGTGAAAGGAAAGAGGGAAAGGGAGACACTGGGCAATCCGGAATCGATGAAATCACTGTTTTTTCGCCTTGTAATATGTCCGGTTACATTCCAAAGATGAATCAGACCAGGAGATAGATAAGCGCTATGGCGGACACATGAAATAAGAATTTGAAAAGTAATGATCAACTTTATGGATCCATAGGTAGATTCACTTGTGAAGCTATGGGATGGGACAAGATTCAAAAGTACCAAAAGTAAGTTAAGTGGGACGCTGAGTTCATTGCTGCGATCGAGGGTCCAAAGCCAGCCAATTTGATGACCGCGTAGGAACGGGTTCCGAATGCTCACAATAATGTAGTTGGAAATGACAAAAGGCTCCTAAATTGATACCTAATAATAGCTTAGCAGCTCCTTCGTTTTACTAAAGAGCCAAGTTCGGACAAGCAACTCGGAAGGAGGAATGTGTTGAGATGCCTATGCCTAAGAGAGATAAGCGGAGGACGTATGATAGCCGAGAGGATGTCGGTAAACGACGGAGTTTAAGGAGTTGTTTTTGAATTCGGCATGGCATATTTCATTTTTTTTAATGAGAACGTCGTCTCCTTGCTTACCCGCCTGGCCAATGGAAGGAATTAATTACCTTGGTCAGTCAGCGAAAGAAAGAATCTCACCAGTTCATCATCCCAATCCTTCCTATTAGTTTCATTAATTAATTCAGCCCCAGAGTGTTGGCAATCAAGGGCCAAGAAAGAATCCCAAGTCTATCCTATCTCGCCACGGTCGAAAGCACAATCCCTTTCTCTTCCTATACCGAAATCGTCGTTTCATTCCTCCGCAACTTCTATCGCGGACATGATCCAATCTACCTTGCAAGACAGATTAAGATATAACTTAAGGCTTTCCCAAGCTGGCGCATAACCTCTGGTAGAGGCATTCACCCAGAGACAGAGAAGTGGGAAACCGCGGATGAAAAGAATACCGAGGTCTTTGATAGCAAACTTCTACGCGAGCTTTCTAACTAAAAGGAATCTCTTATTCATATGGCATAAAATGGAAAAACTTGATGGAGATTTCTTCTCAATTTCCATGGTACAGTCCCTTTGCATGCTACAGTTCCATTACTTACTACCTGAATTTGCTATATACGAAATTCTGACATCTACGGTACTTGTCGTCTACTTCTGGTGGAAGCAATTCCAAAGGTGAAGATAATACTGAGCCGAATAGTAATGAGGGGAATGCAAAATCTAGCAAAGGTAAGAAGGGTCAAGGAAGAATAGCAGTGACTTATAAAAGGAAAGCACCGAATAAAAGGAAGGAGATCCGTCTTTCTTTTTTGCATGTGGTCAATGCGTTTGCTGATTGATAACTGTCTAATCTTAAGATGGTTTTGTGGCACGTTACAAACATACATATACAGTCGAAATATAGTTGTGTTGAGTTAGGTTGAAGAATTTTTACCAGATTTTAAAAATGAGATATAGTGCTTTCTTTGTTCGGTAGGATATTTTGCACTTTCATATTCTAGTTCCTCATTTGAGCGTTCTTTTGCTCTGTTGGTGGGGCATAAACTCAGAAATAGTTTTTGTTTTTTCTTTAAATAATAGTAAAAGTATGCATTCAAGTAGTAGCTTTTTCTAAATAGTCGAGTAAAGTCGAGTAGGGCTGGCAACAAGGACTAGGAAGATACGGGCGAGTTTGTTTTTTTAGGGGAAGGCTTTATGCAAGATATGCACGTGAGTAGGTCAGTATATGCGTATTTGCCAATAGAGGAAAACACGTAGTAAGTAGGCTTGCTTTTTCGTAGTGATAGCAACGCTTACAAGGAATGCTGGGATAAGTTGGGAAGAAGGCAAAGATACTGGCGACTAGATCCTTGTGGCAGATTGGAAGATACCGATATCTCTATTTCAATTTGTTGATTGATGGTTTAAGGAAATGGCAGTGGTCCAAATCTTGCACATTTACTGTTACTTCTATGTATAAGTTCCTTGCTCAGGTGTGGCCCAGCTTTCATATCTTATTGGGATAGCTACATTGCCCTGGCCGGGTATTGCGAAGGAAGGAAACACCTTGTCCGAGTCAGGCGATGCTAAAGGATGGATTAAAAAACTCATGGATGCTATCTCTGTTATTGCTGCTTAATGCCCTATTTATACCGATCTAGCTTATAGCTGGGATTTCTAGAAAGATAAGCTGATGCAGCCCTCAGGGATGGAGTGCCTAAACTAACCTTCCTGAACAGAAGTAGCAGAGGTAGAAGATATGTAAATCGTACCATCAAGGGGAAATGCACTATTGTTATGCTTGGGCCAGGTTAGCTGATCAAGGGAATATTCCTATCGGAAGAACAATCAGAAAATAAGGAGATAGTCAGTTGGCACTTTTCACACAAGAACCGCTTTTCGTATTAAGCACGGGAGTCGTAAGGAAAGACCTCTGCGTAGCTATCAGAACGAATTAATGAACGAAATAAACGAATTCCGGTGAAACCAAGGCGAATTTCTGAGCCAGCAGTGGGAAAAAGATGCCAAGTATTGAGATGCAACATTATGAATGGTGCGATCCGAAGTCTTACTATTTACTCAAAATTGACTCAAATGGTTGACTGAACTTCACAGAGGACTAAAGCCGGGAACTTAAACTAATGGTTTTGCCTTTCCACTTCCCAATTGACTCTCATAAAAGGCTAGGCTACCTCTTCACATCGCACCTGATCCCGAATCATGTGCTCTGTTCAGGGGATCAATAGTGGCTATTAAGCTTTTCCCTTTCTATATATTCTTGAGAATAAGTAAATACCATCCTTTTTCCTATCAGCATCTCTCTATCTGACAGTAAATATTGCTTTCAATCGATCAGGCACTAGGTTATTAAAGTATGGATATGCCATATAATAAGGGAAAAGGCCTCCAGTTTTTTTTAGCGCAAAAGAAAAGCCGATTCCAAATTTTCTATTTCCCGGCAAGTCTATGAGAGTCCTATTACGGATCCTCTGATCTTTAGCTTGAATGGTCGTGTTTTTATATAATTAGGTCTTTCTTCTGAGCTCTTCTATTACGGTACGGAAAAATCAAACCTATCACTCTCAAAGAATGGGTAAAAAGAATTCAAGCTAGGGGAGCCTACACTCTCTAACTACCTATACTACGCCCCCATTGATTGGAAACCCTCGGGGAAAATGATCCCATAAACAAAGGAATTATACAGTACGAAATAGCAAAAAAACAGACTAATTCGATTCTAAAAAATCGATAATAGATATTTTATTCTGCTTAAATTGTCCCGACAAGGAGAGATATTCAATATTTGAATCAGATTGGATTTCGTAGTATACCAATGTGAGCCAAACTATTACTATTTCATCTAACTTGAATAACCAAGGACTGAATTTGACTATGGATTCTGATAACTCGAGAAGTTTTTATTTGGTTATGATCCAAAAAGAAAAAAGAAAGGTTTAACAAGCCATGAGAAAATAGAGTAAAGTAACCATACGTTCTGTTTGCATAACGTGTATACGCCACGCCATACAATCGAAATAGAAACATGGGACGATTCCAGAATTTTGAATAGATCCGTGGGGATGAGAGAAGTTGTTGTTGAGAAATATGAAATTGGAAAGGAAGTCAAACTCCCTATGGAACCTGTGATCGGTTGTACCTGTACTTTAGTGATACGAAAACTCGCTATTCACTCAGTTTCTGGTCAATAATAAGATTATGTAGGAGAGATGGCCGAGTGGTTCAAGGCGTAGCATTGGAACTGCTATGTAGGCTTTTGTTTACCGAGGGTTCGAATCCCTCTCTTTCCGTTTCTGTTAATTCACCAACGTTACCGACCACAATGAAATTTCTAGTAAGAGGAAAATCCGTCGACTTTCTAAATCGTGAGGGTCAAGTCCCTCTATCCCCAATAAAAAGCCCATTTTACTTCCTAACTATTGTACCAACCTCTATTTTTCATTAATGGTTCAAACAAGATTCACTATCTTTCTTATTCTACTCTTTCACAAACGGATCCGAACTGACTTCTTTGGATCTTATCCCATTCATACAAATGAACATATTATAGTATAGGCAAGTAATCCCTATTATTAAGTAAGTCATTCACAATCCATATCATTATCCTGATATTTACTAAGTCCAATTTGAGAATACTTTTTTCTTTTTGAGTCCCTTTAATTGACATAGATACAAGTACTCTACTAGGATGATGCACAATAAATAGTCAGGATAGCTCAGTTGGTAGAGCAGAGGATTGAAAATCCTCGTGTCACCAGTTCAAATCTGGTTCCTGGCACAGAACGAACAATGAATGCCTTTTCGGGAAAGAAAAGGGCCACATATTTTTTTTAGGGAAAAGCTTTTTTTAAGGGGAAGAATCATCAACAAAAAATCCAGGAAAGAACAGCGAAGGAAAAACGTGAAAAAACAAGTGTTTTCCCGGAACGGAATAGCGGAAATTCCATACGTTGATCACCAATGTTGCATGTCTTTCCTTAAGCTGGAGTACTTTGAGTTAGAAGGCCTACTTTATTCGTCCTTTTAAAGCCTACTTATTCGTCTAGCTATTTCCAATTCTAATAAATAACCCGATCATATCATATCTTGGAAAACCCTAAGACTACCCAAGGCTGTACCCTACAGTGTTACCTATAGTCTATACTTGTGTATACGTTGCCTTCTGGGGTGGCAAGCTAGAACCAAGTTTTCTAGGTATCAATTCCAATTTAAGTCAATGATCCTCATTTTCTCCAACATTAAGAAGATTATTGGTAAGGTGACCAACCATCACGCAGGATTCCGGGTCGGAGTAGCACCTCTTGCCTGATATATACAGGTCGTTACTGGCGATTCGTTTGTGCCCTATGGTGTTCAATTGCCCGTTTGTTCCCTCCCCCTCGGGACGGGTCAACCTACTTTGCCCGCTCAGGCGCTCCAAAATGCTCTGACTAGACCGCCGACACCCATGATTTGTCCATCATTCAAAATGGCATTTCGTAAGGGCTCATAAGGTAGGAGGAATCACAGATCCTCCGTGCACTTTCGCCTAGAGTTAGTTTTATTTTTCACTACTGTCTGAGTGGTGGCTAAACCCTGAAACTTTTCCTTGAAATGAAATAAAGATCTAACTTTATTCCAGTAGTGGTTTCCGCAAATGTAGATAATCTTGTTGATTAACACCCACTTTCCATACCCTGCAATTCAGAGGCCATCACCTCTGGTCTTTTAGTAACATATCAGTAAACAAGGCTCTCCTCGTGTAGCTTTTTGTTCTCGAGGAAGAAAATCTCATTGATTACTTAGAATGCCGGATGAAGCAAGTTACAGCATTGGTTCTTTCGTGATTCACGTATATTGGAAATCTCTTTCTTTAGGAAATGGGATGGCATTCAATTCTAACTTAGGGATTCTCTTCTTCCTGAACATTCATGAAAAGAAGGACTCTGGCTTTAATGCTAAAGTTTAGTACTGGGCCGAGCGTACTTACCTACTTAGACAAGAGGGATACTTATAGATCTCTATGAGCGTAAGGCAAAGTGGGCAAGACTACTTCCACAACTACATTTTCGCTTAAGCAGGACCTGTGAGACCTCGAAGCAACCGTCTACTACTAGTTATAGATGCTATTTCTAATTGAATAGAATGGATGCTTCACAGCGGTTCTGCGACAGGCAGGGCAGCCGGGTGAACATAGGCAGCTGTTCCTATAGAACACAAGTCTTTCTCTAAAGCACGACCTTCCGATTGGACTACGTCTGGTCTCTATCCTTTTTATTCCTAAAATGGGTCCTCGATCAAAATGATCTGGTGTCTATGTCCATGCCTGAGGTTGGTAAACCCTATATCTATTGCGGGGTGGTTTGAGGAAGGGACAGCTTGTAACCCACGACTTACTACTACGAAGATTCTGGCGGAGAGCTTTTCACATATAGATAGGTCGGGATGAGGAAGCTCCGTAGTCAACTAATAGATAGAAAATCCACCTTGTGAACCGTGTTTGTCTTAAAGTACTGTCTGAGAAGGAATATACCTGTTCCAATCCCTCTAGTGGCTATACTGATTGACATAGGTAGCTTTCGTAGTCAAAGCTCACAGGGCCAAATGCTCTATTGGAGTGGGCACGAACACACACAATCAAGGTTCGAAGAACTTCTACTTCACGCCTTGAGGATTCTATGACGCTCACTCAATGGTGTTGTGGCGATTGCAAGCAATCAATAAACGAGGAAGCCAAATTATGGATCCAGGAAGGCTGCATCAGAAGGAAGAGTAGGTGTTGCTATGCCGTTGGCTGGGACTGAGACAGAGAGAGGGGAGCATAGCCCCTATGATCCCGGTAAAGAGTTCCAACTAAGCTCTTCTCAGGTTCTTTCTTTCTCTTCCATTCTTATGTTTATATATTAAAGTGTAGTTTTCTTACTGAAATATAATAATATTAATCTAATATGCCCATTGGTGTTCCAAAAGTACCTTACCGGATTCCCGGAGATGAAGAAGCGACTTGGGTTGACTTATACAATGTTATGTATCGAGAAAGGACACTTTTTTTTTTAGTTCACTGCCCTATACATAGAAAGAAGTGCTTTTCCACCGGTATCAACATTCTATCTGGAATCAGTAGCGATAATTGTTGTATTGTGAGCCAGCCCCGTAAGACACTACGCACCTCCAAATTCTATATGATTTTTCCAATCATTTCATTTATACGACCTGCAAATAAGATAAGATCTTGGCTCGCCCTACAAAAAAACAACTATATGCCCTATAAACTTGCTTCTTCGAATCTCGAAATAACATATAGAAAGTGTTTCTGTGATGAGACCATTCTCGATCGATAAATGCGATAGGAGCCTATGTGTTTCACGGGCAGCCGGCCAATAGGGGAAGGTTGTGAATCCGGCGAACCGACCGCTTTAAGAACGTGATTGTCTTCTCTCACTCAGTTATCAATTGACAAAGATGACCCATTCTTTTTCGCCCTAAAAACGACAATGGTATGGTACTTTTTCTTCAAATCGAGATTGTGTGGGTGTCCGCTCATGTTCACGTTACATGCTAAATCAGGCTTTCCTTGGAAAAACCAAGGACAACCCCTATCTCAGTCTCCTTTCCTTTCTCTTTTCGGGAGCAGAGCTGAAAAAGATGGACAGTAACGATCGCGTAATATCAATTTATCGGCCTCGTCATCGAAAGCGGCTTCCAATTGCTCGGAAATTCTCAGCTATATGGGGGACTTTGATGGTGAGCAAAAAGAATTGATCAAGAAATTGGTAAACTTTCGCATGATCGATGGTAAAAGAACGAGAGTTCGTGCTATTGTTTATAAAACTTTTCACCGCCTAGCTCGAACTGAACGCGATGTAATAAAACTTATGGTTGACGCCGTAGATAATATAAAGCCAATATGCGAAGTGGTCAAAGTAGGAGTCGCAGGTACTATTTATGATGTTCCTGGGATTGTAGCCAGGGATCGTCAACAAACCTTAGCTATTCGTTGGATCCTTGGAGCAGCTTTCAAACGACGTATAAGCTACAGGATAAGCTTAGAGAAATGTTCATTTGCTGAGATACTGGATGCTTACCGAAAGAGGGGAATTTCACGTAAGAGAAGGGAGAATCTTCATGGACTGGCTTCCACCAATCGGAGTTTCGCGCATTTCAGATGGTGGTAAAGTGATACCACATAAGGAGCTCTTCCTCATTCAGTCATACTCAACAAAAGTAAGAAATGTTTGACCCGGATCCTTTTTTCATCTTCATATAGAAAGAAAATCGGCCTTCCTCATACTCCCCCCTTCATTCATAGAGTTGGAGGAATCCACAAGAGGCCTGCCCGTTCATAATTGCATAAAAGAACCATTCTTTTTATGAAAACTCTTGTTCCAACCTCACCTCAGGTCGAATGAATACGAAAGGGGGATCAATCAAATCAATAAGCCATGAATGAAGAAGTAGTGGGCCTTTCGCCTTATTTCGTTTGACTCGTGGAGCTGAGAAATCTACTTCAAAGAGAGGGAAAGAGTGCTAGTCCGAAAGAACAAGCAAGGGATGAGCGCACGGGAGCGAAATCCGTTGCGCCCACGCGCATACGTTTTCTTGCTGGGTAATTTCTCAGAAAGTTTTTGTGTTGTTGATTCCTATTCCTAGGTGTTGTGCTTTTTCCCCTATGCCGCCTATTGGTACTAGTGGAGTAGGATTGGCCTGTAATACAGAACCTATAGGTGGTGTAACCTTTCGCTCAATACTCAAATCTACAATTGAAGCATCTGAGGCTGCATCAATCGAGGATACACGACATAAGGAATTGTTAGATCTCCAAACTGAACTTCGCCTTCACCAAGCGTGGGTTTTCACTGGTCCTAACTAACGGTTGGCAAGCGATCCCCTATTCTGCATCCCGAAGATCAGACGGCCCAGAGCCGGAGCGATCATTCAAGCAAGTTACTCAGCTTGAGTTTTTCAGTCAATCAATAGATTGTGCAGTTTCTTAGTCTTTTGGTCCACGTCTTCATGACTTATAGAAAGGGTTTCTTTCTTTTACAAGATCATGGAAGCTTCAGAAACCATCCGAGATCTTCTGGAAACAAGAAATGTTGCATCAAAGGGTTCAGTGGTCATATCATAGTGAAATCGAGTTTCTTGATTTAGTCGATATCAAATTCCCAACTTAGAAATTCGAAAGGACTAAGATTCTACTTCTTCCTCAAATACTGGGAATGTGGATTCAAGTATGATATCACTATTCCACAGATCTCAAGAAAACGAATTGAACAAGTTTGATGGCTGGAAGAAGATAGGAAATATTCAAACATGTATTGCATTTCATCGATCTCACCCTTTGTTCAGTGCCGCATAAGTACTGACTTCTTGAACAGATACCGGTACCGGTCATGAAGGCTTCGCCCTTCTCAAGTCAAGTGCAGAAGCGAAATCCGTTGAGCAAGAAGCCAGTGATCCCACAACATCAAAGTGATACATATGACATATTGGAAATTAGGCTTAGTTTGTAGCTGTGAATATAGTAATGCACTTATTTATTGATAAATATGTTCTTTCAAGTAGAGCATACTCGGTAGAAAGGAGGTGGCGGAGCTGGGAAGAGGATTAGACTTTATCGATTACTTGGACTTAGAGACCAATTATAGAAAGAAGACAGTAGCTGAGTGAGTTTTATGGATCTAGTTTATGAGCAGCTTAACTAGAAAAGCAAGCAGAAGGAATAGAAGAATGAAATGCAGAAATAGGGGAAGGGCGGGTAGCATTTTCAAATGCCAGTTTGAGTGAGACAGTTTCTGTCTGGCCCCCCACTTTTAGGCAGTTCTTCCATTCTGCCTTTGTCTTGCTCTAAGCTACCTGACTTCCTTCCTTTGTTCTTCCATTCTACTTTGTATGATTCTGATCATCAGTTCTTATCGATCCCATTTTAAGGAAAAATCCTTATGTTGGTAAAATATACGTGTTGATCAAGGACAATGAAGCAGCCATGAAAAGATTGAAGAACGAGGTATGATGATTACTTCGGACTACTTTCTGTTCTTCATGCAAATGACCATATTTTCCGTCTGCAATACAGGTAGAAGATACTGAGTTGTTCAGATGTTTACAGGAAATCCATGGGAAAAACTACCACAGCTTTGTATTAAGCAAGCAGGTTCCAGTCGTTGGTAATTTCAGGGAAGCCTACATTGGCATTGCTCCTGAGTTAGCCAAAGAGATCGCGGAAGAAGTGGATGTTATCGTAAACTCTGCAGCAAATACCACTTTTGATGAGAGGTTCGTGAAGCTATACTAGTCTTGCACCAAGGATTGCTTCCATTACTAAATGTGTAAGTTCACATTCCATAGCAAGAAAAGTATTGCAACTTGCAGGTATGATGTAGCACTAGACATCAACACCGTGGGGCCATTCCGGATAATGAGTTTCGCGCAGCGGTTTCGAAGACTGAAGCTCTTCTTGCAAGTATCAACAGGTCAGAATGCCAAATAAGAGTTTCTTGTGGTCGAAATCAAATGGTAACCTGTTTCTATTAATCTCAAAAGCTTACAAACAAGCTTTAGCAGTATGTTTGCATGTCATGTTTTTGGCCAAACAGCATATGTGAATGGGCAGAGGCAAGGTTTGATACTAGAGAAGCCATTTTGCTTAGGGGATACCATAACAAAGGGGATAGGTTCCTCATATTTTTCGGCACATCAGAATACCGTGTTGGATATCGAGGCTGAGATCAAGTTGGCTTTTTACTCCAGAAGGCATTCTTCTGCCTCTGCTTCTGTTACTCAAGAAATGAAAGAGTTAGGTAGTCGAGGTATTCTAGTATTTCCCTGTTACTTTCTCATGTCTGTAGATACGAATACACACATGAAGTATTTGATTTGTGCAATTTATTTATTCATAGGGCCAAACTCTATGGTTGGCAAGACACTTATGTGTTCACAAAGGCCATGGGCGAGATGGTCATCAACTGCATGCGAGGAGAGATACCGGTGGTAACAATCAGGCCAAGTGTCATAGAGAGCACATGGAGGGATCCCTTCCCAGGTTGGATGGAAGGAAACAGGTAAATGCTAAACCCAAATCTGAGGTTGCGGATGTCACATATATATGTGATGCATCCTCGTCTGCTTACCAGATAATGAGCTATTTCCAGGATCTAGCAGTGCGTACTAACTTTTGACGGGTTGATGGTGAGGATCAAGTATATGACCTATATTCCTCACTATTAGAGGACTTCAAAGAGGAGATTCCATCATAATCTCTGGAAGCTAGTGTCAAGGAAGCCGTTAGCCGTCACCTTAACTGAAAGTTGGTGAAGAAGGTGTATATGCCTCTTGTCTATGGTAAGACACAGCATAGTGCAGCAGCGGACATCCAGAAGGGGCTTGACTTCATTAGAAAACGTGCTGAAAGCAACAAAGTGGCGGACATTTTTTTTTGCATTCTGGGACAAGAAATTCCCAGCCATTGCTAGGCTGAGCCATGTTAGCAAAGAATGGTTTCTCCAACAATATGAGGATAAATCCCTTACTAAAATGGTAGTGGTCACAAACCCCTTCCGTGTACAATTGAAAACATTAACAATACGAAAGCAAGAATCATCATTTATACTGGGAATGCCTTCCTCTACCAAAAGAGAAAGAGTTGAAGATAACGAAGGAAAGTGGGTGGATACAAAACCAGTTCATATCACTTGTCTTTCTGGTCTTTCAGAATCTCATCGAATACTAGTAAATGCTTTCGAAGAGAAAATAGAAGCACTAGAGAGCTCAAGTTCACTTCATTCATC
>Ga0256405_10001231_pt1:45000-72189 | contig 72189 bp, 45 predicted proteins | sample RumenRJG_02DNA_FD_189096 | JGI IMG/M metagenome (GOLD analysis project Ga0256405, IMG submission 189096) | Bovine rumen microbial communities from Lethbridge, Alberta, Canada - RJG_02 | ecosystem: Host-associated > Mammals > Digestive system > Stomach > Rumen | place: Canada...
CTTTGTTGATGAATCCCATGCAACGCGCCCTTGCTTGGATGAAAAAATGTCATAAGGGGGACTCGTTTCACTTGATTCGTTCCGTCGCACCCGCACTATTCCTAAATTTCTTTTCTGTTTCTATTTTGAAAAAAAGGTCGAACTCATTTCGTATAGAAAGAAAGATGTGTCGGGTTTGGATCGAGTGACACAGGAGGTGCTTCTGCGTGGCACTCTTTTTAATGGGCTTTACCGTCTTTCTTTACCTTCAGAACACAAAGCTTTGCTTGGCGAAATAACTCCTGCCTATATTTGGCATCTCATCTACTTAATTTAATGACATTCCATATCTCAGGAAGGAAAAAAAGCGAATGGAATTTCAGTCAAGTCTTTTTTTCTGCTTTATCCTTCTCTCAATCAAAGAAAGGGAATGCAGATGTTCTGTCGCCCTCTCTTCGTATGCCACCAGCCTTCCTCTCAAAACCATACTGATCCGATCTTGCGCAGATAGGTAGGGACGATCCCTCCAGTAACCATGCCTAAAATCATAAGCTGACCCATTACTTCTGTAGGTGCCTCAATTCTTCCCATTTTCCTACTTATATAACTCTTTGGGGTCCATACCGCACTTGGGGACGGGATATGATTGCTTTCTTAAACAAACCTTTTAGAGCGTTGTCATCTTACCAGCACAGGACTCAATAGTAAGGACTGTCACTGCATTGATATCGCTCATGGATCGTGTTATACTTGGGAAGATCCGGCCCAAGGGGAAGTCTGTTATCCACAACCCAACCTTAGATGAGGGAGAAGTTCACGCTTGATCTTCGACCCAAGACAATGGAAGGGAGCTAAAGCCTTCTTCCTTTTTCAAATTCGTTTATATGGAGCAAAAAGAGGTCGTGTCATACCATTTATTCCGCCAAGAAGCATTCGTCTACGGCACTTAGAACGCCTCGACACATTTGTACTCACGCCTAGGACGGTCTTTCACACGGAAGTAAGATTAGAGAGTTTGATCATAGTTTGACCGTAGTAAAAAAGAAGTCCCTTTCTCATTTGCTTCCTGGTCATCTCTATAGAGATAGAAGAAAGAAGTCCCAAGCAAGGGTCATGCTATTTCTATTCTTTTCACTATTGTTATTCCCTATTTCCTTAACTGATCTTGAGTTGTACCGAAACAACAGAAATATGGTCTCTCATAAATTGATTTCTTTCATCACTGTTCTTAAATCAATCCGTGTCAGGTACAGAGCCAATCTTCACATCCCATAGGTAAAACAAGTCGCTTTATGGGCTCCTCGTGAAACTACAACCTTTCTGAAGCCCTAGTCAAAAAGTTGTGCGAAACCTCAATTGGTAAGAGGAGTAAACACCTATTCTTTGGCCATTCAAAACATCGAATTGGTTGGCTCGCTCAACCTCTCGAACCGGGACAAAACTTCCCAGCGTTGCATTCACCGCCTAGCCTCGTCCAACATGACTGTAAGGCACGTTTTGCATGCCTTTAAAGTGTACCCCCTCGGAGGTATCAAAAAGTGCGAGAAATCGCATTGATGACTAATAAAGTAGGGTTTTCACTCGTGTGGGTTCGCCCACCTTCCCTTCAGCAGCTCTCCCTGGACACCCTATACTAAACTGAGGAATTACTTAAGCTCCTGGCTTTTTTTCCGACAACTCAAAGCCGCTGCACCGACAGATAACATGCCGTGGATCTTATGTGGCGCTAAAACTTCATGATAGATCAAATCCTGATTACGACTGGAGAGGGACGTTGATGTTCCAAACATTGGGTTCAAGAGCTCGGTTTGATAGACATAAACCTCAGTGATCGGCTTTACACCAGGAAGGAGCAATGAGATAAACTCACCCCCCATGGCGAGACTAGACAGATTCATGGCCTCCTGCTTGAACATTGTCCCAAAAACAACGGTCACACCCTTGCCAAACACCTCCTCAGCTGACGATAATATATCGGACATTGGACTGCAGGGCCTTAGTTGGCCAAGTATGTTTTGTATATAAGGATCCATGGTCTTATCAAACTCCAATTACCAAATGGTACATACAGGAGTTGTTGCATAAAAGGAAGTACCATTGCCACCAGTGATCTTTAAAAGTGAGAAACTAAACTCATCACGTTAGGAGAATCCTCTAAACTTAATATAATAGGCTCACTTTATCACTAGAAACTTTTTAGTGATGACCAAATAACGAAAACACTTCGTTGAATGACGTGTTGTTAAAGAAAATAGCTGCGTCGCCCCCCTTCAAGACAGGAAACTATAGACAGGTACCTGAGGTGCCCTGCTGAGAGAAGAATTTGTCAACAATCAAGCACTTGAGCTTGCAAGAAAAAATATATGATGTCTATGCTATTATTGGGATAAAATGAATCAAAAAAGCAGCAGAATACGAGAAGGATTTCTTTTCTTAAAGGGTGTATACATTAGAGTGTACCTGCTTGGTAGGCATGAAATCACTGACAAAGAGTTGCCTAGCTCCGATGAGCTTGCAAGCAGAATTTGGAATTTCATAGAAGCGGGCATAGCTAGGGGTGAACCACGAGAAGTTAGAGCAATTAATGGGTAGGTATCGTAAACATCCTGAGTGTATCACGGCATTGAAGCAGAAGAAACAGAAATGTTTTCCTTTCTTTCGCATTTGATTTGCATGCCCCCTGTAGATTTGACCCGGAGCCAATGCCAGTCTTTTTTGCGATCAAATGCACTTGAGCTAGTCACTAAGTAAGGCGACAGCACCAAAAGATGTGCATGTGTCATTAGGCCATTGGATTACTCAACAAAAAGTGAAGTGCCAAACGATGAAGAAGAACACTTGAAACCAGGCACTGAACCCTAAATGCTTCGCCTGGCTAACCAGATAGATTACTTCTATCTGCTAGCTTGCCCTAAGAAAAACAACAGTTCCACAGATATCTCCAGTGCTTTTCTATTCGAAACACAAGGGCGCTAAGCAAAGAGAATTTCAATTAACGAACAGTAGGTGCTTTTTCTTCCTTGGCCCATCTCAGTGATATGTAGGCTCTCAGCCCTTACTTGAATCATCCGTCCTCCCTACAGAAAGAAAGCGATTTTACGCCCTCCCGAAGGAAAACGTTTGGGCCGGCTGGAGCTCGACACGGAGCAAAATGTAGATGATCTCCGCAAATGGGCGAGGTAGGAGGACGTGGTTGGAAGTTTTTTGACACGAGGCCTTGCGCAAAAGACGAGTACTTCAGAGCCCACCAGGAAAAGGATATTGGTTCGCATCTCTATATTGATCCGCGGCGCTTCTATGAAGTTTTCCTTGTCTCCGATTTCAAAGCTGAATGGATGACTGAATCTGTCGAAGCATCATTCGATATTTGCAGATTGACGTAATGCTATGAGGAGTTAGAGTCTTCTGCGGGAAAGACATTTCTTGTAGAGTTTTTTAGATCTTTTTGCTCTACTTTTTCGAGTATTCCTTACATAAGATCTCGGAAGAGCCGATGTTTCCTTCCGTTCCCGGTAAATAGGAATTCTATATCCTCTAGCTCTTCGTGACCTGTTGTGTCTGCCCTCGACTTAGCCGTCATAGAATAGAAAGGTTTCTAACCGTTGAAAAGGATACTTCTAAACGTTAAGGGGCGCTCAACCTTCCACTCAAATCCTTTTTACCAGAAGGGAGCTCGCCTGCCACGACATATAAGGGAAAAGGCAATGTGTGGAACTAGATCAAGTTTGATCTGCCACTTACACTGGAAGGGCAAGAACTAATGCTTATGCGTATTCTTCCACGGCATATAGAAGGTTAACTACTCCAACTCGATGGCTGAGAGAAAAGTGAAATCCTAGCTTTCCCTAGAATCAGCTCTTTACTATCCTGCCCCAGGGGGTTTTTCGGAGACATTGAACCCTAGATTTAGAAGCTTTCCCAAACAAACCTTTTGACCAGGAAAAGGCATACCAAAGATTTTTGGAAAGACACATTGAAATGGAAGCTCTCGAACCTATTCCGAAGTAAGTTTAGGATGAGGTTTCCGATCCGGTTGGTGTTCCGACATCCCGAATCGAGGTGGCTCTAAACTCAGGTTTGCCTACCTCTCTAGTTACAGAGGGAGGAGAGGGGCTTCGTCTTTTTAGGTCTCTGAAAAGCCAGTTGACATGTGCGATCCAATCAAGGAGGCAGTACTTCTGCCTGAGTTCCTCTGGATCCTACTCGTCGGGATTACCGTGCTCCCGCAGGTTGTTCACCATGCGTTCCATAGCACTTTGACTTTATATCTTTTACCATCTTGGAATCATGTAGATGTAGATTGCTTTCATCGCAGGGTCATTCCTGAAGGTGGCTTGTACCAGCTCTTCGTCATCATAAATAGCAAGCCACTCCTTGTTTATTACTCCGCTTTTTCACTCTCTCATTCTTAGTTAACCATTTCATTCTATTGAATCTTTGGTACTTTGAGTTTTGAACAATAGTTAGAATTTATTATTAAGCGATCCCCCGCTTTTTGACTTCTTTCTCTCTTTCCTTGGAAAGAACAGTTGTTTATTAAGGCCGCTTTTCTAGAATCTACTTTGAAAGTGGAAAATAGGTCTCTTCTTCAATGAAGGCAGAACTATTCACTAAGCCAACAGGTTAGCGAAGGAACTTTTGCCGGTCTTGCTGCTTTAAAGCGAACGAGTCTTCCTTATTCCTATGGTCATTAGAATAACCTATTCATCCTCTTGGCCACTCTGAACTCATAGGTAGCTGTGGTTCGGTTTACCTTCTTTCGCTTTGCCTTGGGTTCGGTGGTAGTAATAGTCCTTCTTTAGCTCGCTCCTCCTTTCTTGGGTTCCCTAACTGTCTGCTATTGCTAAAGCTCAACCTATGCCTCCGGCAAAGGCAAGACGGAAAGCAAGCATTAAGTGAAGAAGCAAGTTCAATTACTCAAACGTTGGAACTTATTGTAAAACACATTCCGTCGCCCAAGTCAGATCATTGCCTACTGGCCACGAGGCTTATGAGGCCAGCGGAGGAGGTGGAGGGAAACGTATGAGATGAGGGATTTGGACTTGCTACACTTACCAGATGTGAGGTAGTGAAATGCTTTCCTTCCATAGCGAACTTTCCCATAGCCGTAGTTCCAGACTCTCCGAAGCCTATGACCAAGAGTAAGGGCACTCAGCAGGCTGCACCGATTAGAGAGAGTACGTCGTCTATTCATTCCACTCATTCCTTAACGTCCAAAGCTAAGAATTCAAAAAGTTAATAGGTGGGTAGGTGTTCTTAGGTTCGTAACATGCCTTTCTCGGAAGCCTTGTTGAATTAATGGCAAGGGAGATATTAGCTTAATGGCTTGGCTATGCTTGAGTCAGCGGAAATCATTTATGACGAATAAAATCAATCAGAGGTAGTTACCTCTCCTGTAGCCGGGTATGAGAGGTCTAGTTCGGTGAGAATAGATAGGGATAGAAAGACCATCCTGGTGCACATGCTATGGGTCTTATTGTTTGTTGGGAAAGCAAGGAAGACTAGCTTTGGCGTGGGAAGCTTACCAATTTATGCGGTGGCTACTCGATCGAGAAGAAAGAGCAGTTGTTACCCGCCTCCACTATTAAGCAGCATGAGCCACTAGACTGACTCGATATCCGTGTGTGGATCCGCCCGAAGGCAGTCGATTGGAAAAGATGAAGACAAGGAAGAGCCATTCTTCATACATAGGAGCGAGTGGTCGAAATGGAAAGCGGACAAACGGAATTCTGTACAACTATAGGGTTCGGTTCTTTCTTCTGTCCCAGGTCCTTTCTTCTCTTGCGGATCTTTCTTACTTTTATTCCTCAGCTCGCTTACAAAAACTACATATTTTTTTTTAGATATGGACCCGGGGTTCTCGCTTCTGCGCAAGCTATTTCCGAACCTGCCTGCCTTCGGGGAGATGGGTTGGGTCATACGCGGGACCTACCCCGAGGAAGGAGGCTTGAGGCGCGCTAAATACAATTGTTTTATCAACACGGGGTGGAGAAGGCATTGCAATTTCCTGCTTTTATGATTGCTTCGATTCCTCTGATTCTTCTTCTGACAGGAATTACCAATCCTTTATTGGCTATGTCATCCTCTGTTTAGTAGATGTATGGTATGGTATGGTTACTAGGTAGTGTTGCTCGATACCCGAGCTTGCACCAGTATTAGCTGGCTATTCCACTATTGCCAAAAGAATTCTGGCTATTGGCTTTCCAGCTTTCACCTCTCTGCAGCTTCTGGAGCTGCTTAAGCGCTTAACTTCTACCAAAGTGTGGTATACATTGGATGGAATTAGAGTGGGCGTGGCTACCTACATCGGGCAAGAATAGGAGTCGTATTTCGTTTTGTACCACCGAATAAGATAGCGAGAAATCAGATCAAGAATGGAACCTGTGGACCCTCCGACAGTACGAGCCCTTGTTCGCTTGGTTGCTCAACCCCTATCTCCCAGGCTACGACCTATCGCATTGCCTTCGATGAGTCTATATCGGATGGGTGTTCAAGTCTTTTGAAAAACCAGCCCATTCTAGTCTATCTGTCCCACTCTAAAGAAGATAGTGAACCTGAGGTTGTGCTGTCTCCAATCCCACGAGTCCAATAGGAAGAGCTAGTCCTCTAAAGTAAAGTAGGCGAATTATGGCTAAATAAAAGAATTCTTACTTTCACGGCCATCAAACATTCCAAGACATCTCTTCAAGACTATCCGACTCAGCTCTGCGTAGGCAGAGCCAGGAACTAGATCCGTATCCCATGATCAGTAATCTTACAATTACACAACCACCAGATCCTTTAGGTTTGTTCGATCTATCGATAACTGATAGACAGACGCCTTTGACACTTCCTCCAGGTGGAGTTGATTAACACTCTCATGGTTGGTCGATGGAAATAGCAAGACGAGACAGACATGATAATCTGAGAAATATATGTGGTGATCCCTTAAGCAATATCTAAGAATTAAATGTGTCCAAGATTCAATTGATTGGTTGAAGCCAAGGTCTCGAGCTAGTCCATCTTCCTATATGATATTCTTAATAATGCGCAGCACCAAGCCTGAAATTGGGGAATGAATTGAATCGATTGCCTTCCTTTCCTGGACTGGACTGAAACTAATAGGCTGCTTCCTCGTCTGTACTTCAACTAGGAGGTTGTTGATATCACTCTAGATTCTCGAAAGGATATTGGATTGATTTCAAATCAAGGAAACTATTGAAATCGGGTAGCGAACCTATTGTTCCTTATTCTTTTGTCCTCCTCGGCTCTAGTTGAACAATGCACACACCCCGCTTTAGCTGCACATAATAAGGTGATCCGTGAGGCGGCTAGCTATTAGTTAGTGCGATGTGCAGTGAAGTGAGAGATCTCTCTACTCTAGTAGACCAGATGAAATAGCTGCAATGACTAATGTTTGATTGGGAAGACAGAATACATACGTTGACGTGCCCAGTCGAGCTACCGTAAGGTAGTCTAGTTAAGGAAAGGAAACCGGCTATTCCCCTCACGCTAAGGGTGCGATTCCTTACTCTCCCACAAGATCACACTAAATACAATAGGTGCGTGATCTACTAGATTCTTATAGAATAAATTTATAACCTTAGTTGATAGACAGGAACCACCATCCCATAACAAAAAAGGGGGGCGAAGGTTATTTTGTACCAATGAAGACGGATTTCTCTCTCGAGCTGCTCAAAGATCTTTAAGTGGCTTACGAGGTAGACTTGATCATGATCCATATCCAACCTTCTCCCATCTGCTTCTGTCTCTAAAGATTAGAGTCATCGACGCGATTCCAGTCCAGTGCTGATAAAATCCTGCTGTCCAGTTCGGGAAAGCAAGTGATTGATTAGTTCCATTGGTCTATTGGCTTCAGCTTCCTTTGCGCAAACCAACACCTATTTGGATTCGCTTGAGAAGAGCGCATTCTTGAGATGCTAAGGGCTGGCCAAAGGGTTAACTAAACTAATAAGATCTCTTCTTCCTTCTCTTTTATGCTTCAGCGAATCGACTTCTTCTCGATGATGGACATTCCACAGGCATTTCTAGAGTAAGATTCATGTGCAGCCTTTCTCGATCGTTTCTTATTCTCGAATAGAAGATGATAAGATGCATACCCCCTCCTCATTAACTATGTTACTTATTTCCTCACAGCCTCTTGATGCAAAAAACCTATTCTTTCAAGGAAAAGACCTTTCTAATTCAGTGTAGTTTTTCACTGACTATTCTAGTGTAGTTTGACTCAAGTATACGTTTTCTGAAGTCTCAGATTGCATGCATTTCTTAAACAGTATTGCACACTACTAACTAAAAAACTAGTACTTTACTGACAGGAAGTTAATAAGTATATAATATGCAAACAATCCCTCGCTTGGTAGTTTCCTTTCTTTCCTACCACGCAATCAATCTCTTGCTTACTTAAAACTCTAGTTTTGTCGGACAACCTTGCTTCTTTCTTATAGCAAAGTGCTGAATCCATAAGCTTTCGTCGGAGCCTGCCACCAATCAGTCTAAATTAGTTACTTAATTCCTTAACTACCTAGCTTGCAGAGAATAAAGTAGGCTTTGGCTGAGATACGTAAAGGAGGAATAGTCAACTATACTCCGAATGTGCTTTGAGCAGACAGATATGTAGGTTGCTAGGAAGGAGGTAAGCGCTTGTCTTTCTGATGTCAAGAAGTAAGAAGAGGTAAAACTCCTAAAAAACAACTTGATCTATGTTGAAAGTTTATGTCAGCAAGCAAAGAGATTGCCTAGGGCGAAAGAAAATAAAAAAGATAATAAGAAAATAAGTGTTTCAAGCCTAAGCAAAAGATAGAATGTTGTATTGCCATAACCTATGTACTTAAGCGAACTAGCGAAGAAAGGCGAAGAATGGCTTTGTTCAAGCCCAAGTCAAAATCTATCTCTGATAAAGCATTCAATCTTTCATCTTTATATTCATTATCTGCAAGTTTCGAGTCCTTCTTTGACTTTCTCCTTCCGGCACTTTTTAGTCATAGTAAAGATGTGCTGTAAGGATCAAGAGTGTACCTTATTTGTTTTAAATTCTGCTTCGCTTTCATCAGCCTTATTATGGGTTTGCCTGAGGGCAGCCTTATATTCGATATACTCCCCTCCCTTTAATATTATTCTATTTAATGCAAGAGTAAGGATAGACGTCTTATTCTTCAGTGTTGAGATAGAATGACTGTAGACCCTCTTCTCTCTTTTAGTTAGCCTTACTTATTCCAATTCCTAATCTATACCATAAAGCAAAGCCCTTTTTGCGCAAGGTTCTCTCCTACGTATACAATTCTCACTGATGGGAGTAATATGCCAGTAACTATAGAAGACTTTATTATTATTCTAAATAGGCGGCAATAGGTCCATCGAGATAAAGTATGACTAATAAGTAGTAATATAGCTAGTTGCTATACATAGACTTGAAGTCAGGGCTTACTCATCCTAATCTTCTCTTTACTACTTAGTTAAGTTTAGTTAAGTTATAGGATCAGAACGAGATTTTCTTTGATTGCCGTTATAGGAAGTGAGCAAGCAAGCTAGACACGAAAACTCAGGATAGACGCGCTGCTCTTCTAGCTTTGGTTGGAAATAGAAAAGCAAGTTATAGGGCCCATGCTGCATTCCCTCAAATAGCAGTCTTTTTTTTATGTCTAAAGAAAAGTTGCCTATTAATAAGCAGTCTTCCCTCTTTCATAAGGCTCTAACTTGCGTAAGGAATCAAGGAGCTACAGGAGTATACCGCCGAGTACTTACTATCTTGGATAGCTTTTTGCCTTGCAAAGAGCATAGATTCAACTTCAATATATGTAGCTAACTCTCTATTGCTTTATTGCAATCCGCTCCGCGCCACTTACTCGGGACTATATAGTTCTGTCTATAGCTAGTGCTTACTTTTCATAAGGTATAGTTACTGGTCAGATTCTAAGTCACATATAGTTGTAGTGCCTAATCCAAGGCAAGGGGATAAGTGCTTGCATAGGTTAGGTTGAGATAAACTCTATATTTCCAGTCTTTAACGCATCCATTCCTTGGGCTTAAGCATTGTTGAGCTTGACTTGTTCTAGCATAAGCCATCTAGTAGGCCTGTTTAGCATTCTAAGCAGCCGCCTTCCTATACGCATAAAGTGGAGTTATATTAGTACCTCACACCACAATATAAGTCTTATTCTAAGTAGGATCACCCACATTTATTTACTAAGATTTGCTTTATGAAAGTAAATGACACCAGGATAAAGACCTTCTTTTTACCCATAACCTTTCTCTGCAGCATTGGAACCAAGATCGGGCTTGGCATAGTTACGAGGTTCCCGTTCTATTTAACTAACACTAACTGAAGCTAACCGGAAGCTTTCTTCTCATGCGACTCTTGGATCGAAAAGAGGCTGCTGGACTGGACCACGGCTGAAACTGCCAGGCACGGACTAAAAGCTTTTATCAGGGATTCCCGAGTCAAACGACTACCATACATAGCATAGAGCTGGAAGCTGCACTAGTGTACAGAGAAGACTGGATGTGAACACGGGCGGACATTGGCTATGTATGGGGCACTCACTAATCACTATTAGCAGGAAACAACTAGCAGAAAGAAAGATGAACGCACTTTCACTCCTTGCTCTTCAGCACGTACTCACACGAGGGACTCTCAAATCTCTATTTCAGACCATAATCTTTCGATCCCTTTACCGAAGTGATTGATAGCAGGGCTCAAAAATCATAGGGCTTCTTCTATTTTTAGTGTGAACTCACTTCTATTCTATATCAAGATAGGGGCTTCAGTACTTGGCTGACCGCCCGGTGGAAGACCTGGTTCTACCACACAAGGGCAGCTTTCGTAGTCCAGGATTATTTTCCTCATATGTAATTTCACCTCAATGTGGAAATGTCCGATCTTATTCCAAAATAGAAGGTCTTCATGAAGGTCTGTCTTGTTTCAGGAATATAGGTACCGAAGTTCAATAGCGGTAGGTACCAAGGAGAAGACGAGTCAGGGCCGATTGACAAGACTAGCTAGGCTGACCTTCCAGCCATACTCCATCCAATATCGAACGGAAGTGCTAAAGGTTTCATGTGATGCTGACCTCAATGAACCAGACCTCGAGAATTCGTTCATCCCTTCGCTCCGAGGATTGGTCGAGTACTTGGCCACATGCATGAGTAGGCCTGTTGCCGGGATGTCCCATTAAAAAGGCAGGTCCCATATTTTAAATACAAAAATAAGATCAGATAGCGCTCAAGAGGTTTTTCTCCATACGAGAAATCCTTCACTCGCAGGGAATTCAAATAGATGTGTGGAAGATCATCAAAGAAAGGAAAAAGACTGAATTCGATCCATCTCCTCCCTTTTCTTTAAACCAAGAGCTACTCCTCCCTTTTCTTTTTTTATGTAATTTCAATACGATTTCGTTTGTGTTCATGTTTTCAATTTAGAACCCCACGGAAGTGAATAGAAAAAAGCAAAATACCCCTGTGATACGCCTTCCTTTACCTATTTCTAGATTGATTGATGTTCAATGGAGGGAAACTTGCCATTCCTTCTTTCCTTTGAAATTGTACATTTTTTTGATTATGAACTAATTGTATCCTTTTTGTTCCCATCGAGCTTTCTTGCCTAGTGACTAAGGATTTTCACACTTGTTGTGTCTATAAAAGATTTTCTCATAAAACACTAACAGAAGTGTTAGAGGGATTCACTTTCGATAAGAATCCAAAAGCAAGTTCCCTATACTACCTTCTTTCCCTCCTCTGTTTCTGTCTTTAAGAGGCAGTGCATCCGGCAGGAATCGAACCTACTTTTTGACCCATTTTGCCTTTCTAGGTTGGTGGGCGCTTTCACCATTCAGCCATGGATGCTTTAGCGAGTGAACTAGGTTTTTATTTGAGAGCGAACTAGGTTTTTAGTGGTATTCCTTCTCGAGCTTCTATTTCTTCCGTTAAGGGAGATTCGGGAAAAGATGGAATAGGAAGACGTGTTTCCAGAACGAACAAGATACGGGTAGAGAAGGGGAAGTTAGCAAAGTTAGACAAGATTGGAATGGGCATAGGAACATGTATTGATGTACCAGATCGGCTAATGCTCCCAGGTTGATGCGATGTATTCCACCAGTTGACTGGAGACTTTATTATTGGTATATCGATCGGTCCAGCACGGATTGAAATAGGAGCCGGTTCGACAGGAAGCTTTTGAAAACGCAGTGCACCCAGGTAAATAAGGAACAAGATGAATACAGAAGTTAAACGAGCATCCCACACCCGAAAGGTACCCCACATAGGCCTTCCCCGAAACCCCCCAGTCACTAACGTAAACAAAGTAGAAAAAGCACCAATTTCTGTACCGGTTCCGGAAGAGCGAAGAAAAAGGGGATGTTTTGTTAATGGGAACAAGGAACTGTTTATAGCTGTCGCGATATAAATAACTATACTCATCCGAGCCGCAGGAACATGTACATACGAAATACGAGAATTTCCACCTTGTTGAAGATCTGGTGGTGCTACCCGAAGACTTAAATGAATAGCCATCGCTGTTAAGAACAACCGAGATCCAATGAGAATTTGCGCGTAGCTTTTTGTCTTTGACATAAAAAAATAAGGTTGTAATAACGAAACTGACATTTTATTTTCCTTGCCTTGCAAGTGGAACAAGAAAGACTATATAGTTATTTTGATTCTATAAACAATCAAAGGATTTCGCATGCTTTCCATGGAATGACGGAATTCCCCTTGCTTAGTTTTCGCTCCGCTCGTGCGTGGCACTCCTTGCTTGCGGAGCGGCATATCGGAAAAAGAAGGATTGACTTTCTATACGGGCCCGTCCCCTCTTACCCCTAACTAACAATTATGCTGCTCTCGCCTTTTTGTAATCTTATCTTTCAAAAATGCACTACTAATTTTTACGGCCTCCTTAGTCACCCTATCCACTCTCGTCCTGTTTTCGGGTTCCCTTTCAGGGGATGAGGATATTTCGATGATTTCTCCCTCCGTAGGTGGAAAACGCGTGGGTGAGTAGAGTCTGTGCTTTGCTTTTGGGGGCACCGGCAAGAAGCTTCTCGGCCACCCTACTCTGACTTGATTAGCTACTAGTAACTAGGATCGTTCAAACAGTCAGTCAGCAATGCGTACTTCTTTCCTAGTTGAGTGGATCTGCGTAGCAGAGCCCAATCTTCTACCACAAGCTCTGACCTGACTTGTTGTACTTGATTCACCCACGTAAATAGACAACTTGGATAATAAAAGTCATCCCATAAAAGAGAAGTGAGTCCGCATGTCGGCAAATGATTTGGAATTGAAACTGGCTACAGAGGAAACCGAAGCCCTAACTCCCCATTCTTTCTATCTTACATCGCCATCGAGCCCTGGCTGTAGAGTCACTGGTTTCTAATCGCAATGGATTTAAGTTTTCTTTGGCTTTTCCATTCGCTTCGTTCAACCCTGATCTGGATAGATAGCTCGGCTTCTATTAGCTGAGAATGGTTTTGTCAAGGAAAGGTTTCGCTATACAACAACAATGAACTCACTTCTGATCAAATTGGATTGGATGAATCGGTAATCTTTCTCTGTCTTGTGAGAGAGAGTCACTTGCTGTATTGAGAGCGGGCGGGTGACATGCATTAAGCGAAATCAGTTGTTATGTTTTTGATCTTATTTGCGCGAGAAGACCCTTGACTGAGGAGACGTGTTTGGCTTGGATGATGCCGCTATGCTCCTATTCACTTTCAGAGACCGCTCTGAGTTTGCCGGTTTTGCGGCAACCCTTTCACTAAGAACATTTTAGCCATTAACGAAATGCCACTATTCCACAATGCTTCTTTGATTTATGTGTAGAAGCGGTAGTAGTGAAGAAAATGGAGGGAGAAGAAAGAAAGCGATGTGACACGAGAATAGATCACATCCGACAGCCAGCCATGCCATTAGATAGATCCGCTCTGAGTCTTCTGCAGGATGAGATCCGCTTGGTCTTGTGATAGGGGCTTGAGGAGGAAGAAGAGGGGATTTCTGAAAAAAAAGAATGAATCTCCTTATTTATAGGGAACAGGACGTGTGACTTCCTCAAACGAAACGAATGTGGCTTTCGTGATAAGGCAAATCCTTCGTTCGGTACAATCAACATATTGAATCTACGCTCGCTCGGCTCGGTGCTGAATGAACTCCTTCATTGATTCCGGGCTGCTCGTAGGGGGACTGTGAAAGCAAGCGTAGGAGATCAAAATGTGAGTCGAGTCCGATGGGTAAAAAGGGGAAGCAGGAAAGGGTTCTGATGTGAATTCTTCTGGTTTGTATATCTATCTCAGCCCTTGCTTGAAAACCTCAAAATTGACTTGCATCTTCCCTTATCACACTACACTTTCTCTTCCTTATTCCATTTCACTGAGCTAAGCAACACTTTTTCACGTATTCACCCGAGATATTATAGAAATTGGTCATATTGATCTGTCGTCTTGTTCTCGATAGGAACTTGCTGCTGTCTTGGTTGGTTTGAGAGCAGGCACTGTCTATATATCCAAAACCGGAGGAGAGTTTGGGTTTGGATCACAGACGATCGGAGATTTTGGATTGAGATGGATGGTTGTGCTTGAAGTTACGAGTCGGGTAATGCTAAGTTGAATCGGCTGATCCGTTTCATCCTCTTTCGGCAAAGGAAGTTGGACTTTAGTTAGCTAAAAAAAAAGTACCAGCAGCCTGTCTGTGCCCTTTGAGTCTATAGCCGCCAAATCTAAAGATTCCTTAAGTTGTCGTACGGCTTCTTTTTCTTCTTTTGTCAATGATCGGTGACAATGAATGCTACGAATGTTCGCTTCCACTAATGTCGTATAAGAATTGTGAGGTGCCCATAGCTTCCCGGAAAGAAGAAGAGTCATTGTCGTTTCCTGACCGATATGAATGCACATATTGACCCTCGCCTCGGGAAATACCACCAGTAGAGTCTGCAGAAGGTGTCGTTCAGGAGAGATGCTGGGCTCTAGATATGCGAGTGAGATACCCGCCCTCGGTCATGACCTGGGTTGAAGAAGGAATCTATGTTCTTGGAAGCAAAGAAAGAACTCCGGTATTCCGACCTTATCTTTTTGCTCAAAGAACGAATCAAACCCCTTGTCGAAGCCCTTTATGATATATAACCCTGGATCGAGTCAGATTTGGGGCGGCTGAACCCACTTAAGCTGAAGCCTTAGTAGATGTCGACGGAAAGGTGAGAAGAGCTGATCGAACCTACCAAGCAACGGTTAGTTGTGCGGTGTACATACAGGCTGGTTTCGCCATTAGCGATGAATTGGATTTATTAGTAAGGGAATGAATGAAGCGGACCGGAAAGAAGATGGATTTTGGAATAGAAAGAATTCCTCTTCTAGGTTTCTGCTTCAAGTAGTAAGCAAAGGATCCTACCTGCTAATGGTTGAAGACCTTGGCGGCCTCTAGTTCTTCTATCTAGTTTTTTAGCCTAGCGCGAACGAATAAGCTTAAACAAATGGTTTCTTTGGCAACGGTTTTTTCTAGTTGATTTGTCCTTATATATATTAGCCGTAGTGTAGTTTAATAAACTGCTCATAGCTCTTATCATTCCTTTATCCATGCATAGACTGGGAATATATTAGCTCTTAGCTCTGGCACTTTCTTCTTCTTTATTTGCCGTTGCATTCAATAGCCTATTTGAAGTTAACAAAAGCTTTATTAGCTAGCTCTATGAAATACGTATATCTTCTTGGCTATCTAGGCTATCTCTACAGGCTTTTTCAACCTATAAGCAGACCTTTGTATACACCCTTGTAACTGAACTAGCTATTCACAAAGAAAGGTCTATACCGTACATATACCAACTACGCACCCCTTGTATACTTCTTTTTCCTTCTCCCGTGCTTCAAGTTCTGCCCCGGCTCACTCCTCTTTCCAGCAATCTATGTGGGAAGCACTCGTTCAAAGTAAGTTGAGATTCAAAGCGTTCCCGTAAGCTAGTAAGTCAATCAAAGCTATAACTCTATTTGTTAGTTTCAGGAAACTGGTACATATTTCAAATAATAATAATAATATATATATTATTATTTGGTATTTACCAATTTTAGACTAAGCATAAATTCATTTGGAAAGAAAAGGGAAATCCCCTGAAATAAAGGATTTTGACTACGTTACCCTCAAAAAGAAGAGGAAGACAAACTAGCCAAGAGACAGAAAAAGGTAGAGACCAACCACCGAAACAAGGGAGTAAGGGCTAGGGGGATATGGGCCAAGAAAGGTCCGATGTATCGGTCAGCTATACCTAATCCTTCACTCAAAAACGCATCACACCCTTTGTAGGTTCAAGCCGAAGTCAAGCATGATCACCTACTGCAAACTCCAAATATCGTGGTCGGCGTACCTGGTCCTGAACTGCTTTTAATCTAGAATAAGTGGAATCTTCTCGGCACTCTCCTTCATCTTCTGTGGCCCCGTCGGTCGGTACGTGCCAACCCCAACAAATCGGGGTACGACAAAGGTTCCCGTAGAGTGCTTCGAAAGGTGCCATTCCGATGCTAGAGTGATAGCAGTTGTTGTAAGCAAACTCGGCTAATGTATCTCTATGCCTATTTAGTAGGCCTGCTCATTGATGCTCTTCGGGCCGATTGTATGGGATGTGTTCTGGTGTACAGTGGGAGATGCAAGGATATCGATTGAAGTTTGATTTGTTGGCCATGGAGTTGGGAGCATATGATGTAGTCCTAGGAGTAGACTGGATGAGGAAATTCCCTATTATTTCAATAAGTCTTTCCGTTGGTTGTAACTAATCACGTACCCGCTGCTGCGGAATTCCTTTTACCTAACCAGGATTGCAGTAAAGATAAACAACGTTGGGCCTGCCTGCTTGTTCAGCACCACCCATTCCCATGGGAATATATGGGTTTTTCGGTCCAGTGGGAGGAGCATTTTCCTTTGAAGGTAATTTTCCCAACCAATAAGTATTGGGCTCCCAAGTAAACAAAGCGAAGGATCAAGTAACCAACATGTTGCGGAGCAGCCAAGTAAACCCAGAAATGACTCAAGTAATCCAAGGGCAGAGCAACGTAATCCAACGGAGGGGCTACGTGATCCAACAGAAGAGCTACGTAAACAAGGAACACATGAACCTGCTAAGGATCCACTCCACCTGCCAAGTGGACCAATCACAAGAGCTCGGGCCGAGAAATTCAATGAAGTAATCCATATGCTGATTCAGCAAGCCAAGCATTGGAGTTGGTATTCCAAGTTTCTTGAATAACCTAGCTGTCTGAAACTCGCCAATGGGATTCTGTGTAATCCTCCGGTCTACATGGTGTAGGTAAAGGGCAAAAAAAAGTCGCTAATTAGTGGCACTGAAGTATGCACCCGGCGTGTAAACTTCTTCTTTTTATTTACCAATGTCGCTATCCGACTGATCATCCTTTGAGACCACGGAGAACATCAGAGAGAAAGATACGTCACCTAAAAAAAATTGACACCCTGACTTATATGAGTCGGCTAGAAACTCAAGGCCTGGCCTTTTGTGGGAGAATGCTGAGTCCTTCCCAAAATCGCCTGGATCAACGAAAGATCTGGATAACGCTAGGTTGTGATACTGATGTCTGATTTTACTCATATACATCCGATAGTGAAGGCCGTGAAGTTTGAACAGCCTCACTTAACCCTGGTTCGGTAACCTTTCTAGCGCCCAGGTATCCATGACCTGTAGATAGAGGCCCACTTTCCATTGGATACTCCGAATAAAAGAAGAAGTAGTTACCTAATCATGGGTCTATACGTAAGATCTCCTTGCGTAGAGGTTAAGGCCAGACGGATTACTGAAATGTAGTTTGACTAACGTTTCCTCATCGACTGCGAGAGTTTGTGGTGTGTGTTCTCGGACCAAAGAAACCAAACAAGCATACCTTTCCTTTAATGGAGTATCTTGGGTATGGTACTCCCTCTTTATCAGCTCGATGTTCAATCAGCATTCCTTCACGGGGATCTTGACCGGATGTAAGTCAAGATTGCTATTATCTTTTTAAAGAACATAAACTTCAAAGCTTCTAGTCTGTCCCAACTCTTTCGAGCCGCTCTCCCAGTCAACGTTCAAAGGCATCACCATACCATAGAACTTTTGAGCTTGAGAAATGCTTTTCTGGCTTCTTCTCCACACCTTTCTTTAACAACTCAGTTAAAGGCCTGCTGATAGCTCCATACCCCGAAACCTCCTGTAATAACCCCTGCAACCCTCGGAGTTCTCTGACATTGGCTGGTTCTGGCCAAGCTGTCATGCCCTCTACCTTGTTTGTATCAGTAGATACCCCAATTTCATAAATAATGTATTTCCTTTATGAAATTTGGCTCACCCACAAAAAGTTTGTTCTGCCGGAACACTTCCTCTAGCAACTTGAGATGCTCCACCATGGTAGAACTGTACACTAGAATGTCATCGAAAAAGACCAATACCCCTTTCCAACATATCTCTTTAAAAACACTATTCATGAGTTGTTGAAAGGTTGCCGGGGCATCACCTTGAATTCAAAAAGCCGGTCCTTCAGGCTGTTTTGTAGATATCCTCTTCCTTTCATTCTTATTTGGTGATAACCAGCCCTCAAATCTATCTTAGTTCACACCTCATCCAAAAGTGCCGGTCTTCTATGATAGGAATGGGGTATTTGGAAAACATAGTTGCTGCATTTAGTTTTCGATAGTCGAAACACATTCTCCAGGTTCCATCTTTCTTCAACACCAGAGCTGCTTTGGGGCTTGTACTGGGCCTGATTACAGCATTTTGCAACAGCTCCTCTACTATCCTTTCAATCTCTGTTTTCTGGGTGATAGCATTTCGTCGGAATACAAATGGTGGCCCACGTTTAGAAAACTTTTTTAGGGTATTCTATTTCAACAGAATAGATCAAACTTTTTATATATTCTATTTCATCTATATAAACTAAACGGCCCACTCAACTTTCTTAATTCATCCAGGAAGTCCTTCCAGGTTTTGGAGGTTACACGGTTTAAGGCCCGGATCGCATAGTTGACTTGATCGCGCCTTTTCCCATATAAAATAAGATCTGCTGCCCGGGAGATGTCTTCATCATCATCCAGGCTAATTCCCCGGCTATTTAGAAGCTCCCTGGCTTTAGATTCCAATATATTGTCCCTTTCTTTCGCTGTCTCTATTCTATTGGTGGACGGTCGTAACTCTAATATAGGGCTTTTAAGCATAAAAATCAGCTGCAATCTAGTTTTTTCACAAAGGCTGGTTGAGGCTCAGACTCAACCATCTGTGCTTTGCAGATGATCTTTTTTTTTCAGCGGTGGTGATCTGAATTCTATCCAAGAGCTTACTAGTATCATGACTCATTTTAACAGAGTGTCTGGGCTTTCAGTTAATGCCAAAAAAGTAAGATCTTCTTCAGTGGTATTTCCTTTTCTTTGAAACAAACTATTTTTGAGTGTGTCTTTAATGAAGGGATTTTACCAGTGAAATACTTATACCCTCCATTCATTTCCTTTTCTTTCCAGGCTAGCTCCCTCTGTAGCCGGTGGTTGATGTAGATGAGTATGGGAAGACAATGGTAGTTTCATTCTAGGTCCCACTAATTGTTGAATAGTTGGTTTGAGTTTTTTTTTTTGGATCCATGCAAGCCATTTCCAGTTGAAGTCATAAGGTACCATCCTGTTCCAGCCAGGAAGACAGCTCTATCTCACAAGTTAGCTGGATCTTTTATTTAAGCCAAAGGCTAGAAAACCTATTTCAAATGAGTTTGGGCTCCGTTAAGTTATCCTCATTTCCTGAGATAAGCGCAGTTCAACAAAACTAAAAGCTAGATATATCGTTGTAAAGTAGAGCTAGACTGCATGATTGGATTGTATAGAAGGATAAGAAGGATTTTAAAATTCCTTCTTTTTTTCTTAAAACGAAAGAAGAAAGAGAGTGGGATGGGATGAAAGTAAACGCAAAGAGCTGATTCGATCAAAGAACCTCGCAGCTTTAGTGCAACAAGCCGATCGAAAGCACTCATCTTTATCGACGAAATGCTTTTTTGTCTCTTCCTCACTAAACGCCCGCTTCCTGGCTCCTCCCTCTTTGCCTAGCGGTTAAGTAGATAGTAGGTCCCCCCCTGGCCCCGCAACCAAGAGTCACTCGTCGAAAGCTGACCAGGAAGACAATAACTGCTATTTCAAGAAAGCATGGTTGGAGTTCTTCTATTGACGAAGGGAAGAGGACGGTCTTACTTTTCAGAGATACCTGACTTATTAGTGGACTGGTCATGTCATAGCGGAAGGTCAGAGGTGGGAAACAAGGAAACAGAGGAAATGCTTACTGGGACATAGCCTTCGGTACGAGTTGAAGGGAAGAGGTTTGATTGCTAATAAAATGAGTGGAAGAGCTGCTCGGTCAAAGGCATTCTCTCAAGTAGCAAAGGCAAGACGGAAAAGCAGGAATGAAGGTTGCTAGGTACCGCTCCGTGGTAACATCTATCGATTCCGCTATCGGGAAAGTCTGGCAAGGGAAATATCTGGCTGAGGAATTAGAGGAACTTTGGTAGCACTCGGGGACGGAATCAATCAAAGAACTTAAGAAATTGCCCATACCGACAGCAGCTCCCGCTTTAGAAAAAACCCTATCTCATCAGGCAGGTATACCTGACCCTTTTTTAGCTAGTTTCGGGAAAGCGGTAAGTTAAGTAAGTCAAGCCCTTCTAAGCGAAGAATAGCGGAGAGAAATGGGCAATTGAAGCGTCTTTCTGTCTATCGACGGCAGAGTCTATTGATCCTCCACAATCCGGTAATGCTTTTTCTCAATTCAATGCGGAGCGATATCAATGTACTACCTTTCCTTTATCTCAATTCAAGTCAAGGCAGGCTATCTTTGTTATCAAGAAACAAAGCTGTCTCTAGTGATTGATCCGTTTGCTCTCGCCCTTCGGCTTTGTGGTCACTCAAGGTCCTTGGATTTCGTGCTCAATCTAGTTGGAGCAAAAGTCCCTGTGGATAGAATAAAAACCGTTTTTATCTGGGAAGAGCGCCTTTGGAAACCCACTGCTGAAGCCGAATAGGCAGTTAAAGCTGGAATGATGGGGGGCAATCCTGCAGTATGGCTTTAGTGCGTAGATTCTCAGGCAGGCTCATCGACTGGTGGAGGAGGGACACTTTACTTATTATCAGAATAGAAAAGAGCTGTATGTATACTTTAGGAAGGGGGATCAAACTAGTTATGTTGACAGACATGAACTCCTATAGAAGCAGATGTTCGAGGTCTGGTCCAAAGATACCATGCTTGCTTAAGCCAATCCATAGGTTCAAGCGAAAGAACACTTATTCACAGCAATATCTAGACCTGATGAAGATGACTGCTAGTCAAATACCTAAATCCTTTTGAATTCATTAGTAAACTCTTTTAAGAGTCATTAAAAACGAGCAACACCACGTAGGGCAGCGTCCACGCGAACTAGCCTCTTCCTTAGCAAGTCAGTGGGAGAACGCCATCGGTCAAGAGAAATGGAATCCGTTGTTAAGTGGGTACCGGACCCGGTAGAATTGGCATCACTTCCTTCACTCCACAGAGGACTCGGGATAAGATCGTTCCCAAGCAGAAGGAAAAGCTTTCGAACTAGGAGTCAGAACGAACTCATGAAGCTATCCTTCTTCTATTGCTACTTTCAGAGAGAGAGAATAGGTCGTACGAAAGGGGACCCACCTTGAGAAGGGTGTCCCATTGCGGAGTAGTTAAACGAGTATTTTGGTATACCACTTGTGCACCTAAACCTATGCTTAAGCTTACTAGAACTTCAACCTCAAGTTCATTAACATCAATGCGTCTCATCTTCTTGAACCTATTCTATGGATAAATGGGCACCATCTGTCTCCTAAGGGCAACTATCCATCCCTTTTTCTTTCAAGAATGCGGGTACCGTAGTAGCAAAGCAAGTGAAATATGCCAAAGGGAACCGCTCGGATATAGACGGCAAGGAAAAACGTCGGCTAAAGAACAGAACTATTCTATTGTATTGATGGCCCCGAAAGAAAGTGGATCTGTGAGTGGAGGCCATCCATCCCTTTCTGATGAAACCTTTGTTGCCCTAGCTTGAATTGAAGGTTTGGCTAAGGATGGGGATCCGGTGTCTTCATCTATACCATCAGAGAAGAAGGCTTGCCAAGAATGGACGAAGGTATGATTCTAGGAAATCTAGATTTGAAAGAAGGAAGCACCCGAGGAGCAATCAAACGGACATTTCTACGAGTGAACTCGCTAAAGCTGAAGATCCACCATCCAATTTAGGCATTAGGCAGAACTCTCTCAATCCAGGAACTAGCTCCTATCTCGATGATTCCATTTCTCTTTTTCAGAGTTAGCTTCTTTCCTATGGTAAAGAGTACTCTTGTTTCCTAGTCGAGGGATAATCAAGTCATTTCGAAAGGGGATTTATCCGTTCCCCTAGCCATCGAGCAACTGCGAGAAACACCGCGCCCGTGCCCCCGTCGCTCGCCGGAGCAGCCGTGCGTGGCGTACCAATTTTTTATCTGGTGGATCTTGTCTGTTCTTTCGAAAGTGTTTCTACAAACGAGTGAGGTAAACCCATCTCGGTCGAATAATTCGTATCTTTAGACCATTCAGAGCCGTTTGCATTAAGTGTTGGGATTTAGTTTGTTGTCATTACCCTCAACTTCATTGCCGTCCACCTCTTGCCGTGTTATTGGCTAGAGAAAGACAACCGATTGTACTACTACAGTGTTGAGTACCCCAGTTGCTCCGCGGGTGATTATGCCCTAAATTCTCAGGAGTGGTGGAACGGATTGCTCCTATCTAGGGTTTCCTAGCTTGCTTTCCTAGATTTAGCTTTATCTATCTTTCCGAGATGACCAACTGCTCTTTCTTGCCAATCTACTTTAGATTTATTAATACTTTCATTGCGGGACCTATCCCCGAACAACCATTGCTTTTCTTCCGCGGTTTCTTTAGTTTCTTCTTGATTTGATTGAAGTTTAGGGAATTGGATGGACTGGTGTCTTTGGATATTATCCGTCCTACTTATGATCTTCCAATTGAACACACTAGTATTTTATGGATTCTTTCCCCGGTAGTGTAGTCATCTCCAAAAGGGATGATACATATTTATCTGTCCTAGGATGCGCCGTTCGTGATAAGCTTATCCGCTTCCTTTCGCCGGTAGTGTGAATCTTCTCGAAAGCGCACAGCATAGTCCAGTCAGTGTAGCCAGGGCATCATGAACGGATTCCTCAAGAGGAAGGTAGGGCCATATCTATCCAAGAAGAAAGACCTGGTAAACAATTATGCTACTTGACCAATGGATAAAGTATAGATCTCATGGCTGGCGACTATTCAACCCTGGCATTGGGGATCAGGAACGGGGTAAAGTACGGACTTTGGCTAAGGATGGGGATCCGGTTGTGCCGTGCCGGCCCCGGGAATCGGCGAACTACGCTACACAGTCAGATACCTAAGCGAACGGATAAGGGAAAGCCCGCTATATTATATATAGTAATCACCTGCCAAAAGGAAAGCCTGACCGATAATAATAATAGGTCTATGCGCCGAACAAGCCACGGTATATTAGAGATAGTAAGGAGTTGTATACACGGGGGTATGCATTCATGTCACGCTTTCTGTGTGATAAGAGGTTGCTAGCTAGCAAGTATAGAAACAGGAGATATGCGTAGTTAACAGAAGCAAGGGAATATGCGTGAGTTGATTTGAGAGTTTTTTTTTTTTTAGTTGCCACCGAAAAAGCAATTTCATCTAAAGGGAAAATGCATTGCATTTTCAAGGGATTGCCAAGCTAGGCTAGGGATCGTCCGCGGGTATCAGGAATATCGTATTTATCTCTTCTAATCTAGATCCCACTTCCCTCCACTTCTTGCCTCACGCCCGTCCTGACTCCACATTAACGACTGTCCTTCCACCCAATTCCCCGCACCCTTGCATCACATCTCCAACCCCTGCCTCCACGCGATCTTCCACAATCGTACCCCCCACCTCTGAAGCTTGCCCCCGACGAACCTGTCTGCACCTGCGGGCCCGCGCTTACATCATTGGCATCGCATGATTAAACATCAGCACGCGCACTTCCCTCCGTTTTCGATGCCGACAGGGGGCTGCTAGGGGGTGTAAAGTTTCGTTTCGGTCGTGTCAGACGACATGCAGGGGGGCAATGGCTGCCAACGGAATCTATAATAATTCGATACTAGGTCAACTGTACCATCGGACTTGTAAGAACATGTAAAATGTACCACACGAGGTTGTACCAGCTGTGTGCAGTCCTCCGGCACGGGTTAAGTGTCCTGCATAGATCTTCCCCTCTCTCCCAAAGAAGAGATGTTCGCTTCATAGCCTTCTCTTCCGAGATAAACCCTACAAAGGATCCTAATCGTGCTAGCCTTTCATGGACTCTTCTTGGATTTCCTTTCAGCTGCGCCCAGCACCTCTCTAGTTTCTCTACGAGATGGAGATGGCTCATTCTCTAGTTTTCCTACGAGATATAAGTAAGTTTCTATCGTACTTTGAAGTTCAGGAAGGAGTTATTAATTAAGACGAAGAAGAACTGGGTGGGGATATGCCTTTCCCATAACAATAGAAAGAATCCAAGCCAATATACACTAAACTATCACTATAGAGTTTTCGCCTACCTATGAAAAGTGAGATGAGAGCTTTGTGCTAATAATTTATTATAAAGGTGTACCTATCGACCCCAGGTAATTAATGCCCTATCCTTCTACTTAAAAAACGTTACGTTAGACTTGACCAACTGTTAATACCAATCCGGCAGCAATAACTACTACTAATGCATATTCATATCCCACTAGTAGACTTAGCAGACTGTGACCTAGCCAGTCTATTTGTTGACAACAGACCAGTACTATCCATCAATGCCACAAAGACCATAGACGACCTCTATTTCGTGGAAGAACTCCTTCTCATATGATGCAGGGCAATAAGACCAACTGCCCGCCCTACCTAGTGAGAAGAAAGCTTATAAATATAAGCATAAACGAATTCCTAGCCGAGCCCTATACTTACCTGCTTGTACGGTCAATGCCCTAGTAGACATCAACTTGTTCATAAACTCCAGCCTTATCTACGCTGCTTTACCCGACCCAGGTGACCTACTTTCTCAGATGAGAGATTCGGCGGAGTAGTAGGAAGTCCCTGTGGAGAACTAGAAGACAAAACGAATATAGCGGACCAAGCAATGAATGACCTAGCCTAGGTAGTCCTATGTTTGACCAATGCTGCCTTGTATGTCTTGATCCAAGATTTCTCAGCAAAAAAAGACATGGGATTATTGATCAATTCACCATCCTCTTCATCTGAGTGTGCTTCCACTTTATCGTTTGTGGCATGTGCATTATGCAACAAGTAGATTCCTGATAAATGAACCTTCTCCACCCCTTTCCTATCCAACGCGGAGCGGCAGAACTACTCGTCTGCAAAGTGGGAAAGCTCCCTCCCTCCTACCTAGGTGTACCTCTTCATTGGAGCAAACCATCCAGCAACTTCTTACATTTAGAATTCCCTTCTAAGCTGGCTATAACCATCCTTATTGACCAGAAAGGAATTGAGAAAGGGGATGCTATAACCAGACCATAGACAGCGTTTCCACATTCACTTTTGAACTTAGGGAAACAGTGAAAGAAGCCCTCGTTCCCGCTCTTCTTTCCCCCGACTTACCCTTAGAAGGAAAGTAGGGGCCTCGGTTTCTGCAGAGAAACCTACACCAGTGAATTTCTTTTTCGTAGGTGATCCTGCTCCCAATCGCAGATTTGAATAATCAAGTCGGTATGGGGCTGCTCCCTTTTGTTACTCCGAAAATCTTGGCTTCGCTTGGACATATCTTCGAGGACCTGGGCGATTTTGATCCGTTTCTCCGCGCTCGCCGTTTCAAGGTGAAGATCCGAGTAAGTAGAGCGTAATAGGCGATCCGCCGGGTACCTATTTCGACAGGACTTAAGAACCGTTTTAATGCGTTTCCTTAAGAAATCAATAGATGGTGCTTCAGGAAAAGGGTTCGGCGGGGTGTGGCTTGTGGATGGCTCTGACCTCAACTCCTCTTTTCCATCGGCGTCTCTCCGTCCCACTTTGTTTTTTCTTGGATCATCATCTCCTGGCGTAGCGGAAGCACTCGACGAGGCCTCTACGACAGAAGAGATTCTTGCCCGTTTCTGCCCGGACGATTCCATAAATGAAATACAAAGAAAAGTGCAGAGGAAAACGCATAACCAGAAGAAAAAGATATCGTGATGTAAAATGATCATGGGGACACATTGTTTTGAGGACCACAATTTCCTGCACTGTGCCTGTAGTGATTTCAGAATTCGGCAACTTAGCCTACTAAAAGATCAGTTACAAGAGCACAATGCTTTTTGTGGCTTCCTGCTCGGCAGAGAAGCCACGCTGCCGGGGCGGCCCTGTCACCCGGAGAAGATTTCTTTTCTTTGCTGATTCCTCTCAATGAAATTTGCCATGTTGCACTAAGTTACTTACGGATGTATGCATGCAGTCCGGGAACACTTTGGGGTGAACACCCATCCGAACAAGTAGGGTCAATAGTTCAGCATTTAGGCCGTAACATTTAGCAAAAAACGAATCTGAAACCCAACAAGTGCTCTCCGAACCAAGCTAGATAGTCTCCTATCACTAGGCTCACCAACCAACCTGGACTTTGATTCTTTCTTATTATTCTAACCGGATATAAAAACCATAAGGATTGTTTCCAGCCGAGAGTTCCCATATGACATAAGCGCTCTTGGGTGGGGTGGGCCCTCATTCGCCAGGTCTTTGAGTGCCCGTCGTACCACGTGGTTGGTACACTAGGCTGATAGATACTTTACTTTAAGGATCTGGCACCTTCGCTAGACGGAGAGTAAGCGACTTCTATTAGCACCGGACCGTCGAGTCGAATTTCTCGTGTCATGTGCAACGTCCATCAATGGTGGTTCATTAATGTCCATAGATTTAGACTCCTTCCCCCTTCCCTTATACGCAAAAGATCGAGAGGGGCCCGAACCCAAACCGAGAACGTAAACAGAATTCGACTCACTCTCGTATGGCTCGCCCTCGAGCCCTGGGCGAGTCGGCCGGGTCTTTCCCTCTTGTTCTGTTTCCGCCACGATAAAGACGCACGGAAGAACTATGGTATGCCCAGCGCGTGGAGGATCCGTTGAGAGTGTCCCTTGTCTCGGTAGGGAACAGTACCTATTGTCTTGAAAAAAAAAGGTCAGTGCTACGGTCCCCTATTGTTTGATCCAATATTG
>Ga0256405_10001232_pt1 | contig 72187 bp, 58 predicted proteins | sample RumenRJG_02DNA_FD_189096 | JGI IMG/M metagenome (GOLD analysis project Ga0256405, IMG submission 189096) | Bovine rumen microbial communities from Lethbridge, Alberta, Canada - RJG_02 | ecosystem: Host-associated > Mammals > Digestive system > Stomach > Rumen | place: Canada: Alberta...
AAAGAAAGGGAAAGTCCTAAAACGGCTTTCCCTTGCTTATTTGACCGATTTTATACTTTTTTACATTTTGTTATGGCATACTTTTCTACAAAATCAGAGAACTAAAAATTTAAGCTAATCGTTCATATGTCACGCCTGACTCTGTCAGGCGTTTTTTTTGCTTTTTCAGCTACTATTTTGTGCATTCTGCAATCATCGACAACACTTAATTCTTTGTGTGCTATATTGCCTTTGTTTTCTTTCTAATAGAAAAATTAAGGCTCATAAATGACCATCGACATCTATGTTTATCTAATTGTTTGTCCGTTTGTCTTTCTAGCAGGTTTCGTTGATGCTATAGCAGGAGGCGGAGGTCTGATATCCCTGCCAGCTTACTTTATTTCAGGTCTTCCAGCTCATTTTGCTCTTGGAACTAATAAATTAAGCGCAATGCTAGGAACCGCCCTTACCACCTATAAATACGCAAGATTAGGTTACATTAACCTCAAAAGAGCTTTTTTCTGTGTGATCTGCGCCTTTGTAGGCTCATCTATTGGTGCAAAATTAGCTCTATTAGTACCTGACAGAGAATTTAAAATCGCGCTATTATTTGTACTACCTCTTACAGCCTTTTACCTTTTAAAGAACCGTGATTTTGGAAAAGGAATTGATAAAAGCTTTAGCGAAGCACTTATTATTGCCTTATGCTCGTTAGTATCTTTAATTGTAGGCATGTATGATGGCATCTATGGTCCAGGTACTGGTACCTTCCTTTTAATTGGTTTTTGTACCTTTGCAAACTGTACCCTAAAGCATGCTAATGGTCTAGCTAAAGCGGTAAATCTTGCGACAAACCTAGCTGCCTTTACAGTGTTCTGCATCAATGATTCTGTTATATTTACCTTAGGTCTTACAGCTGGTATTTTTAGTATTGCAGGTAACTATGCAGGAGCTTTGTTCTTTGAAAAGAAAGGGGCTATCGGAACTAAACCTATCATGATCTTTGTGATTGCAATCTTTATTGTAAAGATCTGCTACGACCTCTTTAGCGTTTAGCAAAATCATAAAGCTAACCTAAGTTTAGCATTCTGAAAAGGCATAGTATCTATAAAGACTACACAATAAATAGATCTGAGCTTTAAAATTTTGAAAAAAGAAACAAAAATGCACTATAATTGAAGGCAAGGCAAGAAATTTCTTTCTCACCTCACTTAAAGGGTGACTCTAATTTACCATGCTGGTGTTGGCCATAATAGTAAAACTAGAATCACTAAAATAATTAAGGTTTTCATGCTAAATTCTTAATTTAAATTAGAAATTAGATTCTAATAATACTATAGAGCCATTTGCAGATGGCTCTATGTATTTTAGAACCGCCCACCGCCTATAGCGCATCATGTTTTTTACCTGTTCTCTTGACTAATTAATAGTAATCACTAGTTTTTAATACTTTTTGGTATTTGCTAAAACTACAGATTTTCAAGAATTGTAGTACCGATCTGCCTAGATGAATATAATGATGGTGAGTTAAAATTTAAGGTTAGAAAAATTTTGAAAACTGAATTAGAAATGCATTATAATTGAGAGTGAATCTAATTTCCAGTGCCGGAGCAGGCCATATTGGTAAAACTAGAATCACTAAAATAATTAAGGTTTTCATTCTCAATCCTTAATTTAAATTAGAAATTAGATTCTAATAATACTATAGAGCCATTTGCAGATGGCTCTATGTATTTTAGAACCACCCACGCCTATAGCGCATCATGATTTTTACCTGTTCTCTTGGCTAATTACTAGTAATCACTAGTTTTTTAATACTTTTTGCTATTTGCTAAAACTACAGATTTTCAAGACTTGTAGCGTTGATCTGCCTAGATAAACTTAATGATGGAGAAATAAATTTAAGATTAGAAAAAATTTGAAAAAAGAATTAAAAATGCACTAGAATTAAAGGTGAGGAAGAAATTGCTTTCTTGCTTCGGAGTGATTCTAGTTTACCATACAGGTTGGGCCCATAACAGTAAAACTAGAATCGCTAAAATAATTAAGGTTTTCATACTAAATCCTTAATTTAAATTAGAAATTAGATTCTAATAATACTATAGAGCCATTTCCCCGATGGCTCTATGTATTTTAGAACCACCCACGCCTATAGCGCATCATTATTTTACCTGTTCTATTGGCTAATTACTAGTAATCACTAGTTTTTTAATAGCAGTTACGCATCAAACTGACCATATTTCAACCAATTCTAAGAATTTCAACTTTAGTGCGTATTATAGTCAAATATAATACATAAACTTCGTCAATTTAAGTGTACCGATCATTTTACTTATTCTCTCTCCTTTATTTTTTCTGAAATTTGATCAAGTTATTAAACAATTTTGAATTTTTACTAATTTAGCTACAACCTTCAGAACGCTTTGGCTTATTTATCTGCTTCTAAAATTAAGTTGTAGCTTCATGCGTAACTACTATAGTTTTTAATACTTTTGGTATCTGACAAAACTACAGATTTTCAAGACTTGTAGCATCGAGCAGCTTTGAAAATTAAACAGATCTCGAAAGAAATTTAAAATTAGTAACTTGTTGATACTACTTATAAATTTACTCAAAAGGTAAATTGAAATTTTGTAAGATAGGATAGAAGGAAAGATCTGGTGCCGAAGAAAGTCATAGACGTATTTAAAATCAATAAGATATTAAGCTGTACACCCAAAATCACCATATAAACTAAAGATCACCTTCCCTTGCCTTTTATTATTTGATTGTTAAATTTGCCTAATTCTATCATTTTTTGATTTTAGAGTGACTCTTCCAAATACCTCAATTTACACCCTAAATACCTCAATTTACACCCTAAATACCTCAATTTACACCTTAAATACCTCAATTTACACCCTAAATACCTCAATTTACACCCTCTAAAAACGGTACTTTTCCACAACTTTTCAACAACTTTTCCACAAGGTTATCCACAAGTAATTTATTGTATTGTTATTCATTCCTAATGAATTACAAGCTAAATATTGACTTTGTTGCAATTCCGAATATTTTTACATTGTGAGCAAATGTTTCTCCTCCGTGCCACATAGTTCCAACATTATTCTTAGTCTTTACCCATACTGGAAAAGATAGTTCAGAATAGTTTTCATTCCATGAAGTTAAGGTCAATTTTTCTCCATCAAATGAAAGCTCTCGTAACATACCGTTTCCTGATGCTATTGATAGTAATACAATTTTGCCATTAGCAAATTCCATTTGTGTTTCAGCATTTTTCCCTTTTAGTCCGCTACGTGAACACAAAACTATAGCCCCTCTTGGAATTGCTTTATCTTTTCCTAACATATCGTTGTTGGATACGCTAAAACCAAAATCAGCATTTTCACTACACGGAATTTCGATCCTACTTTGCTCATATTTTGTTGATAACGCAAAATCGAAATTTTCGTCATTAGTCATTCCACAGAGATCTTCTGATTTTAAAATTGGAATTGAAAGTCGTTGTGAAGTAGTCGATATTGCTGGATTTTCCGAGATCAGCTCACCAGCATCTATGGATAGTATTTCTAAGATCTCTAGCACCTTATTTACTCTAGGAGGGTGTGCTCCTGTTTCCCAATATGAATAAGTAGATGGAGTAACAGATAACTTCATATACATATCTTTTTGAGTAAATCCTTTGTTAACTCGTTCTTTTCGAAGATTAGCTCCAAAAATTTTTGGAAATCCGCTTATCACGTAACCGTAAGCATTAGATACACCTGTTTCAGTTTCCTCTAATAAAGGAAAGTAGGTTTTCAATTTAGATATTAGTTTTTGAGAATTTAATAGAGAAATGGGCATAAATAATTCCTCAGTATAAAACGGAGTAGCCTCATTCTAACAACATATTTCGTATTAAAAAACGATAAAAAATGTGAATTTATAAAATAATTTGTGAACTTCTAATTGATTTTAGAACTTAATAATATATAATCACTTTTATTAGAATATTTTTCTAATTGTTATTAGTAATTAAGTAATTTTGAGGAGCATTAAATTGGCTAACAAAACTGACAAGATAAGCACTCCAGCGGATGCGATTTTGAAAGATCACTATCTATTAAAAACAGTTGAAGTGTTAAAAGTGCTGAATATTTCAAGAGGAACATTTGACAAATTAAGAGCTAATGCAAATTTTCCAAAGGCAATTACAAATATAGGAAAAAGACCTTTATGGATTAAAGAGGAGATCTTGGAATGGTTGAAGGGAGTTCACTAACTCAAAGAAAGCCTCTTTCCTACGCCAACCAAAGCTATAAGGAAAGAGAGCATTCCGCAATAATTAATTCTAGCACAAAAGAAGAAGTTTTAATTCTTCCTAAGGCTAGTTCATGGACTACAGTTAATTTCGATTTAGATTTTGCTGCTTTGATCGCTGACATAATAAATTCGAATAGAAATTTGCTTACTGTGCCATCACAGAAGAAAGGCTCTTCAGTAGTTGCAAAGGATAAGATCAAAATTTCTCAGGCTGATTACTACTTTATTGGTGTCTTAATCAATCTACTTTGTTCAGCCAAAAATTATGTATCTTTTAAAGATTTTTCAATATCAATAACTGAAATTTCTAATGTAATATTTGGTTTTTCTTCACGTGCTACTAATAAATTAGTAAGAAAAGATCTCATTGTTATGTCTTTATTACCAATATATGGTCAAAATAAGATCATGTCTTTTAGTAGCCAAAAAGGACACTATCCAACCATTCAGTTTGGTCCTCAGTTTGAATTATTTTACAAACAATACCTGAGAACTAACACTCATGATTTTGTCAAAATTCCTAAAACAGTCATTAAAGATGTTCTGTCTAAAGTAATTAAAGTGCCAAAAGCATTTTGTATGTACTTAGAACTAACTTTTTTAGAAACCAAAAACTTTCTTGAAGAATTAACTGGTGGTTGGTCCCCTGATAGAACCTCAAAATCAGATGAGCGCATCTATCGTCTGTTTTCTCAAAACTCTAAACACTCTGTTTCCAGAATTAAAACAGAAGGTTGTACTCACCTAAAAAATCTTATTGGTGATCACTACCTTGAGATTATTAAAGAAAATGCTGTCAAAGCAATTTCATCTAAGGAAAAAGAACAGTTCATCAACACTAAGAAGGCTCACATAGACCTTAACACTGCTAAGAGAGAAGAAGCTATGAGTCCTAATTTTGAAATTGTTAATGAAGCTGTATAGGAAAATAAAAAATGAAAGAAAAAATTAATAGCATAGATTTTGAAAGATTGGTTGTTGAAACCAAGTTACAAAACAAAAGACAAAGAATCAATCTTGGAAATAACTTATTCGTAATAATTAGCCCTAAATCTAGCAAAATATCTTATACAGTCAGAGTAAAAACTAGAACAAAAGACACCATGAAAATGATTGGTTCATATCCTAATATGAGCTTGTCACAAGCTAGAGCTAAAGCTCTTGTAGAGATAAAAGCTTTAAAAAAGAAGCTCGATGCTCAAGAAATTGAAAATATAGCCCCAATCTTAAGAGAAGCATTCGATGAATGGTACACAGTAAAGGTAAAACAGTACAAGGTTGGCTCAACAAGACCTCAAAATCTAATGGCAATCATGCGCACAACTATCGAGCCAAGCGGTTTAGCTGATTTACCTATTACCGAAATTAATCCTAGAACAATATCAGCAAAATTGTCTAATTTCGCTCAAACAGCAGGAAATAAACACAATGCTGTTTCAATAATTTCTAGTTGCCTACAGTTTTTTTACTTAAAAGGAATTTTATCATTTAACCCTATCGCCGATCTGCTCAAAGGCAGAGAGAGCCCTTTTAAAAAACCTAAGGCAAACGGATTTAAGTTCATTGCGCCTGATGAACTGTCTGAAAAATTCTTAAAACCTCTGTCTTCAACAGCTCATGTAAATAGAGTTTTTTATCTTTATCTACTGTTAACAGGATTTAGATTTGGTGAAGCACGTCTAGCTCATTGGTCTTGGTTTGATTTAAAAAAAGATCTTATCGTAATTCCAGCTGATGCAATCGGCGCCAACAAGACTCAGACTGAATACGTAAAGCCTATGACTAAGCAAATTAAACAACTAATTTTAAATTGGAAGGCTTTTAGTTATTCAGACGATAGCGATTTTGTATTCAGATCTGAGTTCACAAAAAAGGCTTTATGTGAAGGAACTTTTAGAGAGCCTGTAAAAGCTCTAACAAGCAGAGAGCTAGATCTTCATGGCATTAGAAAAGTCATGCGTTCTTGGATGAGTTCTCAGGATATACCAGTAAAAATTGCTGAATTTGCATTGCAGCACGATGTCAGATCGTCAATCGAAAAAGTCTATGACAAATACAGCTATGTTGAGGAAATCAGACAAGCATTGCAACGATGGAATGACTATGTTGAAACACAGTTACCAACTGAGTTTAGCTCACTACTAACATTATCAGATAAGGAGTAGCCCATGAAGCTGTGTAAAAAAGATCGTAAAAGCACCAACAAATGGGTTGTTTCAACAGGTTATGCCTGTGTTGTTGCTGAACTTGTAAACAATGATGATGAACCATCATTGTTGTTAGTTAAATCTTTCTGTTGCAAGACTGAAAGTGATCAGTATTTCATCTTGCTTAAAGGCAAATCATTTGATGATTTGTCATCAACTATATCAACTGATTTCGAACCTCTGAATAGAATGTTTTAAAAACTAAATTACAGGAGAATATATATGGATGTAAATTTAGATCAGCTCCAACAAGAAAATTTATCTTCTGATAATGACCAGATTGAACACGGTCAAACAGTAGATAAAAATGAAGTTTGTAGCAACGATACGCTGAAAACTCAAATAGAAAAATTTGTTTCCAAAGAAACTGAATATAAGAACTATTTGAAGAAAAAAGCTAAGGTAACAAAACTTCTAAATTCTAAAGCTCAATTAACTTCAAAACTGAAAAAAGTTGAAGATGAGCTTTCTAAATTGCTAAGTGAATAGCTAGCAATTCAAATATTGGGAGAAAAGATGGTGAGCTTGCGAACATCTTTACTCCCAATCGCACTGACACCCGCATGGGTGTTGTAGTGCGCACTACAACACCCCATATCGCAAGCTCAAGGGATGTTTCCCTGCGTTTTCCGCATATTCATGTCTAGCGGAAAAGATGATCCTCAATATATTTTAACCAACTAAAGGAGTATTGTATGGCAGAATTGTCTTCAATAAATATCGAACTATCAAAGATTAACAATACAGAACACAATACTAGATTTGTTAGTCCTACTTATCTATTAAAAGAAAAGAGTCTTGGTGTTGAATATGATCTTAACCATGAAGACGCAGAAGCTCTTTATCAATCTTTGCTAAATGAAGCTGTTGATAATTATGTACAAAGAACAGGTCAACATCTGCAAGCCAAGAAACTTAGATGGTCTGCTGTCGTTAACATTAAAGACACGACCACTATGGATGATTTAAAAAAACTAACTCAAAAGTTATATCAAGAATATGGATGGCAGTGCTACCAAATTGCAATCCATCGTGATGAAGGTCATAAAGATCCTGATACAGGTGAAACCATTTATAACCTTCATGCCCACCTAGAATTTTTAATGCTGAATAAAAAAGGTATTTATTGCTTTAAAAAAGGCGAATGGGGCAAAGGCAAAATGTCTAAACTTCAAGATCTTGTAGCTGAACAGCTACAAATGAAGCGTGGCGAAACTCTCAATGACCGTATTAAAAAAATTGCTGAACTGCTTAATGTTGATGTTTCAGAAATATTAAGAGGTAAAGATGAAACTTACGAAGCCTACTGCAAACGTTTGACTCATATCGCTGAACAAAAAGCCATTGAGAATTTTGATGCTGGTAGCTTTCTAAAAGGTAAAACTAGAGTTAATCATTACCAGTATAAGCAACAGATGAAAGCAGTTGAAGATGCTCTTAAACAGCAAAAAATACATGAACAGCAAGCAATAAAATCTCTTAATAATGAAGTAACCGAGCTTAATTCTAAATTATCATCCATAAACAAGCGTTTTATGTTATTAGAAAACGATTATAAAAATGCTCCTATTAAGACTATAAAAGAACTTGATGAATTTAAGGCAAAGATTAGACAAGAGATGATTGCTGAAGGTGGTTTTGAACAGGAAGATTACAAGGTTTTAGGCGCTATCGTTAATACCATAAAGAAAGATAAGAGTTATAAAAATTTTACTTTCAAAAATGTTTTTGAACAAATCATCTTAGGTTTAAAGGCTACTTACGAAAGGGATAATTTACAAAAACAGAATGGCTCTTTACAGGCTGATAATGAAAAACTTAAGGCACAAAATACAGAAGCTAACTCAAAGATCGTTAATCTTAATCAGTCATTGCAAGAGGTAAAAGCTGAATTAAAGGACTTGAAAGATCATCCAATCATCAAAAAAGAGCCCAGAGATCTTACAGATGCCGAAATCAGAGCATTACCCCAGTTCGTTAAGCTTGAAACAGCGTTTAATGATGCCCCTATAAAAACGAAGAAAGATCTTGATGAATTAAAGGCAAAGATTAGACGTGAGATGATTGCTGAGGGTGGTTTTACCCAAGAGGATTATAAAACTCTATCAGCTACTGTTACCGAAATTAAGAAATCCTTTAATCTTCAAGAATATACAGTCAAAGACGTAATAAACCAATTAGCAAAGGGGAAAAATTTAGAAGCTGAAAATAAGAGTCTTAATGCTGATATATCAACCTTAAAGGCATCAGAACAGAAACTTAAAGCTCAAAACACACAGGCTGCAAATGAGCATGAGCAACAGAAGAAAGTTTTTAATGCAAAAATTGCTGAAAAAGACGACATAATCAGCAAAAAAGACAAGAAAATTGACGAAATTAATGCAAAATTAGAAGAAATTCCAAAAACTCGTGAATATACTCTTGAAGAGATAGAAAAACTGCCACGTGTTGTAGATTTAAAGACTATTATCGAAGATCTTAAATCTAAACTGAAGGTTAAACAAGAGCTTTCAGAGGATGATATTGAACGATTACCACGTGTTAAAGAGCTTTGCGACAAGGTTAAAGCGCTAACAGACGACAACACCATTCTAAAAACTAAGCTCAAAGAAAAGCCTAAAGAGGTTAGAGTTGAAGTCCCAACTGTTGAAACTGTTACCGTTACACGTGAGTACACATCTGAAGAATTAATGGATTTGCCAATCGTTCAAGAGCTTTCCGTTGATAATGAACAACTAAGAAAGAAAAATGAGAAGTTATCTAAACAGATTGAAGAGCATCAAGAAGGTTTAGCTGTAGTTGCAAACAGAATTCGTGATGATGGTTATGAAGATATGGCAGACTCCATTGAAAACTCGAAATCTTTTATCGAAATGTATGAGAAGATCGCCGATTTTATATCTTCAACCTTGAAAAGAGGTGTTCAAAAAGTGGCTAAAACACTAGGAAATACCTTTAAATTTGGTCGATAAATATCAAAAATAACAAAAGCGGTGACTTAAATCATCGCTTTCAAATTTTAGATTGTAAAAAAATACTCTTTGCCGTAAAATCATTTATAACGTTATGTCGTGGGATCCACAGCAATTCGTTTGTTGCGGATCTCCAACAATCTAGATTTTATAAACTCTCTTTTACCTTCTCAGCATACATCTGCATTAGTTTTGCAACGATTTCCTCTTCTGTAGCATCTGCTTTAAAACCGTACAGTGCAAGTACAGCCTTATCATTAGCTTTGTGAGCCTTTAATAACTCAGGTGGCATGGTAAGAGGATCATATAAATCAGCTAATGAACTGTCTGGATATAAGGCACGAGCATCAAGAATTGCTTGAGCTGTTTTGCTTATCTTTTCTTTTTGCTCATCTGTTGCATCTGTCCAAACGAAGTTATTGTAAACAACATTACCTGAGTATCTGTAACGCATTTCTAATCTTCCAGCTACAGCTCTCATCCATGCCATGTGTACTGACGATGTTAATATACCAAAATGATATAAAGTAGCATTTGGAACTATTGAACAGGAATCTGAAGCTATTTTTTGTGGAGAAATGAAACCTATTGGGATATATCTTCTTTTTTCTGAAGATACTCTAGGAATTAAGAGGTAATCTGTTTTAGGTTGTACTATGGAAAAGAACAAACTAGGAGTTTCAGCTTTTTGTCTTGTAGGTTTTGCCGTACTGTTAGCTCTCATTACTCTAACGGCATCTAACCTTTTCGATAATTCACTTGATTTTGCTATATCAGCTGGATTTGCATTTGTTAGCCAAAAACAATATCTGTGACCTTTGTTATGAAGGTAATCTTCTGCTCCAATATATTCACGGATATATTTCTCTATAAAAGGTTCTTTATTGCAGATCTCATCTTTTAATTCAGAATTTTGAATAATTAAATTTCCTCCATCAGATGGTTGGTTTCCTTTAGTCATTTTGGGAACATCCGATATAGGTTTGGATCTACTTTCTATCAATACAGTGTCTGAATTTAATAAATACGGGCTAATATTATCAACCTTTACAACATTATCTCCACTATAAATTAACTTTGCTTCTTTAGAAGAAACAAAACAGGTAAAGCCGATAATTACACAGTGAACGTGAGCTTTAAGATTAGCTTCACTGTCCCATCTAAAAGTTCTGTATGCAAAGAGAATATTCAACTCTTTGTGTTTGTCAAAAAGAGGTTTCCACATAGCAGCAACAATTTCTCCTTGTGTAATAGAATTTGTTGATACTAATGCTGCTTTTATCTTAGTGCCTTCCATGTATTTTGTTGCTAAGAAGTACCAAGCTCCAACATAATCGATGCTATTGGATAGCTTTATTTTTCCAAAAATATCTACTGCTTCTGTTTTCTGTTCTGCCGTCATCATAGATGCCCCTACAAACGGAGGATTACCCATAATGTAGTTAAGCTCCGTTGCATGAATAACATCATTCCAATCAATTTTCAAAGCATTTGCTTCGATGATGTTTGAGTTAGATTTTAATGGTAAGAAATCTATGTCACGGTGAATGATCTCTTCTGTTTCATGGAGCATTTGAGATTCTGCAATCCATAAAGCTGTAGTAGCAACTGCACAGGCAAAATCATTGATTTCGATACCGTAAAACTGATGAATACTTACCTTTACAGGGTTTAACTCTTCTAATGAAAGTGAGCTCATACCTTTAGAACGGAAAAGGATCACCTCATTTTCTAGTTTTCTCAAACATATATAGGTTTCTGTTAGGAAGTTACCAGAACCACAGGCAGGATCTAAGAAATTTAATGTTGCTAATTTGTTTTGGAACGCATCACATTCTTGGGTGATCTTCTTATCGGTCTTGTACTGTTTGATTTCTTCAAATTCAGCTTTTAGTTCATCTAAAAACAGAGGATCAATAACCTTATGGATGTTCTGTATTGAAGTGTAGTGCATACCACCTGAACGTCTGGTTTCAGGGTTTAAGGTACTTTCAAATACAGCACCGAAAATTGTAGGAGAAATATTTGCCCAATCAAAACTTTCTGAACACTCAGTTACTAAAAGTTCTTTTAATTCATCAGTAAAGTTAGGTATTTCCTCTGTGTGAGGATCTAGAACCTTAAACAGATTGCCATTTACATAAGGAAATTTAGCCAATTCCTCATCTAAATAAGGATCTCTTTCATCTTCTTTCTGATTTAAAACCTCAAACAGGTCAATTAAAGCTCTTCTGATGTTCTTTGTTTCTGTGTTCTTGATGTAATTACCAAAGATATGACAATCATGGCGATCAAACAATCCAGCATCTTCTGCATATAGACAGAATACCAGGCGAACGCACAGCTTATTAAGACTCTTTAAGGTGTTATCTGCCTTAGGATCTTTATATTGTTTGATTAAACCATCGTACAGCTTACCGATTAAAGCACCAGCTTTAATTGATAGTTCCTGTTCTACAATGATCTTGTCATTCTTAAATGTTGCTAAGAATTGAAGTTCATTGATCCTCTCAGGTAATTCTTCTAATTCTATACGTACAGGATCTTTGCCTTTTAGATCTTTGTCCATGTCGTAGATTAAGAATGTCTTGAAGTTACAGGTAACGATCCATCGTGCTTTTTGTGAGAATGGCAACTCAAAATTATAACGTTTAGCTTGTTCAAAAGGTGTTAGTTCTGTTCCATCTGACTGTTTGGCAGCCTTAAATAAATCAATATTACTGCCCTTTTGTTCAATGATTACTCGTGAGTCTGGCAGATATACGTCAATGTAAGATTGATGTCCTAGTTGAACTCTGTATTCAAACTTAACGGTTTCGTTATTTACAGTGCTATGAAGTACGTTAGATAAAAGATCAGTCCAAAAGAGTTGGCTGTGCTGTTTCTCGTCACCTTTATCAATCCAACGTTTTACAAATTCAACTGCATCTTTATTCTTAATTGCCATTTGTGAGTTTCCTGTTTTAAGGTCTTTTAAACAAATCGATCTAATGGTCGGCTTATATATATTTATATATTCAGTATTTTAAACAGTATTACAGTATATATAGTATGTCGGAATTCAAAACTTGCACAAAATTGTCAAAACAACGTAGCAGATGATCACCTTTTAGACGATCACCTTTTGGGTGATCCACTTTTGAAAATGCTAAAAAATGTCAAAATTCTACTTTTTATGAAAAATTAAAAAATCGAAAGAAAATTTTTGTATTTCAAAAGGTTATTTATTAAAAATAATGGCTTGTATTGAGGTAAAATTCGATGGTTTTTAAGAGATATGGTGCCGAAGATGGGACTCGAACCCATACGCTTTTAAGGGCGGCGGATTTTGAATCCGCTGCGTCTACCAATTCCGCCACTTCGGCACAGAATGGCATCATTATATAGATCGTATCCTAGTTTGTCAAAGCACAATTCTTATGATTTTCTGTTCAAAAGATAGATTGCAAAGCCTGCAAAGATAATAGTAGCAAATGAAGCTCCTACAATCGGAGGAACGCCATAAACTATGGAGAATGGAGCTACGATCTGATTTAAAACATAGTAGCCAAAGCCTAAAGAAATACCAGATAGAATTCTTGCACCCATGTTCATTGAGCGCAATGGTCCAAAAATAGTAGATAAGGCTAATAGTAGCATCACAAGCATTACTAATGGCGACATGAACTTATTGTATAAAGCCAAACGGTAACGAGATGAATCGACTCCGTTGTGCTCAATGTAGTTAATATAGTCATAAAGCTGTAGCACTGATAGGTTCTCTGAAACATCGCTTAAAACTTCAATTCGCTTTAAGTTAATGCCAATCTGCCACACCTGCTTAGGAATATTCTCATGAACAGTTCCTGCATCAGTTAAAGTTAACTTGTTAACGTCATACATTACCCACTGATCATTCTCGTATTGTCCTATACGAGCCTTAGAGTATGACTTTAGCTTGTTACCTTCAACTTCATAGCGGACAACACCCATAAGCATGTTACCGTTAACAATACCTAAAATACCGATGTAGTTGTTCCCCTCTTTAATCCAAGTGCCATTGGTAGTTAAAGAAACACCTACGTTCAGCGATGCCTTATCAAAATTCTCTTCAGCAATTTTCTCAAGTCTTGGGGCTACAAACTCACCAATGCACAAGATCACGATGATTAGAGGAATAATGCTCTTTACACAAGAAACACCGATGTTAAGTTTTGACAGACCGATAGACTGTAAAATGATGATCTCTGAGTTTCTTGCCATCATACCAAGACCAACCACACCACCAATCAGAATTGATACTGGGAAGAAGGTTACGCAAATGCCTGGAATTTTGTGCATCACATATTTGATAACAAATAGGAAATCAATAGAGCCACGACCAATATAACGTAGAGCATCAATGAAAGTGATGAGACCTGCAAACAGGGTCATACACACCGCTACTAACAGCACTGATAAAATAATATTTTTGCCTACATATCTATCGAGAATTCCGTACATAGATTTCGTGTCTCCATTCAATTAGCACCATTTTATCATACGAAGGGAAAAAACTCTTAGTTCATAAAGGTATAGAGACATTTTCATAAAAGATGCATTTTCAGGAAGAACCTATTCACAATGGTGCATTTAAAAGTAAAACTTTGATCCATCTAATGATTTGAAATTAAATATGAAACTAGAAGTCAATTTTTTTGAGAAAAATGGCGTTTTTATCTTTATTTTATGCCTCATCTATTGATAACATAGTGAGTGTAAGCTCATTGATTTATAAAAGCAGTTTATTTTAATCTATCACTTATATATATCATGTATTATTATTTTCATGATAATATAATTGCAAGATTAAGTGTAAAATCTAAATAATAACGTTTAGCTTAGATTTTTTAGAACAAAAACGTGAATAAATCACTTGTTCTAAAAAGACTTTATATACATGAAAAATCACCTATATAAAGCTTATTAACATAAATAAAAATAATTATGAAAACAAATTATCCAATACCTGTTAGAGAGAGAACGATAAACTTCCCTTTTGAATACTATCATTATGATAAGACTAATGACTTTTTCGTAGTGCCTTTCCACTATCACGAAGATCAGCAGTTATTCAGAGTGATTAAAGGAAGTGTCACCATCACTGCTAATTCACACCTCATTACCTTAAATGAAGGTGACTGCAGTGTTATTGGAGCTAATGCTGTTCATGCCTGTCAGCCTTGCTCTGAAGAAACTGAATATGAGTCTATTACCTTTAATTTAAGAGATATCTATGATCTCTCAATGCCTCATTATTCAATCATCAAAATGATGGTTACTCATCAGTTAGAAGTACAGACCTTCTTCACTAGAGACGATGACAAAGAGATCACTGCTGTAATTGAAGATATCTTCAGTCACGTCAAAGATGACGATCTGTGCACAAGTATCAGATTGATTGGCAAGCTTACCAATCTGTTTACCCTAGTTGTTGAAAAGAATGATTACACTCTTTATGACAATGAGGTGGCAGGTCGTTTCTACAAACACTTTACCAAAGCTAATAACGTCTTTAGATATATCTTTGATAACTATACTCAGGACATTACCCTTGAGGATATGGCTAAGTCTGTAGAATTATCTGAAAAGTATTTCTGTAAGTTCTTTAAAGAGCTTACAAGTTACAGACCAATGGAATACTTGAATAAGTTCAGAACTGAAGTAGCTGCAATTGAGCTTACAACTACCTTAGACAGCATCAATGAAGTTGCTAAAAGATGTGGTTTTAAAGATCCTTGCTACTTTACCAAGCTCTTTAAGAGGTTTGTGGGTGTTTCTCCAAGAGAATACAGAGAGAACCATCCTAATCGTGTAACTTACGCTTACTCTCTAGAGTAAATTAAGTTCGACTCTTACAAAAAAATGCAGCTTAAGCTGCATTTTTTATCATCGTCTTTCTCAATAACCTTTCTTAGCTTTTTACCTCAAGAGTCTTTTTTGACTTCTTAATTTTCTTCTTAATATCGATATTCAAAGGAATAGCCACAAAGATTAAATAAATTATAGGTACGATGTACATGCCTGGATATAAAGGCAGTTTCTCAGAATTTAATAGATTTCTGATTGAAAGTAATACTAAGTAATAGCTTACAAACAGTAAGATAGCTGGTCCTAAACGCGCAAACTTACCCTGACGAGGGTTAATCATAGACAGAGGAATAGCCAAGATTGCAAAGATAAAGCAACCTAAAACAGGGGCTATACGCCACTGTAGCTCTACTTTTGACTTAACCTTATCTGAGTGAATTAAATCTAATGTAGAAATACCCTGCAATACATCATCCTTTAGATTGCTGTTTCTGTCAGCAGGAACAGGTACTGCTAGAGTGTCATAGCTTGTATTCTTTAGAGAACCATCTTTACCGCTGGTCTGATAGAGGTTACCCTCTCCTAAAGTTAACCATCTTATGCCATCTTCATCAGTACGGATGTAACCTGTTTTAGCTACATTGAATACAGTTTCTTTGTTTTTAATCATCACTGTATCAAGGTTCTTAATCACAACTACTTGATCTAGTGACTTATCCTTTTTCTCGCCACCGTTTACAGTCTGAATGTAGATAGTGTAGTCTCCAAAGTCTGAAAACTTACCGCTTTCAATTGGCATATAGCTAGGGTTATTCTGAGTATTGTTGCTCAATACCTTCTGCTCATAGGTAGCTTTAGGCATTAAGTACAGACAATTTACAGCAGTAAAAACAGCTGTAATTAAGGCCAGTAATAAGCCTATCTTCATGAAGGTAACACCAGAAATACCAATTGATTTCATCACTACCATTTCTGAATCTGATGACATTCTTGATAAAGAAACAATAATGCCTACATACAAGGTCATAGGAAGCAGAATGAAACCTACTGATGGCATTGAATAGAGCACTAACTCTGAAACAATGTTTACAGGAACAGAGCCTGAAGATGCCTGACCTAAAAGCTTAATTACGGTTTGACATAAAAAAACGGTAAACAGTACGGCAAAGCATACTACCTGAACTTTTAGAATGTCTTTGAAGATATATCTGGTTAAAATCAAAACTATCTACCTTTGTTAAGTTAGCTAAAACGCTTAAATCTTAAGATTTTTAGTTGTCTTTGCGCTTTAATGCCTGTATCCATGCTTTGATTAAAGCTATTGGAGCTCTGCTAGGGATCAAGTTACCGTCTGCTCGAATAAACTTGAGATCATTAAAGGCTTCAAATAAATGTGTTGCAGGCAAACGACATAATGCTGATAAATCTATACCTGCTAGCAAAACTAACTCTGTAAGCTTACATCTAGACTTATATTTTAGCAGTTCTGTAACTATCTTTTGCAAAATATGAGCGCTCTCTGAAGGTGTGAGAGAATTTAGTAAATCTACAAGCTCATTTTCTTTAATATTTGCTAAATTAGTGTCATTGCATGAAATAACAGTTTCTAGCTTTTGCACAACGTCTCTTGCGACCTTATCTTTTTGAGCATAATAAATCTGCAACGCACCAGTTGGAGAACCATCAGCTAAAGATAAGGCAATCTTTGCTCTTAGCTCTTCAAAATCGTTACCTAATCTTTGCTTTAAATACTCAAAAGAATCCTCAACTCTTACAGCTGGGATCTGAATTTTAGTAGCTCTAGAGAGTAAAGTTGGAGGCAAGTCCTCAAAAGCTCTAGTTAATAAAATGATCATGGTATCAGCAGGAGGCTCTTCAAAAGTCTTTAAAAGAGCATTTGAGGCTGAATCTAACATGGTATGAGCATTAGAAATAACTGCTACCTTACCATGTGAGAAGACAGAGCCTTCGCTTACCCACTCATTTAGCTTACGAATACCATCAACTCTGACACTTCTTGAGGCATTAGAGACTTTATTTTCACTTGTAGCTAAATACTCTTCAGCAGAGAAGGCGCCTTCCATGTTTACAATCAGATCTCGAAAGAAATGAGTTAAATCCTCATCTTTATCACTTTCATCTACAGTTGAACTCAATAGAGCGATAAAGTCAGGATGAGAGCCTGTCTGCAGTTCATTGAACTGTAAACATGATTTACAGCTATTGCAGTAGTGATCTTCATGGCGATTGAGGCATAAGTAGAGTTTAGCGCACTCAATAGCCAGTCTTGCGCCACCTAAATTAGGGTTACCAGCAATGATTAGAGAATGAGGAGCTCTTCCCTGTAAAAGAGACTTTGAAAATATGTTAAATGATGATCTTAACCAGTTCTCAAGCATTTAAATTATCCAAACAAGATATTACATCTTTACTTACAGCCAAGATTTCCTTTTGACCATCTACAACTTTAACAAACTCAGGATGATGCTTTGCATACTCAAGATAGGTATTACGAACGCGCTCAAAGAAATCAATTTGAGATAATTCAAATCTGTCTAGTTCACCACGGTTTCTTGCTCTTTGCATACCGATCTTAGGATCGACATCGATGACAATAGTAAGATCTGGTCTGAAATCACCTAAAACGACTTTTCTAATAGCATTGATATCATCCATATTCATGCCTCTGCCACCGCCCTGATAGGCTACAGTAGACAAATCATGACGATCACAGATAACATCTGTTCCTTGTGCTAATAAAGGCTTAATTACGGTTTCTACTAATTGAGCGCGAGCTGCATACATTAAAAGGAGCTCGGTCTTATCGCACATATTGTCATCTTTACGAGGAGTCTTTAAAAGAGTTCTGATCTCCTCAGCAATAGGAGTACCACCAGGTTCTCTTAAACATACAACCTTATGACCTTTTGCTTCCATATGTGCTTTGATAACAGCTATCTGAGTTGATTTTCCAGACCCCTCAGTTCCTTCTAATGTGATAAATAAGCCTTTTTTCATCGTTCTTTTCTAAAATTAAATGTATGTACAACAATAAGTACTAAAAAACTGTAAGGCACAAGAGTATCTTACAGTAAATAAAATTTAACTGATGACTAATCGACCTTTATGACGATCTCATCTTTTTTAGTCTCTACCTGAACTGGTGTTTCCTTTTTAAAAGCATCCTTTTGGATCTGTCTAATTCTAGCAAGTCTGTCCTCTTTACTCTCATCAGTTTTTGCTTGTGTCTTTGAACTCTTCAAAGACTGAGTTTCAGCTTTGACTGATTTTTCAGAGGATTTTTCTTTATTTGCCTCTGTTTTCTTTACAGTTGAACTAGATTTTTCCTGCTGACTAGATTTTTCCTGTTGATTAGTCTTTTTGCTTTCAGCATTAGTTTTGCTTTTAGCTATCTTATCCTTTTGTGAATTGTTATCACTTACAGAAGTCTTTTTAGTGTTTGTTTTATCTGATTTTTCAGAACTCTTAGTTGGAGCTTTGCTCTGAGAATCAGTCTTGCTGTTAGTTGCCTTCTTTAAAGACTCTTTGGTGGTATCAGAACTATCCTTAGTTGCAACACTGTTTTTATTTGCAACATTGTCTTTAGTGTCGTCGCTCTTACTCTTCTCAGATGTAGTATCTGCCTTATTGTTAGCTCCAGAATTATTGTTCTGAGCTTCATTTTCAGCTTCAATTAACTCGTCCTGGCTTGAATCAGCAATTTGCTGTTGCTTTAAGTAATCTGATACTTTCTTTCTGTATGACTGTACTGCTTTGTTGTGCTCATCTAAAGTACTGCTAAAAGAGTGGCCTTCTTTTGGAGATACACCTTTTGCAACAAAGTACAAAGCCTTTGAGTCCTCAGGATGTAGCGCTGCATGAATAGATTTTTCCTGAGGCATACAAATAGGAGTAGGTGGGAGACCGGCTCTTGTATAGGTATTGTATGGGGTATCAGCTTTTAAGTGCTTTTTGGTAAGCTTACCTGTAAAGTTGGAACTTACACCATACATCACCGCAGGATCAGTTTGCAGACGCATTTGATTTTGTAATCTGTTTTTAAATACAGATGAAACCTTACTGCGCTCTTCATCTAAGAAAGTTTCCCTTTCAATTAAGGATGCAAGAATTAAAGCTTCATAAGGAGTCTTGATAAAATCATTAGGATCACGATTTTCCCATTCTTTTTTTAAGATCTTAACCTGATTTATCATGCCTCGTTTAAAGAGGTTGTATAGAGGTGATTTCTCATACATAGGATAAGTAGCAGGAGCTACTAGTCCTTCAAAATTATCTTTTGGACCACCGATAAACTCTAAAAGATCAGGATGCTCAGAGAATACATCCTCCATAAACTTTTTATGATCCTTTATAAGTGAATAGAATTTCTTGTCATCAACCTTACGCTTGCTGATGTTGTTTAAGATCTTAGATAAATTAGCGCCCTCTACTACAGTAAAGGTAGGATAAATCTTCTCGACCACATTACCTGCAACCATGTCTTTTAAGATATCTAAAAGACTCTTTTTACCATCCACTAGGTACTGACCTTTTTGTACCGCTGAGTACTCCTTGTGGAAGCGTAAATACATATGATCGATTTGCTTTTCGATAGGATTAGTTACGAACGCATTAACCACAGTTGATGCGTTATCTCCGGTCTTTAAAGAATAAAGCTGCTCTTTATAGATTGCAGGAGACTTCTGAAATGAGCTGATTGATAAGTAAACGACAACACAAAATCCACCTATTGTCACTACTATTAAAGCTAGACAAATCAACAATAGACGGCGATACCGTTTGAGAACACTACTGTTCTTATTATTTGAATTTAACTGACTCATAAGTAAGATTATAGATGATAATTTTGAGTTTAGTTATCAAGAAATCAAAAATATCATCTACAGGTGAATTGACGTTGCAAAGATAATTTGACAAGTTGCTGTTGCAATGTGTTTTATCAAACAGGCTATTCATCAAGATAGCTATCTTATCAGGTTACCTATTTGTTATCCTCGTCTGCGTCCTTATAGAACTTGTCATGATTGGTGTCTAAAACTTCATTGGCTCTGTGAAGTAAGTTTTTAAGCTCACGACCATCTTCAATAGAATTTGAGTAACCTAAAAGCACTGACTGTTTTACAGCATAGTTATTTGCATAAACAGTGGTACTCATCTCTGATTTAATATCAGAGCAGATCTTCTCAACATCCACAGCGCTCTTAATGTTGTCCAAGAAGATAAAGAACTCAGCACCCAAACGGCAGATCTTGTCGTTATAGCCGATTACAGAATGCAACCTCTTGGTAATTTCAATTAAAAGTTCATCACCAGTCTTATAACCAAAGATGTTGTTAACCTGTTTAAAGTGGACCAACTCGACAATGATAATGCCAAATTCTTTGTCCTTCTCAGCTAGATGCTCGTTTACGAAATTAGTAAAGGTGTCATGGTTAATGGTACCTGTCAGTACATCGTAAGTTCTAACAGAAGTCAGTGAGAAAGCTGTCTTTACAAAGAACATCACTACTACTAGGGTGATGATGTATAAAGAGAACATTACAGCATAGAACAACTGGAAGTATCTACTTGCAAGATTGCCCTCTTTTACCTTTAAAGCTAAATCCCAACGCTGTTTACCAAAGAACAGAGATTTTTGTCTGGTGTTAACACTCTTACGTTTAAAGAGCTTGTTATCACCCCAGATAAAATCACTAGTACCTTTAAATACAGATGATCTGATACCGTAAACAAATAACTCGTCTTCAACATTCAGGCGTACGCATTCTAGGAATTTGTAGAAATCGGCACACAAACCTACATAGCCCCAGTACTTACCATTTACATATACAGCCTGACGGTTATATACCAGAACCTGATGGTTACGCGGAGAAATCAATGGTCCCTGTACTACTACGTCGCCAGGATTGTTCTTGGCTAACTTTAAGTAGTACTCTGAATTAGGATCATTGAAAAATGCAATGTCAGGAGAATTTGTCTTACTTACAGGATATGTAACCGAGATCATATCCTCTGGTGCAATGACATATGCATAAACGAAATCGGTATTCTTTCGATTAAAGAAAGAGGTTAAATCACGAGGCATTAAAACAGTCTTTACGAAATCTTCCATCTGTTTTAATGAATCATTTGGATGAGCTTCAATATAAGCTGCCAGTTTATTGGTGTGCTGGAAGATAATGTCATAGTCCTTTACCATCTCGTTTGAAAGGTTAATCATTCTTTCAACACCAATGGCATGGTTCTTTTCATCTACAACTTTTACGAAGGTTCCGCTCAAGTATAAAGTTGCAAGTAAAAAGCATGCACTTGTGAGCGCGAATGCTCCCAAGAAAACGAGTTTTTTATAGTATTTAGCTAAGATTATTTCCATTGACTACTTATTATTCACACACAAAAATTCACTTACATTGTAACCTAACTATTAGTTTTATCGATAAAACCATACAAGTTTTGTAGCTCATAGCTCAAAAATTTCATATTTGTATAATCTAATTAACATTTCAGAGCTAGAACAAAGCTAAAAAACTAAAACTACCTTCCCATTATGTACTTACATTGTTAAGAAATTACTTTTACTCATTTGATAAGATGAGAGAAAGCGCAAAAAGTGTTAAAATAATCAAAATTTTTTGCACTTATAAAAATAGATTTCAAGGCATTTTTACTATGGATATGGAAAAGACCTATACCCCTGAGAATTTTGAAAGCTCTATTTACCAGAAATGGGAAAAAGAAGGCTTCTTTAGACCAAATTATGATGAATCAAAGGCATCATACTCAATTGCATTACCTCCTCCTAATGTAACCGGTTCATTACACATGGGTCACGCTTTCCAGCAGACCATCATGGATACCTTAATCAGATACCACAGAATGAAGGGTGACAACACCTTATGGCAGTGCGGTACTGACCATGCTGGTATCGCAACTCAGATGGTTGTTGAGAGAAAGTTAGCTAAAGAAGAGAATTTAACCAGACACGATTTAGGTCGTGAAAAGTTCATTGAAAGAATCTGGAAATGGAAAGAGCAGTCAGGTGGCACTATCACCCGTCAGATGAGACGTTTAGGTGCTTCTGTAGACTGGACTCGTGAAAGATTCACCATGGACGAAGGTCTTTCAAAGGCTGTACTAGAAGTTTTCGTAAGACTGTATGACGAGGACTTAATTTATCGCGGTAAGAGACTGGTTAACTGGGATCCTAAACTGCGTACTGCTATTTCAGATCTTGAAGTTGAGAATAAAGACGTTAAAGGCTACATGTGGTACATCAAGTACAAGTTAGCTGACGGTGTTAAGACTTCAGATGGTAAAGATTACGTTTTAATTGCAACCACCAGACCTGAAACCTTATTAGGTGATAGCGCTGTGGCTGTTAACCCTTCAGACGAGAGATTTAAGTCAATCGTAGGTAAGTACTTAGAGTTACCTTTAGTTGGCAGAAAGATCCCTGTTGTTGCTGATATCCACGCAGACATGACCACAGGTACTGGTTGCGTTAAGATCACCCCTGCTCATGACTTCAACGACTATGCTGTAGGTAAGAGACAGAAGCTACCTATGTTAAACATCCTGACTGAGGATGCTCACATTAGAGATGCTGCTGAAGTTTTCGATACTAACGGTAATCCTACAGATGAGGTTTCAGACTATATTCCTGAAGCTTACAGAGGCTTAGACAGATTTGAAGCTCGTGACAAGATTGTTGAGGACTTAAAAGCTTTAGGTCTTTTAGATCATATTGAAGATCACAACTTATCACAGCCTTTTGGTGACCGTGGCGGTGTGCCAATTGAGCCTATGTTAACCGATCAGTGGTATGTTCGTGCTAGCGTATTAGGCAAGCCTGCTATCGAAGCTGTAAAAGATGGCAGAATTAAGTTTGTTCCTGCTCAGTACACCAATATGTACTACTCATGGATGAACGACCTTCAGGATTGGTGTATTTCTCGTCAGTTATGGTGGGGTCACAGAATTCCTGCATGGTACGATGAGAACGGTAAAGTTTACGTTGCTCATAACGAAGAAGAAGTTCGTACTAAGTACAACCTGTCAGCTGATGTAAAGCTAACAAGAGATCCTGATGTTCTAGATACCTGGTTCTCATCTGCTCTATGGACCTTCTCAACCTTAGGTTGGCCTGAGAATACCAAAGAGTTAAAGATGTTCCACCCAACTTCAGCTCTTGTAACCGGCTTTGATATTATCTTCTTCTGGGTTGCTCGTATGATCATGATGACCATGCACTTCATGAAAGATGAGAACGGCAATCCACAGGTACCTTTCAAGACTGTTTATGTAACCGGCCTTATCAGAGATGAGGAAGGTAACAAGATGTCTAAGTCTAAGGGTAACGTCTTAGATCCTTTAGACATGATTGACGGTATTGATAAAGATACCTTAATCACTAAGCGTACAGCTAATATGATGCAGCCTCAGATGGCTGAGAAAATTGCAAAGCGTACAGCTAAACAGTTCCCTGATGGTATTGCTCCACATGGTACCGATGCACTGCGTTTCACTCTCTGCGCTCTAGCTTCAAACGGTCGTGACATCAACTGGGATATGAAACGTCTTGATGGTTACAGAAACTTCTGTAACAAGATCTGGAACGCTTCACGTTTCGTACTCATGAACGTAGGTGAAATGAAGTTAACTAAGCCTAATGCATCTGACTTATCTTTAGCTGATAAGTTCATCCGTTCAAAGATGAGAAAGGCTATTGAGGATGTAACCGCATCAATCAATGCTTACAGATTCGATCAGGTTGCAACTAATATCTACGAGTTCATCTGGAACGAGTACTGCGACTGGTACTTGGAGTTCACCAAGGCTATCTTAAAGTCAGATACAGCAACAGATGCTCAGAAGAACGCTACAGCTTACACCTTAGTTGAAGTTCTAGAGGCTGTAATGAGACTAGCTCATCCTGTAATGCCATTCTTAACTGAGACCATCTGGCAGCAGACCGCGCCTATGGTTGGCAAGTTAAATCAGGATAAGACCATCATCAACGCACCTTACCCTGTTGTTTCAGACTTTGATGCTGACGAAAATGCAGAAAAAGACATCGCATTCATCAAGGACTTTGCTACAACAGTTCGTAACTTACGTGCTGAAATGAAGGTTGCTCCTTCTGTAACCTTAGCTCCTATGATGCGTGGTGCTTCAGATGCTGAGAAGGCTTGCGCAGAAGCTAACTTCATCTTCATGAAAGACTTAGCTAATATCGCTCCTGTTAAGTTCGTAGGTCAAAACGACGAATTACCTCCTTGTGTTGCTAAACCTATGGGCAATGCAGAAATTCTGTTTGCTATGACTGATGTTGTTAACAAGGATGAAGAGATCAAGCGTCTAAAAGGCATGATTGCTAAACTTGAAGGCAACATCAAGTCAGGTGAGAGCAAGTTATCTAACGAGGCTTTCGTATCTAAGGCTCCTGCTAAGATCATTGAAGGCGCTAAGGCTCAGTTAGAGCTTAACAAGACTCAGTTAGCTAAAGTACAAGCTCAGCTAAAAGAAATGGAAAATCTCTAATTTTTTGATTAGAATTTAGATAAAGCCTCAGTAACCTCTAAGGTTTCTGAGGCTTTTGTTTATGTACAAACAAAACCGTCAAGCCGAGATGTTGATGAAAAAACTGCTATCTACCCTGCTTTTATCTTTTCTCTTATTGTTTTCAGCATCCTCTTTTGCTGAGACTGATAACTACTTATGCTCTCGCTATAACAAGCTTAAGATTAAGAATGTAGAAAAAGTACTGGCTGTGGGTATCAGACGCGTTTATACCTCATCTGTATCTGTCTATGTCTTAGGTTATGGCACCCCTATTAAGGTAAGTCTAAACCGTATTAAGTTAGGCTCAGATGAAGTTGCTAAAAGACGTGTTCTAAAATGCGGTGATGAAATTGTAGGTCAAATTAGAGTTTATGATCTGTCAAATCTTGGGGTGAAAGTAGGTGAGTTTGTAATTGAAAGTGGAGACAAGAAAGTCTCCACCTATATTGAAATAAACTAGTAGTTAATTAAAACTTGAGCTCTACTAAACCTTAGCTAGAGCTGCATCAAGATCTGCAATGATATCCTCAAGATCTTCAAGACCTACTGACAGACGTACTAAGCCTGGAGTAATACCACACTCAATTAACTGAGCATCAGATAACTGTCTGTGAGTTGAGGTAGCAGGATGTAACAGACAGGTTCTGATATCTGCTACATGTACTTCAGGAGATGACATTACTACACTGTCAATAAACTTCGCACCAGCTTCTCTACCACCTTTAATTACAAGTGATAAAACGCCTGAGCATAATCCATCCTTTAAGTACTTCTGACCTAACTTATAATCAGGATTTGACTCAAGGCCTGGGTAAATTACCTTTTCAATCTTAGGATGTGACTCTAAGTGCTTAGCAACAGCTAAAGCATTTTGTGAGTGCTTTACAATTCTCAATGGTAAAGTTTCAATACCTAAATTTAAGTAGAAAGCGCCCTGTGCTGTCTGACAGCAACCTAGATCACGCATGATCTGCACTCTTGCTTTAACAATGAATGCAGCCTTGCCAAAAGTCTTGGTGTAAATCAGACCGTGGTATGAGTCATCAGGAGTTGTAAACTCTGGGAATTTACCAGATGCAGCCCAATCAAAATTACCGCTGTCAACCACGCAACCGCCTACCTGTACAGCATGACCGTCTAAGTACTTGGTAGTTGAGTGAACCACGATATCAGCACCAAACTCAAATGGTTTGCATAAGCATGGAGTTGCGAAGGTGTTATCTACAATCAGAGGTAAATGGTGCTTGTGAGCAAGCTTTGCAAATCTTTCAATATCAAAGATAGTTAAAGCAGGATTTGCAATGGTCTCACCAAAGACTGCTTTGGTGTTCTCTTTTATCTTTGCTTCGATTTCTTCATCTGACTCTGACTGTTCAAAGAAGGTTACATCAATACCCATTCTCTTGAAGGTAACAGCCATCAGGTTGAAGGTACCACCATATACAGTTGAGCTACATAGGATGTGATCACCTGCTTTGGCAATAGTAAGCACAGCAGTTAAGGTTGCAGCCTGACCTGATGAGGTTAGCATTGCACCTACGCCACCTTCTAGAGCAGCAATTTTTTCTTCAACATGACCGCAAGTTGGGTTGCCAAGTCTTGTGTAGAAATAGTCAGCTGTCTTTAAATCAAAAAGATCTGCAATAGCTTTGGTGCTATCAAAACGGAAGGTTGTGCTTTGCACAATTGGCATCACACGAGGACCAGCATTTTTAGGGGTATAGCCTGCGTGCAAGCATTTAGAAGAGTCTTTCACTTGTGTCTCCTTAAAGTACTCAAATGGCTTAAAAGCCAGGTATTATCTTACCTTTAAGGTTTAAATACTTACTTCCTTTGGTAATGGGAAGCTTTTTTCTTTTAAATCGCAGCCAAATTCTTCAACATTGACTGCTCCATGGGCACATAAAAACTCAACAATTTCAGACACAACATATTCAGGAGCTGAAGCGCCAGCACTGATACCTACAGATGAGACATTCTCAAACCATTTAAGATCGATCATAGAACTGTCATCAATCAGGTATGCATTAGTACCTTCACTAATAGCTACTTCCTTTAGTCTGTTTGAATTTGATGAATTAGAACTGCCTGCAATTAACACGAGATCACAGACTTTTGCTAAGTCACGCACCGCGTTCTGTCGAACCTGAGTTGCTCTACAGGTATCGTCAGCCTTTGGGCCGATTATTTTTGGATACTTTTTCTTTAAAGCTTCAACTACATGACGGGTCTCATCTACGCTTAAAGTAGTCTGAGTTGCAAAAAAGGCATTGTCTCCATCAATATTTAAAGCTTCAATATCTTGAATTGAATTTACTACATGAACCTTATCAGGTGAGCCTGTATATTGTCCAATAGTACCTACTACTTCCTGATGTCCCTTGTGACCGATAACTACCACATCCTGATTGTTATTACCTGCTCTATTCATTTTTTTATGAATAGCAGTAACAACAGGACAGGTAGCATCGATTACTTTAACACCTAAAGCTTTAGCTTCATTTTCAGTCTTAATGCCAACACCGTGTGCTGAAAAAATTAACACACAGCCATGAGGTACTTCTGAAAGTGTTTCAACAAAGTGAGCACCTGCCTTTCTTAAATCATCCACAACATGCTTGTTGTGAACTACTTCATGCAGAACCCAAACTTTGTTTTGACCATACAGTTCTATAGCTTTTTGCACTACACTGATGGCGCGCTCAACACCTGCACACATGCCTCTTGATTTGGCAATCTTTAACTGAAATGACATTCCTATTTACTCTCTTTATTATCTTTATTCTCTTTACCAAAGAAACCGATGATAATGAGTAAACCGGCTCCACAGCAAACTGCAATATCTGCTACGTTGAATGCTGGGTAGTAATAGGAGAATGAGTCTGTCTTAATGTAGAACAACAGAAAATCTACTACATAAGACAAACAAACTCTGTCGATAAGGTTGCCTAAGGCGCCACCGATCACAAGAGAAATAGCAAGACAAGTCCACTTTTTCTCTTTATGAGTGCGCAATAGAGCAATGAACAGAACAATGCTGATGGCAACAGCTATCAGCATAAAGAAATACCTCTGCCAGCCACCGCTTGAAGCTAGAAAACTAAAAGCAGCTCCTTCATTATGAACATGAATGATGTCAAAGAAAGGAGTTACCCTGTAACCGATTGAGTTTACAGGGATAGTGCTAACAATCAGGTATTTTGTAAGTTGATCTAAGACAACTACAAGCAAGCTCCATAGAAGGAACTTGCTTCCATTGTTTTTTACGATAAATGACATAATGTATCTTTATGCAAAATGTCTGATTTCACCAGTTGACTTAACATTCTGAACGCAACGCTTGCATAAGCCAGGGAACTCTGGATCTGCATCAACGCTTTCTTCATAATGCCAGCAACGCTCGCACTTCTTAGCCTTTGATTTCTCAACAGAGAAAGCACAATCTAAAACTTCTGACTTGAAGGCATCAGCTGGTGCTTCTTCATCAGATACGATTGCCTTAGAAGTGATTAGAACGAAGCATAACTCTGATTCAATCTTCTTTAAGTCTTCTAATAACTGGCCCTTTGCGTAAATCTTAAGCTCAGCTTCTAGTGAACCACCAATTACGCCGTTGTTACGAGCAGTTTCAATTGCCTTGTTAGCTTCATTTCTGAAGTTTAACATTCTAGCCCAGTACTCAGAATTGAACTCTGAAGACTCATCAATCTCATGTAAATCGTCATACCAGGTTGAGGTGAATACGAACTCATCTCTCTTACCTGGCATTGCTTCCCATGCTTCCTGTGCTGTAAATGACAGGATAGGAGCAATCCAACGGATTAGAGATTCTGCAATTATGTATAAAGCGCTCTGGCATGAACGACGTGCAGCACTGTCAGCCTTAGCTGTGTACTGACGATCCTTGATGATATCTAAGTAGAATGAACCTAACTCGATTGAACAGAAGTTCATTAGGATCTGAACTACCTTGTGGAAGTCGTACTCTTCGTAGCACTTTAATAATTCTTTCTGAGTCTTTGAAGTCAGTGATACTGCCCACTTATCTAACTCAACCATATCATTAAATGCAACCTTATCAGTCTCAGGATTGAAGCCGTTTAAGTTTGCAAGTAAGAATCTTACAGTGTTACGTACACGACGATAAGCGTCTGAAGAACGCTTAAAGATTTCGTGTGATACAGCCATATCTCCGGTGTAGTCATTTGATGCAATCCATAGACGTAGAACATCAGCACCTAACTTGTCGATGATCTCCTGTGGAGCAATAACGTTACCTAATGACTTAGACATCTTGCGGCCCTGACCATCAACGGTAAAGCCGTGGGTTAGAACCTGCTTGTATGGAGCCTTGTCTTTAGTTGCAACAGACAGCATCAATGAAGACATGAACCAACCACGATGCTGATCTGAACCTTCTAGGTATAAGTCAGCGCTGTGGTGATTAAACTCAGGACGCTGATCAACTACTGAGAAGTGAGTTGAACCTGAGTCGAACCAAACATCTAGAGTGTTTGGATCTTTGTGATAGTGTTTAGCCTCTTCAGGACCAATCAAATCTTCAACCTTAAGATCCCACCATGCCTGAATACCATCTTTTTCAACAGCCTTAGCAACCTTCTCGATGATTGCTGGTGTATCAGGATGGATCTCATTAGTCTCATTGTTGATTAAAACAGCACATGGCATACCCCAGGTTCTCTGACGAGAAATACACCAGTCAGTACGCTGTTTTACCATTGCTTCAATACGGTTCTGGCCCCATGCAGGGATCCACTTGGTCTTCTTGATTTCTTCTAAAGATCTTGCGCGTAAGCCCTTAGCATCCATTGAAATGAACCACTGTGGAGTTGCTCTGAAGATTACAGGGGTCTTATGACGCCAGCAGTGTGGGTAGCTGTGAGAGATTACCTTTAGTTTTACTAAAGCGCCCTTCTCTTTTAGAACTTCAATTACGTTAGGATTTGCCTTTAATACGTTAAGACCTGCAAAGTACTCAACATCATCCTTAAAGCAGCCATCTGGTCCTACTGGGTTGTAAATCTCTAAACCGTACTTAACTGAAACGTTATAGTCGTCTAGACCATGACCACCTGCGGTGTGAACACAGCCAGTACCAGCTTCTAGGGTTACGTGAGCACCTAAAATTACTGGAACATCAAAGTTTAAGAATGGGTGGTGGAATTTCTGTAACTCTAAAGCCTTACCTGAAACTTCGTCACCTAAAACAGAGTACTCTTCGATACCGCACTCTTTCATCACAGTCTCTACAAGATCTGCTGCCATGATGAAACGCTCTGCGCCTTTATCGGTCTTAACCTGTACTAGAACGTACTTTAACTGCTCGTTCATACAGATAGCTCTGTTAGCAGGTAAAGTCCATGGAGTAGTAGTCCAAATTACGCATGAGATAGGACCTTCGCCCTTGCCCTGAGCATTGAAAGTAGCTAATACCTTGTCATCATCAGTGCTTGCAAAGCGAACATAGATAGAATCGGATTTAACATCGGCGTACTCAACTTCAGCTTCAGCTAGTGCTGACTGACAGTCCATACACCAGTAAACAGGTTTTAGACCACGTACGAAGTGACCATTTGCAATAACCTTACCTAAACATCTTAAGGTATCAGCTTCGGTCTTGTAGTTCATGGTCAGGTATGGATTATCCCAATCACCTAAAACACCTAGACGCTTGAAATCTTTTCTCTGACCGTCAACCTGGCTCTGTGCATACTTACGGCACTCTTTTCTGAAGGTTGCTGCATCAACTTTAACGCCTGGCTTACCGATTAAGCTTTCAACTTTAACCTCGATTGGAAGACCATGACAGTCCCAACCTGGAACATATGGAGAATCAAAGCCTGATAGAGTCTTTGACTTTACAATAATGTCCTTTAATACCTTGTTAATTGAGTGACCAATATGAATATTGCCGTTTGCATATGGAGGACCATCATGCAGAATAAACATATTTGCACCTGCTCTTGCAGTGCGGATCTTCTTATAAAGACAACGCTTCTCCCAGTCCTGTAACATACCAGGCTCACGCTGAGCTAAATTACCACGCATTGGAAATGCGGTATTAGGAAGGTTTAAAGTACTTTTGTAATCAGCCATTTTTCCAATCTACCAAAAACAATAATTTAAAATTCTTCGTTACTATGTTTTGCAAGGATCTCTTTTGCCTTTTCTTTGTCAGCTAAAAGCTGTTCTTGCAAAACTTCAATATTTGAAAACTTTACTTCATCGCGGATCTTACTGATAAAGAAGACTCTAATGCTCTCTCCGTACAGATCCTGTTTGAAATTGAATAAATTTACCTCAAGCAGAGCTTTGTTCTGCCCTGCTACTACAGTAGGTCTGTAACCTACGTTTGCCATTCCATCATAAAGAGATACTTTAGACAGAACTTTTACAGCGTAAACACCTCTTAGAGGTGAAATTCTACGGTTAATATTCACATTAGCTGTAGGGAAACCTAAATTTCGTCCAATTTGATTTCCATGAACGACAATGCCTGACATGGAATAGTATCTACCCAAAGCTTCTTTAGCTAGATCAAGCTGACCATGAAACAGATATTCTCGTATCTTAGTGCTAGAGATTCGCTCGTGATTGAGCAATACGCCGTCTATAGCACTAGCTTCCATTCCTACTTCTGAACCTAACTTTTTAAGATCATCAATAGTGTACTTTCCCCCCTCTCCAAAATTAAACAGAGAGCCTACAGTTACACTCTTAACTTGAAGCTTTTTGTATAAAAGATCAATTACATATTCTCTTGCAGATAATGCTGCAAAAGCAGCATTAAACTTCATACAAAAAACGATCTTCACACCAGCTACTTCAAGAGCTTGAAGTTTATCTCTTAAAGAATATAAACGAGCTGGAGATTTATCTTTAGAAAAGAATTCTAATGGTTGTGGTTCAAAGATCATGACAGCAGGCACTAGATCAAGCTTTCTTGCTTTCTCTTTCATGCATTCGATAACTGCCTGGTGACCTTTATGAAATCCGTCAAAATTGCCGATAGCTAAGGCAACACCATTTGGTGTACCTTTAAAATCTGACAAACAACGGATTAAACGCATTGGTGATCCTTAAAATAAAACTTATTAGATTTTCTAAAAACAAACAGGTTCAAAAGCCCATAGAATGAGTAATTATAGCCTAAAAGCACCTTTCTTAACAGTTTTAATTTCTTTGAATAAAATACTTTAAAAACAAAAAGATATAGAAGAATACCGTACTTTTGTGTTGTTGTTTTATAAAAGTGATGTAAAATAACGCGCAAATTATGGTGTTCTACTTTAATTTTGTAAAAAAAATTGTTAGAATACAGCGATTATGTGCCACATCATGACGGAAAGTGGCAATTGTTTAAGAATTCAGGAGCTATTTGTGCCTAATATTAAGTCTGCAAAGAAGCGCGTTGTTATTTCCGAGAAAGCACGTCAGCATAACGTAGCTGCACGTTCAAAGATGCGCACTTTAATCAAGAATGTTTTAAAAGCTGTTGAGTCTGGTGACAAAGAAGCTGCAAAGAATGCATTTGCAGTTGCTGAGCCAGTTTTAGACCGTGCTGCATGCAAGGGTCTTGTTCACAAGAACAAAGTTGCTCGTCATAAGAGCAAGTTAGCAGCTTCAATCAAGGCTATGAACTAGTCTTCAGACAGCTGATAGAAAAGCCTCGCTATGCGAGGTTTTTTTATGTCCTTTTATAGTCCCTTATCTTTATATCATTCCGATATAGAACTCCTCGCTGATACCTCTTGTACAGCAAAAGCCCTTAAGAACTTTTACTTTCTTCAAATCAATTATCCCTCTGTCTTATTACCATCTCTGACATTTGAACAATTAAGCACTTGAAAAGTTAAGTCATACAGTCAACTTTGAGAATTACTAGAAAGTTTAAGATCTGAAAAAAGAAAGCGGTTTTGAGCGCATTTCTCAAAACCGCAAAAGAAAAGGCGTACCACCTTTTTAGAACACATGCAAACGAGTCATTTGCTTGCCTAACTAACGTAATTAGTTTTGGTTAACTCGTGTTAGTCTATGCTAACCTTAAAATTACATTAAATCAATAGCTTTTTTCAAATTTTTTCATTTTGCATTATTTTTGAAATTTGTTTGAACTTTTTAAGAGTAGATCACTCTAAGGAATATAAAGTGGTTAACCACAAATAATTTTACATCCCATAATAAACCTAGCTCTGCTAGGTTTTTTTTTACTTTTTTCAGTGCTATCTGCTTTGGGGTTGATACCTATCTTTTGTAAGGCGGAGTGTATTTTTGCTTCATGTAGTTTTTAAATGATGCAATCTTGATGTAAGGAAGTAAGGTCTTATGATTCTCTGTCTTGTACCAAACAAGTTGAGTTACTTCCTCGTCAGTCTGGGCATCAGATGTCGCAATTTCATAACATACTTTAGCTAATGCAGAAAAATCTGAGAATAGAGTTCCTGTGGCACGACCTGCTTCTACCTCTTTTAACATTTCAGGTAAACCATCTACTCCAAAGACTGGAATATAGTGCTCTTTATCTTTTACATCGGTGTTATAACCAAGACTCTTTAGAGCGTCTAATGCACCTAGAGCCATAGCATCATTATTGGCTACGACAATTTCAATATTACTTATGCCCACAAGATCGATCTGTTTTAAAAGATCCTGTTTTGCATTATTGCGATCCCAATTGTCATAGTTTTTAGAAATGATATTAAGTGGATATCCTTTTTCTTTTAACTTAGTTACGGTCATTACTGTTCGGTTAAAAGTATCCTGATGGAATTTCTCTCCTTGTAGGATGACCATATCTAACTGACCGTTTTTATTCTTATCATAATGACTTACAGTCTTAAAGTAGTCATCGATTTCATCAGCAATAAAGACACCAGATTGCTCTGAATTAACTCCTACGTACCAGCAGTCGTCATAGCTTGATAGAGCTGAGTCAGCAGGTAAACGATTAACAAAGACCACTTTACTACCAGAATCTTTAGCTGCTTCTAAAACTTTAGGAGCATCATTTACATCCACAAGATTCACTATGGCAGGAGATCCTGAATAAAGCCCAGTAATAATATTTTCTAACTGTTCTTGATGACGATTTTGAGCATCATAAAACTTGAAGTTCAAAGGAGATCTTTCTGAGAGTTTGCCTAAAAATCTGGCAAAAAGATTGATGTAATTGTCATTACCATTGTAATAGTAAACATTGATATTCGATATTGCATAACATGAAGTTACAGTAAGTCCTAAAGATAGAGAGATAACTTTTAATAAATTCATGCAAAACCGATTCATGACACCATCCTGCTTACGTTGACCAACGTTAGTCGATAACAATAGGTACGCATACCTAGTTCTATATTTTAGGTGATAATTTGCCTTTCTAAGGGATAAATCCATATATATGCAAATACAGTCACAGTAAAAAGCAAATAAAAACTTAGCTTAAGCAAAACTTTGCTAAAAGGAATGATTATTGTTAATAGAAATGTGATCAGAGATCTTTTGATAACGATAATGTAATAGTTTTAACAACGCTTTCCAAACGGTCGTGTATTTTAGGTCTAAATTTGATTAAATGCTTGTAAATCAACAAAATTGCAAAGTTTTGCAAGTAAAAATGAGAGCCAATTTTAAGAATAATGAGGCAAATAAAAAAATATTTGAAAAAATCGAAAAATTTTTTGAACTTTTTTAAATCAAGGCACTCTAAGAAGTATATCAGTTAAGATTTCTTCAAGCTGGTGACTTTTTTCATTATATATTTTCCTCAAAAGGCCCAATAAAAAGTTATTGGGCTCTTTTTTTATCTGTGCTCTTGTTTTTATAAGCTGAGCTTTAAGCTCTAACTTTTTAGAAAAAAACTTTTATAAATGAACCTTAATTTGGCTACAGATAAGGCTTTCAGAATAAATCATTAATATTTTTGAAAAAATGCAAAAATTTTTTGAACTTTTTAAGATTAATACACTCTAAGAAGTATATCAGTTAAGATTTCTTCAATGCTGGTGACTTTTTTCATTATATATTTTCCTCAAAAGGCCCGATAACGAGATGTTTATCGGGCTCTTTTTTTTCTAGTCGCCTATACTGCTGTCAGCAAAAAGACGTTGTGTTTTTCCTTTCATTATCTAAAAATGAATCATACTTATCAGTTTTTTTTACCTCAGGATAAAAAATTTGAAATTATTTTGAACTTATTGATAGAACAGTACTCTAAGAGGTATATCAGTTAGGAATTCTTCAAGCTGGTGACTTTTTTCATTATTTATTTCCTAAAAGGCCTGATGACAAAATGTTCATCAGGCTCTTTTTTTATATATTCAGGAAATGAACTACTAGAGAGAGTTCATAAGACTAATCTTTAAAAGAGATCTTCAAAGGAGAGAGATTAGCTTTTGAAGGATAATCTGAGGTTATAAAAAGATCGCCAAAAGCAATGACACCATCGGTGTCGCGGTCTTTTACTAAGCAATGAGCACCACGTAACCATGCAGGTACTTCATACTCACCAAAGAGTTTTTTAATCTCTCTACTGTGAGATCTAGTAAGAGGCTTTAATTTACAACTACCAGTGTAGTTAAAATCAAGAATGACCTCATCTTTTACAAAGTCATTATCTAGTGAATACTCAAAACTACCTAGTCTTAAGCGCTCCCCTTTCTTTAAGAAATAGGACTTCTTTTGAGGTAATTCAAGCTTTTTTACAAGATATAAAAAATGCTTAAAGCGCTTTACTGAGTAATCGCCTAAAAGGATGTCTCCATGCTGATCAGCTGTACTTTGACACAATCTTAAAGTCTCTTGAACCTGATTGTACTCTGGTGGCATTAGAGTCTTTTCATTTAAGAACAGTCTTATGATACAGGTAGCAAGCGCTGTATCATTTACATCAAACTTGCTGATATCAAGACGCAGGTTATCTTTATCAAAGGCTTCAACATACTTTTCTTTAGCATAGCGCATTGCTAAATCATGTTCATAAGAGCACAGCTTGGCGCTTCTTAGGATAGAACCATCAATACCATTGAAGCGTTCCCTTAATAAAGGCAACACCTTTAATCTCATGAAATTTCTTTCAAATTTTAAATAGGTATTAGAGATATCAAAGACGTGATCGTAACCTAAAGCTTCAATGATCTCGATGATCTCGTGCTTGGTATACTCTAGTAACGGTCTTAAAATTCTGCCTCGGTTATCCTCAATATAAAAGCTCATTCCGGATAAGCCATAAGGCCCAGAGCCACGCTTTAGAGCCAATAAAAAGTTCTCTACCTGATCATCTGCCTGATGACCTAAGAGCAATACGCCATTGTCTTTAGCATTAGTAAATAAGGCGTTATATCTTTCAGCACGAGAGACTTCCTCAGGTGATCTGCCATTACCATAGACAATATGTAGCTTTGGAGTTACCAAAAGAGCATCTACTTTTTTACAGAGCTTTTGACAGTGAGCAAGCCAAACAGGATCATCAGCATCTAAACCATGGATGCAATGAACTGCAAGAAGAGAGTAGCGAGGATCTTTAACCGTAACAGCCTTACCGACTATTAGTGCTAAAGTTGAATCGGCACCACCAGATAAGCCTACGACCAATCTGCATGGTGCCACAGTATGAATAATTTTATCTGCAAGTTCATTTACAACTTGCAGAGCTTTTTCTTTTAGCAATATCCGTACTTCATTAAACGAGAATAACGCTGTTCAACGATTCTGTCAGCAGAAATACCTGATAACTCAGCTAAATCAGTTTCAATACGCTGTTTCAGATTTTCTGCCATCTCATCGTAGTTACGATGTGCACCACCTAGTGGCTCTTTTACAACGTTATCAATTAAACCTAAGTCCTTGATGCGGTGAGCTGTAATGTTCATAGCTTCAGCTGCTAAAGGAGCCTTATCAGCTGATTTCCATAGAATAGAAGCACATCCTTCAGGTGAAATTACAGAGTAGGTTGAGTACTCTAACATATTTACTCTGTCACCTACACCGATAGCTAAAGCACCACCTGAACCACCTTCGCCGATAACAGTGCAAACTACTGGCACGGTAAGATCAGACATTAACTTTAAGCTCTCAGCAATAGCACCAGCCTGTGATCGCTCTTCAGCACCAACACCAGGATATGCACCTGGGGTGTCAATAAAGGTAATTACAGGCATACCGAATCTTTCAGCAAGCTTCATTAAACGCATTGCTTTACGATAGCCTTCAGGACGAGGCATACCAAAGTTTCTTAAGGTACGCTCTTTGGTATCACGGCCTTTCTGATGACCGATTACCATAACAGGTCTACCATTTAAGCGAGCTAAACCACCAACGATTGCCTTATCATCAGCAAATGCTCTATCACCTGCTAATTCATGGAAATCTGTAAAAATTCTCTGAATGTAGTCTAAGGTGTATGGACGCATTGGATGTCTTGACAGCTGAGAAATCTGCCAATCGCTTAATGAAGAGAAAATCTTTTTGGTCAACTCAAGATTTTTCTTCTCTAACTGATTTAGTTCTGAAGTTAGATCAACTCCTGAGCTTGAATCAGCGCTAAGTCTTTTTAATTCTTCAATATGAGCTAGCAGATCTGCAATTGGCTGCTCGAATTCTAGATAATTAATATTCATCACGTTGGATTTAACCTCACAGGTTTTCCTATTAGTCAATCGTTCAATTTTACTACAAAAGCTGAATTTAGACAAAAGTTCTACAGTAATGACTCAAGAGAGTCAGTAGAATTACAAAGATTTTGATTTTTTACCTCTAAGACCTTTCTTACAGGACCATAGGTTTTTCTATAGCATGAAAGAACAGGGAGCTCATTTAAGAGTTCTAAATGCAACTTTGTAGGATAGCCTTTGTGCTTTGCAAACTGATATTCAGGGTATTGCTTATCAAGCTCATACATCTGTCGGTCACGTTCTACCTTTGCAAGAATAGATGCTGCAGCAATCTCAGCTACACGAGCATCACCTTTTACTACCGCTTCACATTTAATCTCAATATTCTTGATGGTCTTGTTGCCGTCCACTAAGATTAAATCGCACTTTAAAGCCATGTTCTCATAAGCTCTTTTCATGGCCTCAAGAGAAGCATTTAAAATATTCATTTCGTCGATTTCTTGAGGAGTGCACTGACCGATGCCGTAAGCGAGAGCTTTTTCTTTGATAAGAGGCTCTAGAGCATCTCTTTTCTTTTCAGATAACTGCTTAGAGTCATTTAATCCTGCAATAGGATTGTTAGGATCTAAAACCACACAGGCTGCAACCACGTTACCCATTAAAGGTCCACGACCTGCCTCATCGGCACCGCAAACCTTAAATACTGTAGGATCAACGGGGTAAACAAAAGGTTCAAAGACTATCTTTTTAGCCATGTTAATTTCTGTAGATGTAAATTACTACTTAATTTTGATCTTGCTTTAACTCATTAGAGTTAATTGCTTGAGAATTTGCATCCTGCTCTGATGATACGTTCTGACTGTTATTCTGGTTCTCAGTTGCATTGCCATTTTCAACCTGAGCACTTTCAAATTCAGCACTTTCAATCTGAGCAGTACTCTCTAAGGTTGAATTGTCTTCACAGCTTCTGTGAATAACCTTAAATACAGCCTCGCAGGCTAACTCATCAGAGTTACAACGCATGCTCTTGTGAATATCCTCAAACTCTTTTTTCATGAGGATGTTATCGTAGATAAGAAGCTTGTGCATCTCATCGGCTAGAGCTGCGCTAGTGCAATCTTCCTGAATGAATTCTTTAACAATCTTTCTACCTGCAATTAAATTTGGTAGAGAGTATGTATCAATCTTAAGTAAGCGTCTTGCTATAAATGCTGAGAGTGGGCTTACCTTATATGCAACAGCAAATGGTGTCTTTAAAAGCATGGTTTCAAGTGCAATAGTGCCACAGGTTAAGAGCACAGCATCTGATGATGCAATCACATCTTGAGTGTTGCCTACAAAGACAGTTATAGATAAATCAGGTGCAACTTCAAGCCAGAGATCTTTAATTAAAGTTGCCTGTTTATAGCTAGGCACTGTGCAAATGAAGACAGTGTCTGGAAGTTTTTTCTTAATAATTCTTGCTGCATGAGCATAGATAGGTAACATCTTGGTGATGATACCCTTTCTAGAGCCTGGCAGAATTCCCATTACCTTACCTTTGACAGGCTCTACGCTTGTCTTGAACAGGTTAATTCTCTCTCTGCACTGAGATTGAGATACGGCAAGTGGGATTGAATTTGCTAAGGTATGACCTACATAGGTACAGTGAATACCACGTTGAGCATACCAGTTCTTTTCAAAAGGAAGTAGAGCTAAAATCTCGTCACAGGCGTTCTGAATACGCTTAACGCGATTCTCTCTCCAAGCCCAAACTGATGGGCTTACATAGTGAACAGTTGGAATTCCAGCTTTCTTTACTCTTTCTTCAACATATAAGTTAAAGTCAGGTAAATCAATACCAATAAAGACACATGGCTTTGCTTCAATGATGTTCTTTACAGCTTTTGATCTGATTTTTAGGATCTTAGGAAGCTTTAGCAGAACTTCTGTAAGTCCCATTACTGCTAAATCTTCCATATTTGCAGATGAACGCAGGCCCTGATGGATCATCTTTGGTCCACCAATTCCTATGAATTGAGCCAAAGGATCACGTCTCTTAATAGCCATGATAAGGCCAGAACCTAAAGTATCACCTGAAGGTTCACCTGCAATTAAAGCGTAAAGATGTGGATTTGCATTAGCCAGCATTAGCGAATGATTCCTCTTCCGTCCTGCTTTAAGAAGTCAACTAATGGCTGAACTTCACTGTGCTCTTTAGCTAATTTCTCAATTTCAACTAAAGCCTCTTCTAAGGTTAAGCTCTTCTTGTATAAGAACATATATGCCTGGAAGATTGCTGAGATAGCTTCTTTTGAGAAACCACGACGCTGTAGACCAACTTTGTTAATACCAAAAGGTTTAGCATAGTGACCTGCTGCCATTACATATGGAGGAACATCCATATTCAATGCAGCCATACCGCCAACCATAGCATGACAACCTACACGACCAAACTGGTGAATTGCAGCTAAACCACCAAATACAACATAGTCATCGATAGTTACGTGACCTGCTAGAGTTGCATTGTTTGAGAAGATGCAATGATCGCCAATAATGCAATCGTGTGCAACGTGAGTGTTGATCATGAACAGGTTATGAGAACCTACAGTAGTAGTACCTCTACCCTGTACAGTACCTCTGTGCATTGAGCAATGCTCACGGATAACGTTGTAATCGCCAATAGTTAATGTTGTAGGTTCACCTGCGTACTTTAGATCCTGACAACCTTCACCGATTGAGCAAAACTGGTAAAAGTGATTTCCTTTACCGATTGTGGTTGGACCACGTACTACACAAAAAGGTTCAAATATGCAGTCATCACCTACAGTAACATCACCCTCAATGATTACATTCTCGCGAATGGTAACATTCTTACCTAACTTTACGTCTGGTCCAATTTTTGCGCTTGGATCAATAATTCCTGTAGCTTGAGTCAATGTCTTTTACCTTTTGATGATTAGTGTTTAGCGCACATTAAATCAGCTGTGCAAACTACCTTGCCATCTACACTTGCAACACCGCTAAATGAAGCAATACCACGCTTTTCCTTGAAGTATTCAACATCAAGAACTAGCTGATCACCAGGTACTACTGGTCTCTTGAAACGAGCATGATCGATTGCAGCAAAATAATATAACTCACCATCGTTTGGCTTACCAACCATGGTAAAAGCTAAGATACCGGTAGCCTGAGCCATAGCCTCTAAAATCAGCACACCAGGTAAAATTGGCTTGCCTGGGAAATGGCCCTGGAAGAAAGGCTCATTAAAAGTAATGTTCTTAATTGCTCTTAAAGTTTTGTGCTCTTCGGTAATTGAATAGTCTACAACTCTGTCGATCATTAAAAATGGATATCTGTGTGGTAACAGAGCCATGATCTGCTCAACATCTAATGTATGCTTATTTTCTACAGTATCAGTCATTTAATCACCTTTTCTATTTTATTGCTTTAATTGCTTGGTCAAAGACTCTACCTGTTCCTCAAGAGCAGATAAACGATGATACATTTCGTTAATATGTAGAGTTCTTGCTGCAGTAATACGCCATTCTTTATTGGTCTGAGCAGGAATACCTGATGAGTAGATACCTGGCTTGTCAATAGAACGCATTACCATACACATACCGCTGATGGTTACACCATCACAGATGCTAATATGACCATTAAATACAGAAGTACCGCCAATTATACAGTATTTTCCGATGGTTACAGAACCGGCAAAGGTGGTACCACCTGCAACTGCTGTTCCATAGCCAATATGAACGTTATGAGCAATCTGGCAGAGGTTATCAATAATTACGTTATCTTCAATAACGGTATCATCAATTGCACCACGGTCGATACAGGTACAAGCACCGATTTCAACTCTGTTGCCGATTACTACACGACCAGTCTGAGGGATCTTAATCCACTCACCACGTTCATTCGCATAACCAAAACCGTCACCGCCAATTACAGTACCTGACTGAACTAAGCAGTTATCACCAATTACACAATCATGGTAAAGGCTAACATTAGGATACAGCTTTGTGTTATTGCCAACTTTTGCTTTAGGACCGATTACAACATTAGCGCCTAATTGAACATTATCTCCAATTACAGCACCTGCTTGAATGTTGACATTAGGTCCAATAGATACATTCTTACCAATTGTAGCCTCAGGAGAGATCACTGCTGAGCTGTCTACACCTTTGGCAATAGCAGGAGTTGTATCTAATAACTGAGCAACTTTAGCAAAGCCTACATAAGGATCCTTCATTACCAATACAGCGCATTTAGCGTGTGGTACATCTTCTTCTTTTAAGATCACAGCACCAGCGTGAGATTCGCTTAATACAGCTCTGTATTTAGGATCTGATAAAAAGCTGATTTCTTTTTCTTTTGCAGTCTTTAAATTGGCAACATGAGTAATTTCAATCTCGCCATTGCCAATTAGCTTTGCACCAAGTTTCTCTGCAATATCTTTTAACAGCATAGATTAATTCCTGTTAATTATTTCTTGCTATCCTTGTTGTCTTTGTTCTCTTTCTTAGCTGGCTTTAGCTTTGAAGCTCTTGCGATAACTTCCTCAGAAATATCAACAGCATCTGAAGCAAATACAACTGACTCGCCACGAACTACTAACTCGATACCACGCTCTTTTGCGATTCTATCAATAGCAGTCTGGATTAACTTGCCTAGCTTCATCTCAGCTTCACGCTGTCTCTTCTGAGAGTCTTCCTGTAAAGCCTGGCCCTTTAAGTCGTAGTCAGCCTTTAATTTTGCTAATTTACGCTGAAGCTCAGTTGCTTTGTCGCCCTGTGACTTCTGTAATTCAGCTTCTAACTTAGCGCCTTCCTGCTGGATTTTCTGTAACTCTTCAGAACGAGGACCGAATTCCTTCTGCATAGCCTCAGACTCAGCCTTAGCCTGTGGAAGCTCTGCCATGATTAAACGGAGATTTACAACTGCAATATTGGTTGCTGACTTCTTAGCTGCCTGCTCTGTCTTACCTGCATCAGCAGCATCTGCTGCATAAGTTGAGGTTGAAATTAAAGCCATTGAAATTGCAGATGCTAATAATAACTTTTTTAACATTTTATACTCCTAGTTTTAGAAACTGCTTCCGATGTTGAAATTGAACTGCTGAGTATCATCACCGTCATACTTCTTAATTGCTTTAGCTAGGTTAAATGATAGAGGTCCCATAGGAGACATCCAAGTTAAAGCAAAACCTATAGAAGTACGGTATTTACCTGGATCTGAGTAATCAACAGTGTACATCTTTGAACGGGTATCCCATAGAGCACCTGCATCAAAGAATACAGCTGATCTTACGCTGCTCTTATAAGCTTCTGCTACTAATGGGGTTGGAATTACAAATTCAGCTGTAGCAGTCCAGAATGCGTTACCACCAACTGAAGTTGATGACTCATAATAACTGTCAGCAAATGGATACTTATATAGTGCACGTGGACCGATTGAGTTACGGCTAAAGCCTCTCATCCACTCTGAACCACCTAATGAGAAGTTATCGAAGAATGGAAGAATTTCTCTTACGCCATTCTTTGATCTGTAACCATTACCATAACCGATTCGACCGCGAACGGTGAATACGTACTCATGGTACATATCAATAGGGAAGTAATGGTAGGTTTCAGCAGTAGCCTTGTAATAGTGCATATCTGAATTAGGTGTAGTAGCAGTTAAAGATACTGTCTGCTTGTTACCTGATGTAGGGAACACACCTTTATCAAGACTGTTATGAGTAATATCAAAACCTAGCTTGTAGTCTAAGAAGTTAACGGAACGGGTAGCATCCTTTGAATACATACTAAAGAACACATCTGACTGCTCGAAACGAGTACCGTTATTCTTAATCTTTGACTTCTCAATACCTAAATTGTAGCTAACAAACCAGTTTTCAGAAATTGGGTAACCTAGGTTGAAGGTAGCACCATAAGTATGGTTGGTGTAATCTACAACATCATCGTCATCATCACCATCATACTTATCTAAGTATAATCTGCCACCTAAGCTTACGTTATCTACAGTAAAGTATGGATCGGTATAACCAATTTCCATATGCTTTCTATAGTCGTTCTCATAAGAGGTAATGTTTGCTCTTGTACCCCAACCAAAGAGGTTGTTCTGAGAGATACTTGCCTGAATGGTTAAACCTGAGTCAGTACCAATACCGATACCACCTGAGATAGAACCTGTAGGACGCTCTTTAACCTTGGTGTTGACGTTAACAGTATCATCAGTTGCACCAACGTTCTCAGTGGTTACATCCACAGTCTCAAAGTAACCGGTACGATTTAATCTGGTCTTTGATACTTCAATAGCTTCAGATGATAACCATGAGCCATCCATCTGTCTTAATTCACGTCTGATTACGGTATCATCGGTTGAATCATTACCGGTAATTAGAACCTGTGATACATGAACACGAGAACCAGGATTTACGTTGAAGTTTAAATCAACAGTCTTCTCTTTATCATTATAAATTGGGAATGCCTTAACCTCAGAGTTTGCATAACCGTATTTACCTAAGATAGAAGCTAAGGTCTTTTCGTTCTCGGTTACACGACGCTGATTGTAAATTTCACCTTCATGTAAGGTAATTGCTTCATTTAATTCAGCGCCATACTTTAAGGTATCACCACGAACTGAGAATGAATGAACCTTATAACGCTCACCTTCATCAATAGCGATAGTTAAGTAAATACCTTTTCTATCAGGGGTAAGTTCAACTGAGGTTGAATCAACTTTGAAGTTCACAAAACCTCTATCCATATAGAAGGTCTTTAATGCTTCTAGGTCTGCACGGAATTTCTGACCGTTAAATCTCTGGTTAGCCATGAAGTTCCACCATGGAACATCATCACGTAACTGCATCTGAGCTAACAGCACATCTTCATCAAAAGATTTGTTACCTACGATGTTAATCTGCTGAATTTCAGCAGCCTTACCTTCAGTGATTTCAATCTTAATATCCACACGGTTTCTAGGTAACTGAGTGATAACGGTATTTACCTTAGCTTGGTACATACCTGATGAATGGTAGAAATCCTCTAAAGATTTTTGGATCTGATTTAGAGATTGAGTATTTAAAGCTTCGCCTACTCGGATACCCTGCTGATTGATGATCTTTTCAAGATCTTCTTTTTTGATGTTGTTATTACCAGAGAAATCAACAGCACCAATGGTAGGTCTTTCTTTTACGGTAACAATGAAAGTGTCACCATCACGTGACAGCTTAACATCATCAAAATCGCCAGTTGCATATAACTGCTGCATAGCCAGAGCGGTATTTTGAGGTGTCATTACATCGCCCTCTTTAACAGGCAATGCTAATAAAACTGCACCTTTTGACACACGATTCAGACCACGGATCTGAATGTTAGAAATAACTGGATCACCTGCAGCACTTACTGCTTGAGGAGTTGCAATTGCTGCTGCAACTGCTGCACTTAAGGCTGCTGTCTTAATAAAAGTTCTTCTTTTCATTGTAAAACCAAACTGTTTGTTTAAGTGATTTTGAACTTGCCTAGCTAAAATAACAAAAAAATCTCAAAAAAACAGCTTTTAAAGTCTGTTTTTTTAAGGTTCGATGATAAATCAGCTATCTAAAAACCTTTGATATCATTAAATACTGCAAAAATCATCATTGTCAGCAGTATTGCTGCGCCAAATGATGTAAGAACCATCTGGGTTCTTGCACTAGGCTCTTTACGCATTATTGCTTCATAAGCCAAAAATAAAAGCTGACCGCCATCTAAAACTGGAATTGGCATCAAATTGAGAATACCTAAGTTTACACTAATAGCAGCTAAAAAACTTATAAAGATTTTAAAACCGAAACTTGCGCTCTCTTTTGCGCCCTGAGCAATTGCTATAGGACCTGAGATATTGTCAGCTGAAATAGTGCCATTTGCCAGTTTATAAGTAGATACTAGAACAAGCTTTGCCATTGAAGCAGAATCTGCTACAGCTTTAATCATGCCATCTACTAGACCATATTTAGTAGTCTTTCTAAGGCTTGGTATTGGCTCATACTCTGGAGCAATACCTACATAAGGTACAGTCTGTTTAGTCTTTTCAGAGTACTTGTTCTCAGGAATAACAGTTGTCTGGTATAAAGAGCCATCTCTTTTTACCACAAGATTTAATGGAGCGCCGTTAGAATCATGGATCATGTCTACAATACGGAACCATGAAGTTACCTCTACTCCATTGACCTTTTCAATCTCATCACCTTTCTTTAATGATGCTTTTTGAGCAGGTGATCCTGGCTCTACCATGGCTAAAGTAGTCTTAATCTTGCCAATACATGGCTCAAGACCAACCTTTTTAATTGGAGATTCGTTTCTGTTTAAAACGATAGAACTTGCATCTAATGACAGAACTCTCTTTTGACCGGTACCTAAATCTGAAGATACAGTAACAGATGCAGGAGTGCTTGAGCCCATGATCTCTACTAACTCGTACATCACATCTTTCCATGAGGTGATATCTTTACCGTTAATATCTTCGATTAAGTCGTAATCTTGAAAGCCAGAGGTATAAGCTATTGAATCAGGTTTTACATCACCTACAACTGGTGAGAGTTGAGTGATACCTGACATATTGATATAGGTAAATAAAAGTACTGCTAGTACCAGATTAAAGAAGGGGCCAGCAAAGATAATAAAGGCTCTTTGCCAAACTTTTTTAGACTTGTATGATCCTTCTGGTAATGAGCTCTTGTCTTCAACCGGAGTATTCTCGCCTTCCATCTTTACATATCCGCCTAAAGGGATAGCACTTACGGCATACTCACAGTTGTCTTTACCCTTTTTCTTAAAGAGGATCGGACCAAATCCTAATGAAAATCTAAGAACTTTTACACCACAAGCTTTAGCTGCTAAAAAGTGGCCTAACTCGTGAATAGTTACAAGTATTCCCAAAGCAATCAAAAAATAAAACAGACCACCTAGAATACCTAACATTAAATAGCTCCTACGATTGATTTAGCAATTTCTCTTGCTTTTCTGTCTGTCTCTAAGACTTCGTCAATACTTGATAATGAACCTACATTTGCCTTTTGCAAGACACCATCTACAACTTTTGCAATATCAAGATAAGCAATCTGGTTATGTAAGAAAGCATCAACTGCAACTTCGTTTGCAGCATTAAGGCAGGTGGTAGCACCCTGACCTGATTTACTTGCCTGCATAGCAAGCTTTAAGCATGGGTAACGCACAAAATCAGGTGATCTAAAGGTAAGCTCTGATAACTTTTCAAAATCGAGCATATCCACACCTGAGGTTAGTCTCTGAGGGAAGCCTAAAGCTACAGCAATAGGTGTTCTCATATCAGGCTGACCTAATTGGGCGAGGATAGCACCATCTGTAAATGACACCATTGAGTGAATTACAGACTGTGGATGAATTACAACTTTGATATCATCATCAGTTGCATTGAAAAGATATCTTGCTTCGATGAACTCTAAGCCTTTGTTCATCATAGTAGCTGAATCTACAGAGATCTTAGGACCCATAGACCAGACAGGATGAGCAATAGCCTGAGCCGCAGTTACTGTCTTTAATGACTCTAAAGGTGAGTCTCTGAATGGACCGCCAGAGCCTGTAAGTAAAATCTTATTAACATTAGCCTGTTTTAAGTCACAGTAACCTAAATTGATTTGAGCTTCATATGGTAAGCACTGAAAGATTGCGCTGTGCTCACTGTCTACAGGTAATACCTTAGCGCCGTACTTTTTAACAGCTTCAAAGAAGATCTGACCTGACATTACTAATGCTTCTTTGTTCGCAAGAGCAATTACACAGCCAGTCTTTACAGCAGCGATTACAGGTTTAAGACCTGCAGCCCCAACGATTGCGCCTACTACAACATCAGCAGCACCGTCGCCAGCTACCTCTTCAACTCCACAAGCTCCTGCTAAAACCTCAGCATATAAGCCTAAATCTTTAAGTTTTTGATTAAGCTCCTGAGCGCTTTTTTCATTATGCATGGCTACACGTTCAGGTTTGAATTCCTGAACAATTGCTACCATTTTATCCACAGATGAAGACGCAGCTACAGCATGAAGTTTAAATTCATCTTTATGGCGTCTTAACACATCTAAAGTTGAGGTTCCAATAGAGCCTGTGGCACCTAATAAGGTAACATTACGCATAATTAGAATAGCTCTCCGCTAAATAGCCAAACCATAGTTAAAAATACAGGTACAGCTGCTAGCTGTGAATCAATACGGTCTAACATACCGCCATGGCCTGGGAAGATTTTGCCTGAATCTTTAATACCAGCTAAACGCTTGAACATACTCTCTACAAGATCACCAATTACTGAGAAGATAATGGTGATTACAGCAGCGATAACTAATACACCCTGCTTTTGAGAATACTGACCGAACCAGCCTAATTTATCAAAGATATATAAGCCAATTAGAGCGGTGATAATGCCACCTGCTAAACCTTCAACAGTCTTTTTAGGGCTTACGTTAGGTAACATCTTGTGTTTACCTAAGAATCTGCCAGCGAAGTAAGCGCCAGAGTCAGCACACCATACTAGAGCCATTACTGCTAAAACAAGGCAAGCACCTGCGTTATAGTCAATTGCGTAATCGCTTGAACGTAAAATTAAGATACCCTCTAAGAAAGGTAATAACATCAGGATTGCAATTACGGTATTTAAAACTACATTCTGGTGCCAAGCAGTATCTTTAGGGAATTTTAATAATAAAGGAATAGATACAAACCAGACGATGAGTCCTGAGGCTACTACGTACTGGCTGAACTTTGGAATACCTTCAACAATATATAAACCAGGATTTGCTACAAAGAAAGCAATTGAAGCTACAACAATAGCTACAATGATAAAGGGAATTCTTGACTTATAGCCTAATAAAGGTCCCATCTCGTAGGCACTTACAGCATAAATGAAAAGCGCGCCCATTGAAAAGATTTCAAAATTTGCTTTAAATAGCCATGCTAGCACGGCTGCAATTAGAACAACTGCAGTAATAATTCTAGTCAGCATTATCCTTTTCCTTATTCTGAACTTGAGCTGATGTCATACCAAAACGGCGCTCTCTTGAATTGAAGAAAGTAAAAGCTTCAATCAAATCCTTTTTATCAAAGTCAGGCCACAAGGTATCGGTGAAAAATAACTCAGCATAGGCTGCCTGCCACATTAAAAAGTTACTAATGCGCTTTTCACCACCAGTTCTAATTAACAAATCCACATCAGTTGGAACACTTAAGTTTTGACTGATGCTGTCCTCGTTAAGTTCATTAAAATTTAGATTTTCTTCAGTGCACTTCTTTAAAAGTTTTTGGGTTGCCTGAAGAATGTCCCACCTGCCGCCATAGTTTGCAGCAATGTTCAGTTTCATTACAGAGCAGTCTTTAGTGAGCTCTTCTACTTTCTTAATCTGATCTTGTAAGATGGCAGGAAAACGAGTCTTATCACCTACGATGCAGGTTTTAATACCGTTTTCTTTTAATGACTTGCTTTCTTTTTTAATGGCTTGAACGAACAATGTCATCAGCGCATTAACTTCTAAGGCAGGACGTTTCCAGTTTTCGCTGGAAAAAGCAAAAAGTGTAAGCTCTTTTACACCTAATTGCGCAGATAAACTTATAACTCTTCGAACGGCGTTCGCTCCCTCACGGTGTCCACTGACACGCTGCTTACCGCGAGATAAGGCCCACCTTCCATTGCCATCCATGATAATGGCAAGATGACGAGGAGCAGTAATGCTCCCCGGAATATCACAAATATCTGACATAAGAGCTAATTAAATTTCCATTAACTCTTTCTGCTTTGCAGCTAACAGATCATCAGACTTCTTGATTGAAGCATCAGTTGCTTTCTGGATCTTCTCTTCACCTGAACGCTGCTCATCCTCAGAGATCTCTTTGTTCTTCTGAAGATCTTTGATTTCAGCATTAGCGTCACGACGAATGTTACGGATCTCAACTTTGGTCTGCTCAACTTCAGCCTTAACAATCTTAACAAGCTCCTTACGGCGCTCCTCAGTTAAAGGTGGAAGTGGAACACGGATTTCAACACCTGCAACTACAGGGTTTAAACCTAATTCAGACTGCTGAATTGCCTTCTCAACTGCCTTAATTGCGTTTCTATCGAATACGCTTAACTTTAAGGTACGAGCATCTTCAACATTAACCTGTGCAACCTGACGTAATGGGGTTGGGCTACCATAATAGTCAACCATAATACCATCTAAAAGAGCAGGCTGAGCACGACCTGTACGGATCTTGCAAAGGCGACCATCTAAAGCTTCTAAAGCTTTATTCATGCGTGTTTCTGCTTTATTTTGAACGTCTTTTAACATAATCTGACTCCTTAATCGCTTACCACTGTGCCTTCTGCTTCGCCTTTAGCGGCTCTATCAAAAGCACCAGGTTTATTCATAGAGAATACTCTAATTGGCATGTGATGTTCACGTGCAAGTGCAAAAGCTGTTAGATCCATCACCTGTAACTGCTTTGAAATAACCTCATCAAAGGTAAGTCTGTCAAACTTGGTTGCAGTCTTATCTTTTACAGGATCAGCAGTATAAATACCATCAACCTTTGTGGCTTTTAATACTTCAGAGCATTGAAGTTCAATTGCGCGAAGTACAGCTCCGGTATCAGTTGTAAAGAATGGTGAACCAGTACCACCTGCTACAATCAAGCTAGAGCCTTTCTTTAAAAGTTCTCTACCTTCAGTTGCGCTGTACTGAGTTGTAATAGATGGAATGCCATAAGCACTCATCAGTACACATTCTCCACCTTGAGCCTTGAGTTCTTCTCTCATAGCAAGACCGTTCATGATAGTAGCAAGCATACCCATCTGGTCGCCTGTTACTCTGTCAAAACCAGCCTTTTGCAGAGCTGCACCACGGAAGATGTTACCACCACCGATTACTAGTACAGTCTGAACTCCCTGTTTCTGAACATCACGGATAGCTTTAGCTGTCTGTGATAAAACATGAGGATCAATACCAAAACCTGTATCACCACTTAAAGCCTCACCAGAGATCTTAAGTAGGATGCGTCTTACTTGACTTTTTTGCTCTGAAGACATTACTTAACTCCGCAATTATTTCTTAGCGGCATCAACCTGAGCCTGAACTTCAGCAGCAAAGTCTACGACCTGCTTCTCAATGCCTTCGCCTACTTCGTAACGTACGAATGAAACTGCATCAGCATTGTGTTCCTTTAAGTACTGACCTACAGACTGCTCTGGGTTCATAACGAATGGCTGACCAGTTAAAGAAACTTCACCGGTGAACTTCTTCATACGGCCTTCAACCATCTTCTCAGCGATGTTCTGTGGCTTGCCTGACTTCATAGCGATGTCGATCTGAACCTGACGCTCGTGAGCTACAACTTCAGCTGATACGTCTTCTGGGTGTACGAACTCTGGCTTTGAAGCGCAAACGTGCATAGCAATGTGCTTAGCTAACTCTGCGTCGCCCCCCTTTAGGATTACAGCAACACCGATACGCTTGTTTGAGTGAACGTATAGACCTACAGTCTGACCGTCCTGTGCTTCAACGATTGCTACACGGCGAACCTGTAAGTTCTCACCGATCTTAGCAACTAAAGCAGTTAAACCTTCAGCAACAGTCTGACCATCTAAAGTAGCAGCCTTTAAAGCTTCAACGTCAGAAATGTTGTTTGCTAATGCTAAATCAGCAACTTTCTGAGCAAATGCAACGAACTCAGCGTTCTTTGCGCAGAAGTCGGTCTCTGAGTTAACTTCTACTAAAGCAACTTTTGAACCATTCTGTGCAACAGCAATGATACCTTCAGCTGCAGTACGGCCAGCTTTCTTAGCAGCCTTAGCAGCACCGCTCTTACGCATTGCATCGATAGCTTTCTGCATATCACCATCAGCTGCAACTAGAGCTTTCTTACAGTCCATCATACCTGCGCCAGTAGCGTCACGTAGTTCTTTAACCATAGCAGCGGTTACGTTAGCCATGTTTTATTTCCTCTTAATCTGTAAAAGGCCGGATGAACCGGCCTTAGAAATTTTCTAAAGTTCTGTGTAAACACAGGATCAGGATCTTACGATCCTAGAACGAAAACTTACTCAGCCTTCTGAGCGTCGTCAGCCTTAGCCTCAGCAGCAGCCTTAGCCTCTTTCTCCTGACGAACTACATCAGCACGTGCTGCGTTGATAGTCTCAACAGCACCCTTTAGATATAGATCAACAGCACGGATAGCATCATCGTTACCAGGAACAACGTAGTTAACGCCATCTGGGTTTGAGTTTGTATCAACGATTGCTACAACAGGAATACCTAAGTTGTTAGCTTCTTTGATAGCGATGTGCTCTACTTCAGCATCGATTACGAATAATGCATCTGGTAGACCGCCCATATCCTTGATACCGCCTAATGAACGGTTTAACTTCTCAAGTTCACGGGTACGTAATAAAGCTTCTTTCTTAGTTAACTTCTCTAAAGTACCGTCCTGAGTCTGAGTCTCAAGCTCCTTTAAGCGCTTGATTGACTGACGAACAGTCTTCCAGTTTGTTAACATACCGCCTAACCAACGGTGATCAACGTAGAACTGACCACATGCAGTAGCAGCAGGACCTACTTTATCAGCAGCTGCGCGCTTGGTACCTACGAACAGAACCTTGCCCTTGTGAGCAACAGTGCTGCTTAGGAAGTTTAATGCTGCATCGTAGCACTCAACGGTCTTCTCTAAGTTGATGATATGAATGCCGTTACGAGCACCGAAGATGTACTGTTTCATCTTAGGATTCCAGTAACGAGTCTGATGACCGAAGTGAACGCCAGCCTGTAGCATGTCGCGCATAGTGATGGTAGACATAAATAATATCCTCTAAAATTAGGGTTGTGCCTCCACTGTTTCGCTTGTACAACCAAGTAAGAAACACATCTTAATTGGCACCCAGTACATAACGTTAATAAACAGTGTGCGATTTCTTAAAAACAATCTTGTGTCTTATCTAAATTTGACAGACACAATACCCCTGTGTACCTACACAAAGGCACGTTATTCTAACATGGATTATTTTAAAAATTTTGCCTTAATAAGAAAAAAAATCGCCATTCCTTTCATCATTTGTCAGAAACTTACAAAAAATCATTATAATAAGCCATAGTTAACTAAGGATGAGCGTTATGGACATTACTTTAAAATCACCAAACGAAATTGAAAAAATGCGTATTGCAGGCGCTGCTACTGCAAGAGTTCTAGAAATGATCGAGCCTTATGTAGTTCCAGGTGTTACTACTGAGGAACTTGACAACATCATGAACGACTACATCGTTAATGTTGAAAAGGCTAAAAGTGCTGATTTAGGCTACCAAGGTTACCCTAAAGCTACCTGCATCAGTATCAATGAAGTTGTATGTCACGGTATTCCAGGACCTCATAAGTTAAAAGAAGGCGATATCGTCAACATCGATGTTACCGTGTTAAAAGACAGGTTCCACGGTGACAGCTCAAGAATGTACATTGTAGGTAATCACACCTCACCTAGAAACGAGCAGTTATGTAAATGTGCTCAAGAGTCAATGTACGAAGCAATCAAGACAGTAAGACCTGGTTCTAACCTTGCTGACATTGGTGATGCTATTCAGAAAGTTGCTGACAAAGCAGGCTTCTCAATTGTAAGAGATTACTGCGGTCACGGTATTGGTATTGGTTTCCATGAAGAACCTTCTGTATTACATTACAGAAACAATGAGAATTTAATTCTGCAAGAAGGCATGTGTTTTACCATTGAGCCTATGATCAATGCTGGTACCTATAAGTGCAGAACTAATAGAAAAGATGGTTGGACTGTAACTACAGCTGATAAACAGCCTTCAGCTCAGTATGAGCACACTCTATTAGTAATTCCTAACGGAGTTGAAGTTTTAACCTTACGTAAGGATGAAGACTTCCCTCGCATCATTACTCACTAATTTATAGCTAAAAGCTTCTAACCGTTCATAAACTGTTCATAAAATGGTGCAAAGCTTTTAAGTTATGAGATGCCTGCCATATTCTTTGGCAGGCTTTATTTACAGCATGACTATTAAGCTTACAATTATCATTCCAAAGATAAAGAGCTTAATTAACCTAAACTAATGATCTTTTAAGATCTAAACAGAGTTACCTATCATGTTTGAGTCCATTTCTATTCCAAGAAAGGTAAATACCGCTGACGTAAACGAAGCTTTTCCTTTTAAAGCTCCAGCTCTTGATGTCTATGACATCAAACAAGGGCGTGAACTTGTAAAACTGTATAAGGAATACCACAAAGAGTGTTTCTTAAAAGGCTTTCAGGTAGCTAATCTTTTAAAATGTGAGACTCAAAGTTTAGATAACTTTCTAAAAAAGATCTGGGAGCATTTTTTAGGTAACAACTACGATTACCTCACCCTAGCTGCTGTTGGTGGCTATGGACGCGCTGAACAGTTCATTGAATCAGATATTGACCTTTTAATTGTCTCAGGACTTGATCCTATTCCTGATGATGCCCGTAATGCTATTGAAAAGTTAGTCTCTTTCTTATGGGATCTAAAACTTGATTTAGGCACCTCTGTAAGAACTATCAAAGAAACCGTTCTTGCATCCCGTGAAGACATCACCATCATTACCAATCTTTTAGAAACTCACTATATTGCAGGTAACAAAGATGTCTATGATCATCTTTTAATTGCACTTAAAAACGATGAGTTCTGGGATGATGAAAAATTCTTTGAAGCTAAAGTATCCGAGCAGATGCAACGCTATCACAGCTTTAGAGATACAGTATATTCACTAGAGCCTGATGTTAAGAATAATCCAGGTGGTCTGCGTGATCTGCACATCATGCAGTGGCTCGCCATTAAGATCTTCCATGCCACACGTGATGATGACTTATGCTCTGTAGGCCTTCTTACCAAATCTGAGTACGAGGAGTACCTCTCCTGTCAGTCTTTCTTGTGGGATGTGCGTTACGCTATTCACTGTAACTCCAACTCTAATATCCTAAGATTGGACTTTCAAAAGACTGTAGCTTCTATCCTAGGTTACGGAGATGAAGGTAATGCTCCTGTAGAAGCGATGATGCGCGATCTTTTCCGTATCTTCCACAGAGTTCGTGAATTAAATTACATTCTAGTTCAGCAGGCTTCAATCAAAGTTAAAGGTTATGTAGGTAAAGAGTTCTCTGATCCTGTATTTATTGACAGTTCCTTTGTACAAAAAGGTACTTTTATCGATGTTTTAGATCATGAGCTCTTTAAAAACGATCCTGCTAAGATCTTAGATCTGTTCTTAGCAATCGACTCTCGCCCTATTATTCATAATATTCATGTAAATTGCTTAAGAGCTTTACGTGAAGGACGCAGAGTTCTAAAAGATTACTTGATTACTGATCCTAATTGCCGTGAGAAGTTCAGACAGTTACTGCAAAAAACAGACAGTGCACCTCTACTCTTCTCTTTAATGCATGAAACACGTGTGCTTTCAAGCTACATGCCTCAGTGGGCAAGAATTGAAGGTTTAGCTCAATTTGACAGATTCCATCTGTTCAGTGTTGATGAACACTCCATAAGAGTAATTAAAAACATCCACGATTTGGCTCAATCTAAAGATCCTATCTATCAGCTCTTTAAAATCGTCGTCAAAAAGATCTCAGAGCCTGAGCTTTTAATCACAGCTGCCCTCTTACACGATATTGCTAAAGGTCGTGGTGGTAACCATGCTCAAAAAGGTTCAAAAGAAGCTGAATCATTCTGTAAATTACATGGTTTTAACGATTATCAGACCGGTATTATCAGCTGGCTTGTAGCATCACATCTGCAGTTTAGTACCACCGCTACAAGACGTGATATTACCGATCTTGAGGTGATAAATAAGTTCGCTGACTTTGTAGGTGACGAGGAGCACTTAAACTTACTGTACTGTCTGACTGTAGCTGATATCAGTGCAACAAACGACAACGTTTGGAACTCATGGAAAGATAACATTTTCAAACAGCTCTACCAGTCCACAAAGATTGCAATTTCACAAGGTGAAACCGATCTTGAGACTAACATGCAGCAACAGGCTTTAGAGCGTAAAGAAAAGGTCATCGAACTTACTAAAGACTGCAAGAAGGATGATATCTTAAAGTACATCAGACAGTTCCCTATCGAGTACTTTATCCACTATCAGCCTGAGGATATCAGCTGGCATGCTCGTAATATCTTAAGATATTCACATACAGATAAGCCTTTAATCCTGTTCTCACAGACTCCAAATGTGGGTACTGAGCTTTTGGTTTACTATCAGAGCAATTCTCCAAAATTCTTTGGAAATTTAGTTAAAACCATGGCAATTAAGCAGTTGAACGTTTTTAGTGCACAGATATTTTTAACGCACAATTTTCATGCATTATGCACAATTATGTTCCAAAACAAAAAAGGACTGCCCCTTGATCATGACCGCTTAAATGGACTTAGAAAAGCAATTCTCTCAGGTCTTGATGATGAGTCGCAAAGCCTTATTCTATCTAATTCTGGACGTAAGATTTTCGATCTTCCAACCACGATTTCTTTCTTAGATTCAGGTTCTGAAAAGCAGACTAAGCTTGAAATCTCTACGCTTGACAGACAAGGTCTATTGGCTAAAATCGGCATAACACTTGGTAATTTAGGCTGTCTAATCAGTGCTGCTAGAATCACCACCACAGGTGAAAGAGCAGACGATTACTTTGCAATTACCGATGAAAACGGATTACCTCTAGATTCAATCAAAAAAGAAGAACTGACCACAGCATTAAAAGCAGCTCTTGATGAATCTTAGATTGCAAAAAATGCCAATAGGAGATTTAAATGTCTGTTTTAGACTTACAACCAGTAATTGAAGAGGCTTTTGAGAATCGCGCTTCTATCAATTCAAAGACTGTTACCCCACAATTAAGAGACGCTATTGAACAGGTTATCGCAGCTTTAGATGCTGGTGAGATCCGCGTAGCTGAAAAGAAAGATGGTGACTGGGTTACCAATCAGTGGGTAAAAAAGGCTGTATTACTGTCTTTTAGAATTGAAGATAACTTCTTAACTGAAGTTCCAGGTGGTGCTTTCTACGATAAGGTTCACTTAAAGTTTGAAGGCTATACCGCTGAGCGTTTTGCAAAAGAAGGCATTCGCGCTGTTCCTGGCTGTGTTGTTCGTCGTGGCGCTTATCTTGAGCCAAACACCATTTTATTACCATCATTTGTTAACATCGGTGCTCACGTAGGTTCAGGCACCATGGTTGATACTTGGGCTACTGTAGGTTCATGTGCTCAGGTAGGTAAGAACGTTCATATTGCAGGTGGTGCTGGTATCGGTGGTGTTCTAGAGCCTGTACAGGCAGGTCCTACCATTATTGAGGATAACTGCTTTATCGGCGCAAGATCAGAAGTTGTTGAAGGTGTTATCGTAGGTGAAGGCTCAGTTATCTCTATGGGCGTTTTCTTAGGTAAATCTACCAGAATTTATGACAGAACCACAGGTGAAATTTCATACGGCAGAATTCCACCTCACTCAGTAGTTGTAGCAGGTAACTTACCTTCAAAGGATGGCAAGTATTCACTGTATGCAGCTATCATCGTAAAGCGTGTTGATGAGAGAACCCTATCAAAGGTTGGTCTGAACGAGTTATTACGTCAGGCTCAAGAAGAAGTTCACGGCTAATTCCCTGCCCTGAACAGTTAGAAAAATGCCAGCTGATGCTGGCATTTTGTTTATCTACGTTGACGTAGACTGTTTTGAATATCGACTTAAGATATTCCTGTATTCTTACAGGCTAAAGTCTATCTTAATAAGGCACGATGATATCATCATCCACATCTGCATCAGGATCATCATCAACATCATCATCCTGATAATCCTGATACTTATCCTGTTCAATAGTCATCTTATTACCCTTCTCATCTACAACATCGCCATCTGAATTGGTATCATTCTTTAAAGATACATCAGGTAACTCTGCCCTATCATATGGGAAGTTTAACAGAGCGTTAGTTTGAATGATGCAGGCAAGACCTTTTACAAAGCTTGCTCTCCATTGTGGAAGATAACCTTTGTCTACTAACTCATCTAAGTAATCATCTAAGGTATGATAGTAATCAAGCCATAACTCATTGAGATCATTTAGCTTTTTACCATCACTGTCTGAGACATTAGTAATTGACTCTAATCTGTATTTAAACTCTTTTGAATAGGTGCTATAAGCTTTATGAGCTTCATAGCTACAGATATCCACATCTCGACTGGAGATACACTCTCGCAGTAAGAAATAGTCACCAAAGCCGTATAGTTTAAATAAAGAGAGAATAGCCAAACCTAAGTTTGCTCTTGGATGTTCACCTACAGCATCATCGATACTGTCGTTATAGAACTGAGAATGAGACCATGCATTTGAGAAAGCATCCCACTTAGATACTACTTTGCTATACCTTTCTGTATTTAGTGGAGAGGTTCTCATGTAGTCATCAATGCCGTTGATGCAGCTGTCGGATGCAAAGTAGAACTGCTCGCCGTTAGCGCCTTCAAAGAATGAGCATTGTGATTCTAATGGTTCACCAGTTACAGTCTTACCACCTGTACCCTGTTTAAAGGCATTTTCAGGTAATAATCTGATGCCCTGAGGTTTACCAGCTAAATTCCAAATTCTCATCAGCATGGTTCTGTAAATAATAGGTCTTATAGCCTGAGCCTGCTGAATATTTGGAAGAGCACCTGATAACTGTCTGTAAAAATCAGCCCAGATCTTTAAGGACTTCTCTACAGCATTTACAGCTGAAACTGATCCTTTTACTCGTCTGTATAAAACAGATGAGTATTTTAATAGCTCCATCTCATAGCGATTATCGGTGTCATAGACTACAGTTGTAGGATCACCATGTAATGATTTAATGGTATAGAAGCTACCAGGAAACTCTTTAATGTGTCTTTTACCTACTAAGGAGTACAAAGCTAGATACCACTCACGGCCATCTGCTTTTACTGGCAGGTTTAAAGCTGAAGCTGAGCTTAACGAAACAACCTTATTCCAGCTTTCGTTATACTTATTAAATGCAGAGCTCTTATCATTAAAGAGCTTGTAGATATATGAAAGTGGGCCAAGACCGTCCTTTTTATAGAATCTGTCTAAAGCTAACTTACATGAATCTGAGTAATTGAATTTGTACAGATTTGGTCTTACCTGAGCTGTACACAGATCATCGACATTGTCTATATAAGACTTCTCATATCTGTCCTGAGGCCAAAGCAGTGATGAGAGCAATGGAAAATTACATTTAAAGTCGTTGCCGATGCACAGTGCTGTACACTCAGATGCTACATTACGAATAGTCATGTCGGCACCAGACATTGACACATCGATAGTAGCAGGGATTCCTAAATACTCAGCATCTTCTTTGTCAAAGATTAAAGTTAACTTTGTAGAATCAGGAATTGCTAATAGTAGATTCTCATCTATTTGTAAATCAAGAGAATTTCCTGAAACCTCACCATACTCTTCGACATTTAACTCATCAGTCTTTACGGTAACTTTAATTACTGAATCAGAGTCTATTTTTTTAGGTAAGAGTAGAGTGAAGCGATAATTGTCCTGAGAGTTCTTTGAACAAAGAACTGCCTGAAGTTGTGTATCTCCTGAAGCATTTACAAAAGCAGAGACCTCTGTCTCACCATTTGCATAGGTAAGATCGCCTGCTGCCCACATTGCTGCATTTGAATTTGTACTATAAGTTAGGGCTCCAAGTACAAATAAATATGATAGTGACCTCATCATAATAGTAGTTTTTTATATAGCGCTTTATTTTTTTCGATAGTATATATCCAAATACAAAAATTGTTACTTATTTTCAGAAAAAAAGTAAAACTGCACAATAACTAAGAGAATTTAAAGGAGATAAATTTGGGAGATTTACAGTATTTTAAGAGATAACTGTCTGATCTAGTGAGTGGAAATAATAAGAAATGTAAAATGAAATTTATTTGCAACTACAACAAGGCCTGCTAAAAAGCAGGCCTTGAGCGCTATTTGATAGCTTGTTTACTTACTAGCCACCGAAGTTATCGAATAAGATATTCTCATCTTCAACGCCTAATGAGTGAAGCATATCAACTGCTGACTTAGACATCATAGGAGGTCCGCACATGTAGTACTCAACATCCTCTGGGTTCTTATGATCTCTTAAGTACTGCTCATATAGAACATTAGCAATAAAGCCTGTTAAACCAGTCCAATGATCTTCTGGCTGAGGATCTGACAGAGCTAAGTGCCATGTAAAGTTTGGATGTTCCTTAGCTAACTGATCGAACTCATCAGCATAGAAAACTTCCTGTAATGAACGAGCACCGTACCAGAAAGAAATCTTACGCTTAGAGTTAAGTCTCTTTAACTGGTCGAAGATGTGTGAACGCATTGGAGCCATACCAGCACCACCACCAATGAATACCATTTCATTGTCGGTATCACGAGCAAAGAACTCGCCGAATGGACCTGAAATAGTAACCTTGTCACCAGGCTTTAAGCTCCAAATATATGAAGACATAATTCCTGGAGGAGCTGATGGGTTGCTAAATGGAGGTGTAGCAATACGTACGTTTAACATGATCAAGCCTTTCTCACCTGGGTAGTTAGCCATTGAGTAAGCTCTGATAGTTGGAGTATCAACCTTTGATACTAACTTATCAAAACCAAAGTGCTTGAATGCGCCCATGTACTGTGGTTCGATATCGAAATCTGCATACTTAACAGTATGTGCAGGAGCTTCGATCTGAATATAACCACCAGCGCGGAATGGAACTTCCTCGCCCTCTGGAATACGCAGACGTAACTCTTTAATGAAGGTAGCAACGTTGTGGTTAGAAATAACCTCACATTCCCACTTCTTAACACCGAATACTGATGCAGGTAATTCAATCTGACAGTCATTTTTTACAGTAACCTGACAAGCTAAACGCCAGCCTTCTTTAATCTCCTTCTTAGTGAAGTGAGAATACTCGATAGGTAGAACGTTACCACCGCCTTCGGTTACCTTAACTTTACACTGACCGCAAGCACCACGACCACCACAAGCTGATGATACGAAGATACCTTTTTCTGATAAGTCATTTAATAACTTACCGCCAGCAGGACAGGTTAAAGTCTTATCTGGATCGCCGTTAACACCAATCTTGATGTCACCTGACTGAACCAGGAATTTTCTAGCAATTAAGATCAGAGCTACCAGTACTACGACGATAGCGCAGAACATTGCAACACCGGCTAGAATAGTTTCCATCTATTCCCCCTTACAACTGAATACCAGAGAAGGACATGAAGGCAACAGCCATCAGACCTGCAGTGATAAAGGTTAAAGGTAAACCGCGTAAGCCAGCTGGAGCATTTGCATACTTGAGCTTTTCGTTAATAGCTGCAAGGATGATGATAGCCAGTGCCCATGATGAGCCTGAACCTAATGCATAAACTACTGACTCGCCGAAGTTGTATTCACGCTGAACCATGAATGAAACACCAGCGAAGATAACGCAGTTAACAGTGATCAATGGAAGGAAAATACCTAAAGCTGCGTACAATGAAGGCACGTATTTATCTAGGAATACTTCCAAGATCTGAACAAGAGCTGCAATCACACCAATATAAGTAATGAAACTTAAGAATGATAGATCTAAACCTGGTGCTAAAGCATCTGGTTTTAAGATGTAGGTGTTGATTAAGTTGTTAACAGGAACAGCTAAAACCTGAACCATGATAACAGCTGCGCCTAAACCTGCAGAGGTAGAAACTTTCTTTGACACAGCAAGGAAAGTACACATACCTAAGAAGAAGGCTAAAGCCATGTTCTCAATAAAAACACTCTTAATGAAGAGAGAAATATAATGCTCTAACATTATTAGTAATCCTCCCTATGAGTATCGTATACGAGAGGCTCCTGTAAGTCCTTACGAATTGACTTAACACCCCAGATTAGTAAACCTAAGATGAAGAATGCGCATGGAGGCATTACAAGTAAGCCGCATGGTACGTACCAACCGCCGTTGTTTACAGTCTCAAATACGGTTAAACCAAACCAGGTACCTGAACCGAAGATCTCACGGATAGATGCGACAACACATAAAACCAGAAGATAACCTAAACCATTTCCCAAGCCATCTAAGAATGATGGTAGTGGTTTTGATTTTAAGGCGAAACCTTCAGTTCTACCCATAACGATACAGTTGGTGATAATCAAGCCAACGTAAACTGATAACTGCTTTGACAGATCGTAAGCAAAAGCTCTTAAGATCTGGTCAACGATGATTACCAATGAAGCAATAACAGTCATCTGAGCAATAATACGTACTGAGTTAGGGATGTAGTTACGTACGATAGAAATAGCTAAGTTAGCTAAAGCACATACGCAAGATACTGAAATACCCATAACAAAAGCAGTCTTCATGCTAGAGGTAACTGCTAAGGAAGAACAGATACCTAATACCTGAATCATTACAGGGTTATTTGCAATGATAGGAGTTAGGAATGTTTCCTTTAAGCTAGGACCCTTGTTACTCATTTACAACGATCTCCCCTTTGCTAAGTTTCTCTAGGAATGGCTTGTAAGCATCACCTAGCCAGTAAGCTGACAGATGATCAACACCGTTAGAGGTTAAGGTTGCACCTGACAGAGCATCGATGTCGAAATCTTTGTTCTGTGCATGTTTGGTGATATGGAACTTATACTCGCCATTCTCATCGGTTAACTTCTTGTTAACCCATAGAGCCTGCCAACGAGGATTGTCAATTTCACCACCTAAGCCTGGAGTTTCACCGTGTGAGTAGAAGGTAACACCTAAGATAGTGTTGCCATCAACTGGTGAAAGAGCTACGTAGCCATATACAGTTGACCATAGAGCCTGACCATAGAATGGTAGGATTACACGCTCAACTTTACCGTCATCGTTCTTTGCAAAATATACAGGCATTAACTTTGAACGAGTTAAGATACCAGCAACATCCTTATCCTTAGGAATAGATACTGATGTCTCAGGTTTCTTAGCTAATGAAGCGAAGTTATAACCTTCAATTTCGTCTTTATTAACTTTGTCGTCAGCTAAAGCACCGGTATCAACATCGATTAGATGTGATTCAATGTGCTTGTTGAAAGTATCAGCAACTGAGCCTTTAACTTCAAAGCCAGAAACTTTCAGGATACTTACCTGACGATCGTTAGCAACTGCTGCTGCCTTAAATGGATTTAAAGCAACTACTGCAGATGAAACTAACACAGAGCAAACTAAGCAGAAGGTAATAATGATGACAAAAGTACCTAATGCGGAGTCTTTATTAAGCTTTGACACGGGCTAGTCTCCTCTTGATATTGCGCTGAGTTGCTAGGTAGTCGAATAGAGGAGCCCAGCAGTTAGCGAATAGAATTGCAAGCATCATGCCTTCTGGGTAAGCAGGATTTACGGTACGGATCAGAATTACCATTACGCCGATTAGAACGCCGAATGCCCACTTACCTTTGTTAGTGAATGAGCTTGATACTGGATCTGTTGCCATAAATACGGTACCAAAAGCAAAGCCGCCTAAAACTGCGTGCCACTCAAATGGCATGTTGAACATCTCATTGGTGGTTGAACCAATTGCGTTGAACAGAGTTGCAGTTAAGAAAGCACCTACTAAGATACCAACCATGATACGGAATGAAGCAACACCGGTAGCTAGGATAATTGCAGCACCAACTAAAATCATTAGAGTTGAGCCTTCACCAATTGATCCTGGAATGTTACCTAAGAATGCGTCCATCCAGTTGATTGCGTTACCAGCAGCATCTTTTAGAGCCTCAGCACCGCCCTGTGACCACTGAGCCAGAGGAGTTGCGCCTGAGAAACCATCTACAGGAACCCAGCAGTTGGTACCTGAAATTGATGCAGGGTATGCGAAGAACAAGAATGCACGACCGCACAGTGCAGGGTTTACGAAGTTTCTGCCAGTACCACCGAATACTTCCTTACCGATAACAACACCGAAGGAAATACCTAAAGCAGCCTGCCATAATGGCATGGTTGGAGGTACAACTAATGCGAACACGATAGAGGTTACGAAGAAACCTTCGTTAATCTCATGGTGACGGATTAAGCAGAATAAAACTTCCCAGAATGCACCAACAGCAAATACTACGATGTAGATTGGTAAGAAGTAAACTGCACCAATTACCATCTTTGAGTAGATGCCTGCATCAGTACCTAAGCTTGCGCCTAAGATCTGAGCGATTGCATAATGCCAGTCAGCACTGAATAGGCTGTAGTTCTGAGAAACAACATCAGTTGCGTTTGACAATGTTGAGATTGCTAAAACAGTCTGATTACCAATGTTGTACCAGCCCCAGAACATTGCAGGGAAAACTGCTAACCATACGATGATCATGACTCTCTTTAAGTCAACGAAGTCACGTACGTGAGTCTTACCTGTAGTTACACGGCCTGAGCTGTATAAGAAAGTGAAAGTACCCTCATATAAAGGATAGAACCATGATAATAGGCCACCCTTTGTAAAGAGTAGAGAGAACTTCTTTAAGACGTCTAATAACACTTATTAACCCTCCACTTCGATCTTAGTTAAGCTTCTGCGAAGCAGTGGACCGAAGTCGTTCTTGCCAGGGCAAACATAAGTAGCCAATGCAATATCTTCTTCAGAAAATTCTAAGATACCAAGTAGCTTAGCCTGATCGGTATCGTTAATATCGATAGCACGAACAAGCATAGTTGCTTCAACATCATATGGAGCTAATACTTTCTCGTAGCAACCAATTGGCATGATTGAACGTGGACCGCCGTTTAAAGCAGTGTTGAAAGTATATGTGCTTGGATGAATAAAGTTTGCTAAGAAAGCTCTTGTAGCTGAATGGCGGTGAATACCTAAGCCCATCCAGTTCTTTAAGAAGAACTCGTTCTTGGTGCCTTCTTCTAACAGTGCAACGCCCTGATGATAACGACCTAAGTAAGCATATGGACCTACAGCGGTGTTACCCCAAAGTACTGTACCAGAAATTACACGAACACCCTGTGAAGAAGCAACAATCTCGCCTTCTGTTAACTCTGCAACAGAAGCACCGATAATTGTCTTAACTAGACGAGGTTTCTTAGCCTGTGGACCTGCAAGAGAAATAACGCGAGTATTGTAGAACTCACCTTCTACGAACAGATGACCAATTGCGATTACGTCCTGATAACCAATGTGCCATACAGTCTTGGTCTCTGAAACAGGATCAAGATGGTGGATATGAACGCCTGGTAAACCAGCTGGGTGATGACCTGCGAAAGTCTCTTCCTGAACGTTAGGAGCAGTAACTGAAGGTAATGACTCTGCACCTTTGCAAACGTATACCTTGAAATCGCCGATGCGGCTTAACACCTTGATACCATTTGCAAAAGCTTCAGCTTCAGCATCAATGATAACCTTAGGGTCAGCAGCAAGAGGATTTGTATCAATTGCTGTTACAAAAATTGAATGAGGTAAAGTACCGATTGTAGGTACTTTGTCGAATGGGCGAGTGCGGAATGCTGTCCACATACCTGATTCAACTAACTCATCAATAACTTCTTTTGAGGACAGGCCTAACAACTTGTCAGCAGGAGTCTTTTTAAACTCTACGCTCTCACCGTTAGGATCTACTTCAATCACTAAAGACTGGAATGCACGACGCTCGCCTCTGTTGATAGCGACTACAGTACCAGCTGCTGGTGCTGTAAAACGTGTTCCAGGATTTTTCTTATCTTCAAAGAGAACCTGACCTTTCTTGACTTTCTGACCAGCTTCAACAGACATTGATGGACGCAGACCAACGTAGTCAGAGCCGATTAAGGCTACATGCTTAACGCTAGGGCTGTCGCTCACCGCCTGCTCAGGCTTGCCGCCAATAGGCAGATCCAATCCTTTTTTGATGTTAATCATAGACGGTTCCAATAAAAAAATTAAGGAGCTAATCTCCTATAACCTACCTGACAAATGCCATAGCAATTTGACTTCTTTTTTTCAAAAAAAGTCACAATTACTAAACAAACAGGTGTACGCATGAATTTTATCATTAAAAGGGGCTAATTGAAATTTTTGCACACAATAAAATTTAACAAAATCTAAAATGTTAGATAAAAATCTTAAATTGAAAAACAGTTGTGTAAATACGTTTACAAAAGTTTTACCTGTATTCTGAAATGTTAAGAATTGACGAAAATTGTAATGTTTGAAATAAAGAATTTTTGAGTAAAAAGACCGTTATAAATTTTCATTTTAGGTCAGTTTCGACTTATAGCAAAAACGAGAAGTGGTGTTCTGAAAAATTCCTCAGACTTTAACTCAAAAGTATTTAGATCTTTTCTAATGATTTAGTCAGAGGAAACTGTGAAGTTTAATTTAATTTTGAATTTTGTAAGATTTTTTTCATAGAGATATAACCAGGATCTTTAGTTATATCTCTTAGTGTGCCTGTTTCTTTTCTTTCTTTATAGCGACGCTCAGCAGCATCTGCTCTTTTTAAGAAATTAGCTGCAGCTTCACCTGTCAGTGTAGGGATCTCTTTAATTGGTCTTGACATATTTCAGGTCTCTTAAATCGGCATTCTTAAATAATCATTTCAATTGCACATTTGTTCATTGTACACAGATACTCAAGAATATGCACGATGAGTAAATATATGCCTGTATTTTATCTTCCCCGTCAGTTAAAAGATTTAGCTTCTGCATTAAAAGGAGCTACTTTTAATAAGAGCAACATGCCAGGAATTGCTAAAACGGTACAAAAGATAAAGAAGTTCTCCCAGCCCATGAACTCTACTATATAACCAGTTGTAGCGTTACAGAAGGTACGAGGCACAGCACTTAATGAGGTTAAAAGCGCAAATTGAGTTGCAGCATAGGTCTTATTAGTTTGAGCTGATAAGAATGCAACAAAAGCAGAGGTACCTAAACCTGCACCAAGACACTCAGCGATGATCACAAAAGCTAATAAGAATACAGAAGGAGCCGTATCAGAGCCAATGCCTTCATGGGCAAGAATTACAAAACCTAAGATTGTAATTAACTGACCAAAGCCAAAGTACCACAGTGCTTTGTTAATACCGGTCTTTAGCATGATGACACCACCTAGGATGCCACCTATGAGCATTGACCACAGCCCCGCGTTTTTTGCTACCAGTCCTATAGTTAATAGATCATAGTGCAGATCGATATAAAAAGGAGTTGCTAGAGCTGTAGCCATTGAATCACCTAGTTTGTAGCAAAACACAAACAGGATGATTAAAAACATAGACTTTAGACCGCGTCTGTCTTTGAATTCACGGAAAGGCTCAATTATCGCCTGACGCAAATTTCTAGGAGCATTGATAGTCTCTGGCTCTTTTATAAAAAAGGTCACCAAAAGAGCTGGCAACATAAAAGCTGCAGTTATAAAAAAGACATCTGACCAGGATAAGAACTGAGCAATCACTAAAGAGAGACCACCTGGTACTAAACTTGAAGCTCTTGAAGCTGTGATAAATAAAGAGGTACCAAGACCTAACTCTCTGTCAGTTAAGATCTCACGTCGGTAAGCATCAATTACGATATCCTGTGTAGCTGATGCAAATGACAAAATTACAGAAACAACAGCAATTACAGCCAGACTTGTTTTAGGAGAAAACTGACCTAGTAAAAAGATTGAAAAGAAGACTGCAATCTGGGAGATTAACATCCAACTGCGACGTCTTCCTAAATGAAAGAGATTGTACCTGTCAACAAGTGGAGACCACACAAATTTCCAGGTATAAGGGATCATAATTAGAGAGAACAAACCGATTTCTTTTAGGTTTACTCCCTCTTTTCTTAAATATGCTCCTAATAAGGTTAAAACTACAAAAAGAGGCATTCCTGAGGCAAAGCCTAAAGATAGGCATAAAGCCATCTTTTTGGAAAAGATCTCTTTTAAAAGTTGATTCTTACTAGAAGACATACTGTAGGTTAGTCTCTAAAATTCTCGTACTGTAGAGGCTGTTCGATCTTAGAACCTCTAACTAGAGCGATAGTAGCCTGAAGATCATCTCTCTTTTTGCCAGTTACTCTGATGATGTCATCATTGATCTTTGCATCAACCTTTAACTTAGCATCTTTGATCTGCTTGATGATCTTTTTAGCAAGCTCTTTATCAATGCCTTCTTTAAAAGACACAACCTGAATTGATTTCTTGCCTGAACGGGTGATCTCTTTAAACTCGGCTGCAGTAGCTTCGATGTTACGCTTAATTAACTTCTGTCTTAAGATATCATCCATCTGCTGGATCTGGAATTCCTCATCAGCTTCAAGCTTTACTTCGTTTTTGGTCTTATCAAAATTATAAGAAGCCTCAACGCCTCTGAAGTCATAGCGGGTCTGAAGTTCACGGTTAGCATTATCAACTGCGTTTTGAACTTCATCTTTTTTTAATTTAGAAACAATGTCAAATGATGGCATAACTATCCTTTATTCTATTTGAACTATTCTTAATGTACTATTCGTCTTTGAGAATAGTCTGTACTAAGTTTTCAATACTATCGTTATCAAGAGCTTCGTCATGTAATAACTCATCTCTTGTGCCTTCAAGTATGAAGTGATCAGCAAAACCTTTTACTATAACTTTAGCTTTTGTCTTAGAGTTGTCTAAAGTTTCATTAAACTCTTCGACAACATCTAATATTTCCTGACCAATGCCACCATGAACTACACCTTCTTCTAGGGTAATAATGGTGTCATGGGTAGATGCTAATTTCTTTACAAGTTCAACATCCAATGGCTTTACAAAGCGCATATCAGCTAGAGTCAGGTTATATTTTTGAGCTACTGAGTAAACTCTCTTTGCAATTGAGCCAAAGGCACAGATTGCAATCTTTTTACCTTCTAAAAGTAATCTGCCCTTACCAATTTCAATGGTGTCATCTAATGACAGACCACTTACACTTGAGTTATCACTGGTTCTTTCATATCTTACAACACAAGGTTTGTTTAACTTATAACCTGTGTTGAGCATTAAGAACTGCTCTTTTAAGTCTGATGGGGTCATGATCACCAGGTTTGGTATGCAACGCATGAAAGCTATATCAAACATACCCTGATGAGTAGGACCATCAGGACCTACAATACCACCTCTATCTACTGTCACTAATATTGGCAGATCTTGAATTGCCATATCATGGATTAAACCGTCATATGCTCTTTGCAAGAAGGTAGAATAGATAGAAACTACTGGATGTAAACCACCTGCAGCTAGTCCTGAAGCAAAGACAAAAGCATGCTGTTCAGCAATACCTACATCATAGAATTGCTCAGGATATTGCTCTGAGAACTTTTGCATACCTGAACCTAATGGCATAGCTGGAGTTATACCAATAAGTTTCTTGTCATTTTTAGCTCTTGCGCATAACCAAGAACCAAAGCCTTCAGAAAATGAGATTTGACCATGTTTGTCCTTATCAGTGATACCTAATTCTGGATCAAAGGATGGAACTCCATGGTATTTGGTAGGATCTTTTTCAGCTGGTTCATAGCCTTTACCTTTTTTGGTAACAACATGAACTAACTGCAATCCACCTATCTTTCTTACATTCTGTAAGATTGAAACTAAGCCTGCAACATCATGACCGTCAACAGGTCCAATGTAATTAAAGCCTAACTCCTCAAAGAAGGTACCAGGCATGATCATGCCTTTTACGTGTTCTTGAGCTTTTTCTGCTAATTGCTTAATTGCAGGCAGACTTTGTAATACTTTCTTACCACCTTCTACGAATTTTACATAATAAGGGTTTGCAAGAATTGAAGCTAAGTACTGAGCAACTGAGCCAACATTTTTAGAGATACTCATCTCGTTATCATTTAAGATAACGATTAAATCAAGATCTTTAGTAGAGCCTGCGCAGTTTAAAGCTTCATAGGCAGCACCACCTGAGAGTGCACCATCACCAATGACAGCAACTACTTTATTGTGAGTATTCAGTTCTTTTTGAGCAACTGCTAAACCTAAGGCTGAACCTATAGAGGTTGAGGCATGACCAGTGCTTATAAGATCATACTCTGTCTCCCCTCTCCAGATAAAAGCATGCAGACCACCTTTCTGTCTGATGGTTCTTAACTGATCTTTGTGTCCAGTTAAGATCTTATGAGGATATGACTGATGACCAACATCCCAAACGATTTTGTCGTCAGGGGTGTTAAATACATAATGAAGCGCAGTTGTAAGTTCAACAACAGCAAGTCCTGATGCTAAATGACCTGCTGTCTTACTTACTGAATCCACAAGATAAGAACGTACCTCCTGGCAAACATTTGGCAACTCTTCAACTGGGAGATTGCGCAAATCTTTTGGTGAGTGGATCTTATCTAATAGAGGTGTAGAAATTTCTGTCACGGATTTAATGATCTCTATTTACTGCAAATAAGGCAAATTGCTCTAAAAGGGAAGTATCAATAGCCAGATCTTTTAATGAAGCTATAGCTTTTTGAGCACATTCATGAGCAAACGCTTTAGCCTTATCGATACCTAATAGTGCAGGATATGTGCTCTTATCTAATGAAATATCTGAGCCCTGAGTCTTTCCCATCACAGCAGTATCGCCAATTACATCTAAGATATCGTCCCAAACTTGGAAAGCAAGTCCAGTCCACTTTGCGTACTCATCTAGTTTCTCAATTTGAGTTTTTGTTGCATTATCAGCGCAAGCTGCTCCCATTAGAACAGCAGCTCTAATTAAAGCACCTGTTTTCTTTGAATGTAATAGACGTAGTTCATCAAAAGATAAGTGTTTACCTTCTGATGCCAAATCAATTGCCTGACCACCACACATTCCCTGATAGCCAGCTTTTGTAGCTAGTAATCTTGTTAATTGGGCTACAGCTCTGTCTGAAAGACCTGATTTTTCATCAGATAAAATTTCAAAAGCAAGTGTCTGCAAAGCATCACCTGCTAATAAAGCTACAGTCTGAGAAAACTTTACATGCACTGTATCATGACCACGACGTAATTTGTCGTTGTCCATTTCAGGCATGTCATCATGAATTAAAGAATATGCATGCACACATTCAATTGCAGCTGCTGCATAGTCAAGTTTTTCAATACTCTGACCTAAAGCTAGGCCTGTAGCATAAACAAGTAAAGGACGCGCTCTTTTACCACCTAAAAGCAGACCATAACGCATGGACTCTTTAAGCTCTGGTGCATCATCATCAAACTTGTTTATGTATGACTCCATGAATGAGTTAATTCTAGAAGCCACATCTTTTGCAAATTCTTTAAGTTCCAATTTATTCTCTTTACAAGATGTTAAATTCTAAATTCGTTTGCGTATCACTTTTAAGTAAAAAAACTATAAAGTCCTTTTACTTAAAAAGGTAAATCGTCTGATTTAGATGAGCTTTTAGCCTCAAGTTCATCTAAAGCATCATCAGTCGCACTATCTGGTAGTGCTTTATCTGATAATGCTTCATCAGATAAAGATTGCTGAGCCTTTTTACGGGCTACAGTAATCTTTTGTGAGAGTGAATCTAGCGATTTCTTACATGATACCGCCAGATCCATACCCTGACTGTAAACAGATATAGCCTCATCAATAGAAAGATTACCTTCCTCTAATTTGGAGGTTAACTCTTCAAGTTGTTTTAAACGCTCTTCAAGAGATGTCATCTGTTTTGCAGCCATTTTTATCCTCACTATGAACGAAGTACTGCGCCGAACTTGTTCTTTGCTTCTTCAACAATCTTTGAAGATAACTCATCAATCTGAGCATCCTCTAAGGTGTGTTCAACATCCTGAGCAATTACACCTAAAGCTACAGAACGCTTATCACCTAAAGACTCATCCTCGAATACGTCGAAGATCTTAACATCCTGAACAATTGCACCACCTACAGACTTGATTAGAGCTGTTAATGAAGCAACTGGTACAGACTTGTCAATTACAAAAGCAAAGTCACGACGAACTGATGGGAACTTAGAAATTGGGTGGTATACAGGAACCACTCTCTTCTCAACAGCAGAACGTAATAACTCAAAGACACCAACGTGCTGCTTGAAGCCTAATGCTTTAGCAGTTAATGGGTGAAGCATACCAACGAAGCCTACCTTTACGCCGTTCTTAAAGATGTCAGCACTCTGACCTGGGTGTAAGAACTTCTCATTTGAACGAGCAAAGGTGTATGCGTCAGCATCAGCAGTTACTGCTAATAAAGCTTCAACGTCGCCCTTTACATCAAAGAAGTCTACAGCTCTGCTCTTTTGTGTCCATGACTCGTCATCAATGTCACCTACAGAGATACCTGCAATCATAGCTTCCTGACGAACACCGTTTTCTGCATCTTTATCGATGATGTAACGTAAGCCCTGCTCAAATAAGCGAACTTTACGTTGCTGACGGTTTGCATTGTACTTAGCTACAATTGAAAGACCAGCTAATAAGCTTGTACGCATTGCTGATAGCTCTGGTGAAATAGGAGTTGTCAGCATTAAAGGTTTGATATCAGAGAACTCTGATAATACTTTAGGATCGGTAAATGAGTATGTAATAGCCTCATTGTAACCTACATCAACTAAAGCCTTCTTAATCTGTCTGTCTAATACAACTTCTTCTTTTTCATGAACCATGTAAAGCTCACTTACAGGAGTTGCATTAGGAATGTTGTCATAACCGTAGATACGAGCAACTTCTTCGATTAAATCCTCTTCAATAGCAATATCAAA
>Ga0256405_10001233_pt1 | contig 72142 bp, 64 predicted proteins | sample RumenRJG_02DNA_FD_189096 | JGI IMG/M metagenome (GOLD analysis project Ga0256405, IMG submission 189096) | Bovine rumen microbial communities from Lethbridge, Alberta, Canada - RJG_02 | ecosystem: Host-associated > Mammals > Digestive system > Stomach > Rumen | place: Canada: Alberta...
AAATCAAAAGACTATTCAAATGCAGAAAGACAATAACAAAGACAAAGCACCGGCAAAGGTCACGCTGGCCATGGTCTATGGCAGCATGGACTTCTTCCGCTTCCTGCAGGAGCATTCCCGCGACCGGCTCTCACGTTTCGAGGCTTACCTCTACATGCTGGACAAGGCATGCTCGAACTACCGACCGCATAACATCGACGCCAAATGGATTCCTGCCATCGGCGAAGGGCAGTTCTTCATTACGAAGACGGAATTGGCTGCTGACTGGCACTGGCACAGGGCTACGGTCCGCGACTTCCTCGCCAAGCTCACTGAGTTCGGTTGCATCGTCATCGAAGAGCATCTCAAGGGTATTCTCTGTACGATGACGAGACTGGTAATGACCGTCAGCCCCAGTGTGGCAATAAGCAGCAGCTTCGAGGCCATGGTCAAGTACACGATGTACAGCTGGGCCGATGGTAAGATCTCATCCGCACAGGTTACACGTCTCATCGGACAGGTAGAGCGTGGCGCGAAGACAATGCTCACCGGCAGCATAAGTTCCAACTACACCAAGAAGCAGTTGGATGGCATCACCAAACTCTCTGTACATTATGCAATCGAGTCCATCATTGCCAGTCATCCGGGGGAACTTTCCGCTTCCAAGGAAATCGGTTGTGACCCTTCCCTTATCGACAAGTGTGCGGTGGAGTTTCTTGATGGCTATCTCGCTGGCAACTGGAAGGCATTCCTCACACTTCTCTACGACAGGACAGAGGTGGCACTTGACCTGCTCGTGGAATCCATGCGCTTGCATGGTGAGGAACGGGATGACATTCTCAGGAGACTGGCAGAGGAGACTGCTGGCCTAAAAGGCGCTTCTCATGCAACGCACGTCGTTAGTGGCAGTACTTCGGCCTCTATCCCGATTGTTTTTCCCTCAGATTACGACTCCGGGCTTCTGACCGGCTCCGTACCGGCAGATGCTGATACGGACGCTGTCGGCTCATCTGAGACGGGTTTTAAGGCTGACGCACCGGTTTCCTCAGGTTTAGCAGCAGAAGCTGTTATCGCTGACGCTGAAGGCGATTTGTAGCCTCTGGGATTATCCTCATAATAATGCAATAGAATCGTTCGAGACGATATGCTGTGTCTCTCATGAAAACGCGCACCTGGGCTTCGCCCGGTGGCAGAGCGGTAAAAACGGTTGGCCCGTGGGGCGCTTTGCAGGGGCTTGCCCAGTGCCACCGTTTTTGAAGAGGGGTAACACATTACCCGCGTCACTAAAGTTCCTTGGCCCGATGTCCACCTTCAGGGGCAGCAAGCTGGGTGGCATCGGCTTGGGCGTACTGAACTTCAACAGGGCTAAAGTGTCCCCTCTTCAACTGTAATAAAGGCCGTGCCGTCATGGGGAGCCACGGCTGCCGTCCAAACTAAGGGAAATGGATCGAGTGTGATGTAGAGGTTAACAGAATGGCTTCAGACGCATTCATACGCCAATACAGCAGTGAAGCCACAAAGAAAGATTATCCATATCATGCCTTTCTTTTCCCTCAATTTAACAAACAACGAATATGGCAATACAATATCAATCCCTCAACTTCAAGGGACGCAAGGGCATGTCAGCAGGACAGAGCCGGGAGCATCAACGGGCATGGAGCGAGAAAGCCTGGAACATGGCGTTGGCCAAAGGTAACTTTGACCGCTCGCGGGAGCATCTCAACTTCGAGATCGTCGATGGCAAGATACAGCCCATCGACAAGAGTAAGTCCATCGGGCAACGGCTGGCAGAGAACCTGGCAGAAAGAGGCATCAGAGACCCTAATGCCAATCTTGCCGAGCCACGCTACCGCACGTTGGGGGACTTCGTGTTTTCAGGTTCCCATGAGCGCATGACAGAGCTGGCCTTCGGCACACAGCCGGTGGTCATCAAACCAGGTGACAACAAGGAGAACCTGACCATCCACCGCAACAAGGAGATTGAACAATGGGCGATGGACATTTACAACTTCGTCTGTGGCAAGTACGGCAAGGAGAATGTCGTCTCTTTCTATGTACACCTTGACGAGACAACTCCACACGCACATGCAGCCGTAGTGCCGGTGAAGGACGGAAAGATTGACTTCAAAGGTGTCTTTGTCGGCAAGGACAAGATGGAATACTCCAGACACATCTCAGCCCTTCACGATGAGCTGGCTGAGGTCAACAAGCCGTGGGGACTGGAGCGTGGCACATCCCTCACCAACAAGGAGGCGCGGGCCAGACAGACACTCGACTACCGTCGTCAGTTGGAGCACGACACTCGTCAGAAAGAGGCTGACCTGGCGGAGATGGACGAGCAGTTGTCCAGCACAGCCCAACAGCTGAGAATGGCAGAGACTCGGGTGAAGGGGCTCACCACGATGATCGAGAATCTGGAGAAGAAGAAGTCCGGACTTGAGAAGGAACTGGCGGAGCTTCGGCGCAAGATGAACGTCAGCGCAGGTGACCGCGATGCGCTGCAGAAACAGATCGATGAGAAGGTAGCGGCCATAGCGGAGATTGAGGCCTCGCTGGCAGACAAGAACGCCAAGCTGGACAAGGCTCAGGAGCAGCTGGCGGAAGCACGGGCGGCAAAAGAGGAGGTGTATGCCTCACAGGCAGTCCTGCAGCAGGAGGTGTCCAAACTGTCCGACTCGGTACGCTCATCCAGCGGCACGCTCATCAAAGAACAAATGCTCAACATGGTCATCGGTGAGTTCAAACGCATCCGCGAGGTTTTGCCACCGGAGCAACTGGCAGCGTTTGAGGGCTCGTATCTGGAGTACCTGGCAGACAGGGGTAATGAGATGCTCCATTGCGGGGTGCTGCTCTTCGCACAGCTGGTGAACGACGCGACGACATTCGCAGAGACCCATGGCGGCGGAGGTGGCGGCAGCGACCTCAAATGGGGACGCGACGAGGACGAAGACGACCGTCTCTGGGCAAGGCGCTGCGTTGCCATGGCCAACCGGATGATGCGACCGGCGCGACATGGACGTAAGCGATAGCTGTTAGCCGGACAAAGAACTCAACTTAATTCAAAACAACAAGTTTAGAAATGAAAGACTATAGACTAAGAAGAAAACTGAGAGCAGCCCTTATAGCCACATGTATCGTGGCTGGACAACTCTCATCTTTTGCCGCTGGCACCACACGTGACTCGGCAAAAATCATACAGCACATTCAGGCCGACGAGTTGCTGAACACATTGGAACCGACGTACCTCAAAGAGCCTCTCATTGGCTCGCCATGGTCGCGCAACTGGTTTGTCAGCATCTCCGCTGGCACATCGGCATTCGCAGGCACGCCATTGGGATGCGAGGACATCTTTGGACGTATGCAGCCAGCCATGCAGGTTTCTGCCGGCAAGTGGTTCACTCCGTCCATAGGCGTCCGAGCCTCTTACCAAGGCTTTGGCATGAAGTTCGTCGACTCCGATATCATCAAGCAAAGATACCACGTAGCTCATGCCGATCTGCTATGGAACATCGTGGGGATGAACCCGAGTGATGAGCTGGGACTTCATCGATGGACCGTGGCTCCGTATATCGGTGGCGGCATCATCAAGCATGAGCAATACGGCAAGCGTCCGTTCACAATCAACTATGGGGTAATGGCAGCATACCGCCTTGGCCATCGGGTAGCGGTGAATATGGAATTGGCAGGGCTCAACACCTTCCAGGACTTTGACGGTCACGGCAGTTCGAATAAGTTTGGTGACCGGCTCTTCACATTGAGTGCAGGGCTCACGGTCAACATCGGCAAAGTCGGATGGAAGCGGGCAGTGGATGCCTATCCCTACCGTCAGCAGAACGAGTATCTAATGGAGACCATCAACGACTTACTTCGTCAGCGGGGACTGCAAGGTTCTTCCGACAACAACAGCTTGCTATCCAAACAAGGTGAGTATAGTGGTCTGGCTTCACTTCGCGCACGCCTGGCACACAAGAACTGGAACGGCAAGGACTCGTTAGCCGGACAGTCTTCGGAAGATCGTAAACTCATTGGTGTGCCATTCTACTTCTTCTTCCGCATCAACACCTGCACGCTGACGGATGAGTCTCAGTTGCAGAACCTGATCAACCTGGCAAAGGTAGCGAAAGCCTACAACCTTGACGTGTATGTTGATGGTGCGGCAGACGCTGCCACCGGTACGGTGCCCATCAATGAAAAACTGAGCGAGCAGCGTGCAAGATATATCGCCCGTATGTTACGTGAGCAGGGCATAGCTGAAGACGCCATCCACATTACGGCAAAGGGAGGAATCAATAAATTCGCTCCTATTCAGAGAAATCGCCATACAAGGGTGATGATCAAGAGTATCAGATAAAGGCTATTCAAAGACCATTTTTATGGGGCTAACTCGTATTAAGTTAGCCCTATTATTTGTTCTGCCCATTGGGGCAATAATACCAGAAAAACAAATTCAAACTAAATAGGGAATCCTCACAACTTATCATAATAACATCACACTTGTTAGTGTGATTACAACTAATATAAATACAACACAGCAACCACTATTAGCATTATGATTTCCACGTGCTAAATCCTGCCAACCAAATGTTGTCCGGCGATATATCTTATTATACAATGCTTTTCTAGGATGAAGAATACCCATTCCTTTTTTCCCATAACCTGGGATAATAGCACGCTTGATGGCTCTTTTAGCTCGTCCCGTAGTACGGGCTGATATGCTTCTTTTAATTGAAGGCTTTCTAAAACCGTATTTCATAAGACTTTTTGTTAGCTATAATACATTCATTCACGACCATTTCCTTCTAGGCCTGTTAATATTTCAAATAATTGATTTTGCAAATTACCTATAATTACACCCAGCTTGTTTTTTCTCGCTTTCTCAGGAGAAATTTTATCAATTTCCTTTTGCGTCTCTTTTTTTATAGAAATACCTTCAAACGGGGTACTTAAAGAACTCAGCGTGTTAACAGACTCAGAGTATTTGAATGTACTGTATGTTGTATCATCCAGCAAGCTCAAAATTGCATTGCCATTATTAGGAAAATTTGTTTTAAAATCAAAAGGCAAAGGTAAAGAAGCCTTATCTCTGAAAGCTCTTCTCACCAAAGTCTCCATCAAATGATTTGTTTCAGAAGGATTGATCTGAAATAGAGCGGGCTTTTTATTCGTAAAAATAAAAGGCATAGTAATTCTATACCAATCCATATTCCTATAATGCTTTCCTACTTTTCTTGTAGGCCTATACATATAATCGCTTTTAACAATGCCCCAAGCTATTATACTTGTCTGTTGCCCACATGCGATAACGACATCACCTTTTCTTAAATAATGACTGAAAGCAAAGTAAGCTGCTGGCAGTGTCGTCACACCAGCTCTGTCCGGATGAGCCAAAATGTACGCGTCCTCAATAGCAGAGGCAGAAGGATAAGCCATTAAATACTTCAACCCTCGAGCATCAACTTTCATTTCCTCGTCAGCAAGCATGCTTTCCCAATAATGCTCAAATGAGTAACTGCCCATTCTCCATATCCAAAATCTCCCTGAAGTATGGAACGATTTGAGCAATTCCTCTTTCAAGGAGTCCTCTGATATACTAGCTGCTTCTCCAGCTATATCATCGGAGATTATATAAGAATCCTCCTTCATAGAAAGAGAATCCCTATAAATCTCTTCTGAAATCTTGTAATCCTTCGTAGCCATAAGCATCACTTGTCTATATTGTTCATCTTGGCTTTGGTGACATCAATATTGCCAATAATAGGAATGATATTGATAAGGAATCGCTGATTTCTTTGTTCAATTTGCTTATATTTTGGCCAGTCAGCTTCTGAGACATTGAATATTGAGGAGTACTTTTCTTCGGCAGGATTAGTCGTGACTGGATTTGACCCTCCTCTAAAGAAATATCTAGGGACACCACCTTCTCCACTACCAGCAACAATTATTTCACATTTACTCGTTGGATCATTCTCACTAGTATGCTTGAAAAGTCCACATGTTTCTGTCCAGTATTTCTTTAAAAACAGAGCTCGCAAATAAGACAAGGTCTCGTTATTTTTCCAGTCATCATCGTGAAAGCGGACTTTAGATGATTGTCCTTCTATTACGACCAAAAACTTAATATTGTTACTTGCCTTCTGAGAAGCCTCCAACTGCTTAATTGTTTGCTCTACCAGTTTACCAGCCGCTGCAATATCACGTCTTTTTTGATCGGCCTTAGTCTTATCAGTCAAATCGTATAAAAGCTTATTTGTAATGTCATATTCTTTCTCTTGATACGCGATACTGACTGTCAGCGTATGTTTAAGATATTTCTTATCATACGCAAAGTAAGGACTTTCATCTATAGAATCCACAGTGGAATATACATTCACAATGTCCTTATACTCATTAACCAGCATCTGGAGTTGTCCTTCCTTCAGTTTAAATCTAGCAAAGGAAACCGCAAATAATATCAACATCACGGCAAACAAAGTTGTCATGATGTCAACATAGCTAGGCCAGAAATTTTCTTTATTTTTTCTCTTGCTTTCCATTTACTTTCTTCCAAAAAGGCGTCTAAAGAAGGAGGGTTTGTTATCTTTGTCCGGAGCATCATTACTAATAACAGTTGGCTCAGAAGAAGGTTCTTCCTTAACAGGAGTTGTACTTGTTTCAGAAGAACGCATCACCTCTTCAATCTTCTGTTGGGCTATTCTGTCTCTTTCAGCTTCTTTCCTCAACTGCTCATTTAATCGCTTCACTGCCTCTTCATGTGCCCGAGCAGCAGCAGCATCTTCCTTAGCCTGTCTCGCCTCTTGCTCAGCTTTTTCTTTTTCACGCAAAGCTCTATCTACGGAAGCGCTAGAACCACCTCCGAATCCTAAGAAGCCTTTCTTCTTTTCTTCTTGTGAAGAATTCAGAACAGTTAATTCTCTCCGAATATCTTCTAGGGTTCGTTCAATCTTCTTATCATCAGCTGATATTCCATCAAGAATAGTTATTTTTTTGAGAATGTCATTCAGCTTTTTGAGGTTTGTAAACTCACTCCTTATATCCTCCAGTGAGAATTTCTGATCTATCGCCTCTGTGAACTCACGTTTACGTTGTTCCAATTCCTCCTTTCGCTCTTGAAGCATCTTCTCATAGTCGCTGAGATAGCTCTCCAAAGCTTCATTGTATTTTTTAGCGATTTGACCCAATTCATGCTGATGACTCTCAAAGTAAGCCGCCAACTTCGAGTTTGCTGTATTTGCATATTCTTTAGCAACTTTTTGTTTGGCCTTAATTGCAGACAACGTTTCTTTAATCTCGTTCACGGTCTCATTACCAACAAGCTGCGTTTGCGCAATACTTACACCCAATCCGTTGATATTATTCTCGAATGTCGTAATACGATCCAAAATAGAATTTATCTCAGCAGCAACCTGCTTTGGAATTTGCAATGACTCATTGAAATCCTTTTGCAGGTTAATGGACTCTTGTGCTGCAATAAGCATCAATCTTCTTGCTCTCTCAAATTGATCCAAAGAACCTGTAATTTCCGAGAATTTCTGTGAAGCTGCCACGAAGGCTTCCATTCCGTGAATTAACTCATTACTTTTAATCGTAGATAGAAGCTTTTCTTGAACATCTATATTTTCATTGACCTTGTCCATATTGCGTCCCATTGTGTCAACGGCACTAGACACAATTTCCACGCTCTTTTTAAAGTCACTTCCAAAAGCTGAAGTTACCGTTGAGAAAGCATCCTTAAATTGATTAATTACCCTAGAGAAAGTAGGCTCAAACTGGTCGATAGTTTCATGAAGCTTGCCAATAGCTTCAACCATACTAACATCAACTGATGGCATCAACTCATTTTGTACCCACTCGTAGAAGTCATTCTTATCCTTATCAACCTGATTGGAGGCCTCACTAGCTAGTTTATGGCTATCGATTAGGAAGTACAAGCCACAACAACTTGTAATCATGGATACCAGGACACCGAAAATCAAGCTTTGGATGGATGTATCATTAATCTCTCCTGTAACAAATGTTCCTCCCAGAAACATTATTAATCCGACAAACACACCAGCAAAGGTTCCCATCAAACCTATTTGAGTCGGGAAGGCGATTTTGGATGTTGCAATTTCATACAACATTGAAATTCTTCGTTCTGTCTTATTCTGTATGATAGAGAATGCTACAGTTCCCTTGCTCTTGCCTATGTACTGATTAATGTCTTCTATAAGATTCTTAAGTTCTGTGTCATCATTTGCCACATCCTTAATCTTTACATTATTGACATACTTGCGCAACTGATTGCTATAGTCAGAAGATTCATACGTAGAGTAGTCCTCCTTTTTTGAGAAGAAGCGCTTTAGTCTGCCTATAGCATTAACATTAGCGGTATACTCCCTATATTGCCATCTGATAAACAATACCGACATTACAATTGAAACAACCGCAGAAAGTAATATCTGAGGTTGGAAAATACGCTGAAGGAATTCTTCCATTAGAGGCCAACTTTAGACATTTCAAAAATTTTATCTACCACAGGAATGAAGAATACAGAGTCATTACAGATGTCATCATCCGAATATTTCTCTTTAACTTCAGAACGATAATGAGTACTTAAATTCTCATCATAGCCCTCAGATGCTTCATTCTTAAACTTATTAAGATCTACAGAATTATCGATTACTCCATTCTTCTTGAGCAAATCGAGAACAGAACTATAAATCTTGTTCATCTCTTCGTAATCACTTAACAGGGTTGACTGCAGATTATTGTCAGCATTCATCTGACCGACATTCTCATAGTCTTTATCAATTCCATGATAAATAACTTCTGGTGCAACAGATGCATTAGGATCACGATACAATCCACCATAGCACGTACTCTCTTTACGTATCTTTGGAAGTACTACATGGATATTATCTACCTTACCATAGATTCTCTCAAAGATGGAAGTAACAATATTTTCTATTATTGAAACATCCTCTGTGATAAAATTGTCAATATAACGGCTTCCGTTACCACTGAACAAAATTGTACGTGGAGCATTAAGATGCTTATACCGGTATAGCTTTGCAATATAGTAGATAATCGCCGTAAAGTGATAAACGAAAAGCGGGAGATAGTCATCATGCAAACGGTCAAGGATATCATTTTCCTGACTATTACTCAGCCAGAAATTGATGATATCTGTCGTACTGCATTTCTTGTTGGTCTTCATTTCCGACTCCAACTTTCTAAGCTCTTCGTTATTGCCCCAGTTCAGATTACCAATATAGTGTTGGTAAATACCGTTTTGACGCACATTGTCGAATTGATTATGCCCATTACCCCACAGAACGTCACAGCCAAAATGGACAGAAGATGCCGAGATAGGCTGGTTCTCTTTGAAATAGACATAATCTGTTGATCCGCCACCTATATCAATAATAGTAACCGAGTCCGTGTTCTTTATCTCGTCCATTCTATTAAAGAAGTAATAAGGAGCTTCTGACTCTGTGTAACAGGTCACTTTATTGGTAAAAAGTATCTCTTTCGGAAGAGTATTCCATGTACGGTCGTATATTCTCTTTGCATTTCCGGAGAAGCTAAGGGGTCTAAACCAGACAAGACTTGTCTGATTGAGAAGGCCATTTCGTTGCAAAATGTCACACTTGATAATCAGCAACAACTCTTTTACGAAAATCTTTATGTAATCCTCATTCTCGTCCCATTTGACATCCGTAAGACAATCCTGGAAATCATTCTCCATCATTTTCTCATAGAAGAATGCTATATTGTGATTGTCAAACAATTCCGGCTGATCTGCTATGTTCTTGGCTCTGCAGATGGCAGTTCGTATAGGGAAACGATAATCTATTCCATCAATGAATGGAGGGACGAATTCCGTCTTCATTAACTTACATCCCTCTTCAAACATAGAATTTTCAATGTTTGAGACCTGTGAATATTGCGTACTGGAATAACTCTCATGGAGATAAGAAACCATTGGCTCTTTCATAGAGAACATTTCAGGCGCATTATTCTCACCGTTCTTCGTGCGTGAGATGAATGTGTTAGACGTACCTAAATCTATAGCATATGTATAACTGTCATTTGTTCTATGTGCTTTACGCCAGACAGGCAACAACATACCTTTGTTCTCACCTATGGTCAGTTCCATGGCATCAAAGCTGGTATTGAACAACTCGTAGTATTTTGTGCTGCAATCCATACTGCTATCTCCAGGAACTTGTCTAGAACGAACTACAGGCTCCTTGGCACCATTTTGTGCACGCTTAGGATCCACTTCTTCAATTTTGACATATCTGCCTGATGCATCCTTTCTGAAGAAAGAGAGCGAAACGCCTTTTTCGTTGAGAGTATGCCACTCCTTGTTCAGGTCCGCAACAGACAAGGCGAGCTTGAAATAATTGTTCTCTTCCTCAATGGGAGATAAAATATTAGGAAATAAGCCTACGTCCAGACGCTGATTGTCCTTTCGCAGGTCTTTCACATCACTGTCTATCTCATATTTCTTGCTGTACTCTCTGCCATTGTAAGTGAATTTTACAACAACAGAGTAAGGCTTGACCTGACAAACACAAGTAGCCAGGCCTTGGTCAAGATAACTCAAAGCCCCACTCTTCAACGGCAACAGATAGTCATAATCTCTGTCGGCCGGTTCACGTTCATAAGTAATGCCCTCAAAATTATTTCGATCTAATCTATAGGGCAGACGAATAAGTGTAGGCAGGAAGAAAGCATTAATGTCCGTCTCATCATTATAGCCCAACTGGAGACCATTAATCACCAAAGCTGTATTGAATTCCGTAACGATATCACCCAGTTTTATCTTATAGTTGGTTTTGATATCTGGATCATCCTTAAACAGATTGATGTAGTTCCTAATATATTCATACCGCTTATCAATACTGTTTGCACAGAAAAGCTGGAACATATAATTCTTGAAATCCGGGTCACGATCGTCAAACAACAAATCACCCTGGAAATAGTATCCCCCCGACTTTCTCTTGATCTTCAAATCGTCATAAAGATCGCCAATGAGTTTGATACCAGGTGTGTTGTTTCTTGTCACATCCAGCTTGTCCATATCTGGAGGAGTGACAAAGCCCGTCATAGGTGAACTTGTACCTAATAATATTTCTTTCCCATCCTTTTCCAAGATGACAAAGTAAAGCGTATCTTCACCAAGATCATCATCGTAAGAATCTTTCAGAGCATTATACAACAAGGGTACCTTCTCATGGAGTTCTTCCATTTGCTCCTTTCGATTCCATTCCTTGATGATGACTTTCTGAGCGTCTCCCCATTGATTCTCATGAAATTTCTTGTTGAAAAGAATTTCAAAAACATCAAGGCAGTCAGAAACGAGTCTGGAATATGCCAATCCGGCATTCGTGGCATCAGCTCCCTTTTTCAGAATTTTGCTTCTTTTATCCTCCGCAACTCTTCTGAAAGCTTCCTGCACAACAAAGAAACGGGCAAATGGCGTAGGAAGTGAGTTCAATGCGCCACTATTATCTGTTTTCTGCTCTTTGACCTTATCAAGTTGGGCAGGTTGAATACCCGTGTTCTGGGGCGTCCAATCGGTACCTTGAATTCCTCGGTCTATGATATTTAAATCTATACTCATATTAGTCCGTTAATATTTTCTTTGTATAAGTGTTAATTGCCTTATAAGCATAATCCATAAAATCGCGCACTTTGTTTGATGTGCTCTTCTTGGAATTTTTAAGCAACTCCAGTAGGTAGAATGAATCATCTGTCGCATCCAAAACTTTGCCTTTTACTACAGATGACATCATCGATCTATTGATATCCGCTATAGGTGCAAAAGATCTTTTGGTAGAAGAAAGTTCTTCATACCATTTAGTAAAGAAATCCGCGAATGCATTGACATTTGACAATGAACTATTGTAGAATTCTTCATTAAAGCCATAAGTTTGCTTAAGAGGGAAATACTTCTCCTTACGCAAGACGCCTAGCAGCATATTTAAGATTGAAAAATCTGCCATACACTTGACTAGCGGAGCATAACCCTTGCCAGCCGTGGAAAGATCCAAGGAAGGGACATCCTGTTCAATAGCCCTTGTCAAATACTGACGCTCCTTGGGCTTAGAAGGCTGCTGCAGAAAATGGAATAGAGAAGTAGCAGCGACAAGCTCTATGAAGTTGGCTGCATCCGGCTGAGTCTCTTCATTATTCTCATGATACTGCTGTAATGTGGTTTCACCAACATAATACAGCAAATCAGACTTTACTGTCTTTTCATAATATGTCAGTGCAGCCTTTGCCTTAGTCATAAAATTGGCAGAATCAATCTTACTGTTGTTCTTTTTGGGGTCTTTCAATCCATAATATGGAAGAACAGTAACCGCACCCATAAAAACGTTTGGAACTGTTTCAGAGTCCTGCGTGTTACGGATTTTTCTCTCTAAAAGAGGATAGCCGGAAGCGCCAGTTCCTCCAAAGATAGAGCTAATAATAAAGACTCTGTCCTCGTCACCACAATTTCTCTTGAAAGCATCAAACCAAGAAGCTCCCTCCAAAATTTCTTGTAGTACAACTGTACCGACATTTGGGTTTCCTCTAAAGCCAACAGAAAGTTTGCTGTTCAAATTTTCTGTAGAATACAAAGTCTGAATCAAATAATGGTTCATACTATTTGTATTAAGCTCTCCGGTATTCAGAAATTCTGCGAAAGAACGATCATCTCCGGCAGCTTTAGTTGTGTCATTTGTTTGGGTGTCCAATGAGTTGATCCATGCCATCTCTGAATTAAAGAATCCATCTGGTCCTTTTCCATCCAACGACAGGCTATGATATGCGTCGATGTATTTGTCTATTAGGAGTTGAAGATTTTTCTTCTCCTCAAGAGCCAGATGGGGGTCTATGATAATAGGCACAACGGTGAAGCCATTAGTACTCATACCAGAAGCCATGAGCATCGTGATGGATTTCATCACTCGCTCTCCCGTACCTCCTATGCAGAAAACGAAGACTTTCTTATTCATCTTGGGTGTTGTTAAATTTTGAAATAACGGTATGCATTAGTGGGCAACTGTGGAACATTGCACCAAATGACGGAAACAAAGAAATATAGGCCTGCTGCATAGAGCAAATTATCAAAGGCTATTTGAATCTCCATCATCAACAATCCCTCAATATTATCAGGTCTTTGAAATGCAATAGCCAAAGCAATTGTTAGGATAAAAACTAAACCGACTGTCTTTAAGCCAACAAACAACCACTTCTTGGGCAGATAATGTCTTTTTGGCTGATTATTGTAACCTGTATAATAATATACAGCAAGCCCTATTCCAAATGCCACACAAATCATTAAAAAGACAAGTGTATATTGCGATAGATGTGTCCAAGCATTCAAGGCCGCATCACGCATACCATTTGAATTATTGGCATCGGCTAACTTGGTGGAAGAAACACCAATATAAAACGTAGAAAGATCCATAATATTTATTTCTTTGATATGTGAATATAATTATCTCCACCTCTATTACAAACAAGGCTTGCCCTAAACATGCCTATTATAAACTCTTTGATAGAATATGTTTGTTGCATAGAATTTGGAGTGTCCGTGAAATAGGGTGCAAATTTTGAGATATCCGTGTAAGGAACATCTATATTCCAAACAAGGATATCGCAATCCATTGGCATGCTCTCAACCGAAACTCGAATATTCGCAGTCACATCCCTCTGTAATTGTTTGTCAGATGTGACATCACTAACCTCGTAAGAGATTGAGTCAATTTTAACCCTAGCACCGTTCAAGCTCTTTATCTTGAAGGCGTCCTTCAAGACTTTAGGATCGGTTGTAAGAATCCATCGGTAATTTTCTAATTTTACTTTAATATCAAATGAGCATCCTGCATCAGAAATAGAAGCTAAGGATGGGTCATGGGATACCTGCGTACACCCTACGAAGTTCCCCAATGTGTAAGGAACTTTTCCATAGTTAAAGCCTGTTTCTATATTATCAATGAAATGGCCATTTGAATTTAGTAAATAGGATATTTTGTTTCTTGTATCTGCGACGCACTCAGGCTTACCTAAAATCAGATAGTAATACGGTCTTCCAGAAACCACGCTGGTGCCTTCTTTGTTAACAGAATTTGATTTTGCAGCTACCAATGAAGCTGAATATCCAAAATTGCTAAGCAATGTAGCAACATCCGTGGAATATACTGACTGTAAAACATTTGGTGCTACGGCACCAACAGGGTCATATTCCATATCTGACACGAACACAGCCACTTCATTTTTTGAAGCGTCTATATTATGTATCACACTATCTAGCATTTCACACAGATTGGTCGACTGTGCACTAAGGAATCCACCCCCATTTAGCGGATTTTGAAATTGAGCCACCGGAAGATCTACACTTTTAGTACTTCCTCCGTCTGAGCTAAGTACGCTGACAGCACTTACCAGATTGCTATAGTAATTGATTATCTCCCATAGGTCTGATTTGAAATCTGTGGGAACACCACCTCTTAAGAAGCCATTCATGCTGCCAGACGACTCCATAAAGAAGTGAACAGAGGATGGGTTCTCAATCCTGAAGCTGTCTTTTGCAGAGGCCGAATCCAAAACTGCTGTACCATCTTCGGTAAAGTATTTAGAATGGGTCGGATTTGTGCAAACAGAGCAACTTCCAACAGAAGATATAATGATGGCTATTACAACCACAAATGAACAAATGAGTATTATTTTTTTCATTCCAGGACTTTTTAGGATTTAGGACTACGATTTGATATGCTCTATCTATCTTCGGCTTCCGTTATAAGATCCTTCATATCTACATTAAGAAGATTAGCGATTTCCAACAACTTATTCAAAGAAGGTTGTGTCCGATTACAAGCATAAGAGTTCACTGTGCCATAACTAAGGCCCAGTTGTTTAGCCAGCCAAGTTTGGCTCACTCCTTTTGATTCCAATACTGTTTTTATACGGTTTAACTTCATATTTTTATATAGCTTATGCCTACAAAGTTATAAAAATTATCTGTATACTAGCCAAAATATCTAAAAAAAGTACTCAAAAATTAAAACTTCTTCTTTTTCATAGACTCTTGCAATGGCTTCTGTGTAACATTATTGGTTATACAGCGAAGATAAAAAAAGCACCTAAGTGTCTTTTACTCAGGTGCTTCTTGTACTTATTATAGTTTATCTTAAGTTGCCAACATAAATTATAATACAATGTTATAAATCAATTTAACTCCAACAATTATGGTGTGAGCTATTGATAATATTAACAAATTATGTACTATCTGTGCCAGCCTCTCGATGCTTGTTCTTCCTCTTGCTTTTTGGACTGCCCACCTTGCTGCTGAGATTCTTCTAAGGAATCGTTTGCGACTTGCTGTCCCGCAGACTTAGCTGCTACCTCAGAACGGGTGGATTGGCCCAAAGGCTTCGTTCTCTCAAAGTCAGGGAAATCCTCCTTGCGGAGCTCTTTGCCACCGTCAATGGCCTGCTGAATCTTGTCGATACGTTGGGTCATTACGCTGGCAGCCTTTCTGACATCAGTGAGAACGGTCTTGATGAACTCCGGAGACTCATTGAGGCTTTTGAGCCACGACTTAAGGTATGCAGCAGAGTCCTCCTTGACATGCTTGGTCATGCCGTAGCGGCTGGAAACCGCAGCTGCTGTCATCTCTGCAACAAGCTCCTCGACAGCATAATCCTTTGAGCCGAAGCCAGAAGACTTCAAGCGGTTCAGTCTGTGTTCCGCACCTAAGCTGTGGGTAGCTTCATGAAGGAAGTTCCCCACAAAGCTCTCTCCATCAACGAAGGTAGAACGATGCGGAAGTACAATTTCGTCCTTTGACACCGAATAATAGCAGTCGTCACCGGCTTTCTCCTTGACAGGGCAGAACCAAAGGTCGTCGCTGATCATTCTATTGAGAGGCTCGAATGAAACCACCTCGTTGCCATCTCGTTTTGTTGGCAGATTCTTCTGCTCTAACTTGGCATAGAGCTCCGGGCGAGACTCTTGGAGGTTTGTCTGCGCCACATTGAACACGTTGTACACCTGCTGCTTGGGATAGACATTGTACTTCTCCCGCTCCTCCTGAGACATCTGCTTATAATCATCATACTTGACTTTTTCCTTCGTCTCCTTGTTGACACAAGTGAAAGTCGTGATGAAGACCGGAGTAGATTTCTCGCCTTTTTTGACGGACACCAATGGCAACGGCTGGCCATTATCATCCAAACGACGATGGCGCTTGCCATCATCATCCTTGGCGAAGTTCATTCCGGTCAAACGGTCGAAGGTCGCCCACACGGGGACTTTATAGCCCTGTTTCTCAGCTTGCAGCATCAGCATGAGGGCGTTCATACCGTTATATTCACGGCCACTCATGTTCGTCGGCCACTTGGAAGCTGCCTCGGAAATCCAAGGTTTCTTCCAGTTCTTTTGGATCTCCTTGATGTGCTGTATCATCATGTCAGTGAACGCTGCCCATGCACGGTCTTCTGCATTTGGGCCATCATTGTTGTAGTATCTTCTTGGCATAGATTAATGGTGTTGGATTTGAGATTTGTATGAATAGAAAAGGGAAGATAGTTCAGTATGGACAGTCTTCAGAAGTACTGCTCTGCATCACCTGAGCATCGCGAGGCACATACGCTGGCTTCTGCCAAGGCTGCAGGTCTGAGAGCTTACAACCAAGACTCAGACGGTCGTTATAAACCGACAACTCCAACTCGCCCTTGGCTTCAAGGGTGGTTTTCGGCTGGAGCCAGTCAGGACGACCACCACCGAACTGCACGAAACGGACCCAGGTGAAGGCAAAGCCTTTCTCTGTCTTCTCTCCACTGTACGCCGAGAAGATGAGCATGCTCTTTCCCGTCTTGGTCTGTTTCTGCTCTATGTTCTTTCCCGACGTACCCTTCATAGTCAGCTCACCCTTGATACCATCCTCGGTGGACGCAGGGGTGAGGTTGACGGTCTGAGCGGAGAAATTGAAAAAGAGATTATCCTCACGCTTACGGAAGGTGAGCTCGCCAGTCATCTCAATGCGGTTACCCACCACATAGTCTGAGGTATTCTCAGCACCATCCTTGATGACACTGACCTCAACTATCTTGTTAATGCCCTGGGGATTGAGAATGACGACGGCGACTCCAAAAGTGGTGAAAGGCTTGCCGTCCCTGTTGTTGCATACCTGTGCAGCCTTACTGACAGTACCGTTGATAGTTACATTGCATTTAATCATAGTTAGATTGGGTTAATGGTTTATTGAGTTGATTACCACGCTTTGGTAATGTTATTACCACGCCGTGGTAAAGACACATTTATCTCTTGATGGTCTGTTCCTGCTGCTGTCCTCTTTGCTCGATGTTCTCATAGTTTTGGGAGACCTGCTGCGAAATGACAATACCATTGACAAGTCCGGCGATGCGTATTTTCTTGCCTTCATCAGTCAGGTTGTCTGCACCAAGGATGGTCTGCAGGCGTGACATCTCAGCATTGGAGAGGTCTCGCGTGACTTTGGTGCTGCCATTATCAGCCGAGAGCGTAGCCCTTCCGTCATGTCCGATGGTAAGTTTGCACTCCTTCATTCCCTTTACCATGGTACTGAGATCTATCTGCTGTTTGTTCATAGCCTCAGAGATACGGTTCTTTTGCTCCTCTTCGTCCTTGGCATCGATCTGAGTGGCCAGCAACATGAGGGAGGAGAACATCGTCATGGCCATGCTGACGATAGGGTCTGATCCGTCATACTTCACACCGCTGTCTTCTGAAGAAAGAAGCTTCTTCATCCATGCATCCGGTGACATCGGAGTGGTCATGCTTGGGAGATTGGCATTGGAGGCAGTCAGGCTGGACTTGTACCTCGCCATGAGGTCGTTGCCATTGTGCAGGGCTTGTAACTGGATATTGCCCTTCTGGCCTATCTCAGCCAAATAGGCAGCCGGATCCACGTCACGGCTCTTACCGTCTGAAGTAATGGCCTTCACTCCGAAATGAAGATGCTCACCAGTTGTGCGTGTGCCGGTATTGCCTGACACGCCAAGTTTCTGACCAGCCTGCACCGTATCACACTGACCGACGCTGATACTTGACAAGTGCATATAGGTATTTTGCACCTTGCTGCCATCAGCACGTTGGTACTCTATGGTAACAGACCGTCCACCTGCAGTATTGGCGTTATGGTTCACATCCACGACCTTGCCACCGTTCTCCGTGGCCAGCACAGCATCGCTTCTCGTCTTGATGTCGATGCCCTTGTGCATCTGTTGCTTACCGCTGCCCATAGGGTCGGTACGCATACCAAAGGGTGAGGTAACAAAAAGAAACTCATCACGCTTGACGGGGAAGGAATATTCGCCAGTAGGAATGAGATTCCCTTGCTGACCAACACTTGGATTACCTGCATTAGCTGCTTGATGGTTCTGCAACGGATTATTCTCTACCCCGGACTGCCGTCCTTCGGCACGCATTTCCTGCATCACCTGCCTGTCAAATCTATCAAGTCCGTTGGCCTCAATGATGGCCTGGAGGTTCTTGGCGTACGAACTGCCGGAAGCATAGCCTGCACGGGCGATGCCTTCAGTCCAGCCCTTATAGTCATCAGGAGAGAGCTTGAAGCATCGCGCGTAACGGCTGTTTTGGGCAAGGAACTGGGAATGATGCTCATAAGAGTCTGCCACAGAGTCGTACTTGCAGAACTTCTCATTGGGACGGTCATCAGTATAGACAAGGTAGGCGCCACCGGCTGCCAGCCAGCCCTTGGTTGCCTTGATGCCAAAGTGATTGTTACCCAACTGCGACAGTTCACTCTGTCCGTTGCTGCTCTCCAGAATGCCTTGGGCCAGGGTGACAGATGCGGGGATGCCGTATCTCCGCATCTGCTCCATGGCAGCATCTTTGTATTGTTCTGCGTATTCAGCGTTCTTTCCCATAATCAATTATCGTTTCAGTCCATGAGACTGTTCATCTTTGTTTTCCGGTTGCTGCGAAGACGATGGCTTCTCCTCGTTGCTTTGTTCAGACACCTTGGCAGCTGACGGTCTCTCGACGGAACCGGGGGTAACCATCTCGCGGACACCCGTCTTGGCTGTCTGTTTAGGTTGGACTATCTGGTCACAGATGGCTACCCGAAGGCCAGCACGGATGAGCTTCGGAAGATAGGTGTCAAGCGCATGATGGGGGAAACCGGCCAGAGCCAATGGCTTACCCTTATCATCCTTCGTCTTCGGATTCTTGGTCAGGGTGATGCCCAGCACCTTCGACGCTTTTTCTGCATCCTCCTTGTATGTCTCATAGAAGTCGCCGGCACGAAAGAGCAGCAGGGCATCGGGATGTTTCTTCTTCAATTTGTGGAATTGCGCAAGTACAGAAGGAACCTCTGGCTTCTTCTCATCACTCTTTTTCTCCTCACCTTTCTTTCCGTTACCTTTTTGTTCTACCACAGACTTTGTCTCTTGGTTGCCGCGAACCTTAGCGGTCTCTTGCTTTTCTTCTTTCGGCTTATCCTCGGCATTCGGCTTCTCAGTAGCCGCATTCTCCTCGGCATGGTTGCCCTTCGTCACTTCATTGTTGCGAGTCTGCGTCAGCACATCTGCCCACAGCTTAGCCGCCAGTCCTTTCTTGTATTCGTCCTTGTTATCAGCCAGCCACATGCGCTGCCATTGTTGGGGCGTAATAACCTTCGGCTCCAGCTTTCCGGCACCCTCAATGGTGGCGGCACAGAGAATGACATCATTCTTACTCTTGAATAGGGAAACTTTCTGGATGCGGTTCAAGTCAACCTCCGCTGTCTGCCCCTTGCCAAAGAGATCAACCTTCAGCTCGGGCTTTGCGCCAACCATAGCGTAGTACTTGTTGGCAAGTTCTTGGCGCACATCTTCGATAGCGGTCTGGCTCTGCTTCAAAGTGGTAAAGAAGCGGTTGATGTCGGACTTGTCGGGATATACGGAGAAAGCCTCACGGCCCTCGGGCTTGACGAAAAGTGCCCATCGCTTGTTGTCATCCTGTACCATCTGCACGCGGTCAAACTCCATCTGGCCGGATTGGGCCACGGCCTTGCTGACATCAAGCTGTGAGAACACCTGCAAGTCCCAGTTCTTCAGTTTCTCCACGGAGACCTCCTTGCCGGAGAAGTAGGCATCATCATGGCGGTAGCCAAGAGAACCGCCCACATTGAAGAATTTCACAGTGTCAAAGCCCTGCTTCTCCAGTGCCTTGCGGAAACGATCCTTGCTCATGCCCGGCACTTCATTGTTGCGCTCAAGGCTGGCACCTGCAGGAAGGATGACCTCCGCGACCTTGGCAGCCTTGTCACGTACGATGACGGCCATCTTGGTGTCCTTGTCCGGATGCTTGTCTATCTCGTTGGAGATATAGTAATGCTTGGGGACTTCACCCATGTACTTCTCAGTCTGCCTGGCATTGACCTTAGAAGCCATCTCCACTTTCTCGTTCTGCGCCTTGCGCATGACATCGAGGGCTTTGTTCACGTCGCGCTCTACAATGTCGATGAGCTTTGGATTCTCCCTAAGCTCACGGACCCAATAGTCCACCATATCCATGCCTTCCTTGCTGAGCTTAGCAGGAAGGCCCAGCTCCTGCATCTTCACGCCTGAAGCAAGTTCCTCAACAAGTTTCTCCTGCATGACGGCGTCCTCGTTAGACGCTCCTTCCTTGGCGAAAACGCCATCACGAGCCAGACGTTGCTGATGACCGGTAGCGGCAGCAACCATACGCATCATCTCCTGTACGAACTGGGGATAGTCCGCGAAGGTCTCACGGTCGGCTAAATGGACAATGTTCTTCGAAGGGTCATAGAAAGAAAGGGCACTTCCATCACGTCGGATGTCCACGAGGTTGGCTCGCATTTTCTTCAGGAATTCGCTCACCTCGTTATGGAGGTCAGCGTTCTCGGCATCGTCGGGAGATTTTCTAGCCTCCTTACTCCCATAGATCGCTTTGAGACGCTCATAGCGGTCAGGCTCAGCCATAGGAAGGATGGTCTGCTGGACATTGAACATCCAACGCACCTCACGCTGTCGCATGCCCTTGTATTGCTTTTGGTCATCAAGGGGCAGTTTCAGGTAGTCATTCCGTGAGATGGTGTCATCGGGATTGTTACGGTTGACATACTTGCTCCAGTTATACCAGTTGAAGGGTACTCCACGCTCATTGCCACGCACGGGGGAGTTGAGCTTACGGGCATCGGAGTAGAATGTATAGAGATTGGTGTCGTACTTGTTGCGATCGGAATGCAGTCCTAGCACGAGGGCGTTGAAGCCACTGATACCAATCTCCTTACGGTGCAGCAACGGTGCGCGTTTGCCGTCAGGGTTGAGCCAGACGCCGCCATTTTCCTTGGCTTGCTCAAAAGCTGTGGCAAGAAGCTCTATCTGACGCTCGGCTGCAGCTTTTTCTTGTGTGGTTTTCTCTTGCATATGATTTATGTATTAGAAGGTTTGATTATCGTGTTCTGTGGATGGTCTCAGCTTGATTGAGCTGCCGGTCTTGCAGTTCTACCTGTCCAAACTGTCTTTGTGCCAACTGCTGGGCGTCGTACTTGGCCAAAACGGCATTGGCAAGGGTGTTCAGCGGCAGGGCTCCTGCCCGGTAGGCCGCTACAACATTCTCGGTCAACTGTATATTGCAAGGTACTCTGTCGATGTTGGCGATAAGTGTCGTACCTTGCAGTACTGGATTAGTGATGCGCGGGCTAAGAGGCTCATCAGCATATTGGCGGTACTGTGATTGCGCATAACTGCCATTCTTTGCCTGCTGTGTGCTTTGGTTGGTCTGCTGTTGCCACCCGATACTCTCCTTGCCGGCTTTATTAAGAAGATTGGCTCCACCGAAGCCGATAAGGGCCAATTTCAGAATGGGATTCCTGACGAACATACCTAGCAGGATAGATGCCAACGGCATCATTGTGTTTTTCATGTTCAGCGTCTTGGTGTTGCCAGTGAGCATGCCCACGAGTACGTCGGGCAACATGGACACGACATAGCCCAGGTTGGCGATGGTGCTGTCCATTCCTTTCAAGCCAGTGGCCTGTAGCAACTGTTCCCAGCCATTGGATGCCGTGACGGAAGCGCCATCACTGTCAATGGCATTGCTAACTGGTTTCTGACTACTACTTTCTACTTGATTGTTCGCAGCCTTTGTCTCATTCCGTTGACCGTCGTCCTCTTTTGCTTTCGACTTGGCCAGATCTGCCTTTGCTGCCTCTGCTTTGGCCTTGGCTTCTTCCGCCTTCCGCTTCTGCTCTGCCTCAAACCTGGCCTTCGCCTCCAAGTAGGCGTCCTCCTGTCCAGGAGCTACGATAAGCGGCACATCCTTGTATTTCCCTTGCGCACGGTCTGCCGGTTTCTTTGATCCGGGCAGCTCTGTGGGAAACCAGGTTCTCTTGGTCGCATCCAATAGGTTGATGTCCATAAACGGTTTTTGAGGGATTACGATTTTACTGTTCAGTTTGGAATTTAGGGAAGAGAGAAACTTGTTGTCCTTGCCCTGCAGCTGGTTGGCCTGCCTGCGGAAGCTGGTGAAGACATTGGTGTTACTGCCAAAGACTCCTTTGCTGATGGCCGCCTCCATGACCTGCTCCTTCTGCGCAGTATCAGGCCTTCCTTTGAAGAGTGAGCTGATAAGTACGTCAGCTCCTACGAACTTTGCCAGCCCTTTCCAGGAGCCGACACCAAGGGTGACGGCATCGGCGGCAGAGGCTCCGACCTTACCGGCGACCTTCGCAGCCTTGCTTGGCTTGAACGCTTTCTCTCCACGTGCCTCAATCTCACGGGCCATGGGTGACTTGCTGAGTTCCTGCTCCAGTCCCCAGATACTTCCCTGGGCCGTCTTACGGATGATATACTCGGCTGTCGACTTGGGCATGTGGCTTTTCACGAGCTGTTCCATCATCAGATCATCCATCCTCGTCCCGACATAGGCATAGGCAAGGTCACCGCCTATTTGTTGGGACAACTGGTCGTATCTTGCCCGGCCTATCCTCGCCACCACGGCATTGCGCCACTCTGCGGCAAGGGTGATGAGGTCGCACTGGAAAGACTTGTCGTTATGAAGCCTCTCACGGCACATGGAGATATAGTCCTCGATGGTCTTGCTGTTCCACTTGCCCGTGACCTTAAGCTGGGACATGGTAGTGTCACCGGCCTTGTCATAATTAGCCATGGACAGGATGCCTCTGACACTTCTTTGAGCAGCGCGGTACTCGACAGCCTGCTTGTTGCCAAGGTCATCCTTGACGCTTTTCATAACCTGCGTCACCTTGCCGTCGAAGTATCTCTTCAGGGCATACTCCAGTTCTGCGAAACGTTGTGTGTTCTTCATTGCATTGCCTGATCTCAGTTGATTGCTATAGTCCCAACAGCTGCATCCTCGTCTGCTCGATAGCCTGATGATAGGCCTCCATCTGTTTGGGATAATACTCTTCCAGCCACAAGTCCTTGTCGAAATTCCCAGCCATGAAGTGGATGGCAAGCGCACGGGTTATCTCCACAGACGCCTCTCCTTCCTCACGGTTGTTGATCCAGAGCTTTGTCCACCAGCGAATACCGCTCTTGTCAGGATAGACGGTGACAAGCCTCGGTATGTCGAAACACTGGATGTCAACGTCTAAGTCGGCCAATGGGTCGATGACTCCGCTGTCAGCATAAGCCTGGTCAATTACTTTTTTTTTACGTCCGGAGTGAGCGAGGACAGGAAGATGTTGTGACGCAGGGCGAGGTAATTGAGGAAATCACCTATGAGCAGCGTCTGTACCTTGGCGGCCATGGGCATACAGCGCTGACCGATACCGAGCGGATTGCTGATGCTTGGCATGGTCTCAAAGAAGTAGTTCTTCGTCCCTGCCAAGGTGAGGATATTTCTCAGGCTCTGCTCCGTTCTTTCTGGGGTGATATAGGTGCCACGGTAGAGAGCTTCCATGTATGACGGGAGCCAACGCAGCATCAGCCGTTCTATCTCCTTCTGGTCTTTGTCATAGCGGGTAGGGATGGTCATCTCGAACGAGTCGAACTGCGGCATTCCATCAGCTTTACGCTGCTCCAATGCTTTCACGTTGCCATAGAGCATGGTGATGAAATCGATGGGATCCATCAACTCACCATCGAACCGCACCTCCATGTGCATGAGGTCGCCACTCAAAGAGACGACATTACCAGCCTTTACGGTCTCACCGAAGTTGACAAAGACATTGGCAAGGTGGCGGTAGGTCACCTCATACTTCCCATAACGGATAGTCTGATAGATGCCTCGCCCGGCATCACTGCCCACTCCCGACACAGTACCGTCGGCAACGGCATAGAGCATATACCGGCTGGCAGAGAAGTCTATTCCGTCATGCCAGAAAGTTTTTCCGGTTACGGGATGCTTCTGCTTGCCATAGAACAGGGTCACCTCGACATTCTTCCCTTCCGCTTCCTCAAAGGGCATGCAGTAGCCACTGTGAGAGCGGAGAATCATTTCCTCAGAATATTTTGTCATAATTGATAGGTTCTCTTTTGAAGGTTATTATCTGTGTATCCCCCTGGACTGACTTTCACTTTCAGAGGGAGCAAGTTCATTGCTCTGTCCACTGCCACCTACATTCTGATGCACGGTGGAATTATTGCCAATGAGCATCATGCCGAGCAGCGCACCGGCTATTCTTCCCATCCATCCGAAACGTCCGAATGTGAGGAAAGCGGCTGCTGCCATGCCGAACATACTCATGCCGGAGACGTTGCCTTTGAAGATGTTGCTGAAGAGATTGCCAAGCATGCCCAGTACGCCCTCTCCAGAAGAAATGTTACGAAAGAAGCTGCTGACACCATCAATGCCATTGGATATGGAACCGGTGTCCTGGCTTACAGTGTCAGCATTCTCACTGACCCTGTCGGCAGCGTTGGCAACGCTGTCTATGGCACCGGCGATGCGTTCGGTGTTTTTCTCTCCGATGGCGACATTACTCACCGCCTCGACGGCACTTTTGTCCTCGCCCACAACGACATCCTTCACACTCTCCAATGCGCTCTTGTCATTGGCAAGGTTCTGCCAGGCAATATAGCCTCCAGCTGCCGGAAGGGCAGCCACCTTTGCAGCCTTGGCGGCATTGCCAATGGCGGTAGTAGGGTTTGCTATGCCATTGACCGCAGACTTGGTGATGGGCTTAAGCACGTTGTTTCCCGCACTTCTTGCAATGTTCATGGCACCCTTCGCTAATCCAGACCAAATTCCCATAATCTTGCTTTATTGTTTTATAGTTGAATTGTTTTTATATAAAATAGATGTATCGCTTATTTTATTCCTAACTCTTATGTACTTATGCTTTTATGTTTTGTCAAGTCTAAGGTCTAACGTTCTTTCCCGTCTGACGCCAGTCTCTCTTCGCCCTCTCCACGATTTCCTTCTTGTTGGCTGGCGCAGGCCGCGATCCCTCGTCGATTTCATTCCACACGTCGGCCATTGAGGTGTACTTCACAGCCTTGGTAAGGCGCATCAACTTGCGGTTCATCGTTTTCAGTTTTGGACGGATGGCAAAAACAATATCCACACGCTCTTTCTCTGTCATCTTGTTATCCGACAAGCAAACAAGGCGGATGTCATTTACTATATCCACACTCTGCATGATAAGCTCACGATAGATCTTGTTGCGCTGGGAGGACAGAGCCACGGCAAGGGCGTTATCAGGATGGCTTTTCAACTGGTTGGTGAAACTGCTGAGATTGTTCACCATACGGTCTATCTCATGATAGAAACCGTAAATCTGCGCGGCATAGACCACAATGGAGCGGAAACTGTCCAGATAGCTGTTGAACTCCTTGTGCAGTTTTGTAGTGGCCACAAGTTCCTCCTTCGTCCAGATGTGACCGGTTGACTGCATGAGCATCACCTCTTCTTGGGCTTTCAACTCCTTTTCGGCCTTGTCTGTGTACTTGACGATCATCCCAGCCAAGACTGGATCGTTCTGTGCATGGGCTCTTACTCCTATTACAGTTAGGAGAAAGATAAGGGAGAAGACTTTGTTCATAGTAATGACTTAACTTTAGTTATTGTTGATGGTGGATGGTCAGTAGCAGAAAGCTCGTCTCCATCTCTTCATGGCTTCCCTGGCGATGGTGCCGTTGTCACGGTCGTACATGCCGGCGGTAACATTGTTCCACACATCTGTCAGGGTATAATAGCGAATGCTGAGATAGAGTTTGTTGAGCTTCTTCTGAAAAGCATTCAGTCTGTCATTGAGAGCCCACAGCGTCTTGCTCCGCTCAGCACCGGTAATCATATTCTCGCTGCCGCCTTTGGCCACTGCATCATTGAGAAGGTTGTACACGGTGACAAGTTCTGTGGCTGTTTCCAAGTATAGGTTATTCATACTCAGGGTTGCCACGATGCCCTGGGAATTATTGTTGATGGCCTTACGGAGCCTGCCCAGTGTAATGAAGATGCGGACACCATCGTTGTAGAGATGGGTGGCAGCCTTCAGAGACGAGGCAAAGCCATTGACAGACTTCAGATAGCTGTTGTACTTGTCCTGCCATTTGCGTATCTGACTGAACTCTCCGGCGATAGTATTCTGCAACACGGCAGTCGCCAGCTGACCATCCGTCTGCTTGCCTATCTGTTTGTTGATAAGACTGTTGCCTTCCGCCAAGGCTGTCCATTCAGCAGGATTGGACGCAGAAACCTGCGCCTGCACCTCACCGCAACATAGTACGGTGAAGGTCAGGCAACAGATGATTGTGCGTTTCATTGATATTAGATTAGTAATTGGCAAACTCATGTATTCTCATTCTTTGACGGTTATAGAACACTAAGGGGCGAAGGTAGCCTACGACATCAAGGTTGTCTCTTATCCCGATCAGCTTCAGCTCCGGAGTGTTCTTGTCAGTGGAAAAGATAGTGATGGTCTTCAGTCCACAGATGCGTTGCATCAACGACTGGTGCTCATTGAAGTCCACGACACGGTAAAGTTCCATGTAATTGCGCTCCCGATGGAACACCCCGTATGTGGTGACAAGCTGCTGGCTGCTCACATGATACTTGATACTCTGAAGATAGATGAACTGGTAGGCGAGATATACCGAGAGAAGAACAGGAAGAACAAGGACGACAGAGGCCAGGGGCATCTCGTCCATACCGGCATACACATAACCAGCCACGGACATCAGCAAATGCGGCAGGAATGTAACGAGCCACTGCAGTTTGCCCGGGCTCAAAGTGATGGTTTTCGTATGGGGTATCTCGTTTGTCATGTTCATTATCTGTTCTATCTGTGCATACCTTTCGGTAACTCACGAGGTTCAATCAGTTCGGAATCGCCACCCGTGACCGTCTTCCACTCCTTGGAGATTGCATCAGCCAGTCTTTTGGCAACAGACTCACCGGCCAACATTCCATTCCCCTCTGTTTCTTCTTCGATGGGTACTGTCTCAACATGGTAGTCGTAATCAGTGCTGACATCAGGAAGGTCCATCGTCTTCTTTCCGAGCAGGGCATCATTCCAGTCCTTGTAGTAGCCAAGAGGCTGATGAAGACGTACTCTTTCTTTCTCAACGCCCATGTCATCAGCAATGCTTTTGAAATTGGCAACAAACTGCTTACCGGCGACATCCTTGTCGAAACCGAGGAAGTGCTCAGCCCTTGGAGTGGCTGACAACATTCCCCGGATCTGCATGATGGTAGGATTTCCGCCTGTAGAGACATACACACCGTATGGCTTGAAGTCCTTGCACTGATCCAGCTGAAAACGGGCCATGGCATCGTAGGCACTCTCGAACCACAACACTGTCTTGGCCTTGTCGAGGGGTTCCCCTGTAAGATTGGCTATCCAGAGTCCTTCCGTACCATTGCTGCCCTCAGCCTTGCCCCTGTAGCTCTTGCCGTCTTTCCGTTCTCTCCCGCGTTCCTCCATGCCCACGACAGCATCCTGGCCTGGGACCCGCAAAGGAAAAGACAGGTTGGCAAAGGAAAGTCCATCCTTTCTCTGCTTGGTGGCAAGCATGAAAAAGTCCTTGAAGATGGCCTGGGTGTCATGGTCGATACCACGGGAACCGAAGAAGCGGTCGAAAGTCCGCTGGCTGTTCCGGTCCGATGGCTCCAGATGCTGCAGCCTGTAGTCCGACAGCCGAAATGGCTTAACGTTTCTATTGGGGATGATAGCCCGCAGATCCTTCTCGGAAACAGGATTGTTAAGCAACCGGTTGCAAACGAGGTTGACGAGCAGGTCCTTGTCCATGCCAGGCTTATAGTCGCTGAAGAGGTTCTGATGTTCCTTGATAAAGCTGATGACATTATAGACCTTTTGCTCTGGCGGATGGAAGCAGCCCCAGCCACCGGCATTGACGATGAACTTGTCACCTGGGACCTTTCTACCGTCACTGCCCAAACGGATATAGGAGGGGTACTTTAGTCCATCGCGGCGATAGAACCGATAGCCCGCATCCTCCAACACGTCCTGAATGCTCACACGACGGAGAAAGTCATCATAGGTCAACCGTCCGGGATTGGGATTGGAATTATAGTTTGTCATTATTGATCATCTTGATGTTAACATAATCTGTTCTCGCTTTCCATCACAGTCCACGACCATTTCTAATGTCGTTCGCCACATGGTTTGCCATAGCCTCGAAGTTACGGGCAGCGATGTCATTGGGTGAGTCTACACCAGGCTTGAAGTAGGGACGTGGAGCATGGCCGTTGACATTGATGATTGTAACGTCTCCTCCAGGAGGTGGCGGACGGTGGAAACCACGGGCGACCTCACCTGCCACGACGGCACCTGCAGTCAGCGCGCCAAGAATCTGGGAACCGATATTGCTGCGTGCCTCAGGGCGTGTCTTCATATCTACTTCCTTGAAAATCGATGAGAAGAGCTTCATACGGTGGTAGTCATCGAGAGCCATAAACTTGTCATACTGCTTCTGTGTGATCTCGTGGCTCACGGTCTGGCCATTGATCTGCGCAGTCATCACATACTGCCCATCGACATCCGTTCGGTAAGCGCTGATACCGGTGACCTCGACCTCTCTGCCATGCCTTCCCTCGCGGTACCAGCCCTTGCGGTCATTCTCCAACTCAAGATTACGGCCGTCAACACTATTCTCATTGTTGTAAAGGTCGTTCTGTACAGTGGCAGACTGCTGATTGCCGTTCTGTAGGTTCTGCGACGTCTGTTGCTGTAGCTGCGCCATGACTTCAGGTCTCAAAGCGATGTTGATACGCTCCTTGCTGTTGAGCATATCCATCGTAATCTTATCCTGAAAGTCACCACCAATGATGGAATTGAGGGTTTCCAGGCGTTTGGCCACAGAATCTTTCTTAATTGAGTTGTCGGTAAGAACCTTCAACTCTTCGTCCTTCAGGTCATACACCATATCCATATCAGTGGCAGAAGACTGGATGGTAAGTTTCTTCTTTTCGGAGTCGATGATAATGCCGTGCGAGGATAACACCTCCTGCCATTTCTCGTTGGAGAAATAGACTGGAGAAGTGATGAGCTCCTTGTACGGCTTGGCAGGCTCCGTATTGCGTGGACGTTGCTGGATAGGTGTAATGACGGACTGAAGGTTCTGCAACACATCCTGCTGGGGCGCTGGTGTCTGCTGTTGACCACGATAGTAAAAGCCGTAGCCACCGCTTTGCAGTTCTCCAGGCTTTAAGCGACGGTCAGGGCGTTCTGCCATCATTGGTCCGGCGAAGAAAACCTGCCCACCTACCCTACGAAGATGCATACCGTCCTGCTGGCGTGGGGTCCACCCCAGAACAGCAGAAGCCCACATGCCACGGCCATATTCTCCATCACCTACCCGGTAGCCATGGAGCCCCATAGCTACCCGTCCATTGGCGTTGCGTGCATGAACGAAGTTGCGGGGCATATAGAAGTCATTGCCGACAATACTGGTGAAGACATTCCATGCCTTCTTGTTGGCAGTATTGGTACCCCAGTCTGTAAGCGCAAGCATCTGCTTCTCCGTGAGGTTATAGGTGAGAAGCGGAGAGTCATGGCCCTGCACGGCTAGCTGGTAGTTGTCCCCTTGGGCGATAATATGGGCTTGCATGCCATTGCGCAACAGAATGTCACGCATCTCTAGCTGCAAGTCCATTTCTCGCGGATTCAATTGTTTTCTCAGTGCCATTAGAATAAGGTTTTTGTTTGAAAAAGTAGCTTAGGCGTTGCCCTCAGCAATGGCGTTCTCGAATTCTTCGTTCTTGTGATCCACGAACTCGCGGGCGGCATTGTCATCCTCCTCGTCATAGTCATGTTCCTTGCAGAACGACTCGTACTCCTCGCACCATGCCTCACTGTGGTGGCGGATGTAGTCCACCCAGTTGAACTCTCCGTTTTGGTGTTTCTGCACCAATTCGTCTTCAGGATAATAGATTGGACTTCTTTTCATAATATTGATTTTATATAAAATTGTTTTGTTGATAAATTGCTTTCTTTATCTATGCTGCATATTACTGCGTACTTTCAATTCGTTCCAGATTTCTTCAGTATATTCATCCTCAGGCACATAGCTTAAGTCTCCGTTCTCATCGGTCATCCAGCATCCATACACGCCAAAGGTGTATTTGTCCCAGTCTCGTTTGAACGAATTTCTCCATTTCTGTATATCGCCATCCTCAATTCTGACACCCGTCTTGGAATTGAGAAGGTCGATGCCGATGGTTACCTCCGCATCATCGACGACGATGGTGAGCGGGTCTCCATTCTGGATGACATTGAGCTCCGGACCACTCAGACTAACCTCGTCGGCAATCACCTGCAAGTTCCGACCAATGACAGGAGAGGGAACAGACATCACCTGATTGGTGGCGACATCCACTTGCACGAAGGACGTGACCTTCTCGCCATCCTTGATGATCTCTGCCAAAATGGTCTTGCCTTCCTTGAGCAGAGCCTGCTGCTGTTCGTCGAACTGCTCCAGAGGAGCATGCTCCAACACTGGGTAGAAAATAAGATTAACGCCACTGCTCAGACGGTTGAGCGAGAAACGAGACTTGGCTTGTACGCTGCGCTCATCATCCACCTTTACGCGAATGGGTAACACCGGCGTTACACTGCCAGACGAGATGTCATCAAGGACGCTCATGGGCAGGTCCTCTATCATCTCACGTGTCAGACCGAAATCTGAAAGAGTCTCGTAAGGGATTTCGTCCTCGCTAAAAAGTTTTGCTTTTGACATTTGCTTTTCGGTTATAGGGTTTCTAACTGAGGACGAAATTACGCACGTTTATTGATAGTACAAGATTTTTGTGATTGGTGAAGGCTATCTTTAACCTAAGTTGGATAGAAAACTGCGAATGATACTTTAGGTGATACTTGTTTCCTATATTTCCATAAATATCATGCCCCTATGAGGACAAGAGAGACCTACTTTCAGGAAATCCTTTATCTTTGCGGCCATGTTCAGACTTACTTCCCTCATATTCATAGCCTTGCTCTTCCCTTGGAACGGCAGAGTAAGAGCCCAAGCTTTCCACACTGTAACCGGCAACACGCCACGGTATAAGGTGGAACAACCAGTCACTACCAAACAACGAGAGGCATCGCCAAGCGACACCTCACAAGACAATGCTTCGGCAGCTGCTTCAGCGCTATTGCCTGATACAATAAAGGCAGAGCGGACAGGCTACCCGTTACAGACAGCCTATCCGCTCCGTCAATCAAAACTTGTCATCACTTCACCGTACGGATGGCGAAAGCATCCTGTGACAGGGAAGCGCAGCTTTCATGCTGGCGTCGACCTTCGTGCCAACTACGAGCCGGTATATTCCATGCTGCATGGTGAAGTCGTCAATACTGGTTTTGAGCCTAAGGGCGGCAACTTCATTACGCTTCGTCATGGCAATATCCAAGTTACCTATTGCCATCTTTCCCTCATCAGCGTGAAGAAAGGTTCACCTGTCTATGCCGGACAGCCTATTGGCTTAAGTGGAAATAGTGGTAAAAGCACTACTGGGCCGCATTTGCATCTTGGTATTAGGACTTTTGATGGACCATTCCTTGATGCCAATGTATTCCTGGAAGCAATAAAGTTCCATTTTTTTATTGACAGTGATAGTTGCTCTGGGTTATATTGATTTTTATTCTCTTATTATAGAAATCTACCCGTTTATTTGGTTATTATCTTTAATTTACCTATCTTTGCCTTTAACAATCAATTGATTTCTATGGAAACTTCATTTAATAATATTATATCATTTATCTGGGGAATAGCTGATGATGTCCTGCGAGATGTTTTCCTTCGTGGGCAATATCGTGATGTCATTCTACCTATGGTTGTATTACGCCGCCTTGATGTCCTCTTGGAAGGAACTAAGGATAAGGTGGATGCTGAGTTGAAAGAAGAGAAGGAAATGGGTATGACTTCCATTGACGAGGATGCCATTAAAGATATTACAGGCCTCTCATACTTCAACACTTCAAAATGGACGCTTCAAAGAATAAAAGCAACAGCATCCGATGACAATAATCTCCTATATGACAACTTCGCTGAATATCTGAACGGTTACAGCGATAATGTCAAGGATGTGCTTAAGAATTTCGACTATTTCCAGAAAGCGAGGAAGTTGGCCGATAATAACAGGCTGCTGTCCATCATCAACAAGATAACTGATCCACATATCAACCTTTCTAATATTCCTACAAAAGACCCTGATGGATTGCCTCTCCCAGCTATCGACAATCATACGATGGGAACTATCTTTGAGGAACTGCTAAGAAGGTTCAATGAGGAAAACAATGAAGAGGCTGGAGAACACTTTACACCGAGAGATGCCATTGGTCTCTTGGCTAGACTTCTTTTTGAGCCTGTTAAAGACAATCTCCCCAAGGTTATAACGCTTAGAGACCCTGCTGCGGGCTCTGGTGGTATGTTGACAGAGGGAAGACAATATCTGATTAGTGAACTTGGAGTGCAGCCAAACGCCATCATGCTCTACGGAACAGAGATTAACCCTGAGACATACGCTATCTGTAAAGCTGACCTTATCATCAAAGGTGTTGATCCGAAGGGTATGTATCGTGGAAATACTATCACTGATGATCATTTCGCTGGACAAAATTTCGGTTATCAGATGACTAATCCGCCTTATGGAAAATCATGGGGCGAAGATGCTAAGATTGTATATGATGGAAAAGTTTTGCTCGACAACCGCTATGAACTAGAACTGACCAATTTTAAGGGAGAAGAAGAAACTCTGGCATGTACCCCAAGAACAAGTGACGGTCAGTTGCTGTTCATGCTTGAAATGATTGATAAGATGAAGCCACTTACGATGCAGCCACAAGGAAGCAGAATCGCATCAATTCACAATGGCTCAGCTCTATTCACAGGAGAGGCTAACAGCGGTGAGAGCAGGATCAGACGTTACATAGTAGAGAATGATATGCTGGAGGCTATTATACAGCTTCCTGACAATATTTTCTACAACACAGGTATTACCACCTACATCTGGATTCTGACCAACAAAAAGGCGGAGAACAGGAAAGGCAAAGTGCAGCTCATTGATGCTTCCAATGCCTATGAGAAACTAAGAAAGAATTTGGGTAAAAGGAACTGTACACTCTTATCTTATACAGATAGGATAGTGAAGGTGTATATGGATTTTGCCGAGAGAGAGGCTGACGATGACAATCCTGTGAGAAGCAAGATTTTCGACAATGATGATTTCAGATACTATAATGTCACTATCCAGCGTCCATTGCGCCTTCGTAGTCAGTTCACAAAGGACAAGGTGGATGAACTACTATTTGACACTACAGATACTGACTTAGAGAAGAAACTGTATGAGGTCTATCAGAATGAGGTGTTCTTGGGGCTTGATTCTCACAAAGAGGAAATCAATAAGCGTCTCATAGATGAAGGTACTCCAGTCACCATCAAGAAGCTGAACAACCTTCTCAGTGCTGATAAATGGATTGCAAGAAAGGAACTAAAAGAGTTCGCAGAGAAGATAATGGCTATAGTCGGTACTGATGTCTATATGGATTATAATGCTTTCCGTGATGGTGTAGAAAAAGCTGCAAAGGGTATTGATAAAAAGGTGAAGTCCACAATGATTGACACGATTGCCAGAGCCATGAGCGAGACTTGCCCAGAGGCTAAGCCTGTCATCAAGAAGATACATAAGGTAAACAGCAAAGAAATATCTGAGCTGACAGATGTCTTTGGTGTACCAGAGGACAAGTTGATGGATTACGGCTTCTATAAGCAGGAAAATGGCAAGTATATTCAATATGAGTCAGATGGCGACCTCAAAGATGCCGAAAAGATTCCATTCAAGGAGGACATCTATGAGTACTTCTTACGAGAAGTGCGTCCATATGTGGATGATGCTTGGATTGAACTGCCTTCAACAATAATCGGTTGTGAGATTTCTTTCAACAAGTATTTCTATCAACCCAAACCTTTGAGAAGTTTGGAAAAGAACACCCAAGATATTATCGCTCTCAGCAAGGAAAGCGAGGGATTCATTGACAGTCTTTTGAAGGAGGAAGAGGCATGAAGAAGTACAGTAGTTATAAAGATAGTGGTGAATCTTGGTTAGGGGAAATCCCATCAACTTGGGGACTTAAAAAGATGAAATATCTTTTTACGGAACGTTCTCAAAAAGGTTTCCCTTTCCTACCCTTATTGGCGGCTACTCAGAATCACGGTGTTATCAAGAAAGAGGACTATGAAAATAGGACTGTCGTGGCCACTAAAGGCTTAGAAACCCTAAAATTAGTAAAGCCAAATGATTTTGTAATAAGCCTTAGATCTTTTGAAGGTGGAATAGAAATATCTAAAGAGCGAGGAATTATCAGTCCAGCTTATACTGTATTGATACCTAAAGAGATCAATCCAAAGTATTTTAAGTATTTAGGTAAATCTAGTTCTTTTATTAATTTATTAAAATCTACTGTGACAGGAATTCGAGAGGGCCAAAACATAGATTACAATAAATTAAAGAATTATTTTCTTCCTATACCCTCGTCCGAAGAGCAAACAAGAATTGCTAATTATCTGGATAATATTATCATCCAGATTGACCAAGCCATAGCCCAGCAGCAGAAGATGATAGACTTGCTGAATGAACGTAAGCAGATTATCATCCAGAAGGCAGTGACCAAAGGACTCGACCCCAATGTTGAAATGAAAGATAGTGGGATTGAATGGATTGGAGAAATACCAAGTCATTGGAAAGTACTGCATTTGCGGAATTTCATTCGAATATTTTCAGAGAAAGGTTATCCAAACTCTCAACTTTTATCTGTAACAAGAGATAAAGGGGTGATAATAAGAGATAAAGATGATATAGAGGAAAACCACAATTTTATCCCCGACGATTTACGAGGTTACAAACACTTAATGCCTGGTGATTTCGTAATAAACAAGATGAAGTCATGGCAAGGCTCTTATGGTGTGTCACTCTATGAAGGAATTGTAAGCCCAGCTTATTTTACTTGTAAACTTAAAGGGGTGAATAAAAAGTTTTTCTCAACAGCAATAAGAAGTAAAATCTATACAGCATTTTTCATGCAGTATTCAAAAGGGATAAGAATCGGCCAATGGGATTTGGATCCCGCCTCAATGAAGAATATTCCTTTCATTTTACCACCAGAAAATGAGCAGATTGCCATAACTTCATATTTAGAGAAGCCATTGCATTTAATAAGTGATGAGATAGGTCAAAAAGAAAAAATATTATCACTACTCCAAGAACGCAAGCAGATTATCATTAATGATGTAGTAACTGGTAAAGTAAAAGTATGCTGATATGGAAGACAATCAAAATAACACATATACAGTATCTCCCACTGATGAGAGAGCATTCGAAAAACTGATTGAAAATGCTTTAGTTGGCTCTACTAGGGAAGAACGTGAAGCCAATGGAGATACAGATGTCGATACCCAACACCCAGATTCACTTCATTACTATTGGGGACAACCTAAGGATATGAACAGCAAGTTGGCCATTGATCTCCGACGTTTATGGTCATTCCTCAAAGCAACCCAGCAAGATGAACTTGACAGGTGTGTGAACAAGGAGAAGGAAACACAGATACCACAGAGAATCAACAAGGCTATCAGTACCTATGGCATCATAAAGGTTTTGAGGGAAGGCGTGGACTTTGAGAACATTCACCTGACTTTGTTCTATCCTAAGCCTTCACCTGCCGATAGTGATGCCTCGCATGAAAAGTACGCTCAAAACCAATTCTCCCTAACCAGACAGCAGACGTTTTCATTGCATAATCCTGGGGATGAGATTGATATGGTTCTTTTCGTCAATGGCTTACCTCTCTTCACATTTGAGCTGAAAAACCCTTGGACTCATCAGACTGCCAGATACAACGGAGAGAAGCAATACAAGGAAGACAGAGACCCAAAAGAGCCTTTGCTTAGGTTCGGTTGTTGCCTTGCTCATTTCACTATGGATAAGGATGAGGTTTATTTTACCACTAAACTTGATGGTGGTAAGACTTACTTCATGCCCTTCAACCAAGGCCAGCCAAATGGTCAGGGAGCGGGGAACCCAGTCAACCCCAACGGCTACAAGACAAGCTATATGTGGGAAAGGATTCTCCAGAAAGACATTGTGTCGGACATCATCATGAACTATTCCCTCTTTGACTATGGAGAGGCTAAGACTGGCAAGAAGGTTCCCCACACAATGAAGAACGCCAAGAAACTAATCTTCCCACGTTTCCACCAACTTGATGTTGTAACAAAACTGATAGATGATGTTTCTGTGAACGGTGTCGGCAAAACCTATCTTATCCAACATAGTGCAGGTAGCGGTAAGTCAAACTCCATCACATGGTTGGCCTACAAGATCATTAAAGCTTGCCCTGTCTCAATGGATGCCAAGAGAGCTAAAGCCTTGGATATGCCTTTATTTAACAGTGCCATTGTTGTGACAGACAGAAGACTGCTGGACAAACAGATTACCGATAATATCAAAGCGTTCGGCCAGTCTGGAAAGATAATAGCACATGCAGACAACAGCAATGAGTTGAAGGGAGCTATCGAAGACGGTAAGCGAATCATCATCACCACCATACAGAAATTCCCATTCATCTGCTCCAGTATATCAGATGTAAGCGACCACAACTTTGCCATAATCATTGACGAGGCACATAGTTCTCAAAGTGGATCAGCTGCCGACAAAATGAATATGACGGTGCAGAAAGATGCTGATACTAATGGCGGCGACACGGATGAACTGTTGGAAAAGTTGATGAAAGACAGAAAGATGAGTACCAACTGTTCTTACTTTGCCTTCACCGCAACGCCCAAAAAGGAAACATTGGAACGCTTCGGGACTAAGGATGCAGAAGGTAAATTCCATCCATTCCACCTCTATAGTATGAAACAGGCCATTGAGGAAGGGTTTATTCTCGATGTCCTTGTCAACTATACCACATATAGAAGCTACTATGAACTGGTGAAGAGTGCTCAGGACAATCCAGAGTATAAGACAGACAAAGCGCAGAAGATACTCAGAAGGGCAGTAGAAAGTGATCCACAGACTATTGCTGCCAAGGCTGATGTAATGCTCTCCCATTTCGATACTAATGTCTATCGGGCGCACAAGCTCAAAGGCAAGGCTAAGGCAATGGTTGTCACAAAGGATATAGAGTGTGCCATTCGCTATTATCAGGAACTCACAAAACTGAAAAATCAGAAGAAGCTCCCTTATAATATTCTTATTGCCTTCTCAGACAAGAAGACCGTGGACGGAGTGGAATATACGGAAACCGGCCTTAACGGATTTCCAGATAAGGACACCGCAAAAGAGTTTGACAAGGATACAAACAAAATTCTGGTAGTTGCCAACAAGTACTTGACAGGCTTCGACCAACCTAAACTTTGTGCTATGTATATTGACAAGCCCCTTGATGGCGTTCTTGCAGTACAGGCTCTTTCCAGACTTAACAGGGCAGCTCCAGAGTTGGGCAAACGTGCTGAGGACATCTTTATCCTTGACTTCTACAATACCACAGATGATATGAAGGATGCCTTTGATCCGTTCTATACGTCAACAACACTGTCACAGGCTACCGATGTGAATGTGCTTAATGACCTTAAAGACACACTGCTTGACATTGAGGTTTTCACTATGGATGACGTTAATGCATTCATCGAGTTGTATATTCACGGTGAAGAAGCAGACAAATGGAGTCCTATCATCGACCGTTGCGCAGATCGTTTTGAGCATGATATTGAGTGGTCAGATAACGGAAAGGCCGACTTCAAGATTAAGTGCAAGCAGTTCGTGAAGGTATATTCTCGTGTTGCTGCAATCATTCCCTATGAAGTAGCTGACTGGGAAAAAATGTTCTGGTTCCTCCGCTTCTTGATACCAGAACTCCACGTGCCTACAACTACCGATGACATGAAGGACTTGCTGGACAATGTGGATTTAAGTACCTATGGACTCAGAAGAACAAAGTTGAATGAGACGATAGAACTTGACAAGGAAGAGACTGTCGTTGATCCTACATCTTCATCAATGGCAGGAGCTGGGAACGCTGACGATCCGAAGGATAAACTGACAGAGATATTGAAGGCTTTTAATAATCGATGGTTCAACGACTGGCCAGCAACCCCCGAAGACCAGAAAGCAAAATTCGTCAGTCTATCCAAAGGGGTTGTTGAAGACCCGGACTATCAGAACCTTGTGGAGGGAAATCCTGACGAGCAAGCCGTCCAGCAGGTTCTTTACGAAATTATCGACCGCCAGATAAGACAGCACAGAAAGGCTGACAACGGCTTATATAGAAGTTATCAGACAGATGAAGCTTTTAAAGCTGACCTTAGGAATACTCTCATTAGAATGGTGAATAACCAAGACTATTTGCAACAACATTAATATTTCAACAATGAATACAAACCATACAGCTGAAATGCCCAGCAATCCTGACGTTCATCAAAGAGGGCAGGTTATTCCTACCTATGTGCCACCTCCAATAAATCCACATAATAATGACAAATGATAATGCATTTAAAGACTACAAAGAAGGCATTCTAAAATCAGTATGGGGAAAATATCTGAAGATATGTACTGACTATGAATACTCTTCTCTCTTGGCACAGAAAAAATCAAAGATTAATAAAAGTTGTTTTATTAGAATATTGGGGCTCATACAAGCACTATATGCGTCCTTTATTCTCCTTTCTAATCAAGGAATCATTTCTTGCACTAGAGCCGTTCTTTGGGTAAGTTTAATTTATATCCTCGCCAATTTGATAATTAATATTTGGAAGCCAAGCATAGTATCTTACATCATTGGAATATCTGAAGATGAAAGCAAGAGATTGCTTAATCTTAATGAAGAATTAGATGTATACCAGATTAAGATTTTCAGATTTTACTTTTCTATGCAAGCCTGTAAAGATAGAAATCAATTTGACAACGAATATGAAAGATATGAGTCTATGGCAAAAGACTTGGCAAGGCGCGAAAATGAGCATGATCAATTGACTGGAGAGATTGACAAAGAGCTTGAAGCGAAAGCCCAAGAAATTGCTAAAAAGAAAATAGAACAGCGGCTATAACTATATTTTTCCGAAATGTAGATAAGATGAATGAAAACGAATTGTAAAGAACCTTCAATTAACGCATAAAAGGAATCAACAAATGTAATAAGAAGTCGAGCATGTAAAGCCCTTACAGAATACTCCAAATCATTTCGTCTTAAGTAAATTTTACGACTCACACAATCTTGTACAATGAGAATAATTGTGTGAGCCGTAAATGATTATCCGAACAATAACCACCCTAAAGCAGCTATAAAGGGTGACATTACTATTGCTAACAATACCATGCAACCTGAATTTACTGCAGGAACGGTAACATTAGGATCCAATTCCTTCATCTTTGAACAATACTGTATAGCAATCTGCTTTTGCGGTTCTAGTATATTGCCTTGTGCCATAAGATAGGCACCAGAAGCATTGCGAAAGCATTCAACTCCCTGTGACCAAGCCTTGGTTATACGATCTTTATACAGGGCGGAATCAAAATTGGCATATATTTCATCCCCAAGTGTGTATGCAATCTTCCCACAACTATATAGATCATTAGAAATTTCATTGGCCTGCCCTTGCACAGATTTGAACTGGTTAAAATGATTAAGGGCTCCATTATATAGCATTTGGGCTAATTGCAAAGTTCTGTCCGCAACTTCACATACGGCTTTTTGTTGTTCAGATGGGTCCTTAACGTTAGCCTTTATTAATTCTAATACAGGCTTAACGCAGTTATTAACATTGTTTGCCTCATTATATATTTCGCCTATCTTGCAAGACATTGCTTTGAAGTATACAGTATAGAAGTTAGCTTCCCAACTGTTAGGATCCTTTATCAGAATCATCTCATAGTACTTTGCTGCATTCTCACTGTTGTCTGAGTCTTTGGCTCTTCTTGCAATCTGATATAGGTTAGCAAGCTCATCAGAAGAATCAACTTTGACAGTTCCTTGAATTGTCAACTTCTTAGCTTCTTCCAGTTTTACTTTGGAGCCACAATACGAGCAGAAACCTTCTGCTCTACTATCGTCCAACTGAATAGATGCACCACAATTAGGACATTTTACGTTAACTAAACTCATAATTATTATAGTTTAAATTATAATTTATTTGGTATAGGTGGTGGAACAGAACTATCATTTTGCGGGTGGTTAAATTCCGGAAATGTTTCCAAATTAGCCCACGATGTCATTCCTTTTTTCCATGCTAATATTTTTAACACTGACGAATCTTGGTTTATTGCTTGCTGAATTTGGGATGCACTATATGGACCAGCTTGTTTGCCATTTATTGCCAAGTAATAATCTATATTAACAGGAATTGGTGGAGGTGTATTGTTCTGCTCCGGTGAAAGTTGATCTGCCATTTGCTTACCAATATTCATAGTTGCTCCGAAACCCAATCCTGCATTAATGAAAGCTGCACCTGCACCACTCTCATTTTCCGCCGCTTTATCCATGACATCGAAAGAACGCTCCATCTTATAATTATCTTTACCAGCAATTTTGAGTCGAGCGGAAAGGTTCTTGGCTTTTTTTATTTCGTTCAAACTTGGATCGTTTTCTGGAATATTGATAGAAATAAAATTGAATAGCAATAAATCTAATCCATAATCCAAGAAATATGGCTTTAACTTTTCTTCGCTGAAACTTGAAATTTCTCCTAAATGAGTAGGTATATCAAGAATAGAGATCTTATCTGATGTTATTTTAGAAGCTATAACTTCTGTTAGTTTTGAGAGCAGAACACCTCTAAAATATGCTTGCAACTGGACTTCGCTAAAATCAGATTGATTTCCAACAAGTCCGTAAACAAATTTTTCTGGGTTGCTAACCTTGAATCCATATTGACCATAAGCCCTAACAGGAACTATAATTTCGTATTTAGGGTCTTCTAGAAGAATTGGAGTCTCTGTGCCCCATTTTAGATTAAGCTTATTTAGGGTGCTAACAAACCATACATCTGCTTGCCAAGGAGAATCGCTTCCAAATGGAATATTGATTATCTTGTTGAGTATAGGAATATTATTAGATTTTAGTGTGTAAGTGCCTTCTGTAAATTTATCACACACTTTACCACCCTTGACAAAGAATGCTACTTGGCCTGGGTACACGACCAACTGAGATCCCCACCGTAAATCACACGATGGAAATTTGTGGACGATAACACCTTCCTGTTGCTCATATTTAACAATATCAATTATTGCCATGATATTCGGTTTTTAATTCTTAAATGCAAATTTAAGATTTTTCTTGTAAACTTCCAAGACTATTCAAATTATTTTTTTACGCTATTCCTTATATTGCTTTTATGCTAATGCCGAAATCCTCTAAACTTAATACAATATACAACATTGCAAAATTCAGATATATATTGTCCCTTGCCGCCGTGCCAGCCTTCAAAGCGCTTAATGATGAGAGCAGCCCGCTGAATGGGTGGCAACTGTATTAAGGCAACTGTCTTCTACGCCATAGCAGGTATATAGTGCAACGCCACCAAAGAGAGATATGAGTGTCAACTAAAAAAACAAAGCTTAATCATAATCTATGCCAGCTACAGCCATTCCAACGAGATTTGGATGGAGCATACATAGCGTTCCAGCTTTCACTTTTTGAGAGATCACGGTCATAATACTTTTTACATTAGAGTCTGGCCGATATATCAATGCCTCCTTAGCCAAAGCTTTGACTTCTACAGGATGGTTCTTTCTGGAAACCAACATGTCAAGCAAAGCTGATATACTCCCCGTATAGCCACCCCACGCTTTGAGCTTATATGTAGCAGATCGACCTATGCCCTCAATTCTATCGTCCTTCTTTATAGCAGTCCTTATTATGCTCTCAGTTACACGAGAGTCATTAGGATATCGGCTTGAGATCTCCTTGTAGATTTCATGGATATGCATTGGAGATCCGTTAGCTTGTAGAATCGAGTAAACTAAATCTGCATAGTTCAACTTATTAGCCTTAAGGATGAGATTACCCTTATCGTCAGCATCACATATTCCCAGACTTTTAGCGATGTAAGCCAACATTTGACCAATATGGTTAAGGTCTTCCTCATCCATTTTAATTTTATCTGGCCCTAGGCTTGTCCAGTATTTTTCATTATCGACAAAGGTGTCGTATATGGACAACTTTTCATCCACGCATCGCTTAAGACTTGCACGCTGCCTGATTTGCTTCAAAGCACCATCAAAGCTAAATCCCCCAAAATGCCAAGAGCAGACCACATAGATATCATTGCCATAGCTTTTTATAGCACGGCTTCTCACGAGCCGGGATACCGCACAAAAAGCAAGGAAGGTAAGGTCTGCCTTCTCAATTTCAATCAGATGCTGATAATCTGAACTTTCTTTCGTGAAGAAATCGTCGAAAATGAACGGGTATGCATTAAATACTTCATCAGAGAACAAATACCTGGCATAATGAACCCATACGTTAGAAGTAGTCATCAGCTGCCTTACCCTTTCTCTTGAAAGATGACTCTCTGCAGCAAGCTTCTCAAGACTCTTACGCTGATCTCCGCCGATACCGTAATAGTCTCTATACATTTGAGTCTTCTGGTCGTTACTACTCTCGAAGAAATGCTTTGCAATAAAGAACATAGGGTAATGTCCGTACTTTTCATTGAAAGCATCAACGAACATCACACCATCATCATCAAGAAACGGATAGGTACTTCGTATCACATCATGTTTTGCATCTTTGTTATCACCAAACAAGATATGCATGACCATAGTGCGGGCCTTCTCGTGGAGACAGGTTAACTCCCGGGCATCTCTTTCTCTTATCCCATTAAATAGGAAGAAATTATGTTGTTGAAGGATAAAATAAATGATGCTATCGGCACTTCTGGGCCTGACAACATTCCGCAAAAAACTCAAGCATCCTACGGTCAGCTCTCCACACAGATCGTCAAACTTTATGACTATACATTCTTGTCTTTCTTCGGAAAGCAACATGTACTTTTCAAGATCTTGCCAATCTCTGCGAAGACCACGCAAGAACAGCCTGACCCTTGCTTCTATTTCCTGCCCTATCCTGACGTCCTTACACTCAATGGCAGCAAGAGCAAGAAACGCTATCAACTGCATACACAATTCGTATGCGCAATGTTTATAGTCGGTTTGTATATGATCGTAGACTTCCTCCGGTGAGTTCATAAAGGCAACGCAGAAATCCTGTGGTTGGCCATATTCCTTTGTTATCCAATCCTTTGCCTCATTCGAGTCCCATCCTTCCATTCTGCGAACCAGGTACCATAAAGCCTTGCTGCTGTCCTCCTGCCCATCTGCTGATGGAGCTTTGCCCAAGCCACGAGAATCCGGCCCTGCCGACAGAGAGGCTCCAACCCGCGTTAGAAGTCTTATGACTTTTTCTCTGAAAAGCTCAAGTTCGATTGCACTCTTTTTACCGCAATTCTTGAGATTTAGAAGGTTAGACGGCGAGTTTTCCTCACACCAAGACACAAATGCATGCATGTGGGCAATCTTGTTACTTTTCAAGACATTTATGGCACGCACAGTCAACTCCCCCACTAAAGCATTATAAGATTCTTCTGTCACCAATTGAGTAGCGTAACTAGCATCACATAATTTGACTGGATCAAGATTTCTCCATTCTGCAGGTAAGTTCTCTGCTACCTTGCTGATGTATCTTGAGAAATAAACACAGTCTGGGAAACAGCTGCAATAGGTTCTGAGAGAAGCCAAGGCATTGAATACGCCCAATTTGAAGGCATGACGGTCTTTCGACTCTATATCGCCGAATTCTTGGAAGATTCTCTCTTCATCCTTAAAGAAAGAGAAAAGAAAACCGTATGGAGATGTAAAGCGCTGGTCCATCAACGCTTTTGTTTTAGTATCAAAACAGCACCACACATGGTTCAATATCATACTAAGATTTTCCGGCAAAAGTTTTTCCCACTTTTCCTCGCTGTTATTACGACCATCACAAGCGATAACGACCTTCAGGAAAAATTCCAAATACAATGTCTGCTCACGCAAGTACATCGGCAGACCGGCCTTTTCTCCCTTCAGGTCGGAAAATTTCGTGATGCCATGACAAATCAAGCCTTGACATAAGATGTCGGTGATGATGTCTTCCTCATTTAGCACATCAACAGTAAGCGTCCAATTGTATTTTATCATCGTCGTGTTTTTGAATATGGTTTTGGGCTTTTAAATATATCTCTCCTAGCAAACATCAGCCATCAGAGGCATAATGAAAAGCCACTCATACATAGACCTTACACTTTGCATCTAGTCAACTTTGACTAACTTTAAGCCGCATTATTCACCAGTTCTATTACAAAATTAGCGGTTTTATAGCAAATTCATGGCAAGGATGGAACATATTAACGATTTTTATAAACTTAATGGCACAAAGAATATCCTTCATTCTTGGTATAGATATTTATATTCAACCCATCTTCTCTTTTTGATGCTAAGCACTACCTTTCCTTTCCAACGGCAAAAGCCGATGTAGTCTTGCTCAATATCCTTGCGACCCTGCCGGATTTTCTGGATGAGCTTGCTGGGCTTGTACTTGCCGCCACCAAGTATCTTGGCAGGGCCGACATTGTAGCTCAGAACAGTCAGTAGAAGGGCATAGTCGCCATAGCCCTTGAACTGATTGAAGAGTTTACGAAGGTCCTCATAGAGAAGGGAGTCGCCCTGTTGGCGAGTGATGTTATGCGAGAGATTCTCGCCAGGCTGTATTCGATGTCCCCAACCTATATACTGTCCTTTGCCGCTGTGCCAACCCTCAAAGCGTTTGATGATGAGAGCAGCCCGCTGGATGGGTGGCAACTGCATCAAGGCATCGGCTTTCTGCGCTATAGCAGGCACACCGATGAAAGATAAAAGAAAAAGCAAAAGGTGTCTTATGTGTCTCATGTCTGATTGTCGGGTTTGGGTTTACGTTGGATGGTCTCGACCATCTGTTTGATGTCTTCTGTTACTTTTACAAAATTCTTATAGAGGATGCGCTCTCGCTCCTCCTTACTCTTGAAGGTGTAGAACTTAGGGAGAGGATAGTTCTTGTAGTCGGCTTCCTCTCTCTTTATCTCGTTCATGTCGAAGTCGGTCTTAGAGAAGAACTTGGAAGTTTTGAACTCCTCACTCTCCTGAATGTTCATTGAGTCATTGAAGCCTGTCTTGGTGGCCACAAAGTCTCTAGCCGTCTGACCGCATATCCATCCAGTTGGCATGTCGGAAATCTTACTGGCTGGAACAAGATTATCCATGTTCTCATTGAGATTGATGGATGTCTTGTCACGGTCGATGGTCACACCCTTCTTGAGTTGCACCACCTTGCCGAAGATGTCGTTGGAAAGCCACTCCAACGTCTCCTTACTACGGGCAGAGCCACTGACAACATTACCCACAGTGGTGATGATCTTCTGCATTCCTACCTTACCGTAGTCGGCCTCCAGCTGTGGCAGTTCCTGGAAGCCGAGTGTGACAGAGACTTTGTTGCTTCTCGCGGTGCCTATCAGACGGTCAATCTTATGGAAGTAAAGTGTAGGCAGCTCATCAACGATAATGCTCACGGGAATGTTCTTGCCCTGGCCAGTGTTTACTCGAGTTACGAGACGGTTAAGGATAAGGGCATTCAAAGCTCCGATGATGCTTTCCATCTCCGGGTCATTTGCAATGAGCAAATAGCTCGGATTCTTCGGGTCGCTGACCTTTAGGTCGAAGTCGTCACCATCCTTGTGAAAAATCCAGTAGCTTTCCTTGGTAGCCAGACGGGATGTATAGACTCGCAAGGTGCCAATCATACCCTCCAACTGCTCGAAAGCCTTCTGTTTGTAGGCTGACTGGAACGGACCGAGCAAAGGTGCCACCTCAGGATCAGTCTCGAGCACTTCAAAGATGGTTTGGTAGCTCTCGTTGAGGAAAGAAAGGATGTGCGGCATGTCACTGTACTTTCCCAACCAATAGTCAGGTTCCACCAACTCACCATGGTCATTGAACACCTTGCCGGTAGGCTTCCATATCCGTGTCTTGGGGTCATAAACTTTCTCAGCCTTAAGCATGTGTCCATCGGCATCGTACGGCTCCTTTTCGTAGTTGACGAAGAAAGCGATGCAAGCAGCAAGGAAGTTCACGGCAGAGGTCTGGAAGAACTGGTCACTGCCACCTCCGCCCTCTTTCTTGCCTTTCTGCAAGGACTCCAGCAATGTCTCGGCGGTCTCGGATGCAGCTGCAAGGCTGGGGATATACTTGTGCTGAATCGGATTGACACGACGCGAGGATTCCACATCGACGAAGTTGATGACACTGAACTTGCACCCCTTTGGCAGCCGCCCGGCCTCCTTGTTGATGCAGTAATGGTAGTAGAGTTTCTGCCCGAGTGTCGGCCATTTGTAGTCATAGACCACCATGGCGAAGCCTTTGGCACTGTGCTGACGGATAAACGGCTCAATGACAGAGAATGTCTTACCAGAGCCAGGTGTTCCGACTACCCATGTGCCACGGAAGCAATTGACGATATTGATCCAGCCCTTGCGGAACTTTCCTTTGTAGTAGTAGCGCATGGGGATATTGACGGAATACTTGTTTTCGACCAGAGTCTCACACTGCTGGAAGGATTCGTTTTCCAAATTGAACCTATCCTTGAGCAGTCCTTCCTTCAAGAACTTAGATATATTGTCCAAAGCAACATGGACAAGAATGGTGCCCACAAGGGTGGCCAGCATATAGAGGATGATGTTGAGTCGAAGACTGTAAAGCCTTGCATCCATGGAAAAGCCGTAGAGCCACACAGAGAGGATGACAAGGCCGAAGCCGCACACCAACGGGTACAGCACCTGCTTCCGTGCATCGAATTCAATATGTTTTTTGTTGCGGGTACCGATACATGTGAGACAGACCAGCACAAAGGTGACAATCTTGCTATAGACAAGGTTGCCATCATTGTAGATGAACCATCTCTTGATACGATCGTGAAGGTCAGTAATGAGTCCGCCGAGAAAATCAAGTTGCCCAGGATTCAGGGCATACTCAAAGAACTCCAGCAAAACTGAAATATAAACGACTGCACGGAATATCTTGTAAAATCCCTGTAGCTCTTTGCTTTCTTCCATAGGTTATGAATTGCTTTTATATGATGAGATTACTGCTCACATTATGAACAGATGTTGTGTCCTGCATGTTTATGTCTTCGTACTCGTCGAGCACCTCGTGGTGCCCATCACAGCTGGTCTGCCCCAAGATAAGGGAAGTGACGAGCAGCAAAGTTGAAATGGTTGTTCTCTTTTTCATGGTATTGTCAGTTTACAAGTTTATCCTTGCTCCTACCGAGATGCCGGTCTTGAAGAGGTCTTCGCCACGAGCCATCACATCAGTCCGGACATTCCAAAAGAGTTGGAAGCCGCCCTTCAACTGATAGGTATGCTCATAGCCCACCGTGCCTCCACCAACAAACTTACTTTTGTCTGATCCGCCCAACACACCAATGCGCAGACGACCAACGTTATTTCTGCCGATGTGGACTGCAGGCTTGTAGGCGATGCCTAATGTCCAAGTGTTGTAGTTGTGCCAGAAGCTGTCCTTGCAGATATGGCCACAGTCCTCACACTCCGCCCATTTGAGATAGACGTTGCCGAAATACTCCCAGGCATTGTGATAACGCGTCTCATGTTCGTAGCTGATCGTGGCATCAAGGCCGTTCTCATAGAGAAGACCGAAAGCAACGCCAAAACGGTTGCTGTTGTCATCGGCTCTTGCCTGAAGGCCAACCGTCAGACAGAGCAGCATAGTCAGTATCTTCTTCATATCTATTCCTCCTCCAATAATACATGATGAAACGAGTCTGCGGACAGCACGTCCTCATAGTCAATGTTCAAATAGATGGTGCGGCCGCTGATCTGCTTCTCACTCATCTCAATGGTCAGAACCTTGTCATTGGGGAAAGTCATTTTCTTCAGGACTATCACGTTGCGATAACCATACCTGAATGACTGCGCCTGCTCCAGTACCATTGCAGGTTCAAGGTCAATGACCTGTACGTTTGTGGCCTTACTCTGCTTCTTATCAGCAAGTTTGACACGTAGCTGGTCAATGTCAAAGCGGATGTTAGTAAGATTATCGACAGAGAAGTCAATGAAGAAATAGTCACCTACAACATAGATGTTGTTCAGACGCATCCTCATACGGTGTGCCTTGGTACTGACATTCCTTATTCTCGCCGGAGAGGTCCAAATCTGACGGGCATAACGCGCCATGTCCGCCGTAGAGAGACTGACAGTCGGATTGTTGTAAGGTTGCTGCTCCCAAGCCATTACCTCTTTATCTGTTACAGCCTCCTGCAGTCTGGTAGTGTAGATGAGGGAGTACTGGGTACGGTAACGCTCGGTGACGATAGTAACGATAGCCAATACATCTCCATCGGCATTCTTGTCTGCGCCCTCCTTGGGCTTGAGCCGAATTGTGTTGCTGATGGGCTGGTCGCCCACCACCTTGTCAGTAGATATGTCCACAAAACGGATAGGCTCTGTGGCCGTGATGACAGTAGTGACCTGCTCGTTTACAGTGAGTTGCGGCATCTCCTGGTAGGTCTGTTGGGCATAGGCACCTACCGTCTGGCAAATAGCAATGGCCGCTATAAAGAACAATTTAATGATATTCATGTTGTCTGTGTTTTGATGGGTTGACTATTTTGTTTTGGTTTCTTTGCTATTAATCAGGTACACGAATGTGCCATATTTTAGTTTCACGCTATTCTTCCGGATCGCCTTGCTAATGGCGTTGCTCGTTTTCTGATAAGCGCTTTGCGCAGCCTGCACGCCCCACTGCTGGAGACTGTTGCCACTAGTGGTTGTGGACATATTCATGTTGCCGCTCATGGCACCGCTCGCCACATCCTTGGTGGTCTCACGGAAACTACTGGCAGGTACATAGAGTCCCTCCAGTCCGTCAGCATCATAAAGCGAGAGGTTGATTTTGACAATCTCGTCGCTGACCATCACGCTTTTCACAGTACCATTGACTCGCTGACTACCGAAGCCGCTCATGATGGCATAAAGATAACTGCCCTTGCGGACAACGGTTTCTCCGACCTCGATGTCATCAAGAAGACGCAATCTCACCCGGCTACCATCAACAGCCTTGATATTCTCATCAATGATGGCCTTAATCATGCGAGGTTCCTTATCATTCGCTGCCAGCGTGTTGAAATAATCAGAAGAGGTCTTGACTTTCTTCACTACCTCTGCAGGCTTATCTACCTCGGCCGGTTTAGACTTGACGGCATCATTGATTTCAACCTTTCCCTTGATCTCTACAGATGGCGTTGTGTTACCATCGTTTTCATCAGTCACCTGGCTTTTCCCACTTGCAGCAGGTACGCTCTTCTGGCCTTTGAGCCTTGCCTCCGCAATTGCCTTGTTGAGTTCTGCGAGGGCTTCCTCCTCTCTCTTTGAGAGCCGGGCCGCTTCGCTACCCGTCGGTTGTGCCACACCGGTCTGCCCCTGGGCTTCCGCCTCAATGCGAGCTCGTTCTGTTTCACTGTATTTGGATTCATAGTCTTCCTTTTGCTCTTCCTCCTGACGGTCGATATTGTTGACAGCAGTGGCGTCCTCAATCATACCGTATGAGTTTTTCATGTTGTCATACTTTCCACCGATACCATCGCCCTTGATGTTAGCTCCTGGGAGGTTGGGGTTGAGGTATTCTGTGGTTTGCTTGCTCTTATCAACCACCTCCGCCTTTTCTGTGGTGAAGATGCCGATAGTGAAGTAGGCGGTGGCCATAACTGGGATGTACAGGATGGCCGGCAGCATGTACTTCGGTTGTCGGAAGTTGATCCTTTGCTTTATTTCCTGGATATTCATGGTCGTTATTCTTTGATACGTTGTTGCTTTGTTGTTACCACGCTTTGGTAATGGGTTTACCACGCCTTGGTAATGACATTACCGCACTGTGGTAACAGTATTACCACGCCTTGGTAATGGTTCGGTATGAGGATGCCGCTTTGCCTTCAGCACGCTGTCCTGCATCTCAATGACAGAACGAGGAGCATTATGACTGCGATATACGCAGGTGAACCGGTAGATGTTGTAGCCAAAGCTTAATGCCACAAAGCTGAAGACCAACACGAGGAAGAGATTCCTGTGATTAACGGCAAAACGCTGCACGCAAGCGGCGAGCCTGTCCAACCGGCTCCACCGCGCAAACTTTCTTCCTGCCGCCACCTCCTTCTCATAACGTTCCTTGTACTTGGGGTCATCTTTGTCGGGCATCTTCTCGCCGAAAAGCAACCGTCTGAATCCTTTAGTGCTCATAGTATTGTCTTTTTTTGATGATTAATAGGCAACTTTGTTTTTCTGCTCCAGATCTTTGTTCAGTAACGTACGCCAGTTGATGATGAGCAGACCGTGGGGATTGTTGTCAGTACGTGGCACACGCTTGAGCTGTCCGGCTGTGACAAGCTCACGGGTCAGCACACTCGTACGCCGCTCTATTCGCTGACGGCCATAGTAGGTAAACTCCATCTTCTCCTTGTCGAATTTGATGCTGTCACAGAAGATGCTGAAGACGGCACTTGTTCCAAGGATGTTGGAATAGAAACCTTTTTCTTTCAGCGCATTGTACTGTGCCAATCCCGTCTCGTCAACGAGGTACATGGCCTTCTCCATGGTGTACTTGATGTACTTGTCATCGGGGGCCAAGGTGAAGAAGTAGTGGTGGAACATCTCGATGTGGCTCTTTGCCTCCACGTCAAGTGTCTCCTCCATCGTCGTACGATTGACAAGGATAGGAACATTGCCATCCAACACATACACCTTTTGCTGTGCATCGACAACCATCTGCCGGGCTGTCCAAATACTGGAGATGCTCACAATGATGCAACCCACAAGGAACACGCAGCAGAGGATAGTCACCAGCTTGATCTTGTTTTCTAAGTTCTTTATTACCATCTTTCGTGATGTTGATTCGTATTTGCTTTTGCGTATTATAATAGCTTGCCCATCGCTCCTTGTGCTGACATCTTAGCCTGTTGGGCCACGCCCTCACCAAAGTTACGGGTCGAGAAGCCTGTCTCTCCCTCGGGAATCATCCAAGCTGCGAGGTCCGGAACGAGATTTAGACATTTCAGGGCTACGATACTGGCAGCCATGAGGTAGGCTGCACTGAAGAAAGCATTCTGCAGGTAGACCGCCATAGTCTGCTCACTGGCGGTGATGGCTGTTAGATTCTCTACCTGTATGCTCAGCACGATGTCAAAGAGCAACAGCACATAGAAGCCGACAAAGTAGAGGCACGCCCCGTAGAAATGTACGGTGAGGTATCTTGTGCCCCACTTGACCCATGCGTTCTCAAACTTTGGCAGAAGCGAGAATGCCCATTGGATGGGGCCAAAGATGGTAAGCATGCCTAAAAGAATCTGCTGGCAGTAGAGCGTTGCCCACCAGCCTATGCGATAGACGATAAGCGCCATGAGCATGATGATCTTGTCCAGTCCGACTATGAAGCCGGAAGTCAGAGAGGTGAAGTAAAGTTTGGCGGCATTCTTCTCCATATTCGTTACCTCCTCAACACCAGTCTGCTCCATGGTACTCTCAATGAGATTAGGATCGGAAGTGCCCTTATGAGCAATGTCGGCCTGGGCCTGGAGGTCTGTGTACATCGTATCACGGACGTAGATAAGCTGCTGCACTTCCTGGAACTTATCCTCTATCTGCGTAGCCTCGGCAGCATAGAGGTCATGGGTGTAGGAACCAATGGAGTTGGGGATATAACTCAGGAAGTCAAGGAAACTCCAACTGCTGCTGCCACCTGCCATGCCAGTATCAGCCGGTGGGTACCACCAACAGAGGATGACGGAGAAGACAAGAGGACGAAAGAGCTTCATCACATCAAGAGGCTCGTTCTTCACCATCATCTTGTAGGTCATACCAGCAGCCATGATGAGTGCGAAGAGGGCTGCAAGTGCCATCGAGGTCTGAAGGATCCAGAAGAACGGTCCATTCTGACCGGTGAACGTGGCATCGGTCAAAAACTCATTGGTCTGGAAGATGACATCATCAATCTCTTCCTCCAAGATGTTGATGCCAAAGTCGGAAAGTATATTGCTGTCAGGCATGGCTATTGATTTTTATTGCTTGTTCATGATATTGGATTGCTAACTCTTGTTTTATGTTTCTCATTGATTCTATCGGTCAACTTTCTCTTCACCCCCATCGGAAGTATCATTACCAGCTGATGAGGATTCCTGTTTTGTTGACAGTCCGGCCTCTCTCCACTTACTGTTGGCGGAAGCAACAGCCGCAGCCTTGTCTGCCGTCCGGTAGTTGTTGCGACTGGCAAGCAACTGCTCCGTCCTGCTTTTGTTGTGCATCTGCACCAACTGCTTAACAAGAATCTCGTTTTGCTTGGAGAGGTCAGCATAGATGTTCAGGTATTCACGCTTCCTCTGGGCATTGGGCATATAAGCCTCACGAGTGGCCTTGATGGCAGTCTGAAACATCTTATAGTAAGTGTCCCATCGTTGTCTGTCCTTCGGTGTACCACCGGCTGGAACGATGCGATTGATGTTGTCATGAAACGCATCCAGCTTGTCGTTTAGCTTATCTCCCTCTGTTTTCCATGCGAGGTCGATCTTTCGGTCTGCTATATTCAACGCCTCTATTTCCGCCCTTGCCTTGAGATACGCCTCTATGCTGTCGGCGTATTCTATCTGTTGGTAGGCACCTATGCCGGCAAGGCTGCGAAAGCCTAACTTATTTTTGGCGGCAGCAGACTTCTGATAGTTGTTATGAAGCAGTCGGTAATAGATTATAGGAGTCAATGCACCGGCTCCCGTTTCCATCACTGTAATCTGGTTCATCTTTGCTGCGTCATGGTTATATGAAGGCTTCTGCGCAAAGCCATTAAAACTAGCTATAGCGCAGAGCATAGAAGCAGCGATAAGTCTCATATTCAATATCTTCGTCATTCTATATTATTTTGTTATATATCAATTTTATATAAAATTACTTTCTTGCTTCATACATTGCTAATAATCTAACTTTCCAGCGACCTTCCATCGGTCAAATGCCTCGTCAAGAATCTCAGCCTTAGTCTTTGTTCGGTAGAGCCGGGCTTTCCAATAACCGATACGTACCTGGATGTACCGCCAACTCTCAAAGTAGGCACTGTTCAGATGGCGCTCGATATTGTCAAGTGAGGTGTTGATGCTCTCCAATATCACCAGCAGGTCTGCTGTCGAACAGGCTGCAACACCAGTAGCATAGAGAATCAGATCGTTGAGCGATCGATAGAGATGGGTGCCCTCACTATAGATATTTTCAATTGCCTTCTCATTGATGGTGATGAGCTGCAGGTCGGCCACGTCCGGCTTACCACGCTTCAACACCTTATTGTTATAGTCGTCTATCAGTTTCTTATAATCCTTGATACGATCGGACACATTGCTATAAGTGTCCTTGACATTCATGACTGTGCGCAGGCTTTGGTAAAGCATGTCGATTACATCAAAAGCCCGGGTGTACTTATCCAAGTCCACATTTATTTGCTTGTAGTCACCCGTTGCCGTTTGGGTGTAGTCGTGAAGCAGCTTGTTGCTTTGCTCTAACGTGCTACGGGCCAGCAGCAGACTGCGCTGGGTCTTATGGTCTTGGATATAGGCTTCGACACTCACTACGTCGAATGTCCACTGGGCTGCTGCATTGATGGGTACCATGACCAGAATCATGGCCATCATGAGCAATCTGGAAATGAACTTCCCCTTTTTCATGGCTCATCCTCCTTTATACCTTTTGCGGCATTACGCCAATGACGATAAGAATCCTCGAGCAGTGTCCGACGACGATCATACTCATCATTTATGGCAGGACCGTACTTTCTGAACATGTCGATGATGTTTATCTTGTAGTGCATCATCTTCTCTAGACCGACAAGGTCAGCATATATCTTCGTGATACGGCTATCTACTTCCCTTGCAATCTCCAACCGGTCACTCGACCACAGCAGATGATGAGTGTCATCCGACGAAGTGCCATCCGGTGGAGCAGATTTGGCATACTCTTTCGTAAGCTGGCAGTCCGGATAATCGCGGGCTAACTCCGAAAGTCGTTTATTCACCTCGTCTGCCTTCTCTTTGTCACTTTTATTGGGATCAAGGTTCATTACCTCCAGCACCTGTGTGTCAGAATACTCACTTGTCAGCTTCCAACTGATTTGCAGGATGGCACGATGGATCTTGATACCCATGAAGTACTTTGGCTTTCTTGCTATCTTGATGGTAGCACTGAAGGTGATGACACCGTTGATGTTGGGCATAGTGGCCTTGCGTACATAGGTATAGCCATTCCAAGAACCTGTTCCCTGCCAGGAAAGACCATAGGCAGCCCTGCAGTCTGCCATGATGGCTGGGATGCGGTAGTAGTCATCAGTTGTCACGTCGTTGTCCTTGCCTGCTTCTGCCAAGGCATCCTTGTACTGCCGCTCCTTCGCTTGCCACTCAGACAGTTGCTTTTTGAGCTCCGTTATCCGGTCTTTGTTCTTATTGTATTGCTCCCTGAGCCTTGCGGCCTCGGTAACGCTTGCCTTGGCAATCTGTTTAAGAAGGTCTTCATTCTCACGTTCCAAGGCGGCTATCATGGAACTGAGGGAAGCAACCTTGGAAGTGGCCTCGGTGAGCTGCCGGTTGAGATCCGTGAGGTCGAGGTCATTCTCCACGACAGAGGTCATCATGGAGCAGTCTTTGCTGTGCTGATTGAGTGAACTGCCACACTTTCCACACTTATAGCTGGTGTTGCCCTCACCAATTGTGACCCCATCTGAGCAGGTTGCGGAGATGGTAACTGACTCCACACCTTTCATCCTGGCAGCATCAGTGGCTTGATAATACTTACGGCTGTCACTGCCTATATAGTATGTATAGCCATTCTCGTTGTCATTGAGTTCGGAGAGACGTGCATTCAACTGGCCATTGAAAACATTCAAGTCCATGGAATAGCTGTCAAAGACATCTTCATAAACTGTCTCCTGCCTGTTCCAACTCTTGGTGACAGTGATATTGTAAGCATAGGCCTTCTTGGTCTGCTTGCCCTTGCGAGAGATGATATACGCCTGCTGCCAATAGCTCATGTTATAGGAGAAGCCGTCATTCCTGCTGTTCATTTGCTGCACAAGACTCCGCGACCAGCCTGCATGCCGCTCAGAATTTTGAAGGATGGCCTCTCTTTCAGCACTCGTGGGGTAATAGCCAGGGTCAGAGGTGTTGATACGATACCAGTGATCACCCTTGATGATGGCATTGTCATTAGTGGGCGGAGAATAACTGGCAAGTGTCTGGCTACCCGCATCAAGTCGGTAGATGTACCAACGCTGTGTGTAATACTGTCCCTGCGTCTCGCTGAGATAATCGGTCATCCACGATGTAAGGTTGTAGTCGCTCAACTCAAAGAGTCCTGCGACATTGTCCTTGCCACCTAGCATCCCCAAAAGGGTGTTGCCAACGCTTTTATCCAGGCTGTTCCACAACTGAGAGTAATTGTCCACAATGTTGATGGCAGCACTAAGCTTGCCGGAGAACAACTGATGGAACTCACTCTTTTGCAAGACAGCTCCAGTGATGTTACCGGCTCCAGCCGTAGCAAGACTGACGCCGCTCTGATATAGTTTGTCAAGGTCGGCCTTGAGATTGTCGATGTTGAAGTTGCTGGGTACTTTGCTAAGGTCATCAAGCACCTTTCTGAAATCAACATTACCCAACTCAGACAGTTTCAAGATCTGAGCTATCTCGGAGTTGATGGCAAGGAACTGAATATCAGAGAAGCTAAGCTCCGAGTTGGTAACAATACTCTCGAACTGGTAGCACAATGATTTGGTATCATCACAGACCTTTAAAAGATAACTTCCCCAATAAAGTGCGTTCTGAGGACTCTTAAGCATCATGCCGGCGACAGTCCATATCTTTGGCATGATCTTGTTGGCCACCATGTCGTAGATACGATGGTAGTAGTAGTTTTCCGTGGAGGAAGACCAGACGCCGAGGTCAGTCCATGCCTTACGCTCCAAATACTTGGAAGCGAAAATTCCGGCAGAAGCGACCTCGGCAGCACCATAACGTTTGAGAATCTCTTGCAACTGCTCATTATAATAGCCCTCTGCAGCTGCACCACAGGCATAGGCAGCTGCCATAGCTTCAACCGTCTTTTCATCGTAGTTGACGCTATAGTACTGTGCCCGCACCGTTGTGGCGAGGGTACAGAAAAAGGCTAAAATAATGAGATTCAGATGTTTCATTCTTCTTCTTTTTCTAAAGTCTTCGAAATTTCTTCCAACAAATCAATCTGCATGCTCCGCACCTGATGTTTCAAAGCAATCGGAGTGCTGCATAGAAGTAGGGTTTCACGAATTGCTGTATGCAAACGGTCGCTGGGCTTACAAAAGAGTTTCACCCACCAAGGCTGGGAGAAATAGGTCTTCTGCAAAGTTCTGTTGACGCGCTCATCAAGCACCAGGGTGTTGATTTGGTAACGGAGATCATCACAGAAATCACGAGCATACGGGGAAAATTCTTTAAGAATATTCTCAAAAGCTGACTTCTCTTCCTCATTTCGCTTCACAGACTTATGCTCCACATCTGCGAAATTTCCATTAGAGGCTTTAAAATCATTAATGATTTTGTTGAAGTCAATGTTAGGATATGGCTCTTTTTTTACCGTTGCTGAACCGTCTGATTCAGACTCTGGATGAAGAAGCAAAAAATCAGCGTCCTGATAGGCATTCAACTCATCCAACGTCATGCCAAAACGAAGTCCATGGAAATACATGCGTTCCTTCACACGCTTGACAACATCATCAGTTGCGAATGGGAAACCACGGAACTGTTTCTCTTCCATCTGACAAACTTCTTTGACGGTATTAGTATTGTTGCGATAGAGTGTATCGCTTACTGTCTCCTTCATCGACGGACGGAACAAGTCCCCGAACTCTGTAATAAAACTATAATCAATATTAAGTCTATCCATAATGTTGCTTTTACATAAAGTTGTTTTGTTGTTCTATTGTTTTTATATAAAATAGATTTTATAAGCCAAGCACCCTGCCTGCCTTGTTAACCATCTGCGCAAACTCTAACGACTTGCTGACCTTGCTCTTCTTCCAGTCACGGCAGTAGGCCTCAATAGCCTGTTGGTGATTGCATCCCAATTGTCGTTTGTAGAGTTTCAGAGCCTCTTTCTCAGCACGTTCCGTAGTGTAAGTCATGTAGCACTCTCTTGGTTCCTCCACACCATAGACATTGCTTGTCTGCCCTCTACGGATAAAGACCTCTCGGAAGAAGGCCCGACCGTCCTTGTTCTCCAGTCGGTTGATAGTAAAGATCTTGCGGCAGTCGACGTCGGTCAAACCAAGAATGGCTTTGATGGTGTCAAATCGCTCCCGGAACTTACTCTGATCGAGAAGCATGATGACATCGGAGTTGTTGATGATAGCCTCCTTGACGATCTCACTGCCGATGATGTCCTGAATTTCCTGAGTTACCACACCCACTGAAGCCCAGAACTTTCTAGCCGTCTTATAGAGGTACTTAATGTACTCCGCCATCATAGGTGAAGCGATGGCCTTCCACGCTTCTTCAATGATGAGCATCTTGCGGTTCTTTTTGATACGCATCTTCTGAAGGAACACATCCATGATGATAAGCGTAACCAGAGGGAAAAGCAATGGGTCGTCCTTGATGGAATCAATTTCGAAAACGATAAACGTCTCATCAAACAGACTGCTGTCCATGCTCTCATTAAGGGTCTTCTCATGACTGCCACCACGGTAGAAGTCCTTCATCATATAACGGTAGGTGCTGATGTCTATACCCGTAATCTGGTTTTCCTTGCAGATAGCAGGAATGCGCTGCACTGAGTACTCATAAAAAGAGTTGAAGCTTAGCTCCGATACTTTGAGCAACCGTCTCCTGCCTTCTATGTCGTCAAGCAGCTTGTCTACTCGGCTGTCACGCACCTCATCATCATCGCCAATATACTTGGGATTATTACGGTCATCGATAAGCAGCCCCTGCCTCAGGTCACTGCGTTGCTGAGCACTGAAACCATCGAAGCCATTGAAATAGGCACCATAATACTCGTTGATGACCTGTTCGATAAGGCGGTCTTCCGTCTTACTGACCGTCCCCTGAGAGCCTTTCCAAATGAGCATGACAAGATTTTTCAAGAAACCAAGCTTCTCGATATTCCACTCCTCACGCTTGATGGCAAAAGGATTCATGGTGATGGGATGCTCCTTGGTATAGCTGATATACTTACCGCTGAAATACTCACACAAGCCCTCATACGAATTACCGGTATCGACTAGCACAATGTCGGTGTTCTGCTCATGGGCCTGCCGCACCATACTGTTGACATAGAAACTCTTGCCACTGCCTGAAGGGCCAAGGACGAAGAAGTTACTGTTGTCAGTAAGCTTCTCCTTACCTTCCTTACCACTGATGTCTATGGCCACAGGCACGCCCTGGCGATCGGTATAGTACACCTGATAAGGAGTGTCCTCACTGTGAACGATACGCTCCTTGTACATCAGACAAGTCGCAGAGTCACACAGAGTCAGGAAACGGTCGTAGTCCTCACTTGTGGCATAGCAGTTGCCGGGGAAGCTATTTACAAAGAGTTCCAACTGATTATAGGCACGCTTGCTGATATGGATGCCCATACGTCCGAAGGCATTCTCCAAATAGTTGGTACACTTCTGCAGGTCGGTGTCTTTACCGACTGTGACGACAATATTGTAATGGGCATAGACAAGCAACTTGCTCTCCCTTGCAATAATCTCCTGCACCTTTTTGATGTCCTCAACCGCGATCTGATTGCTTGGACTAGGCATGGAAGCATGGCGGTTTTTCTTCTTTTCCAACAGACTAAGCTCACGCTTCTGATTGGGAACGAATATCATCTGGTTGAATACCACACTCTCAGCACCAGGAACACTGTCCACAAGGCTCAACAAGTCAACCGGCATAGAGGTGTTATTGACTTCGATGTCAGTGAAAGGTCGAATGAGAGACGGAAGATTGATTGCATCAACATCTATCAGGGAATAGACCTTCGTCTTGCGGTCACCCATGGAGATCTGCTCGTCATCGACCTTGAAGCCGGTCATAGATACGGTTTTTCTACGGAAATCCTGCGCGAAGAATCTGTCAATGAAGTCCGAAGCCTCCTGGCTGGAAAGGAAACGGGCATTGATACCGGCGTCACGCAGTTGATCATGTACCTTACGGACCTTGACAAGGAAGTCCCTCCATTTCTTGGAATCATAGGACATCAGCCTGCTCTTTTTGTTTTCCTGTGTGATGGTAAGATAGGTGGAGGCATCAGTATACTCACGGCCTTGGAAATAGCGGAAGTAACTCTCAGAGAGAAACTCGTGCTGATTGCCATTTTCATCATGAAAGCGCTTTCTCACAAAGACATCTTGCTTGTGAAGCGCATAGCCTTCACCGAGAGTCTCAGCAATGGCCACAAAGAGACGGGTGAAATCATAGTAGCCGTCAATGTTGGCAGAGAACTTCTGCACAGGATTCTCAAAGCGCAGCACAGCGCTATACTCACCGGTCTTGGTATACAGCACACCCATGCCGTCCACTTCCTCCACAGAGAAGTAGATGTCCTGGAAGATTTTCTTTCTCTTGCCACCAGTTCCGAAAGCATAGACAGAAATGGCCATACCCAGACAGAGGGTGGAGAAGGCTAATAGTACATACAGCAGCATGGTTCAGCGAAGCGTGAAGTTAGTTGGCGTTACAGGATTTGTTCTTTTTGTGATGATTGCGTGCATGGCTCACATCAGCATGATTAGCTTGACAGTAGTTCTCGTAGTCGGAAAGAGACTTGTTAAGCAAATCAATCCACTCTATGATGTACCGTTCGAAGACGAAGAGCGTGTCTTCACTCTCAACAAATTCATGAAGGTCATTCATAATGTTGCCGAGCATAAAGTCTTCAAGATGGCGGCTCATATCAGATGAAATCATCTCCTTTAACAAAGGGTAGTGACGCTTGTCACAAGGGATGGCAAGGCCATAGAGCTGATCCGTCTCGGAACTGAGGACGGCCAAAGCGATGCCGTCCGTGCATGTCTTCACATGCACCATGAGGACAGGAGGCAGTTGGAACAAGTGGACCGAAGCGTCCTCGACGTCGTGAATGGAAAGGTATTTGTTCATGTGTATTGGTTTGGTATTGATATTACGATTTCTGAAAAAGGAGGGCAGTCCCGCTCCATAACGCATAGCATTATCACGCTGAGTGAGTCTGCCCCATAGTGTTACCATCAGGCATGCTGGCCCTGCCCGAGGCTTAAGTGCGCAAAGTTATTTTCCCTCATAGTCTCTTGGAATAGGCGAAAATGAACACGCCATGGTCTGACTTCTTGGTGTGGAGGCCTTTCCGTTGTCTGACAAGGATAAGGCCCGCTCCAGAGGAGAGACACAATACTGCGGTGATCAGACCGACAAGAAACCCTACAAGGCAATAGGCGATGATAAAGGACACGATGGTGCCCACAATAGTTGCCGCAGCCCAGTAGATGTACCTGCCTTGAAGCCCCATAAACTCCAATGGTTTTTGCAAGCCTTTTAGGAGTGGGTAATCTGGGTAACGGTTGTCCTGATTTGTCGTTGCCATTCATTTCACATAGAGGTTAATTACCTGTCAGAGTAACCGTCTAGAGGCCAAAGAACATAGGCAGAGCCTGGGCAGCAGCGATGAGGAAGAGACAAGCGCCTACGACCATCATGATCTTCTTCTTGACATCCTGCTCCTCGTTGTTCATCGCGATGTAAACGCTGATGGCACCGAGAATAGCTACCACACCGGCAATGGCATAGCACAGCTGAACGACAATCGGGATGTACTTCGCTACCTCCTCTGCAACGGTGCTCAGGGCCGTAGTACCAGCAGTGTAGTCACCGGCTGCATTCTGGGCGAATGCGCCGAAGGTAGCGCCGAAGAACATAGCGATGGCCATGCCGCAGCGCTTGATGAAGGAAGTGCAGCGCTTAGCCACGTTACTTACCTTGTTGGTAATTTTTTCAATCATACGTTGTTGTGTTTTTAAAGATTAGAACTAGGGTTATTGAAAACATAAAAATGAGTCATTTGCAGTTCGCAGTTACAGGATTTGATAGCCGAAGAAGGCCGGCATGACGATGGATGCGCCAATGATGAATAATATCGCTCCGATGAGGGTGAGGATCGCTTTCATCACACCGTCTTCGCCCATGTTCATCTTGATGTAGATCTGCAGTGCTGAGATGATGGCAGTAATACCGGCACCGGCATACAAGACGTACAGGACATAGAGCATCATTGTTACCACATAGTCGTGCATCCTCGCCAACGCTTCCGCCCCCTGGCTGTAATCGACGCTGCCACATTTGGCAAGGCTACTGAGAGGGAAGGTTAGTAGCATGAGTAGGACAGAAAGGCGTCCATAGGTAAGGATAGTCTTACAATGCATCGATAACAGATTTGACAACAACCATAGGACGACCTTCTTTCTGTTTACCCTCATTCTGCAGGGCGATGCGGAAATCTTCGGCACCGTACTCATCATCAAACTGAGGCTCTATTTGTTCGCTCAACGCCTCAGTGTGATTGCGGAGAAGGGCAGCTGCAGTAGGCTTTGAGGATTCTGACACCCCGGAATCAGATGCAGGTTCCGAATCGGGAGATTCTTCATCCGGTGTAAGAGCCGCCTCATACTGCGACCCACCTACGCTAAAGCCATCTTCGTTCTCATTCACGGTCACGGGTTCTTCCTTGGCAACAGCCTGATCATCTTGGGTGGCGGGGACATCAATCTCCTCTGCTTTGTTTTCTTCTTCTGGCTTCTTGCCGTAAGCGTCATTCATTATCATGACTGTAAAGTAGATGATGTTGGCCACTGTGTAGATGATGGCGAACCATGCAAATAGACTCATATCTTATTCGTTTTTTGTTTGACATATCATGCGCTTGCCGAATCAAGTCCGTCATGGGAACGACCGGCTTGCATGTGCAAAGGAATAAGAAAATGGGGCTGACGCCAAATTATGACCATAATTGAGGCTGAATCTTAACCTTAGTTGGCTGAAGAAAAACGAATGATACTTCGGGCGATACTCATAACAAACAATGGTTTTACGATACCCGAGAGAAAACCATTACGCAAAAGCCCCCTCGCTGACGTGCGAGAGGGCCTATTGAGCTTAGGAACGGTAGCAATCTACTAGATTGCAAATCCCGTTTTAGCCTTGCGATGTTCCAACCATTGCATCACCTCACTGCGTCTAAAATAGAGCAGTTTGCCGGTTGGCTTGAAGCAGGGAAGGTCATACTTGCGGCGGCAGACATACATCTGCTGGGGCGTAATCTTCAGGAAGGCGCACAGCTCGTGGGAGTTCATCAACTCATCGGGTGCGACTTCAACAGGGCTAGAGTAAGAATGCGTCATCATGCTTATTACTTTTGGGTTTATGTTTATATTCTTCATTCTTAATACGAATTTATATAAGATGAAACCTATTATTCCTTGACGAGACCAAGAACATGAATCAAATAGTCGTTCAGATCATTAATCGGGGCAAACCGTGAGGACTCGTCAGAGAAAGCTTGTGGATATAAGGTGCGTATATGCTCCATTGCCAAACGTCCGCTTTCATCATTGTCGAGATAACAGTGAATCGTTGCGTACCGCTCCAACTCCGGAAGAACTTTTTTGAGGCAGGCAACGGAATTGAGAATGATGCAGTCACAAAGGAAGTGCTGTGCTATGGGATGTTTTTGCCGATAGAACATAACGTATGAGAGGAAATCGATAAATCCCTCAAACACACAACAGTCAGATGTGCTACGGTCTTGGCTGATGCTGATGAAGGAAATGTCCTTGTGGCCAACGCATCGCTTATGATAACAGTTGCGTACCTCGTAACTTTCTGAGCGCGTAGGAAAGGCCACGCCAAAATAGGTTTTGCCATTGTAAGGGTACCAAATCTCCTTGCAATACTTGATGGCTACGTCACTCGTGATGCCACGACGGGCCAGATAGTCGAGCAGCGGTCGATAGGCCAAAGTCTGTATGGTATAGACTTGCTGCTTTTCCAGCTCAACCTTGGGCTTGGACTCTGGAGCTGGCAGTTTTACCGAAGGGACACCTGAGGAATGGTAGGAGAGCCAATGCAAAGCATTGCTCACATTCTCGATATGTGCATAGTGTCGAACAAAGTCAATGATATCGCCACCGGCAGACATGCCAAAGTCGTACCAGGTATTGGTATCAGTATTGACAAGAAATGATGGAATCTTCTCATTACGGAAAGGGGACAGATAGAATAACCGCTTGCCCCTCTGGCGTGAAGGCTTACATCCGACAGAGGAGAGAATATTGGTCAAGGACAGTTGCTTGGCTTGTTCTATATTCATTGTATGCATCTATTTTAATGGTAATGTTGGGAAGTCTTTCTTCAGACAATAAATTCCTTTATCTGGCACCACTACAATATCTCTGCGCATCAGGTCTTTCAAGTATTTGCCCATAGTAGTCGGTTTACGGGTGATTCCCACTGAGGAATAAGCCTCGATGAGAGCAGTGACAGTGGCTGAGTAGCCCTTAATGGTAGCGTGCTTGAAAGCTTGGTCCAAAGCCTTCTCATTCTCTTCATAACTTAAGTCTGATATACACTTTGGACGCTGCCGGTCATCGTCAACGCCTCTGTAGTCGTAGGCGTCAACAGGTAAGCCATCGTCATCGACCTTGAATGCGAATGGCTTGAAATCTTTGTCACGCAGGTAAAGCGGTGACACTTCACTTATACCAGAGTCAGCATAGGCCTTTTTGACAACAAGGACAGACTCGGCCTTGTTGTTAAGCTCTGTTCCGATATGGCCTCTAACATGATCGTCACTTTTATTCAGGTGCAAGACAACATGAATATGGATATTATACGTAGCCGACCAACACATGAGGGCATTGACAACCGTTACGGACTCAGTCGAGTCATTAATATCCAGCATCAGATCACGAACTCCGTCTATGACAACCATTCCCAGATGGGCGCTGTACTTGCTGATGGCATGCTCTACAAGTTGAAGGCGCTCCTTGGGGGCTGCGTTACGCATTCCCAGAAAGATAAGATTAGGATGGTCCTGGTTGTCCAAATGTCCTGCCAAGGCAAGGATGCGTTTGAGAACCCTTTGACAATGGAACTGGCTTTGCTCCGTGTCAATATATAAAATACGGCGCTTCTCCTCCGGCAGTCTCGCCCGGTAGCTGAGCACCGTTTTATTACGGAGTGCAGCAGCTACAATGGCAGAGACATTAAAGGTCTTGCGACTTTTGGCCTTACCGGTGGAAGCACTGAAATTGCCAAGGGTGGCTATAGCAGCATCGTTCACCCACAAGATTTCTTGCGGAGTGTTAAAGCATGCATTAGCATGGATAACGGTTTCTTCTACAGCTTTGTCTAACGTTTGCGTCAGCGGCTGAGATACGTTCGGGGAAGGTGGTATCATAAGTCATACATTTACGTTTAAAATTACACAGATCCTCGAAAGAATACCTGCAGGGTGCCGACTGTTCTCCTTATGCCTAAGGGCTTGAGTATACTACTCAACCTTTAGGTTGTAAAGTTCAGTCATCAGGCTTACTTTTCTTCGCTATTTTTATCATTTCCTTTCTCCATTCATCAAGGATTGGTTTGCCCTGACTCTTATTCAGAGCCGAACTGAAGGCATGAGAATCCATGGGACCCTTACCCGTTGAACTTATGAGGTTTCCCTTTCGTTCTATCTCACGGGGTACAAGTCCTATAATCAGTCCAGCATTTACCAATGCGTCCAGGAAAATGACAGCATACGTGTTCTTGTTGGCATGCAATGGCACCGCCTTCTCAGAGAAGAATCCTGTCAGATTTTCGGGTGTGATCTTCTCCTTGAAGATTTTGTGCTTATTGGCGAACGCCGACACCTTCTCCAGTTGTGCATGATCCATTGCTATCTGACACTCCGTCTTAGCGGCTTTCCCATTTCTTCTGATCTCAGAGAAATGAGTGCCCTTCTTTGTGTTGTTGATAACATCAACAACCTCCTTCATGTCCTCCATCACAAGATCTTTAAGACTGAAGAAATAGATGGCGACTCTAGGGCGATTTTTCAATAGCTCTCTCGCATGGTTCATTCTGTGCCTCTTTTCTCTCTCAGTCTCTTCCGGTAATCTGATGTCATTGTCATCCAGAAAGAGACTCACGAAGCGCTCGTATGTCATCTTGCCGTTCAAGACATTTTTCCGGTATTGCTCATAGGCTTCGTACAGGAACTTGTAAACTGCTACATTCTCATCCATCTGCGTATGATTACACAGGGCGCACCGACTACAGTCGAATAAAAAAAAGAAATACTTTTTTCATCTGGTAATAAATGTTGGTTTAAATAGAAAATTTAATGGCCTATTTGAATCTAACAGCTCTACAAAGCAACATGCGAGGCATAAACGCCATCAGCTATTGTTCCGCAGAATGGCAACAGCCGTTGATTCTAAGGCCATTGCAAAGGTACATCTTTTCTAGTAACCTACACATTATTACATTTGCGTCCTCATTGTTTTTATATTATTTGCTCTGTTTGGGGGTTGGTTGCTGGCAAAAGTTAAGACCCGTCAAGGTCACAGATCTTTTCATATTTGCCATGCTGGACCTGTGTGATGAAGCCTAGTCTTTGTAACTTTGACAATGTGTACATCACATTCCGGCGACCCATTCCCATATCTTCGCCGTGGCTGACGGCTTCTGATGTGCAGAACTGCTTATTCAGTTTTTTTATGAACATTTTCAGGTGAGGGCTAACACTCTGATGCTTAACGTAAACAGATATCCGCTGGTAACAGTCATCAAAATAATTGCTTATTCTGATAGCAGACCTCACGGACTCTACGTCTATAGCATCAAGTTTTCCTTCGCCGCACGCCCATTTGAGAATCTGGATACAAAGCGCTATACGCGCTACATGCAGGTGAGCCTTCATCATACGTCCTTGTTCCCGCTCTGGTATATTGCTTTCGGACAAAATTCTGACACCGTTGTCGTGCCAGTCGAAATATTCTTTTCGTGCAGCAGCTGAGAAATGGAGTATTTGCGAGCAAGGTTCCTTGGGGGGAAATGGAAGTTGGAGTATCTTCTCCATGATGTCCTCCCATTGCCGCATGACCGAGACTTCTTTTTTTCTGCCTCCTTTGCGATTCCATAAGGATATTGTCGTATCGACAGGATAGCTCAGAAGGAATCGGTCAAGCAAGCCGTTCTGCTGAAACCCCTTGTAGAACAATTCCTTAATGCGGGCCGTTTGGGTGGTACCAGCTATGTTAATGCATGGATGGCCGATATGAATGGGTCTTTCCATACTCACCCGCATGACATCAAGCGGATTTCCACTGTACGCGGTAAGCAACTGTTCTATAAGCTGCCCTTTGCAGTATTGATTCACAGAATTGAACATACCCATGATCTCATCAACGTAGATAGCGATACCCCGTGGATTGGCATCATGCGCCAGGAGCAACGCCTCAGGCGTAAAGTCCGAGACGATAGTTCTTGACAAAGAAAGGACGGTTGACGGAGATGAATTCTTCTTATTTGAAGACTTCTTTTCAATCGTTGCCAGGTACTGCTGACGCAAGTCTTCATCCCGCTTCCGGATAGGCGCATAAGCGAAATCCAAGGGAGGTGTCTTACCCTGCCCTGGGTTGCCGACAAGTATCATATATAATGATGCGCAGGTCGTCCACTCACCCTTGATGCATATACGCGCTGAGTTACCGGCTGCACTTGCAGCGGCAGAGAGCATGGACACAAGAAGATACTCTTCGTTGTAGTTCTCCTGCCATACAATCTGCTTGACAAGTTTTTGCAACTTTTTGGGAAATGTCTTGAGAAGAGAGTTCTTTGTACCTTTGCCCATCATTTGGTTCCTCCTGGCAGCTTAAGGAATTTCTCTCTTTCATGCCACCAATTAGGCACACGCGGGCGGTAACTCAGCCATTCATCAATATCCGACTTGAGAAAGACTATGAACTTCTCAGTCTTGTAATGAGGAATAGCATTCTGAGCCATCCATCCATAGACAGTTTGCTTTGCAGGATGATTAGGGAGATACTCGATGAGCATGTCCAATGTGAGCCACTCTTTCTTGTTCCCTTGCAATTTCCCCATTTCTGAACTAATAGAGATAATATGCTCCGACATCTTCTTAACACGTTCGGACAACTTAAGCAACATGGCTGGCATATCCTCAAATCGAACCTCATTGTCTGGGATTTGTTTGTTTTCTGTAACCATATGTTTGAGTTTTGAAAAGTATGTTATCTCGATGCAAAGATAATGTTAGGATTTGATAACGACCATGTTACAGAGGTGATAATATATAGTTATCACCTTTGTTCTAAATCACTCACCTTAAACGGTAATGAATGTGCAAAATGTGCAATAGGTACAATGGGAAATTCAACTAAACATCTTATTGCTCAGACTGGCAAATAAAAAAAGGTCTCATAAGACTAACTATCTGACAATAAGCAGTATAGAATCTTATGAGACCTTGACTAATGACGTTTCGCTGATGGATCAGCACCTAGAATTATGGTTTGCCATCAAGGCTTTTTGATGTCTTGACTCTGTTTTTCAGCAGCCATTCATCAATTTCAGACTGCAAAAACATCAAATTCTTGTTCATACCAGGAATACGATAGGCAGGAATGTCATACCGGCATAACCATCCATAAACGGTCTGCTTGGCTGGGTGACTGGGGATATATTCACAAAGATCCTCAACGCTCAGCCAATGGTCATTACCATGCCATTGGTAGATTTGGATGTCCTTAACTCTTGCCAAGACCTCCTGCAAAGTGGCTCTTAACTGGGCAACCTCCTCTTGGAGCTGGCTAATTTGATTTGTCTGTTCTGTTGCCATTTCTCTTGGATTTTAGATTGTTGATCTTGATGGCATTGGCAGCCTTGTTCTTTGACTCATCGACGATATGCGCATATATCTCAGTCGTGGTCACACGGGTATGTCCAAGCATGGACTTGATGGTCATCAGGTCCGTCCCCTGCTGCAGGAGCAAGGTCGCAAAAGTGTGGCGGAAGCAGTGATAAGTGATGCGGCGCTCTATGCCCGCAGCAGCTACCCACTTGTGGATGATCTTGTTGGTATTGTTGATTTCCGGGCACTTGGCAAACACATGGTCAGCAGGTTTACCCGGCTCGCCACACAGGGAATAGGCTTGATCGGATAGAGGGAGATACAATGGTACAGTGGTCTTCTCCTGCTTAAGGTCCAAACGCCAGCCAGCCGAGGTCTTTATAAGTTGCGACCATTTTATCTTCTTGACATCCGAATGTCTCAGCCCCGTAAATGCTGTGAACAGCGCAGCGCGTTTCACCCATTTGTTGGGGCATGGCGTGCTGGCAAGTTTGCGAAGTTCATCTTTGTCGAGAATCTCTCGTTTAGCACGAGGGGCTTTAATGCCTTTTGCCAAAGCACCTAAGTTGACTCGCAGATAGTCTTCTACAAACGCCTGCTTCAATGCAGCCTTGAAAATGCTGAAGAACGTAGCAGCTGCAGCCTGAGAGATAGTACCTTCGAACCCTGGCCGACGTGCCGGCCTGCTCAGGACGAAAGAGCGGAAATCATTGCAGAACTTCACGGATAGGTTCTTGAAAGGCAGAGGACCACGGCCGTTGAACTCTTTCAAGTAGCCAAGTGTCTGCTTCCAATTGCCCAAGGTATTTCTTGAAGACTTAGGGTGAAGACGGTAAATTACATCATCGAAGTAAGCAATGAAGTCATCCTCACTGTGCTGGATCTGTGCGATCAGTTTCTGCTCTTCCGGTGAAGCGAAAACGATGCGGTCAAGTTCCTTCTGGCGTTCCTTACGAATCTTTTCCGCAGCATTGCACTTCTTTTGGTCCTCATAGGACGTGCAGATGATAACACCGCGTGAGTCACGAATTGGAGAATATTGCTTCGTGCCATCTTTGAAAACTCGTATAGGTGGAGCTGTCTTGTCGAACAAGGGAGTCGTGATCTTCATATCCAAATACTCTTCTTTCTTCATCGCAGAACGATCATCACCCTTGAGATGATTGATATTAAGGACAAGATACCATTCCTCCTTTCCACTGATTTTGCGCACATTGATAACAGCCTTGCCGTTGCTGGTTTCTTTCTTTTTGCTCATAGTACAAAGTATTAATCGTTAATTTCGAGATCATCAATGACAAGTCCTTCCACTGCTTTGCGCTTGCGGTCATCCACGATATGGCTGTAAACCATGGTCGTGTTCACACTGGTGTGACCCAGCATGGACTTGATGGTATAGATGTCGGTTCCGCACTCCAACTGTAGCGTTGCGAATGTATGGCGGAAGCAATGGAAAGTCATGTGTCTGGTAATGCCTGCCTTTTTCAGCCACTTGTTCAGCGTGTTCTTGAAATAGGCGGTTTGCTTAATACCCGGAAAGATCTGCTCGTCTCCATCCTTGGGAACTCCACACACTTCAAAAGCCTGTGTAGAAATAGGAAGGTAATCTGTCAGGCCAGTCTTGCCTTGAACGAAGTTGATTTGCCAAGATCCGTTCACGTTGACGATTTGACTCCAGTAAATCTTTCGGATGTCACCAAGTCTCAAGCCAGTGAGGCAAGAGAAAAGCGCAGCACGTTTTAGGACTGGGTCATTGCATGGAGCAGCTGCCAAAGCTTCGATCTCCTCTGCGGTGAAGGCTTCACGCATAGTCTGCTCCTTGGGTATGGCTGTCGTTCTTGCGGATAAGTCCATGTCAAGATAGCCCTCGTTATATGCCTGATGGAGAACAGCACGGAAGAACATGAAATACCGGGAAGCGGTAGTAGTAGATACGGTAATGTCCTTGTCGCGCGTGTACAGACCATTATGCAAGTTCAGCAAAAAGGAACGATAGTCATTGATAAACTGCATGTTGATGTCTTCAAAGCAGATTCTCCGGCCTTTCAGATATCGCTCCAGTTTTTCAGCCGCTATCGTCCAGTTGTATTGTGCATTCTCATCGTTGGGATGACGGTTCTTAGCAACATGACAGAAGTAGGAAACCACATCAGTTCTTTGCTTGGCCTCCTTCTCTTCAAGTTCTTCCTTATAACCATCATAGAGGATGGTCAAGTCGTATTCATGCTGGCGCATCTGGCGCATCTTGTCTGCATAGACACAGGCTTCCTGGTCAATCTCTGACTCGCAGAGAATAACGCCATTGGCATTTCGCTTAGGCAGATAGTTGCCACGATTCGTTTTCTGGCTCTTGTCCCAGATGGGAGTGGTAATTGTACGATGGACAGATTCTGTTTTTGTGATGTACTTGCCGCCGTGTATCACATTGGTGATTTCCAGAATAAGATTCCATGACTCCTTCTTGGGATTCTTGCTCGCCGAGCGTTTGAGACGCACGGTGACTACGGGTTGGGGTTGAGTGTAATCCATATCTTTATGCTTTTAGATTATTTCTTTCCGTAGATCTGGTCAATATCCTCCTTAGGAGCATAAACATGAGGACCAACCTGTCGGGTCGGGATGGAATACTTGCGGATATGCGCCCACACACTGCTGTCATCAAGTTTGTACTTCTTGCATATCTCGCCAATAGTGTAGCAAGCCTCCGGCTCCATATTGTAGAGTCTTGGGCCTTTAGGGGATTGAGACTCTCTCACAGGAAAGAGTTTCTCCTCCAGATCGGTCTTTCTAACGCGATAGCTCTTCTTACCGACGATGACATAAGGAAGCTCCCCCTTTCTCATCCATCGATAGATACTGCTTCGGGAAACACCATACGTCTCGATGATTTGGGTAATCGAAAGGAAGGAGGTGCTCGTCTCACCAAGTTTCTTAAGATGTTCACGCATCTCCTTAGTTCTCTCCTCATACTTCTTACGATTCCAGGCAACCTTTGAGCACTGCGGTGAGCAATAAAAACTCTCCAGTGTTGCTGGTCGGAAGGATGCGCCACATACCTGGCATGTGCGCTCCATGTTCAACTTTAATTTTACCATGTTTTCTTAAAAATTTATCATTGATGGTGATGATGCTTCTTAGTAAGGCACTGCCTACAGTCGTTAGGGGTTCAAATAGCTGAAAAGTATTCATCTGTTGTCATCTCATCGCGAACTTTTGTCATTTCGGCCATTTTGTGCCAAATTTAGTCAAGTCATTCCACATTTTCGCCACGTCGCAAAAGGCGTGTTATTAAAACGCTCAGACTGTGTCAGAAATATTGATAAGAAAACACGGGCATATAAACGGAAAACGGCGTGTAACTCGTTGAGTTACACGCCGTTGTGATACGGTTTCAATACTATTTGATATCGAAATCAATGCTTTTCTACTTTATATGTTTCAAAGTCTTCCAAGCTTAATCATGAAGTCTCATGTAAGTTACTGAATATCAGACGTTTGCTTGATAATGTCATAAAAACATCACGTCTGTAACCATCTGATAATCAGTTACCTTGTTCATTTAACCTCCTCGAAGTCAGCATCCTGGATGTTATCATCCTGCTTTGGACCCTGCTGAGCACCATCCTGTGCGCCAGCCTGAGGACCTGCCTGCTGAGCACCCTGATACATCTGCTGACTAGCAGCCTGCA